>VSSQ01000031.1_pt1 | contig 112041 bp, 110 predicted proteins | sample 4763081 | NCBI WGS metagenome assembly VSSQ01 (sample SAMN12137344, study PRJNA551015) | bioreactor metagenome | isolation source: SDC9 anaerobic chlorinated ethene degrading culture | place: USA: Knoxville, Tennesee | collected 2015-01-01
CCTCTTTTAACTTCGCTTCTGTTATATATCTCATCTCTTTCTCCTTTTTATTTTTAGAATATTAACTTAAACCACTAAGAGAATACAATCCAAAAATTGCTATTTTTTTATTCTTCATTTTCTTCATTATTTTTTACTGGTTTTACATCAGCAAAAGCTATGATTTCTAAATAAAAACTATCAAAATCTTGAGCTGCTGCAAAGTCAATAGATTTAATAATATCTATAAATGCTATCTCTTTTGCTTCTTCTAAAGTTTTTCCAAATTTGCAATTAAATTTCCAAATATTAAACTCTTCTGGAAGCCTTTTGCTTTTTTCTCTTTTTATGTATTTTCTAACTTCATTCTTGATTGAATCTACTTGTCTTGCTACATTTTTGTTTGTAACTTTTAATTGAAATGTTTTTTTCATAATTTATCCTTTATGGCTGGAATTATAGCAGAAAGTAAATATCAAAATTTTAAGCAAAATAAAATAACTAAGAAAAAATTTGATATAATCGCCCAATTTCAATGAAAGCACAACACAATGGATCATTTTTTAATCACACTATTTCTTGCCATTTTTGTTTCTACGGTTCTAAATATTATCTTTAAAAGATTTGGGATTTCACAAATAATTGGATATATTTTAACTGGGACTTTAATTAGTTATTGGTTTCATTTTAATGGAGTAAATATTCATTCTTTAGAAGCTATTGCAGAATTTGGAATAGTGTTTTTGATGTTTACTATTGGGCTTGAAATAAGTGTTGATAAAATCAAAAGAATGAAAGAAATACTTTTATTAAATGGTTTTTTACAAGTTTCTATTAGTGCTATATTAATTTATTTAGTTGGATATTACATTTTTGAGTTAGAACCCGAAGTTGCAGTAATTGTAGCTTTAGCATTTTCTTTATCTTCAACTGCTATTGTTTTAACATATTTAAAACAATCAAAAGATATTCACACTCCTTATGGGGAAAAAGCAACAGCAATTTTGATATTTCAAGATTTAGCTGTAATTCCAATTTTACTTTTAATCTCTTTTTTAACAAATGATACTTTAGCAATAGAAGAAGTTATTACAAAGACTTTGATTTCTGCTATTTTGATTATTTTATATATGTTTGTTATTGGTAAAAAAGTTATAAATTGGCTTTTAAAATTTGCTTCAAATAGTAGTATGGATGAGATATTCTTAGGAGCAATTTTATCTATTGTTGTTGGTGCTTCACTTTTAGCTGAAGAGTTAGGATTTACTTACTCTTTAGGTGCATTTATTGCGGGAATGATAATTGCTGATACAGACTTTAGCATAAAAGTTGAATCAGAAATAGCAAGTTTTAAAGATTTACTTTTAGGAACTTTCTTTTTCAGTGTTGGTGCAAAAATAGATATTTTGTATTTTTTCCATAATTTACATTTGATTTTGGCTATTTTTATAGGAATTATGATAATAAAAGCTTTAGTTGTTTATGTGATAATTAGAAGAAAATCAGATAAGAGTATCTCAGTAAAAACTGCAATTTCTCTTTGTCAAGTTGGAGAGTTTTCTTTCGTTATATTCACACTTGCTTCAAGCAAAAATATAATACCTGCTCAAACAGCAGACTTTTTGATGTTGATTTCAGTTTTATCTATGATTTTAACGCCATTTATCGTAAATAATATCTATAAATTATCAGCATTTATAGCTGAAGACTATTTTGAATCAGATAATATCACACCTCTAAAAGATAAAAATCACGTTGTAGTTTGTGGATTTTCAATCCTAGGAAAAGTAATAGCTATGGATTTAACGCAAAGAAATATTCCTTTTGTAATTATCACAAACGATTTAAGACAAGTTTTAACAGCTAGAAAATTAGGTTATCGTTCATATTTTGGTCACTTAAATAAACGACAAGTTTTAGAATCTTTAAAAGTAGATGAAGCTTCTAGCGTTATTGTAACAGTTAGTGATACCCCTAGAAAAAGATTGATTTGTGAAGCTGTTTTAAATTTTCATAAAGAAGCTAGTATTTTATTAAAAATTGAATCAGTAGAAGAAAAACTTCAGCTAAAAGATTTAAATATAAAAAGATTTGTTCATGCTCACACTGAAGTAGGGCGATTGTTGGTTGAAGAAGCAGCAATAGATTATGAAAACTCTAAGAAGTAAAGATATAAATCTTTAACTTCTTATATCTCTATTCCAAAGTAATATTTTACTAAATATCCAATCAAAAATGAGATTATTGCAACACCAAAAGTTATAGCTGACATTTGTAAAACTCTTTTTGTAAAACTTAAATCTTTTGCAACACTTATATAAAAATTATACGAAATAATAGTTATAAATGCACAAATGAACATCAAAATTAATGATTCTATAATAGAATCAAATATAAAAAATGGAATTACTAAAATAGCAGTTGTAAGAATATATGAAATTCCAGTATAAAGTGAATATGTAAAAGGTTTTATAAGTTCACTTGGATTTTCTTTTGCTTCAAGATATGCTGAACCTGCCATTGATAAAGATGCTGCTATTCCCATGATAAGTCCAGTAAGTCCAACAACTATACTTTTATCAAAAGCAAAAGCAATACCACTTAGTGTTCCTGTTAACTCAACTAAAGCATCATTCATACCTAAAACTATTGCACCTGCGTAAATAAGTTTTTTATCGTGCAACATATCAATAAGGGCAAATTCATGTTCAGTTTCCTGTTTATAAATATTTCGTGATTCTGGATATATTTCAAAAAGTTCTTTATAAAACTCTTCTGCTCCAGCTTCTCTTTTTTCTAAAGATTTTAAAGCAAATGAAGTACCAAAAACTTTTACAAGAAAAAGATACCAAAATACTATTATATTTTGTGCTTTCAATTGTTTATTTGTAATTTTTACCCAAAAATCGTAGTGACTTTTTTCTTCATTTGCAATTTTTTCAAATATTTTTTTATTTTCTTCATTTTTTTGAAAAAGAGATAATGCTTTATAAATAGTATAATCATTTATCTCATTTTGTTGTTGTTTTAGTGCTTTTTTTAGATTTTCTTTATCTGATGAAATAAAATCCATTTTCTTTTCCTTTACAATACTGTAATTTTATTTTTTTCGTTATTTTTTGATTTGTACATTGCTTCATCTGCTCTTATAAGTACATTTTCTTTAGTTTCTAGTTCTTTTACCATTGTTAAACCAAAACTAGCAGTAACATTAAAAGAACAGATTTCCATCAATTCCATATCTTCTTCAATAGCTTTTCTTAAATTTTCACAAACTATTTTAGAATTTTCAAGTGATGAATCGATTAAAGCTATGATAAATTCTTCTCCACCCCATCTTGCTAGTAAATCAGTCTCTCTAATACCAGAAGATAAAATATTAGCAACTCTTTTTAATACTAAATCTCCTTTTTGGTGACCTAACTCATCATTTATTCTTTTAAAGTTATCTACATCTAAGAATATCACGCTTATTTCAGCTTCTTTTCTTCTTTTTAATAGCACTTGATTTTTAAATCTTTCTTCAAAATCTCTTCTATTTGGAATATTTGTCAAAGTATCATAAGCCAAAAGATATTCTATTTTTTTGCTGTAATTTTTTATTATTAAAAAAATAAAAATTGAGATAATAAAAGTTACAAGAACTGAACCTATTAAGTTTAAATAAAATATATGGTGAGCATCTTTTGTAAAGTCGCTCAAATTTGCTTGAATAGTTAAATATAAATCTAATTCAGGAATATATTTTGTATTTAAAATATAGCTATTTCCTTTATTTGAATATTCAATTGTATTTGCTTTTTTTGATAATATAAGGTCTTTATATTCTTTTAGACCTTCATATTCATCTAAATTAGTTTTATTATTTATTTGTCTTTCAGATAGAACAACTTTTCCATCTTCATTAAAGAAAGTAACAATAAACTTATGTTTTGACCTAAAAGATTTTAGTAAATCATCAATATACGAGATTTTGATAGCAACTCCAGTAGCTCCTAAAAAGTGATACTCTTTGTCAAAAATTTTGTAATTTATAAACATAATTAGATTATTTGATAAATGTTCATTGAAATCTAAATTTATTTCATGTTTATTTTGAGTATTTTTAAAATTAAAATACCACTTATCTGTTGGATTATTTTCATCTACTTTTTCTACAAAACCACTTTGAGTATAGTAATTTTTTGTTTTATCTGACACTAAAAATGTATTAAACATATCATATTTATTTTTTATAGCTTCTAGGTATCTTTCTATTCTTTGATTATTTTCTTCATCATTTGCAAGCCATTCTTGAACAAAAGTATCATTTGCCATCATCGAAGAAACTAAGTATGGTTGAATTATATTTTTTTGTATATCTGTATAAATATTGTCTAAAGATAGTGGTAATGCCTGCTCTTTTAGCTGATTTTGTGCATTATTTAATGAAACAATATAATTTACAACTGAAAGTAATATCGAAAAGAAGATTAATAAAATAGTTATTAGAACAACAACTTTATATTTTGATTTTAACAGCATGTATTTTCTTTTAAATTAGATAAGTTAGAATACACTCTTATTTTATAAAAAAAACTTAATTAAAATAAAACTTTTTTTAATAAATGTATAGATTTTATTCATTTTTTTAGAAAATTTATTATCAAAAAACTTGCGATTATCTTTCAAATATAATCGCAAGATATTTTAAATATTAAAATTCCATTTTCATAGAAAATGCAACACTTCTTGGATCTCCTAACATATTATTTCTTGTCCAATAAACTTCATCAGTTAGATTTTGTACATTTAGATTGAATGTAGTTGGATATTTATCTAATTTTGTTTTATATCTCAATCCTGCATCATATAAAGTATAATTTGGTAGTACATCTTTATTTGATCTATCTCCATAACTTTTTCCTGTGTAGTAAGCTCCACCAGTAATAGCTAAACCTTTTATTTGTGATATTTCATATTCTGAATAAAGTTTTGCCATTTTACTAGCTGCATTTATTGGTTTTTTACCCTCTAAAGCTTTGTCCTCAACTTTTTCTACACTTAAGTCTATCAAAGTTCCACCGGCAATAATAGTCAAATTATCAGTTACTTTTCCAGTAATTCCTAATTCAATTCCTTGATGTATCTCTTCTCCATCTTGAGTTAAAGTTAATTTGGGAGTTGTATCTTTTTCATATTCATTTGCTTTTTCTATTCGAAATATGGCTCCATTTAGCAAAATCTTTTCATTTAAAGTATATTTTCCACCAATTTCATATTGTTTACTTTTATATGGAGCTAAAATTTGACCTTCATTTTTATATCTATCTCCAACTATAGTTCCAGCTTCTAAACTCTCTATATATGTAGTATAAGTAGTTAATTCTTCAAAAGGTTTAAAAATAAGAGATAAAGTGGGAGTTAATTTAGATTCATCATATTTTGTATTTGTTCGATAACTCTTATCTATCACCGTAGCATAATTTGCTCCAACTAGAGCACTCCACTGGTCATTAAAAGTTATATCATCGCCTATTAAAATATTTTGATACTCAGATTTAGTAGAAGGTTTTAAAGGTTTAGTTCCCATCGAACCAAAACTATCCCAATCTGGCTCTACTAAATTTTTAATATCATTTAAAGAAACATTTCCATTAAACCTATAAAAATGTCCATCATCTTCTCTTGTAGAATGTTTTCTTGAATTCATAGAATAACCAATAGTTAAATTATGATTAACATTTAATGTATCGAAGTTTGAATCTAAAAATATATTACCTCCGTAGTTTTCTGTTTCTTGCCAAGCCCCTTTCCAAATATAAGTATCCCAACTAGATAAACTAGATATAACTGTATTATCTCTAACACCAGCATTTATATCACTTCCTCTTGACTTTGATTTTTCATACATTAAACTAGTTCTTAAAGTAAAGGTATCATTTATATTCCAATTTGTATTATTTTCTACTTTATTTAATTTTAATTCGTCTTGTATCCAATCTGGACTAAAACCTTTACTTTTATTAATAGCTTTACGGTCTGATATACTTCTAAAGTAAAAATTACCTCCTTTTTCTAAAGAATTTTTATAAGAGTATTTTATATCAGTATAAAAATTGTCAGTTGGTTTCCAATCAAAAACTAAACTTATAGCTTTTTGTTCTTTATCTGATTCATTTGAAAGTTCACCATTTTGATATAAAGCATTTATTCTATACCCAAAAGTATGATTATCATCAAATTGTCCACCTAAATCTAAGTGTGTATAATATGATTCATTTCCATAACTACCTATTGAGATATTTCTTAAATCTTCTGTTGTTGGTTTTTTGGTTATATAATTAACTGCACCACCAACTCTTCCTCCACCATATAAAAATCCAGTTGCACCATTTATAATCTCTACTCTTTCTATATCTTGCATCATTGGAGTACTTGCCCATTTAGTTGAATAAGGAATACCATTTATAATTGGATTATTTACTTCAAATCCACGAATAGTTACCCATTGAGCATCTCCCAAACCAGTTAGCATTTGTCCTGTTTCCTGAGTAGTTGGATTCATTTTAAATATTTGGTTCATATCTTTTGCTTGAACATTTTCAATAAGTTCTTGTGGTATTACACTCATAGAATAAGGAGTATCTTGTAAACTTCTTTTACCCCAAAGTCCAACACCTGTTATATCTTCACTTAGATATCCATTTTCTGAACTTCCATTTTTATAACTTTCATTAACTGAAATTGGCTCTAGTACAGTACCTTTTCCTTCAATTTTTTTTATAACAATTGTATTGTTTTTTACTACTGCTTCAAGTCCTGTTCCTTCAAACATTAGTTTTAAAGCTTCATCTAAATTTTGCACATTTTGTATTTTATTTGTATTTTTACCATTTAAAATATTTGTATCCACAATAAAAGGTATATTTGAAAGCTCTGATATTTTTTCAATAGCTTTTGTGGCATTCGTAGTATCAACAGTATAATTTGCTGAATATAAGTTTGTAGCCAGAAATATGGCTAAGCTTGGTGCTATTAATGATTTTTTTAATAGACTCATTTTCTATCTCCTTTGACTTATAAATATAATTATGAGAATTACTCTCTATAAAAGAAGACGAAAAAGTTTACTATTTCTGACATCAAATTTTGAAATTTTTATTTTATAACAATAATATTATCTTTATTTTCAACTTTAACTGGATGTATCATAGGTAAAACTTTTAAAAAGTTATCAAAATGTTTGACTTCAAAATTCCCACTTATTGGATATAGTTTTGCTTTTTCCTTTTCAAAAACTATATTTATATCTAAATGTTTTGAGAACTCATTTAATACTTCATCTAAACTTGTTTGTTGAAAACTATATTTTCCATCTTTCCATTGGAGCATTTTTTCGATATTTACACTGTTTTGACTAATTAAATTTGCATTTTTATCAAGTTGTAAAGATTGCCCTTTTGTAACTATTGCTAACTCTTTATCATTTTGTGCTTTTGAAACTTGAACTTTTCCTTCTAAAACATTTACTTGTAATTTATCTTCAAGATTTACAACTTCAAATTTTGTACCTAAAACTTTTACATTTATTCTTTTTGTATTAACTATAAAAGGCTGAGTTTCATTTGAAGTTACTTCAAATATTGCTTTTCCATTTGATAGATTTATTACTCTTTTATTTTTATAATATTTAACATTTATAGTTGTATTTGCATCTAAATATATTTTTGAATTATCAGGTAATAAAATGTCATTTTGTATTTTATTTGAAGCTAAATACTCTTTTGAATATGTTGGAAAATCTACAAAAAGAGAAACAAATACAACACTTAAAATACATGCAGCAACAAGAGGAACAATTCGTCTTAAAAATCTTCTTTTTCTATTTTCTTTTTGTCTATTTAGTCTTACTTCATTTTTTAATTCTTCTAAAAAATCTTTTGGTAAGGCTTTTATTTGAGTTATTAATTCTTCATCTTGGATATCTTGATTTGACATTAGATTTCCTCTTTTTTTCTTAGTTTTTCTCGCAACTCAATAGTTGCTCTTGAGATATGTTTTTCTACTGCTAAATATGAAATATTCATTATATTTGCTATTTCTTCTTTTGTATAACCTTCTAATATATGCAATACAAAAGCTTCTTTTCTTTTTGGTGGTAGTTTTTTTAGTTCTTTCATCAAAATATCTTGTTGATTTTGTTCTATTGCTAAATCTTCAGGTGCTTTAGATTGTGATATGAAATTTTCTTCTTCATAAGAAATCTCTTTGTAATTTTTGTTTTTTCTTAGTCTATCTATGATGATATTTTTTGCTACTTTGTAAAGTAGGGCTCTTTCATTTTCTATTTCTTTACTATTTTTGATAGATATTACTTTTTCATAAGTTTCTTGAACTATATCTTGTGCATTATCTTTGTTTGGGATTTTATCTTTTATGTATAAAAAAAGTTCTTTATAATATTTCAGCATAATTTATTTAAGTATTTCTCTTTCTTATTTTATAGAATTGATAATTGTAATCAAAAAATAGTGAGTAAAAACTTAAATAAGAGTATTAATCAGAAATCTTTTAAGATTTCTGATGTTTTATAGAGTAAACCTCTAGCATTCTCATAATAATTGCTGATAAATAAGGAATACTTTGAATAAATATAGTTACTGCAAATACATAAATTTCTGTAATTCCAGTTTTATTTGTGAAAATTAGTGCAAAAAATGCAATCAATAATAATACAGCTAAGATTGATTCATATTTTATAGGATTTGCACTTTTTTTAGCTTTTCCACCTTTTTGAGTTCTTTTAAATGGTAAACCATCTTTTATAAACCCATCGAATACAGCTTTGAAAATAATTAACTGTAAACTCATAGAAGCAATTGAACTTAAAAGAATCTCTTTAAAAGTTGCTTTTACTTTTGTTCTATACAAAATAAATGTATGTAAAATATTTACTAAAAATGCCGTAATAATTGGAATAGTAAGTGGAATTGTAGGAATAGTAACACCTACAAAAATAATAACAGGAACCCAAATGATATTCATAACTGCCATTATTGGACCCATTGCATCACTTAACCAGAAAAACCAACCTGTAACAAATTTATTTTTTTGTCTAGGTGTAAGTCTATTTGCACTTGGTTTAAACTCTCTCCAGTGTTTTTTTAGAATTTGAATAGCACCATAAGCCCATCTGTGTCTTTGAGTTTTAAATGCTTCTAAAGTATCAGGAAGTAAACCATAACCATATCTTCTATTTGTATAGTGAGCTATATATCCTGCTTCAAATAATCTTAATCCTAATTCACTATCTTCAACGATTGTGTCAGTTCCCCAACCACCAACTTCCATCATAGCGCTAAGTCTTACCATAACCATAGTTCCATGAACAACTATTGCATTTTCTTCATTTCTATCAACCATACCAATATCAAAGAATCCTGCATATTCTGCATTCATAGCAGCTTTCATGATAGACTCTTTTCCATCTCTATGATCTTGTGGTGCTTGAACAATAGCAACTTTTGGATCGTCAAATAAAGGAACTAAATCAACAAGCCATGGTGATTCAACTTTATAATCTGCATCAATAACAGCTACAATTTCAGCATCTTTACTTGTTCTTTCTAATGCAGCATTAAGTGCACCAGCTTTAAATCCAGTACAAGTAATATTCATAAATACAAATTTATCACCTAACTCTTCACATAGTTTTTCAATAGGTTTCCAGTAATACTCTTCAGGAGTATTGTTGATGATAACTAAAACTTCATAGTTTGGATATTTTAGTTGTGATAAACTTCTTAATGTTTCTTCTAAAACATGTGGCTCTTCTTTATATGCTGGAACATGTATTGAAACAAGCGGTGCATTTTGTGATTTTAGATCAAGAGGAACAAGTCTTGAAGGAGGTACTCCAATAGAAGATCTGAATAACTCATTTGCTTTTGCTAAAGTTATAATGACAAGTGGTATCATCAAGAAGGTTCCCATTCCCCACATTACCCACATACCAAAGTTCATATAGTTAATAAATGGATAAATTGCAGCCATAACTATACCAAATGCCATACCTTGAGCAGTTACAGCATAAGCTAATGCATGACTTATATTTACTCTTTGATTTCTAAGTCCCAATAAAGTTATTATTGCTCCAATAATTGTTGCTGCAATCATTTGATATAACCAATATTGGTTTAATTCAATATCTCCATTTAATTGGAATTTTAACGCTCTATCAGAAGTAAATATTCCCCAATATTGTCCTACATTTCCTTCATCATAACCTTTCCATTGTTGGTCAAAAGCTTCGATTATATTATAATGCCAACCATGCTCATTTGCAAGGTTTACAAACCCTCTAATTGCCATAGCTTGGTTTTTCAAACTTGGTACTGCACTTCTATTATTATATCCATGACTTGGCCAACCAGTTTCCCCAATCACTATCTTTCTGTTTGGATGAATTTTTTCTACTAAAGAGTATTTTTCAATAATAAACTCATTAAATCTATCTATTGGTATTTTTTCCCAATAAGGTAAGATGTGTATAGTTAAAAAATCAACATGTTTTGCTAAATCTGGAACTCTTTCCCAAACGTCCCAAGTTTCAGCTACTGTTATTGGTTTTTTTGTGAATTGTCTCATAAAATCAACATAGGCAAATAGTTCAACTTCATCTAAATCAGCTCTTAGAAGAACCTCATTTCCTACTATAACGCTATTTATTCTATTTGGATATTTCTCAAGTAACTTAATAGCTCGTTTAATTTCTAAATGGTTTTGTTCATGATCACCACTTATCCAAAGTCCTAAATCAATAGGCATATTGCTATCAGGAGTTGCTTCTAAAACTGCATTTGCTTCTAATGTAGCATATGTTCTAAGTTTGTTTGTGAAGTTTTCCAACATATTTACATCATCATAAATTTGTTGTTTAGATAACAAATTTTTGTTATACCCTTCGTATGGAGAGTAAGAAAGTGATTCTATTTTTTCAAATGAATCTTCTTTTAAAGTAATAAGATTATCTTGTGTTAACCAAAAAAACACCTGAAATAATCCTGCCATGATAAGACCTAAGACAATGTATCTCAACTCATTTTCCTTTTTTTATAAATAATCGCTAATATTAACATTTTTTAGTTACAATAAAACTTATTAAATAGCATAAAAAGGACTGAATTTGAATTTTATTTTTTTTGCATTTTTGACTTCTTTATTTGCAACATTTGGAAGTTTGTTTTTTTCTGAAGTTATGTACTTCATACCTTGTTCTTTGTGTTGGTATCAACGAATATTCATGTATCCACTAGTTTTTATCTTTTTGATGAATCTTTTATATCCTGATAATAAAGTTTTTAAGTATAGTTTACCATTGGTTGTTGTGGGGCTAGCAATAGCTATTTATCACAATTTATTAATATTAAAAATTATTCCAGAAACACTTTCTCCTTGTATTCAAGGTGTTCCTTGTTCTGTTGATTATCTAAATTGGTTCGGATTTATAACAATTCCTTTGTTATCTTTTCTTAGTTATACTGCCATTCTTATTTTATTAATTTTATTTAAAAGGAAAAGTATAGATGCAAAATAAAAAGTTGATTTTAGGTTCATTGGTCGTTATTATAGCCATATTTGTTAGTTTGACTTTTTTATACAAAAGTGAAAAACAAACTGAAATAGTGTCATCTGTTTCAAATATAAATGAATTGTTAGTAAGAGATTACTCTATGAAACATGGTGAAAATAAAAAAAATATATATGTTGTAGAATTTCTTGACCCTGAATGTGAATCTTGTGCTTTATTCAGTCCTGTTGTTAGAAAATTATATAAAGAGTATCATGAAGATATTCAAATAGTTATAAAATATTTAGCAAATCATAAAAATTCAGAATTTGCTATCAAACTTTTAGAAGCTTCAAGAGAGCAAAATAAATATGATGAAGTTTTAGATGTAATATTTGAAAAACAACCTTTATGGGCGCAACACAATAATGAAAAACCAGAATTATTATGGGAACTTTTAACTGCAATTCCAAATCTTGATATTACAAAGTTAAAAAATGATATGAATAATCCAAAATATGATGAAATTATAAATACAGATACTTCAGATGCTAGAAAGTTAGGAGTTAGAGGAACACCAACTATTTTTGTAAATGGGGTTGAATTAAAAACATTATCTACTAAAGCTTTATTTGATTTAGTAGAAGCAGAAATTTATAAATAGAAAGATAAAAAGATGAAAAATATTTTTTTAATTAGTTTTGTATTATTAGGTTTATTATTTAGTGGTTGTGGTTCTGAAACGATAGACAAAAGTGCTATTTCTAAAACAAAAAAAGAAGAAACAAATATAAAATTTGAGTCGCAACCTTTTACTTTGATTTCAACAAATGAAAAGTTTATTAGTATTCAAAGTACTCCAAACGGTTTAGATTTTGATGAGTTTAAAGGTAAAAAAGCTGTATTAGTTGATATTTTTGCTACTTGGTGTCCGCCTTGTATTGAATCAATACCTAAATTAAGAGATGTAAAAGAGAAATACAAAGATAACTTTGAAATAGTTTCAGTTTTATTTCAAGATGATAAAACAGCTGAAGAGATGAAAAAATTCATAGAAGAATATAAAATCAATTATACAATCACTATGGGTGGAGATAATCAAAAACTAGCAGATGAATTTAATGTAAAAAAAATACCTGAAATGTTTTTATTCTCAAAAGATGGAAAATTTGTAAAAAAATTTATAGGTAAAGTATCTCAAGAAGAGTTAGAAAGATATATAAAAGTAGCTATTGAGAATTAATTCAAAATAGCTTCTAACTCTTCAATTGTTTCTAAAAAATATTTAGCTTTTGAGAAGTCTTGTGTTATTGTAAATTTATTTTTTACAATAGCACAATCTATTTTTGCATTCACTGCTGAAATAAGACCTCTTTGTGAATCTTCAACTACAATAGTCTCTTCATTCTTTGCGCCAAACTTTTCCAATCCTTTTAAATATGGTTCAGGATTTGGTTTAGCTTTTTTATAGTCTTCTACACAAAGAATAAACTCCATAAAGTCACTTATTCCTCTATTTTTATGAATTAATTCAAAATCAACTCTTCTTGAAGTTGTAACTATTGCCATTTTATATTTTTTAGAAAGGTTATTTAGAACTTTTTTTACATTTGGAATAGTAAGGTCTTTTGTTTGTAGAAATTCTTGATAATACTCATCTCGAATTTTTCTATGTTTTTCTATAACATCATTTTCAATTTGATTTATTTGAGCTAATTCAAAAGCGCTACCACCTTTAATCATTATACTTTGGTAAAAATCAAAATCTAAATCTAATCCAAGTTTTTTTAATGCTTTTTTATTTGCTTCATAATACCAGTTTTCAGTTTCTACTAAAACTCCATCATTATCAAAAAGTATATATTTTTTTTCCATTTTATTCCTAGTAATAATTTAAAATAAAAAAAGGGAAGCTTTTTAAAGCTTCCCTTTTGACTTGTATATAGTTAGGAGAAAGTTAATTAAGTCTATTAACTCATAAAGAAATTATAAAAAACATCAGTTAATCCTTATTAAATAAATAATTAATAAAGAGTAAATATAAATATTTTTTATATCTCCCACTTATTTTTAGGTGCTTTATAGCTTAATATTTTTTCTATTAATTCATCTACATCATCCGAAACTATCAGCATTTCAACAAAACTTTCTTTAATAAAACCTTCTTTTACACAATTTTTTAAAAATTCAATTAATTTGTCATAATAGCCATTTATATTATAAAAAGCACATGGTTTTTTATGATAACCTATTTGTGCAGATGTAATAACATCAAATATTTCATCAAAAGTTCCATAACCTCCTGGCATAGCAATAAATGCATCTGATAGTTCAGCCATCTTTTCTTTTCTTTGGTTTACTGTATCAACTTTGTATATTTTTGATATATTTTCATTTTCTAATTCTTTTGAAGATAAATCATAAGTGATAACACCTGTTACAGTATTCTTTAGCTTTAAAGATTCATTTGACATTATTCCCATAAGTCCTTGTTTTGAACCTCCATACACGATATTAATATCTTTTTGTGCTAATTTCTGCGCTAATTTTTTAGTGGCATTTTCATAAATTTCGTTATTTCCAAATGCTGAACCACAATAAATTGCTATATTCATTATAATCTCTCCTTTTTATTATATGGTTTTAACATTAAAATCATTTTTGGTAATAGTAGTAAATCTGCTACTAAAACACTAATCATAACAACACCCGTTAATAGTCCAAAATAGATAGTTGGAACTAAATTTGACAACATCAAAATAGAAAAACCAATAACTATTATGATAGTTGTATAATACATCGCATGACCTATACCTTCGTGCGCTCTTTTTATTGCATTCATATAGTTATGGTCAAATTTATATTCTACTTCAAATCTATGAATAAAGTGAATTGTATCATCAACAGCAATTCCTAAAGCAATAGCTGCAATTGTAATAGTCATAATATCAAGTGGGATTCCAAGCCACCCCATAATTCCAAAAACCAAAGAAATAGGAATTAAATTTGAAACTATTGCTATAAAAACAATTTTTGATAGTCTAAATATTAAAAAAAACATTATTGATAATACTAAAAGTGATGCTCCAGCTGTTGCAATTTGTGAATTGAATAGCGATTGAAGCATATTATTATATAAAACCATTAAGTTTGATAATTTATAAGTTGTTTCTTTATTTTTTATAATTTCTCTTAAATCTGTTTCAATTTTAGTTAAAAGTTCATTTCTTCTTAATTCTGGATTTGAATCAACTATTCTCATTGTTATTCTAGCTTCATTTGCTTCAATATTTATAAATGGAGATAAAATTAGCTTTTTATAATCATCTGGTAGCTGAGTATAAAATAAAGCTAAAGTTATACCATCTAAATCTTTTCCATTATTTAAAAGTTGTCCTACTTTTAATAAAGTTGCAAGTGATTGAACTTTTCCAATTTCTGGAATAGTTTCTAAATAGTCATGAACAGCCATAATTGTTTGCATTTTATCTTGAGAGAACCAATATTGTTTATCATCATCTTTTTGTGCAAATTCATTTTCAAAATCATCAATTTCATTTTGAGTTTGATTACTTACATTTGTTTTTTCATCATCTTTAAATTTTATGATAATATCAAGAGGAGTTGTTCCTCCTAGATTTTCATCTATTACAATCATACCTTTATAAATCTCTGTTGATTGTTTAAAATAATTTATAAAACTATTTTCAACAAAAAGTTTCGAAGCTCCAATTACTGAAAAAATAGTAGTTAAAATACTTACAACAATAATAGCTTTTCCATGATTTTCAACTATATACGAACATCTATTTATAAATGAAATTTTTCTATCTGATTTATTATCAAATTCATCTTTTTTTCCAATGAGTAACAAAACAATAGGAAAAACAATAAATGATAGTATTAATGAGATTACAATACCTATACTCATCATTAAACCTAAGTTTATAACTGGTTCGATTTTTGATAAAACTAATGAAGCAAAACCAACAACTGTTGTAATAATAGCTAAGAAACAAGGCATCAATTTTGATAAAACTGTGTTCATTACAAGTTTGTATTGGTTTGCATTTTTATATCTAAAATATAATTCTCTATATCTTTCTATTAAGTGAATTACAATTGACATTGTAATAATTAGTTGAAGTGCCACAAAGTTTGAGGATATAACTGTAACTTCCCAATTGAAAAATCCTAAAACTCCTCCTGTTGAAATAATAGAAATAAAACAGATTAATAAAGGAATAATTACCCATCTAATTCTTCTAAAAATGAACCATAAAATAAAAATAAAGATAATAATCAAGCTTAAACCATAAATTAGCAAATCTTTTTTTACAAAACTTACTGCATCGGATGCTATCATATTTACACCACCAAGAAATATTTTTCCTTGGCTTTCATATTTTTTTATAATATCTCTAATTTCTTGAATATTTTTACTATCGTTGTGTCTTGTTAAATCTCTATAAGCTTTAAATTCTAAAACAGTATTTTCTAACTCTTGCTTTTCAAGATTAGAAATAGTGTTATTTTTTTCTTTTGCCAAAAGAGCATTTCTTTTTTCTAAAAGTTCAAAATATCGTTTATCATCTTTTAAATCTAAAATTAAAGCTGTTGTTTTAAAATCACTACTTACCAAAGCATTTGAATAAATTGGTGAAGTTAAAAATTCATTTTTAACTAAAGATTTATCAAACTCTTTTGTTTCTAAAGAGTCTATTCCAGAAACTAAATCTGATATTGGACGAATAGGAGATTGTAAAAGTGGAACAGTCAATATTGAATCGACTTTTTTGATGTTTGAAACATTTTCAAACTCTTTTGAAATCTCTTTTATAGTGTCTAAACTTTCTTCTGAAAGTAAATCTTTATTTGGTGAAAAAGTTACAATTAAAAAGTTTGAATTTTCATATCTTTTATTTACTTCTCTAAAAAACATTAAATCTTTATCATCATCTAAAAGTAAAGTTTCTGCACTTGCATCAATCTCTACTTTAGTTGCATAATAGCCTAAAATAGAGACAAATAAAGTTGAAAGAAGTAAAACAAGGAAAGGATACTTAAATATAAAAGTATCGTAGAGTTTTTTAAACATTATTGGTTCTTAAATTGTTCAAACATCTCATCAAATGTTTTTTCTTTTAAAATACCAGCAAATTGTTGTCTGTAAGTTTGAATAATACTTACTCCAACCAAATCAACATCATAAATTAACCATTCATTAGAATCTTTTGATTTATTATAAAAGTTGTAATTTATTTGATAAGTTCCATCTTTTCCTAAAAGTTCCGTTTCAAGTTGTAATCTTGTATTATTATATGGTTTTAGACCGATGATTTTTACTTTTTGGTCATTGTAAAGTTCAAGTTTTTCAATATATGATTTTTTTAATTTATCTTCAAAAACTTTTGAAAATTCTTTTTGTTTTTCAGGTGTTATTGAAGCCCAAGCTTCTTTTCCTAAAGCTATTTTTGCCATTAATTCATAATCAAAAACATCATCAACAATTTTTATTATTTCATCACCTTTTTGTGTATTTGATTTTTCTTTTTTTTGTAAAATTTCTAAAACATTATCAATCTTTTTTGTCATTTCAGTTTGTATTTCATCTTCTTTTAAAGCAAAAGCATTTGATAATATTAATGTAATTAATAATAAAATTTTTGAAAAATTATATTTAATCATCTTTTATTCCTCTATTTGTTTTTGTCTAGATTGAGTATAAATATCTCTTAAAAATGGATATAAATCTAAAGCATCTTTTTTTATGATTTCATATTGATCTGGATTAAATGAGAACTCATTAACTTTATATAAAGATACAAGACCAAACTCTTCTAAAGCATTATTTGGAATTTTATATTTAAATGTATGTTCTCCCATTGTACTAGTAGGTGAGATAATTTCTCCAGCAACTAATCCCGTTAAATCTCTTAAATTTGATGGTCCTAAAAATGGTAAAACTATATGAAAACCTTCACCAACTCCATAAAACCCTAAAGTTTGCCCAAAATCTTCTTTGTGAATTTTCATATCAAGTTCATTTGTTGCAGGATCCATAAATCCTCCAAGTCCCCAGATAGTATTCATCAAAAATCGTCCTAACTCTTCACTTGCATTTTGAAATTTTAATTGTAATAAATTATTTGTAAATCTAATTGGAAAGAATAAATTTGTAAAAAAGTTATCTATTCCTATTCTTGCAGTTTCTGGAACTATATAAGCATAACCTCTTGCAGTTGGTGCTAAAACATATATATAAAATTTATCATTAAATGATGTCATAACTCTGTTGTATCCACTAAGCGGATCAAAAACTTCTTTTGTTTTTGAAGCAAACTCTGAATCAAATTCATCTGAAATATCATTTGTATTAGCCTCATTTGCAAAACTAATAAGTGTAAATAGTAGTATAAAAATAATCTTTTTCAAATTAGAATCCTTAAAAATAAAGCTATATTATATTCAAATATTGTACAGAGAAACTTTAAAAAGGTTTTTTATAAATATATTATTACAAAATTGGTATAATTGCCAAAATTTTTAAAAATAGTTTGGAGTGATTTAATGGGTAGAGCCTTTGAATATAGAAAAGCAGCTAAGATGAAAAGATGGGGAAATATGTCAAGAGTTTTCCCAAAATTGGCGCGTGCTATTGAAGTAGCTGCAAAAACTGGTGTTCCTGATCCAGAAATGAATTCAGCTTTAAGAACTGCTATATTAAATGCAAAAGCTGAGAATATGCCAAAAGCAAATATTGATGCGGCTATAAAAAGAGCAACAGGAAAAGATTCTGCAAATTTTAGTGAAGTAAATTTTGAAGGAAAAGGACCTCACGGAGTTTTAATATTTGTTGAAACTGCAACAGATAACAATACAAGAACAGTTGCAAACATAAAAATGTATTTTAATAAAACAAATGGACAAGTTGTTCCAACTGGTTCTTTAGAATTTTTCTTTGATAGAAAAGCTATTTTTGAATTTAATAAACCAAGTAATTATGAACTTGAAGATTTAGAAATGGAATTAATAGATGCTGGACTTGAAGAACTTGAAGAAGAAGATGGTTTATGTTTAGCTTATGCAAATTATACAGATTTTGGAAATATGAATAGTAAGTTTGAAGAACTTGGTATTGCTTTAACAAAAGCTGAATTAAAAAGAATTCCAAATAATCCTCAAGAGTTTACTGAAGCTCAACAAGAAGATATTGGAAAATTAATCGAAAAGCTTGAGGATGATGATGATGTTCAAGCTGTTTATACAAATATAGCATAATTTCTAATTTCATAAGATATAGTAAAATCTATATCTTATTGATTTATTCTTTTATAAATTTTTCATTTTATATTTTTTTATCACTAACACTAAATTTATTCTCAAATAAATAATTTAAAATAATAATATTAAATATAATTTAATTTGGTATGTTATATAGTACATAAAGATTAAAATATAGAAAAATCATACTATACAAGATTTTTTAAAGGAAGAATATGGATGAAATGTTAAGTTGTGAAGAATTAACATTAAAAGTGAATTTTCTTGAAAAAGAAGTGAAATTTAACAACTTTTTTCTAAAAAAGATGTTTGATATAATGCCTAGTCCAATGTTTTATAAAAACAAAAATGGAGTTTATGAACATTGTAATGATACTTTTTCTAGACTAATTTTAGGTATTCCCAAAGAACAAATTTTAGGAAAAACGCTTTATGATTTAGGGCATGTTATACCAAAAGAGAACGCAGATGTTTATTATGAAAAAGATAAAAATCTTTTTTTAACTGCAAAAGAGCAGTTTTATGAGGGAAAAGTAAAATGTTCTGATGGGCTTACAAGAGATTATCATTTTTATAAATCATCTTTTGTTATAGATGGTGAAATTATTGGACTTGTTGGTTTGATGTTAGACGTAAGTGATTATAAAAAAGCACTTTTAGACTTAGATGCAAAGAATAAACTATTAAATGATTTATCAATTACAGATTCTTTAACATCTTTATATAATAGACGATACTTTCAAGATATTTTAGAAAAAAAAGTAAATCAATTAATACGATTTAAACATCAATTCTCTTTTGCAATAATAGATGTGGATTTTTTTAAAGATTATAACGATTATTATGGACATCAAAAAGGCGATTTAGTTCTTGAAGAAATCGGAAAAACTTTAAAAAACAGTTTTTTACGTTCAACAGATTATGCTTTTAGAATAGGTGGCGAAGAGTTTGCAATTTTATTTGATGTAAATGATTTTAAAGATGCTTCTATAATAATGGAAAGAGTGAGAAAAAAGATAGAAGATTTAAAAATTGAAGCTTCACCAAAATCAAACTACAAATATTTAACTGTATCGATTGGTTTAGGAAATATTTTAAAACTAGATATAAATACAAATCCTTCAATAATTTACCATGAAGTTGATAAACTTTTATATAAATCAAAAAAAGATGATAAAAATAGGGTAACGGTAAAGGATATTATATTTTAATTACATAATATCCTGTAAAATCTACACAAATTTCATCATCTTCTATAATTTGTGAACTTATTTTTATCGAAGCACTCTTTTTCAAAAGCAATTTATTTTTTAAATTTTCAATTTCATCTTTTGTTGGTCTTTTTGTATGGCAAATTAGCTCTTTTGTTACTGGTTTTCTATATGAGTGTTCATTTTTTATAACTACGATATTTTCACTATTAATCTCTAACTCTTTTGAAATTAACCAACAAATGCTCCATCCTGAAATAATAGTTAATGTTGCTAAACTTCCTCCAAAAGCAGTACCTTTATCATTTATATTTTTATTTAAAGGTGCTATTGTGATTAACTCTTTTTCATCATATTTTGTGATTTTTAAATCCATAAATTTTGTTAAAGGAATCTCATTATGTAGTTTATTTTCTAATATTTTTATCATTGTTTTCTCTTTTTTTATAGATTTTAAGATTTTAAATGTACAAAAATGTAGTTAAGTAAAAATTAAAAATTATGTACAATTTTTGAACTCATTAATTTTGAAATTTAAAATCAGCAAAAAGCTTATATAGGGGTGTAACTTTTATTTACACTAATAAAAACTTGTACAATTCTTTACAAAAATTGTACATAATTATTCTTTTCTTTGTGATATAATAAATCCAACTTTCTAAAAAATATATTAAAGAGGAGATATTAAATGAGTTTATTGGAAAACTATAAAGCACATTCACAAGAAAGATTAAATGAAGGTGGATTACCAGCTTTACCTTTAACAGCTGCTCAAACTGCAGAATTAGTAGAGTTATTAAAAGCAGATAAAGTTGTAGATGCTGAGTATGCTTTAGATTTATTTAAAAATAAAATTAATCCAGGTGTTGATGATGCTGCTTATGTAAAAGCTGCATTTTTAAATGATATTGTTCAAGGTAAAGTTTCTTGTTCTGTTATTTCAAAAGTTGAAGCTATTCAAATTTTAGGAACAATGATGGGAGGATATAATGTACCACCATTAGTTGAAGCTTTAAAAATTGCTGATGTTGCTGATGCTGCTGCAGAGCAATTAAAAAATACAATTTTAGTTTATAACTCATTTAATGATGTTAAAGAGTTAATGGACAAAGGTAACGCAAAAGCTAAAGAAGTTATCGAATCTTGGGCAAATGCTGAGTGGTTTACAAATAAACCTGCACTTGAAGAAGCAATTACATTAACTGTATATAAAATTCCTGGTGAAACAAATACAGATGATTTATCTCCTGCAACTGTTGCATTTACAAGAGCAGATATTCCATTGCATGCAACTGCAATGTTACAATCAAGAATGGAAAAACCATTAGAAAAAATGGCTGAATTAAAAGCAAAAGGACATCCTTTAGCATACGTTGGTGATGTTGTTGGAACAGGTTCATCAAGAAAATCAGGTATTAACTCAGTTCAATGGCATATGGGAAGAGATATTCCAGGTGTTCCAAATAAAAGAACAGGTGGAGTTGTAATTGGTTCTATTATTGCTCCAATTTTCTTTAATACTGCAGAAGATTCAGGATGTTTACCAATTCAAGCAAATGTTGATTCTATTGATACTGGTGATGTTATTACATTAAAACCATATGCTGGTGTTATTGAAAAAGATGGAAAAGTTGTTTCTGAATTTAAATTAGCTCCAAATACATTAACAGATGAAATGAGAGCAGGTGGAAGAATTCCTTTAATTATTGGAAAAGGTTTAACTGCAAAAGCTAGAGCAGCATTAGGATTAGGTGCTTCAACTGCATTTATTGCTCCTGAACAACCAGCTAACAACGGTAAAGGTTATACTCAAGCACAAAAAATGGTTGGAAAAGCTTGTGGTGTTGAAGGTGTTAAACCTGGTATGTATGTTGAACCAATTGCAACTACTGTTGGATCACAAGATACAACTGGACCAATGACAAGAGATGAGATTAAAGAACTTGCAGCATTATCTTTTGGTGCTGATATGGTTATGCAATCATTCTGTCATACAGCTGCTTATCCAAAACCAGCAGACATTAAATTAAGACACACTTTACCAGATTTCATCAACTCAAGAGGTGGAGTTACACTTAAGCCAGGTGACGGTGTTATTCACTCATGGTTAAATAGATTATGTTTACCAGATACAGTAGGAACTGGTGGAGATTCTCATACAAGATTCCCAATTGGTATCTCATTCCCAGCTGGTTCAGGTCTTATAGCATTCGCAGGTGTTACAGGTATGATGCCTTTAACTATGCCAGAATCTGTATTAGTTAAATTCTCTGGAAAAATGCAACCAGGTATTACTTTAAGAGATTTAGTAAATGCAATTCCATATTATGCAATTAAACAAGGATTATTAACAGTTCCTAAGAAAAATAAAAAGAATATTTTTGCTGGAACAATTATTGAAATTCAAGGTTTACCAGACTTAAAAGTTGAGCAAGCATTCGAATTATCTGATGCATCTGCTGAAAGATCAGCTGCGGCTTGTTCTGTTCAATTAAATAAAGAACCAATTATTGAATATTTATCTTCAAACATTGCTTTAATTGAAAAAATGATTGAAGAAGGTTACGAAGACGCTAAAACTTTACAAAGAAGAGCTGATAAAATGAAAGAGTGGATTAAAAACCCTCAATTATTAGAGCCAGACGCTGATGCTGAATATTTAGCTACAATTGAAATTAACTTAGATGAAATTAAAGAGCCAATCTTAGCTTGTCCAAACGATCCAGATGATGTTGCTACTTTATCTGAAATTTTAGCTGATGATAACAGACCTAAAAAAATTGAAGAAGTATTTGTTGGTTCTTGTATGACAAATATTGGATTATTTAGAGCTTTAGGAGAAGTATTAAAAGGTGAGGGTGTTGCTAAAGCAAAACTATGGGTTGCACCTCCAACTAAAATGGATGAAGCTCAATTAACTGAAGAGGGATACTATGCTACATTTGCAGCTGCTGGTGCTAGAATAGAAATTCCAGGTTGTTCATTATGTATGGGTAACCAAGCTCAAGTTGGACAAGGTTCTATCGTATTCTCTACAAGTACAAGAAACTTTGATAACAGATTAGGAAAAGATTCTAAAGTTTATTTAGGTTCTGCTGAAGTTGCTGCTGTTGCTGCACTTTTAGGAAGATTACCATCTGTTGCTGAATATATGGAAATTGTTTCTAAAAAAATAAATGAATCAAACAAAGATGGTGTTTATAAATACTTAAACTTCCACCAAGTTTCTTCAGATTATTTAACTACTTTAGTATCTTCAAGATAATTTTAAAGCTTAGGAATTTTCCTAAGCTTTTTTCTTCATATTATTATTCACTTTTAATCTAATCTAATGTAACATATAAGCTAGACAAATTTTTATTAAGGAAAAAACATTTCTAGTTCTAAAGAAAATAAAAAAAATACAATAATAGAAAATGCATTAAAGCTTTTTTCTCAAAAAGGTTTTTATAATACAACTATTCCTGATATTGCAAAAGCTATGCAAATGAGCGTAGGAAATATGTACAATTATTTTGCTTCAAAGGAAGAACTTGCAAAATTTGCAATAAAATATTCAACAAATATTCTAGCTGATGAATTAAGAAAGATTAATAATTTAGATATATCTTCAAAAGAAAAGATTTATATTTTTGTAAAAAAGTATTTAGAAAATGTTCAGAAATCTCCAGAGGTAATTGAGTATTTTTTAAGAGTTTATTTATCAAATAGAGAAGTCTTTAAACAAGGTTGTGAAGGTTTCTTATGCGTTGGAGAGTTTGTAACGGAAGTTATGATATTACTTGATGATGGAGCTCAAAAAAAAGAGTTTAGAGAGCAAGAATTTTTTCCTGCTTTTGCTATGATTATGGGATGTTTAGGTGGCTTTGCTTTTTTAAGTGGAGAAAATGTACTTGATAAAGATATATTAAGTTATTCAGATGCTGTTGCTGATAATATCTATCGAGCACTAAAATATGAAGAGTGAAAAAAATCCAACTATTGTTTGGTTTCAAGCCATTACTTGTAATGGCAACACTCACTCTTTGCTAAGTTCAAATACAACTAAATTTGAACTTTTTTTAAATAATTTTAACTTTATTTATCATCCAAGTCTTACAATCGACAAATCTTTAGAAGATATTTTAAATGAAGATAAAGAAATAGATTTTTTGCTTATTGAAGGTTCTATTTCTTCTAATGATTTTATTTTCTCAATATCAGATATTTCAACTAAAAATATTTTAGAAAAGCTTTCTTTAAAAGCAAAATATATTATTTCAGTTGGTTCTTGTGCTTCTTTTGGAGGTATTCATAAAAAATTTACTCAAAATAGTGATATTTGTAGTGTCGAAGAAGCTCTTGATATTAAAGAACTACCAAACTTAAGACATCAAATTATAAATCTTTCAGGTTGTCCTGTTCACCCTGAGTGGATATTTCAAACACTTAATTCTTTAAAAGTGTATAAAAAAATATCTTTAGATGAATTTGGAAGACCAAAAGAGTTATATAGTACTTTGGCTCATCATGGCTGTACAAGAAATGAGTATTTTGAATGGAAAGTTGAAGGTGAATTTGGACAAAAAGAGGGCTGCTTATTTTATAATCAAGGGTGTCGTGCCCCTATGACTCATAGTTCTTGTAATAAAATTTTATGGAATGAAGTTAGTTCTAAAACAAGAGCAGGTGTTCCTTGTGTAGGGTGTACTGAAAATGATTTTCCAAGAGCAGATATGTTAGAAACTAAAAAGAATATAGGAATTCCTCAAGATATACCTGTTGGTATTTCAAAAAGAGCATATCTAAGTATTAGTGGAGTTGCAAAAACTTTTAAAATAGATAGACTTCATAAAAAGTTAATGGAATAAAGATGAAAACAGTAAACTTAGTTGAAAGAATTGAAGGTGAAGCAAAACTAAATTGTTCTTGGAAAAATGGAATAATTATTGATTCAAGAATTGATTTTCTAAATTTTAGAGGATTTGAATATATCTTAGAAAATAAATCACCTTTAGATGCTTTAGTTTACACACCTAGAATTTGTGGTATTTGTGGACAAGCTCACTTAAATGCCGCTGTTGAAGTTTTAGAAAAAGCTTATGAAAATATAGATGAAAAATTAGAAATAACTCCTAAAGCAAAACTTTTGAGACAAATTGGTTTAAATATTGAGATGATTGATTCTCATATAAAATGGTTTTATATGTTTATTTTACCTGATATTATAAAACTAAATTCAAATGATTTAAATATTTATGAACCACTAAAAGGCAAAAAATGGCTTGAAGCTTGTAAAGTTGCAAGTGAAACTATAAAAGCTTTAGCAATTATTGCAGGACAATGGCCTCATAGTTCATATATGATTCCTGGTGGAGTAATGAGTGATCCAACTAAAATGGATTTAATAAATATGCAAAACTATCTTCAAATAGCAATAAATTTTTTTGAAGATAGTATTGTTGATACTTCTTTAGACAATTATCTTTCTTTTACAAGTTTTGATAATTTTGAAAAAATTGGTGGAGATTTAAAACTTTTTAAAGATCTTGCATTTAAATATGAGTTACAAAATTATGGAAAGTCTTATAATAGATTTATATCTTTATCTGAAACGAATTTATTTAGAAAAGGAAGATTTTCATCAAAAGTTATAAATAAAATTGATTTATCAAAAATTTTAGAAAATAGTGATTCTACTTTTACTTTAAGTGGAGATAATACTCAAAAACACACTTGGAGTAAAAACGTTACTTATGATGATGCCTTTTTTGAAACAGGACCGCTTGCCAGAGCAATTATAAGTAATAGAAAATTTATAAAAGATATTCATAAAAATTTTGATGATAGCGCATTTACTAGAGTTTTAGCAAGACTTGATGAATTAGCTTTTTTATTAGAAGATACAAAAAATCTTATATCAAAAGTTAATACAAAAGAGGCTTCTTTTATAAAACCTAAAATTTCTTTAAATAAAATAGATAAAGTTGAAGCAGCAAGTGCTGTTGAGGCTACAAGAGGTTCTTTGTATCATAAAATAGATATTGAAAAAGGAAAAATCAAACTTTATGATGTAATTACTCCAACTGTTTGGAATTTAGGTCCTTCTAATAAAAAAGAACAAGGTATTGCTCAAAAAGCAATTATTGGAACATCATCAATAGATATTGCAAAAATTATTCTTAGAAGTTTTGATGTCTGTTCTGTTTGTACCACTCATTAAAATATAAAAAAGTGTATATTTGTAACAAAGTTAAAAAAAACTTAATCAACTGAACTCTTATATAAAAATAGAACAAAATAATATTACGAATCCTAAAAAATCATCTATCTAAGCTTATAAAAAAATTAATGCTATTTTTCTGCTATTTTTTAACAAAAAAAGTTAAGTAAGACTTAAGTTTCTAGTTGATAATTTACAATTAGTGAATGAATATTTATTTAAGGAATAAAAGAATGAATGACTCAATAGATATGGTAAAAAAGGTTTTTACCCAAAAATCAGGCAGAGTTGAAACAAATAAAGGAGAAGTTTATTACAACTCTTTATTTGAAAAAGCAAAACAAAGGTTAAAAGCTTTAAGAGAGCAAGAACCACTTAAAGATATCGATATGATTGATATCATCGAGAGTGAAGGTGTAAATAGAAGAGATTTTATGAAGTGGGTTAGTGCAACAACTGCTACTCTTATGCTTCCTCCTATGTTTGCTCCACTTGTTGCAGAAGCAACTGAACTTATGAATAGAGTTCCTGTTATTTGGATTGAATTACAAGACTGTGCTGGAAACTCTGAAGCACTTTTAAGAAGTAGTGCTCCAACAGTTGATGATTTATTATTTGATGTTTTAAGTTTAGAGTTCCATGAAACACTTCAAGCAGCAGCTGGACATGATGCAGATAAACAACTTGAAGAAGCAGTTGAACACTTTAAAGGAAAATATTTACTTTTTGTTGAAGGTGCAATTCCTATGGCAATGAATGGTCAATATGGAACAATTGGTGCAATGGGAGAAACTTTCCACGAACATTTAATGAGAATGTCAAAAGATGCAGCAGCTGTTGTTGCAGTTGGAACATGTGCTACTTTTGGAGGAGTTCCAGCAGCTGCTCCAAATCCAACTGGTGCAGTTGGAGTTATGGATTTGGTAAAAGGAAAACCTGTTATTAATATTCCTGCCTGTCCTGCAAACCCAGCAAATATGGTTGGAGTTGTGCTTCATTATGTTTTAACTGGTCAAGTTCCTGAACTTGATTCTTTATTAAGACCTAAATTTGCATTTGGATATAGAATTCATGATAACTGTGAAAGAAGAGCTCACTTTGATGCTGGAGAGTTTGTAGAAGAGTGGGGAGATGAAGGTGCTAAAAACAACTGGTGTTTATATAAAGTTGGTTGTAAAGGACCTATGACATTTAATAACTGTTCAATTATTAGATATAACGAAGGTACAAACTGGCCAGTTGGTGTTGGAAGAGGATGTATTGGATGTTCTGAACCAGATTTCTGGGATAAATATGCTTATGAAAGACCAATGGCAAATGCAAAAATCAAAGCACCAACTGGTGGAGTTGAAAAAACTGTTGATGAGTTTGGTCTAGGATTATTAACAGCAACAGCTGTTGGTATTGGTGTTCATGCTGTAGCAAGTGTTATTGCTGGTAAAAAATCAAATGAGGGAGAAGAAAAATAATGGCAAAAAAACATTTAGTAATAGATCCAATTACAAGAATTGAGGGACATCTTAGAATTGAAGCAATCATAGATGAAAACAATGTTGTAACTGATGCTTATTCTTCTTCTACTATGTTTAGAGGAATCGAAGAGATATTAAAAGGAAGAGATCCAAGAGACTGTGGTTTACTTGCAATGAGAATTTGTGGAGTTTGTACAGGGACTCACTATCAAAGAAGTATCGAAGCAGTTGAACATGCGTTTAAAATTACAATTCCAAAAAATGCAAGATTAGTAAGAAATCTTATTCAAGGTGCTTTATATTTACATGATCATATCGTTCACTTCTATCATTTACATGCACTTGATTGGGTTGATATCACTGAAGCCTTAAAAGCAGACCCTAAAAAAACAGTAGCTGAAGCTCAAAAATGGGCAAGTGTTTCTGGTCAAAGAGCTTGGAATGCAAGTGAAGATGTTTATGCAGCTGTTCAAGAAAGAGTTACAAAATATGTAAAACAAGGAAGACTTGGAGTATTTGGAAATGCTTATTGGGGAAGTAAAGGTTTTAAACTTACTCCTGAACAAAACTTAATAGGACTTTCTCACTATTTAGATGCACTTGAATTACAAAGAGATTTAGCAAAAATGATGGCTATTTTTGGTGGTAAAAATCCACATCCACAATCTTTTGTTGTTGGTGGAGTTACATGTGTTCAAGATATTAAAAATCCTGCAAGAATTGCTGAATTTAAACAAATCCTTAAAAAAGGAAGAAAGTTTACAAAAGAAGCATATTTAAGTGATGTTTATATGGCAGGAACAATGTATGCTGGTGAAGCTTTAGAAGGAATTGGAGGAGGTATAGGAAACTATATGTCTTATGGTGATTTTAGACTTGATGATACTCCATTTTATGAATCAGCTAAACTTTTCCCTTCAGGAATTGTAAAAAACAAAGATTTATCAAAAGTTTTTGAAATTGACCAAACAAAAATAACTGAAGATGTAACTCATGCTTGGTATGAAGGAAATACAAATCTTCACCCATTTGATGGTGTTACAAAACCAAATTATACAGGGTTTGGAAAAAAAGAGAATAATATTGCTTATTTAGATACAGATAATAAATATTCTTGGATTAAATCACCACTTTATGATGATGAAAGAATGGAAGTTGGACCACTTGCAAGGATGATAGTTGGTGTTGCTTCTAAAGATGAAAGAATCTCTAAATATGTAACAACATTCTTAAAAAATGGAAATTTACCAGTTCAAGTTTTATTCTCAACAGTTGGAAGAACAGCTGCAAGGGCAATTGAAACTGAACTTATGGCTGATGTTATGATGGAATGGGTTGATGAGTTAGCTTCAAATGTTGCTCATGGAGATCTATCAACTTGGACAGAATTTAATTTTGACAATGTTTCAAAAGATGCTCAAGGATTTGGTATGGCTGAAGCTCCAAGAGGAGGTTTAGGACATTGGGTAAAAATAAAAGATGGAAAAGTAGCTAATTATCAAGCTGTTGTTCCTTCAACTTGGAATGCTGCTCCAAGAGATTATAAAGGAAGACTTGGTGCTTATGAGTCATCTTTAATAGGTACAAAAGTAGCAAATCCAGATCAGCCACTAGAAATTTTAAGAACTATTCATAGTTTTGACCCTTGTATTGCTTGTGCGGTACATATTATTGATACAAATGGAAAAGAGTTAGGTGTTTATAAAGTAGATCCAATTGGAGGAACAAGCCGTGCCTAAAATGAAAAAGGTTGAGAGAATGACTCCAATCATGCGAACGATTCACTGGGGGAATGCGATTTGTATGGTTGTTGCAGTCATAACTGGTTTATACATAGGTCATCCATATTATCAAAGCTTTATCGCTGACCCAGCAGTGGACAAATATGTGATGGCATGGAATCGATGGGGGCATTTTATTGCTGCAATTATTTTTGATGTTACAGCAATTTTAATTGGTTATTTATATCTATTTTCTAGATTTGATAAACCATATAAAAAGGTACTTCCTACAAAAAAGAACTTTATTGAATTTTGTGAAGTTTTCTTTAACTTAATGACATTTAATAGAAGAAAAAAATTTAGTTCAGAACATAGTGATAGTTATAACATTATGTTTTTTACAGTTTTTCACTTATTATTGGTATTTATGTTATTTACTGGACTTCAATTATATGTACATGGATTAGCTTCAGGAAATAGTTCTATTGGATCTTGGTGGCCTTGGATGTTACACTTTGCTACTGATTGGACAAATGTTTTATTTGGTGGAAATATGGGAGTTAGAATTGCTCATCATACATCTATGTATTTAATCTTAGTTTGGGTAATGTGTCATATCTATTATCAAATTTGGAGAACAATTTTCTGGCAAGAAAGTGATATTGCAATCGTATTTGGTGGTTACAAATACGTAAAAGAAGAAGATAAAAAAGAAGAAAAATAGTTTAAAATTAGGCTTTTGCCTAATTTTAAAAACTTCTTTATGAGTTTTTTGATTTAACTTATAAAAAAGTTTTTAAAAGGGTGTGTTTATGAAAAAAAATATTATAGTTGGTGTAGGGAATATGCTCTTTAAAGATGAAGGTATAGGAATTTATGCTAGTGAGTATATAAGACAAAACTATGAATTTGATGATGAAAATTTAGAAATAATTGATGGTGGAACTTTAGGTTTTAAATTAATGGCATATTTTCAAGAGTATGATAATGTTATTATTTTAGATACTGTTTCGATTGAAGATACAGCTGGAAGTATTTATAGACTTCCAAGTGAAGTTCTTTTAGGACTTGGAAATTATAGAAAAACAGCTCATGAAGTTGAAATAGTTGAAATGTTGGAAATAGTTTCTGTTTTAGACTCTCATGCAAATGTTACAATTATGGGAATAATCCCTGAAGATATAATAAGTGTAGAAATAGGTCTTACAAAAAAAATGGAAGAGAAATTTGAGGAATATATTTTAAATATTATAAAAGAAATCGAATCTTTAGGAATAAAATCAAAAAAAATCAATAATATAGCTATAAAAGATATTGTAAAAAATATAATAGGTAGCTATAATGGCGAACATTTAAATAGAATTCCAAATGAGGAAGATTTCACGCATGCAATTAATATATAAAATAGAGTTCAACACTACAAATTTATATTTTAAATATATAATAGAAACTTTGATAAATGAAGCCCAAATAAATGCTTCATGTAAACAGTATAAAGATTTTATTCTAATCATTTTTGATGATGAAGAAAAAAATGTAGAAAATTTCTTTTTACTTTTAGAAAAAAAGCTTCCAATGTCAATTTTTATATCAAACTCTTATGTAGTTGATAGTTATGATGAAACTTTAGAAGAGATAGAAAACTTTAATATCAAACAAAATCTTACTTTGCTTACAAATGATTCAATTGTAAAAATCATAAGAGAAAATCAAATAGATTTTTTTAATGATATTGAAAAAATCAAAAATGGTGGAGTTTCTAGATTTGAAACTCATAATGGTTTAAAAAAATTATTTTTGCCAAATAAAATAAAAAGAGAAGAGTTTGAAAACAAAGGTTATGAAGTAAAACTTTTAATAACTGATGTAACAAAACTTGATGAACTTTTTGATTTAAATATGAGAGATTTTCAGCTTTTATGTTCTATTGAAAGACCACTAATAAAGTTAAAATTCAAACCTTTAAAAAATGCAAATAAAGAGTTTAGCTCAACAAAATTTATTTACGCAAAAATTCCTGATGATAAAGAGACAGTTTTATTTGCAAAAGCACTAAAAGAAAATGGATTTAATTATCTTTTATATGTAAATGATGATGTATATCAAGATGGGCTAAAAGTTACATATAATAAAGAACAAAATATTATTATCTCAGGAAATAAAGGACTTTTCCCTAAATATGATTTTGTTTCAAGAAAAAAATTCAACTCTTCAAAAGAGTATTTTAATGAATTTGGCGGAGTTTACAAAGCAACTTTAGCTCAAAGTGCAAAAAGATTAGAACCTAGCGTTGGTGTATATTTTTCTTCAACTACTAAAAGTAGTTCGATTAGTTTAAATATTCCTACAAAAGGACAAAAAGAAGTTATTGTTATTCCAAATATTCGAAATAGTATTACAAATTGTTTTGATGAAATTTCAACTATTGATGAACATTGTTCAAGATTGATTACTAATTTTATTAGAAAATATCCAGAAGTTGTATCAGCGATTGTACCTACAAATGCAAAAGGTTTTGAGTCTATTGTAAATATTTGTGCAAAAGTTTTAGGTTTAAATAGTGCAAAAGAGTTTGAAGATTTAGCACTTGATACAAACCTAAAAAGTGGTATTCAAATAGATATGAAACTTATAAAAGTTAATAAACTAAATGTTTTAGATTATAGAAAAACAGTTCAGTCTATGATGTCTTATAAAATGGCAAATGTTGATAACCAAACTTTGGCATACTCATTTTATGAGAGTTTGAGTGAATTTATCTGTAATTATTCAGATGAAATTGCAAAAGAGATAAAAGCAAAAGATATTGTTTTATGTGGAAATATGTTTGCAAATTCTATTTTATTGTCAAAAACACTTAAAACTTTGAGTAAAAATTACAATATTATCCTTCCAATAGAATATCCTTTAGACTACTAATCATATTTTAAAACTTCAATTATTATAAAACTAGTTTAATAAGTAAAACTTAAAACTAGTTTTGATAATATTTATCAAAAATACAAGAAGAAATATAAATGCTTAAATATTATGATGAGTTAGTTTATTATGTTCAAAAAATGACAAATGATAAACAATTAGCTTTGGAAATAATACAAGAAACTTACGCTAAAACTTTAGAAAAACAAAAAGATACAACTATTGAAAATGAAAGAGCATTTTTATATAAAGTTGCAAGAAATCTAACTTTTGATTATTCAAAAAAAGGAAAAATCAAAGAATTTATTGAATTTGAAGAAGATAGATACTTTTGTGCAATTGATGATCAACCAGATGGAATTTTGTTAGAAGATAAAAAAGAGGAATTACTTTTAGAAGCACTTAATGATTTGCCTCATCATTTGAAACAAGTTTTTGTACTGCATATTTTTGATGGTTATAATAAAAAACAAATTGCAAAAATTTTAAATCTAAATTTGAATACAGTACAAAAATATATTATAACAGCTACTGCTAGATTAACAGAATATGTAGAAAAAAAAGAGTGGAATTAAAAATGAAAGAAAATATAAAAGAAAAAGCAGCTTATTTTTTTACATGTAAAAAAGATGGTTTTTCAAAAGAACAAGAAATAGAATTTAATTCTTGGATAAATGAAAACATTGAACATAAAAAAGCTTATGAAAATGTACAAAGAATTCAACAACTGTTTGTATCTTTATCAAAAGATACAAAAGAGAAAATTTCACAAGAGGTTCATCAAGGAATAAAAAGAGAAAGAATTTTTAGAAAAACACAATTTTTGAAAATTGCAGCTTCAATTCTTTTGGTAATAGTAGTAAGTTTTTTTGGAATGGAGTATTTGAATTTTGGTATAAAACATAGTTTTGCTACAAATAAAGAGATAAAAAACATAGTTTTACCTGATGGTTCAACAGTAATATTAGATGCTAAAACAAAAGTTGATATAAAATATTTTGAAAATAAAAGAGAAGTAAATATCATCAGTGGAAAAGCTCTTTTTGATGTAGCAAAGAATCCAAATAAACCATTTATTGTAAATGCTAATATGATAAAAGTAGAAGTTTTAGGTACAAATTTTGAAGTAAAAAATGAAGAAGACAAAATATCTATTGATGTTGTAAGTGGAAAAGTAAAAGTTGAAGAAAATAAAGATAATAAGTTTGAAGAATTGGCTATTTTAACATCTGGTAAACGTATATCTTTTGATAAAGAAAACAACAAAATAATATTAAAAGATATAGATATAAAAAATATTGCTTCTTGGAAAGATGGAATATTATTTTTCCAAGATTACTCTTTGGAAAAATCTATAAATGAGTTTAAAAAATATAAAGATATAAATATTTTTATTGATAATAATATAAAAAAATATATGATAAGTGGCTCATTTAAAATAGATGAATTTGATAAGTTTCTCTTTGCTTTATCAAAAATCTATTCCTTAAAAATCGATAGAAAAGATAATTACATATATATTTATAAAAAATCATAAGTATTATATTTTCTTATTATAAATAAAATAAATTTTTCTTTTTATTTTAATAATAATTTATTTAATAAGCTGTATATATGTCTTATGTTAAAAAATAATAATTTTATTAAATATAAGATAATTTTTATATTAAATTATAAATAATGCTAAAAAATATAAGAAAATTTAAAGGTAAAGAGTATAGAATACAAAAACTAAAAAAATGAATGATTATTCATTAAATTGAAGGATAAGTTTTGAAAGATAAAAAACTTTATGATAGATTGGCCAATAGGCTATTAGATTTAGAAAAATTACCAAAGTTTAAAGAAGAAAAATCAATAACTTCTCATTTAGAAGAAAAAGGTGTCTCAAGAAGAGATTTTATGAAATGGGCTACAGCTATGACTGCTATGTTAGCACTTCCTGCAACATTTACTCCTTTAGTTGCAAAAGCAGCAACTTTAAGTGATAGATTACCAATCGTTTGGCTTCATATGGCTGAATGTACAGGATGTAGTGAATCACTACTTAGAACAGATGCTCCAACTATTGATTCTTTAATTTTTGATTATATCTCATTAGAATATCATGAAACTTTGATGGCAGCAGCTGGTTGGCAAGCTGAACACAATCTTGAGTCAGCTATTGAAAAATATAAAGGAAGATATATTTTAATGGTTGAAGGTGGTATTCCAACAGGAGAAAATGCTACTTTCTTAACTATTGGTGGACATGGGAAAACAGGAGAACAATCAGCTATTGATGCTTCAAATAATGCTTTAGCAATATTTGCAATAGGAACATGTTCCTCTTTTGGTGGAGTTCAAGCAGCAATTCCAAATCCAACTGGAGCAAAAGCTTTATCAAAAGTTACAGATAAATTAGTAATAAATGTTCCTGGCTGTCCTCCAAGTGAAAAAAATATAGTTGGAACTTTACTTCATTATATTCTTTATGGAACTTTACCATCTCTTGATGTTTACAATAGACCAAAATGGGCTTATGGATTAAGAATTCACGATTTATGTGAAAGAAGAGGGCATTTTGACGCAGGTGAGTTTGTAGAAGAATTTGGAGATGAAGGTGCAAAAAAAGGATATTGTTTATATAAAGTAGGTTGTAAAGGACCATATACTTTTAATAACTGTTCAAAAAATAAATTCAATTCTCATACTTCTTGGCCTATTCAAGCCGGACATGGTTGTATTGGGTGTAGTGAACCAAACTTTTGGGATACTATGGGACCTTTTGAAGAACCAGTTGCAAATAGATTATATAGTACAGTATTCAAAGGTTTAGGAGCTGATGCAACAGCTGATAAAATAGGAGTTGGATTACTAACTCTTACAGGAATTGGTATTGCAGCACATGCAGCTATTTCAAAATTTAAAAATCCAAAAGATTCGCAAGAAGGAGAACATGATGCCGAATAAAAGAGTAATAATAGACCCAATTACAAGAATTGAAGGGCACTTGCGAATAGAAGTTGAAGTTGATGAAAACAATGTAATTCAAAAAGCATATTCATCTTCAACATTATGGAGAGGTTTAGAAACAATAGTAAAAAATAGAGATCCAAGAGATGCTGGGTTTTTAATGCAAAGAATCTGTGGTGTTTGTACATTTTCTCATTATAGAGCAGGAATTGAAGCAGTTGAAGATGCTTTAGGAATAGTTCCACCAATAAATGCAAAACTTACAAGAAGTTTGATGAATATGGCTTTGTTTATGCATGACCATATAGTACATTTTTACCATTTACATGGTCTTGATTGGGTTGATGTTGTATCTGCTCTTGATGCAGATGAACAAAAAGCTTCAAAAGAGGCATTTAAATATAGTGATTTCCCAATAGCAACTGGAGAAAATGACTTAAAAAAAGTAAAAACAAGAGTTAAAGAGTTTGTAGAAAAAGGACAATTAGGACCGTTTGCAAATGCTTATTGGGGACATAAAACTTATAGATTATCTCCTGAACAAAACTTAATTTTATTAAGTCACTATTTAAAAGCTTTAGCAGTTCAAAGAGATTTAGCAAAACTTATGGCTATTTTTGGGGGAAAACAACCACATCCACAGAGTTTAACAGTTGGTGGAGTAACTTGTGTTATGGATTTATTAGATCCTTCAAGAATGGGAGAATATTTAACTTTATTTAAAGTTGGTGCAGAATTTATAGAAAATGCTTATCAAGCAGATATCATAATGGCAGCAAGCGTGTTTAAAGATGAGTTGTCTGTTACAAGACCAGCTGGAGTTATGAATTTTATGGCTCATCAAGAGATGAGATTAAATAAAACGGAATTTTTATTTGATTCTGGAATTATTTTTGATGGAGATTTATCAAAAGTTTACGATATAAATGAAAATTTGATAACAGAAGAAGCAACTCACTCTTGGTATGAAAATAATGAAGCACTTCATCCTTATGATGGTAAAACAAATCCTTTATATACAGGGTTAAGAGATATGGATACTATTGGAATGAATAACGAAGTAGTTCATTCTAAAGTTGTAGATGAAAAAGGAAAATATACTTGGATTAAATCTCCAAGATATGATGGAAAAGCTATGGAAGTTGGACCACTTGCTTGTATTTTAGTATCTTATGCAAAAGGAAATAAAAAAATAGTTCCAATAGTAGATGAGTTTTTACAAAAAACTGGTTTACCAAAAAGTGCATTATTTACTACTTTAGGAAGAACAGCAGCAAGAATGTTACAAGTAAAAGCTGTTGCTAAACATGGATTAGAAGCTTTTCATACTTTAATAGAAAATCTAAAAGTAGATGAAACAACTTTTACTTCTTATAATATTGATAAAAATAAAGAGTATAAAGGAAGATTCATAGGAGATGTTCCAAGAGGAATGTTATCTCACTGGATTAGAATAAAAAATGGAGTTGTTGAAAACTATCAAGCTGTTGTTCCTTCAACTTGGAATGCAGGACCAATAGATGCAACAGGACAAATGGGACCTTATGAAGCAAATCTAGTTGGTTTAAAAGTGCAAGATATTTCTCAACCTCTTGAAATTATTAGAATTATTCATAGTTTTGACCCTTGTATTGCTTGTGCTGTTCATGTTATAGATAAAAAAGGTAATGAATTAGGAACATACAAAGTGGATCCATTATATGGTTTTTCTTGCTAATATAAATTGGAGCATACAATTATGATAAAAAAACATTATGAATACTCTTTATGGTTGAGGATTACTCACTGGCTTAGAATGCTTGCTATTACAGTTTTAACTTTTACAGGTTTTTATTTGGCATATCCATTTATATCTCCATCATTAAATGGAGGTGAGCCAACAAACTTTTTAAATGCTTTAATGAGAAGTTGGCATATAGTTTTTGGATTTTTATTGATTTGTGTAACTTTTGGAAAAATGTATTTATTCTTTTTTGATAGACAAAGTAAAAAAGAGAGAATATCTTTTTTTGATTTTATCTCACCAAAAATGTGGATAAAACAGATAAAGTATTATATTTTAATAGGTGAACATACTCATTTAAAAGGTGTTTATAATCCACTACAATTTATGGCATATTCTGGAATTTATATATCTTTGATACTTATTTCTTTAACAGGATTGATTTTACATATTCATGTTTATCATGAAGGAATAGGTGGACTTTTATATGGTATTTTAAGACCAATTGAAGTTTTAATGGGTGGATTAGCTATGGTTAGAGAAATTCATCATATTTGTATGTGGGTTTTTATAATATTTTTGCCTATTCATATTTATTTGGTTGTTTTCAACTCTGTTTATGGAAAAAAAGGAGATATGGATTCTATTATCTCTGGATATAAATGGGAAGACCACAAATAATGAATATTTTAATTTTAGGAATAGGAAATATCCTATTCCAAGATGAAGGAATAGGTGCACATTTTATTCACTATTTAGATGAAAAGTATGAGTTTATATCTCAAGAAAATAGTGTAAGTTTAGTTGATGGTGGAACTTTAGCTCAAAGATTAATTCCTGAAATCATAAAATATGATGAAGTTTTGATTATTGATTGTATTGATGCAATAAATTCAAAAGCGGGTGATGTTTTTTTCTTTGATTTTAAAAAAGTTCCTTCAAATATAAACTGGCAAGGAAGTGCTCATGAAGTTGAGATGCTTCAAACACTAAATATGATTGATATGAATAAAGATTTGCCTACAACACATATTTTAGGAGTGATTCCTAAAAGAGTTGCAGATGATACTACTTTTGAGTTAAGCAGTGAAATTATACAAGCTTCAAAAACTATGGAGAAGGTTGTAGTTGATTATCTTATAAAACATCAAATTACAGTAAAAGAAATGAAAGATATTGATATAAAAGAGATAGCTTTGGTTTCATTTAAAAGAGATATAAAAAATGGTCCTAAAGTTTAAATTTACCTACAAATCAAGTGATAAAACTTTAGTAAAGTTTTTGGGTTTTGCTTCAAAGCAGTTTGATTGTAGTTATAAAATATATCAAGAACTTGATTTTGTTTTTTTATTTATACAAGCAGATGAAAAGACTTTAGAGGAGTTTTCTTCCAAACTATCTTTTTATGTTCCTATGTCAATTTTTTATTATGGTGTTGAAGTTGATGTAATTGAAAACTTACTAAAAGAGGATTCAACTTCTATTTATGATGATAAGATGATATCTTTTTGTCCAACTTGTCTAAAAGAAGTTGAAGATGAAAATAGTTTAGATTTTTATAATGCTTTTAAATCTTGTGAAGTTTGTAAAAGCTTTGAAAATGCAACTTTTATTTTTGAAAATGAAGAGATAAAATCACATAAAAAACTTTTTGAGAAGTTAAGCAAACTTATAAATGAAGATAAAAAACTGAAAATAAAAACTTTAAGTGGAACTTTTGTTTTTTCTAAAGTTAAAAATATAGAAAATCACAAAGAGTTATTAGTTACAAATTTGGAAAATATCAATACTTTGATTGTAGAAAATGCAACTTCTATTGTAGCACTTGCAAGTATAGAAAAGCCACAAATTGAGTTTAAAATAAATGAGATTTATAAACTAAAACATAGTGTCAAAAAAGAAAAAATAGATTTGCGATTTGCAAATGATTTGACTTTACATCTTTTATCAATAGAGCTTAAAAAATTAAAAATTGATTTTTTAAATATTGAAGATGAAAATGCTAAATTTGATTACTTTTTAGATGTAAAAAGTTCTAATAATATCTTTTTAGATATTCCAAAAATAGTATGTTTTGATAATAAAAAACTCATTTTAAATTCGATTTCTTATCCAAAAAAACTAGATACTGTTTTTAGTAAGTTTAAACAAAAAGATAAAGCTCAATTTATGACTGTTTTAGCTGAAAATGAACTCTTTAATAAATCTATTATTAACTTCTATATTAGCTCTTCAAATGATGATAAAATCTCTTATTACTCACAAAATGGTTTAGTTGATATTTTAGAAGATTTATATCTTCCAACTACAATAAAAGAAGTTTTTGAAACTATAAAAAAAGATACAAAAGGAGAAAAACTTCTAAAAAACTATCAAGAAAAATTCAAAGATGATTATGAAATTGCATTAAATACAAAAATAGATTTTTCAAAAAAGTCATTTTTTACTTATTGGCAAATAGCAAAAATAGTGTTAAATTTTAAAGAAGATATAGTTTTAAATGCTTCAAATTCCTTACTTGAAAAAGGACCTAGAATTGACTATAAGATCTTTGATAATAAAAAGAGTTTCAATAGAAAATTTGATTATTTACCACTTATAAAAACAGCTATGAGTTTTAAACTTGCTGGTGTTGATGAAGAGACTATTAGTTTAGGATTTATGGAAAGTTTTGCTCATTTTATAGCAAATGAGATTGATATACTACATAATACTTATGAATTAGAAGGAGTTAGTTTATGTGGAGATATGTTTGCAAATATTAGGTTTAATCAGCTTGTTGAAAAAAGCATAACAAAAAACTTCAAAATCTATTACAATAAAGAGTTTGTCATCCAAAAATAGATATAGTTTTAAACTTATATAAAAAGAAGAGTGATGATAAACAAAAAAATATCTATTTCTGGAATTGTTCAAGGCGTTGGTTTTCGTCCATTTATTTATAATCTAGCTATCAAATATGATATAAAAGGTTGGGTTAAAAATGATGAAAATGGAGTAGAAATAGAAGCTTATTCTACACAAGAAAATATAGAAAATTTTATAAATGAAATTAAATTAAATCCTCCAGTTCTAGCAAAAATCACTAACATAAAAATCGAAAAAAATAACCAAATAAAAGAGTATAAAAATTTTGAAATTATTCAAAGTTCAAGCTCAAAAGATAAAACAACTATTATCTCTCCTGATATAGCAATTTGTGATGATTGTATCAAAGATGTAGATGATATTGGTAACTTTAGATACAATTATAGTTTAACAAATTGTACAAATTGTGGTCCAAGATACTCAATTATTAAAACAGTTCCTTATGATAGAGCAAATACTTCTATGAATGACTTCAAATTATGTAAAAAATGTGAAGATGAATATAAAAATCCTTTAAATAGAAGATATCATGCACAACCTGTTGCTTGCGAAGATTGTGGTCCAAATATGACTTTGTATAATATAAATAATAGTATATTATCTTACAATATAAAAGCAATAGAACAAACAGCTAATTTAATCAAAGATGGATATGTAATTGCAGTAAAAGGTATTGGTGGATTTCATATAGTTTGTGATGCAACAAATGATAAAGTTGTTAATAAATTAAGAGAGATTAAAAATAGACCAAATAAACCTTTTGCAGTTATGTTTAATAATATAAATAGTATTAAACAATATACAAATATAAATTATCAAGAAGAAGAGATACTTACTTCAAAAGAAAAACCAATAGTTTTAGTAAAGAAAAAAGAAAATACAAATCTATCTTCATATATTGCACCAAATATTTCAAAATTAGGTTGTTTTATAGCAAATTGTGGAATTCATCATCTATTGTTTAAATATCTACAAAATCCTATCGTAGCAACAAGTGCAAATTTAAAAGATGAACCAATTATAAGATCAAAAGATGAAATCATCGAGAAATTGGGGAATATTGTAGATTTTGTACTAGATTATAATAGAGATATTGTAAACTCTACTGATGATAGTATTATACAAAATGTAGAAAATTATAAAATCAAACTAAGAAATGCTAGAGGATATGCTCCTACACATATAAAAATAGAAAAAGATTTAAAAAACAAAGTTCTTTCTCTTGGTGCAAATCAAAAATCAACAATAGCTTTAGGCTTTAAAAATAATTTTATCTTATCACCTTATATTGGTGATTTAAACTCTATTTCTTCTATGGAATATTTCAATAGAACTATAAATAGTTTTAAAAACTTTTATGATTTTGTTCTTGATACTGTTGTTTGTGATCTTCATCCAAAATATGAAAGTACAAAATATGCTTTTAAATTGCTTCAAGATAACCCAAATATAAAGCTTATTCAAGTTCAACATCATTATGCTCATATTCTTTCCGTGATGGCTGAAAATGGTTTAGAAGATGAAGTTTTAGGTTTTGCTTTTGATGGAACTGGCTATGGAGATGATGGAAATATCTGGGGTGGAGAAGTTTTTATTGCTTCAAGAAAAGAGTATAAACGAATAAATCATATAAAATATTTTAGGCTTTTAGGCGGTGAAATGGCTATAAAAGAGCCCAAAAGAGTCGCTTTAAGTTTGTTATTTGATATTTTTACTTTGGATGAAATCCTAGCTTTAGATAGTTTTGTAGTAAAAGCTTTTAGTAAAGAAGAGATAAAGACTTTATATACAATGTGGCAAAAAGGCTTAAATGCACCATTTTGTAGCTCTATTGGGCGTTTATTTGATGCTATTTCTTCATTTGCAAACATTTTACATACTCAAACTTTTGAGGGAGAAACAGGGCTTTTAATAGAAGAAAATTATGATAATTCTATAAAAGATAACTATGAATATAAAATAGTAGATGAAAATATAGATATAGCTCCTATGATAAGGCAAATTATCGAAGATAAAGATAAAAAAGTCATCTCTTCAAAGTTCATAAATACTTTAGTAAATATCATCATAGAAATCTCAAATAAACATAAAAATTTACCAGTAGTTTTTAGTGGTGGAGTTTTTCAAAATAAAACTTTACTTGAACTTTTGATAAAAAAATTCAAAGAGCAGGGTAGAGTTTTCTATTTCAATATTGATGTTCCAACTAATGATGAGGGTATTAGTATTGGGCAACTCTATTATCAATATCAATAAATTACAAAATTTACAATAATCCTAAAAAATATCAACTTTATATAAAGAATATTTATTATACAAAATATATCTATTAATACAATATAAGATTTATAAAAAATGTTATAAAAATATTTATAAAGTACTATAAAATAGATATTTATTGAAAAAATAATTTTTTATAAATTTTATATAAAAATATTAATCAAAATTTGCATATTATGTTTATATAATTTGTATAAATTTATATATTATTATATTTATACAAATAAAATAAAAAAGATGGATATTTTTTAAAAATTAAGTTTTTATAATGTAAAATGAAAAAACACTCACATATAGTTTTTATAAAAATTTTTCAATTTAAAATATGTATTTGTTTACAAAATAAAATTTAATAAAAAGGATTCGCCATGCCTCCTACTACTTTACAAATAATTGCTGCAGTTATTTTTGCTTTAGCAATCATCCACATCTTTTCTGTAAAATATTTTGAGCATCTTGCTCATAGAAGTACAAAACATTCTGGGCTTTTTCATTTATTGGGTGAAATTGAAGTTGTTTTTGGTGCTTGGGCTTTAATTTTAATTCTATTTATGTTTATATTATCAGGAAAACAAGCAACTGTTGATTATATGAATTCAAGAAGTTATATCGAAGCAATGTTTGTTTTTGTTATTATGATAATAGCAGCAACAAGACCTATTTTACAAACAGTTGTTTTATTTGTCAAAAAACTATCTACTATTATTCCAACTAAAGGTGCTACTGGATTCTATTTTGTTGTTATGTTTTTTGTTCCAATTTTAGGGTCAATTATAACAGAACCAGCTTCGATGACTTTAGCTGCTCTTATTTTATCAGATAAACTATTTTCTCAAGAGATAAGTAAAAAATTTAGATATGCAACTTTGGGTACTTTATTTGTAAATGTTTCAATAGGTGGAACACTAACTAACTTTGCAGCACCTCCAATTTTGATGGTTGCAGGAACTTGGGATTGGAGTACAACTTTTATGTTTACAACTTTTGGTTGGAAATCAATGATTGCTATTTTTATAAGTACAAATTTGATGATTCTTATTTTTTATAAAGAGTTAGTAAATATCAAAATTAGAACAACAGTTTCAGATAGAGAAAATATCCCTTTTGGTATTATCTTGACTCACTATTTATTTTTATTTTTAGTTGTTTTCTTTGGACACTATCCAGCTATATTTATGAGTATATTTTTACTTTTTTTAGGAATTACTCATGCTTATCAACAATATCAAGATAGATTGATGTTAAGAGAAGGTTTGTTAGTTGCATTTTTCTTAGGAGGATTAGTTATCCTAGGAGGACAACAACAGTGGTGGCTTCAAGATTTAATTATGAAAATGAGTGATTTACAAGCATTTTTCGCTGCAATTACGGTTGGTTCTGTTACAGATAATGCAGCAATTACATATTTAGGTTCGCTAGTTGAAGGATTAACTGATGAGTTCAAATATGCTTTAGTTGCTGGTGCTGTTTGTGGTGGAGGATTAACTGTTATTGCAAATGCACCAAATCCAGCTGGAGTTACTATTTTGAAAAGTCATTTTGAAGATAGTACAATAGATCCTTGGTATTTATTTTTAGGAGCATTAGTTCCTACAATAATTTCAGCTTTATGTTTTTTATTTTTGTAAGATTATTTAAAAGGAAAAAATTTATATGGCATCTAATTTAGCAAAATATGCAAGAACAAATAAGAGTCTTATTGTTTTCTCAAATGCTTTCAATCATGTAGAAGCATTTAAAAAATTTTATAACATAAGAGTAAAACCAAAAGAGTTTGGTTATATAAAAATAGATAAAGACAAAATAAACTTAATAGAAGAGAGTCTTTATTGTGATTTAGTAAATGGTAAAAAAAATGAACTTATAAGAGATAGTTTATTACACTCTTGCACAAATCATGCAAGATATATTTTAACATCATCAAGGTTTGTTATTTTTCCTACGAAATTTAGTTTTAAAAGAGTTGCAAATAGGTTGTTTAATGGTTTTGTAATTCAAGGAGCAGGTGAAGTTTTATTTAAAAATGAAAATGGTCGTATAAATATTACTTGTTATGGTGAAGCAAAAGATTTAAATATAAAAGCAAGAAAAATTGATGAAGAGATTATAAAAGAGGATTTGGAAGCTGATTTTTAAGAAGGAGTATTAAAACTCCTCTTCATTTTCTGCTTCTGTATCACAACAATAGATACACTCTTCATCAAAAAATGAATATTCATCATAACAATAAAAACTCTCACAGCTTTCACATTTGAAACAATCATGTTTTTTAGAAAGTATCTGCTCTAATTCTTCTTCGTCCATATTATTAGCTTTAGCATAATCTTCAAAAAGTTTCATAGCATTTGTTGTTTTGCCAGATTTTAACTCTTTTGCTAAATCTTCTAAAGTATCTATTTCCATCTTTTTACCTTTGAATTTAATAAAAGATATATTATGTCAAAAAATGATATAATCGCGACTTAAAAAAATATAGGGTTTTTAAAAATAATGAATAATTCTCAAATCAAAACACAAAAATTTATAATCAAATATTTCACAGAAATAATGATAAAAGGTCAAACAGCAAAAAGACAGATGATTGCACAAGTTTATAATAATCTTGTATCAATCTTATCAAAAATATCACCTGAAATTAAGATAAAAAGATTCTTTGATAAAATCGAAGTTGTTTGCCCAGTTGAAGTAGTTGATAGTGTAAGAGCTAAACTTCTTGAAACTCCTGGAATTGAACAAGTTTTAGAAGCTTTACAGTTTGATAATATGCAAACACTTGATGATATTAAAGTAAAAGTAAATGAGATGATGAACCATGAGATAAAAGATAAAACTTTTGTCGTAAGAGCTAAAAGAACAGGTGCTCAAGAATTCAAATCAACTGATATTGAAAAAACTGTTGGTGGATATATGTTAGCTATGAATAGTAAAGATACTAAAGGTGTAGCACTAAAAAATGCCGAAGTTACTATAAATATTGAACTTGAACATGCACAGTTAAATATTATTACAAAAAAATATATGGGATTAGGTGGATTTCCAATAGGAACTCAAGGAAGTGTTATATCTTTGATGTCTGGTGGATTTGACTCAACAGTTGCTTCATATTTAACTATGAAAAGAGGAATAAAAACTCATTTTATTTTCTTTAATCTTGGTGGATTAGCGCATGAAATAGGTGTAAAACAAGTAGCTTATTATTTATGGAATAAATTTGGAAGTTCTCATAGAGTTTCATTTATAAGTGTTCCTTTTGAAGATGTTGTTTCTCAAATTTTTAAAGATGTAAGTCAGCCTTATATGGGAGTTATGCTAAAAAGACTTATGCTTCTTGCTAGTGAAAAAATAGCCGATAGTTTAGGAATAGATGCTTTAGTAACAGGCGAAAGTGTTGCACAAGTTTCTAGTCAAACATTAAGAAATCTTGCTTTAATTGATCAATGTACAAATAAACTAGTTTTAAGACCACTTTCTATGATGAGTAAACCTGATATTATAGAAATTGCACAAAAAATAGGTACAAGAAGATTTGCTGAAGCAATGCCAGAATATTGTGGAGTAATTTCAAAAAATCCAGTAACTCATGGAAGTTATGAAAGAATGGAAAAAGAAGCACGAGGTTTTGATTATTCTATTTTAGATGAAGCAGTTAAAAAAGCATCTTTTGTAAATGTTGATGAAATAGATGAAAATGTAGGTGAAATAGGTCAAATGGAAATAATTTCTGATTTGAGTAATGGAGAATATACTGTTATTGATATTAGACAAACACCTGATTGTGTAAAAACTTCTGTTGAAACTATAAAAATTCCTTTTTATGATTTGAAAAAAGAGTTTAAAAAACTTCCTCAAGATAAAACATATCTATTTTACTGTGATAAAGGAATTATGAGCCAACTTCACGCACAATATTTAAGAGATAGTGAAGGGTATACAAATATAAAAGTTTATAGACCCTAAAAGGATTTTCAAATAGATGTAGATATAATGAACAACTGTATAGTTTATTTAAGACAATTTAAAAAATAGTAAAGGAAAAGTAAAATGAAAAAAATATTTTTAGGACTAGCTATTGTAATAATAGTTATTGGTGCTATATGTTTAGGATTGAGATCTACTGTAAATAGTAAAATTCAATCAAAAGTAGAAGAGTTAAATAAAAATGGATTTCTTGTAAGTCACGAACACTCTTTTGACCATTATCAAACAATAGGAAAAGGTAAAATAGAAATTATCTATCCTGATAAAGTTGCTTCTTATTTATTTAGTAAAATTGAAGATGAAGATACAAAGAAATCTTTAGAAAAACAATATAACTTACTTGATAGAGCTACAAAAGATAGAGTTTTTGAAAATATTACTTTTGATTATAACTTTGTTATGAATAATATATCTTCAAAACTTGATTTAGATTTATACTTAACAAATCTATCTCAAAGAACTATGTACAAATTAGAGCAAACATACTCTTATGCTCCACAAACTAACTGGTTAAAACCTCTTTTAGAAAATAAAAAGATTCATCTAAATATAGATGAAAATAAAAATTTTAAATTAGATGATATAAACATCACTATTCCAAATGATTCTTTTATTACTATAAGAGGAGTTCATGGAACACAAAACAATATTAAAGTTGCTTTATTAAAAATAGCAGATGTTTATGATGATAGTTATACAAAAGGAAGTTTATTAATAGATAATTTAGCTTTTGATTATAGCAGTCAAAAAGAGAAAAAAAGTTCTAAATTGGATATTGAAAACTTAGAATTTATGGATTATACAAATGTTGTTAGTATCAAAAATCTAATTTTAGATTCTCAATCTTTACAAGATAAAGATAATATTTCTGGAAATAGTAAAATCTCTTTTGATGAATTAAATATCGTAAAAGACAATAAACTATATCTTACTAACAGTTCAAAAAATATTGGATTAAACAAAACATCGTTAGATATCGCTTTTGATAAAATTCCATATAAAAAATATGAAGAGATGTTAAGTTCTATATCAGATAAAGATTTCTTACAAAAATATGATGATTTTATGAAAGCAGTTTCTCAAAATGGTTTCCAAATGACTATAAATGGAGCATCAAACAATCTCAAAATTGACGAAAATAAATATTTTAATACTTTAAAATTTAACTCAACATTTAAAATGAATCAAAAATTTGATTCAATGAATAATATAAAAAGTATAAAAGATATTTTTGAAGTTGCAAAAGCAACTTTAGATATAGATGCTGATTCTGTTAAGTCTTTAAGCAGTTTATTAAAAGATGAAGAGTTCAAAGCAATAGATATTGAAAATAACCAAAAAAGATTTGAAATAGAACTAAAAGATGATGGTTTATACTTTAATAGTAAAAAATTCTTAGATCAAAAAGATTTAGAATTTTCATCATTAAACACTTTAGGTAGTTCAGTTTTAGCTGAAAATGGAAAAGTAGTAAGTTCTTATGAACTAATAGATAAAAATCTTTTAAGAGTGACTTTTAAATATACTACTAAGTTAGAAAATGTTACAGCAGGTGGATTAGCGGTATCTTTCCCTCAACTTAAAGATGCTTCAAAAATAAAAGCACATAATACAAAATCTTTTGACAAAATCGATTATTATAAAGGTGGTCAAGAAATTTACAGTGGAATGTTAGGTAAAAATGTAAAAGCTGAATATTTAATGGTTGAAGGTTGGGATAAAAACTGGACTGATACAAAACAAGAAAAAGAGTTTAGTTTAGATATCGATATTTCAGAACTTAAAAAAGATTATAGTTATTTAGAAATAAATTTAAGAGGTGGTTCTTTAAATGAAAATGTAGCAACTACTTCACCTAAGTATTCAGAAATTGTTCCAAATGAGAGTCAAAGTTTCACAACTGACCAACAAAGTTATCCAGTAAATATAGCAGATATTTATCTACTAGATTTAAAACTTGATAAAAAATAAAAATATTAAGGTTTAAAAAACCTTAATATTAAATCTCTTTATTGTGAATTTTCATAATAGTTTTTTCTATTGGAATAAATCCAAAAGGAATCACAGAATATATAAAAAGTAAAATTCCAGTTCCTATTTTCCAGTTATACTCTTTCATCGATTTATATAAAAAAATACAAAATAGAATAAATAAAACACCATGAGCCATTCCTACTATCTTAACAGCTATTGGTAATCCTACAAAATATTTTAAAGGCATTGCAATAAATAATAAAATTAAAAATGATAATCCTTCAATAAACGAGATAGTTTTAAATCTGTCAAAATTTATATTGTTCATAAATACTCCTTTTTTGAACTTGAAGTATATTCCAGTTTGGTTTATAAAAGGTTAATATAAGAGTTTTTTTGTACAATTTTTGGTGGTTTATTTATAAAAAATGAATCAAATTGCAAAATAATTAAGGATTAAATATATGAATAAAATTATAAATAAAATTTTTATTATATCTTCTATAACTACATTTTCTTACTCTTTAGATTTTACTAAACATTTAGAATTATCTTATGTTGATACAAGTGGAAATACCAATACAAGTACTTTTTCAGCAAAACTTGAAACTCTTACAAAACTTGCTGAAGGTGAAGAACTAAAAGCAAAAGCAACAGTTTTATATAGTAAAGATAATGATGAAACATCAGCAAATAAATATGATATAGAAGTTGATTATAATCATATGATAAATGAAAAACTCTATTCTTATATGGGAATAAATTATATAAATGATGAATTATCAGATTATGATTATAGATTAAATATAGGTCCTGGATTTGGATACAAATTTATAAATGATGATATTCAAACTTTAGATATTCAAGCTGGATTAGATTATGCTTTTGATAAGTATGAAAATGGAAAAAAAGATGAATATGTTGCTCCAAGAACAGAGACAAATTATAGATATAGAATAAATGATAATATGCAATTCAAACAAATGTTAAGCTTCTTAATATCTTCAGAAGATAGTGAAAAATACTTCTTTACGAGTGAATCTAGTCTAAATCTAAAAATGATAGAAAATATCTCTTTAGGTGTTAGTTATAGAATAGATTATGTAAATCAAACAGAAAAAGAAAATACTGATAGAAAGTTTTTAACTTCATTGATTATAGATTTTTAAATCCTAAGAATTATAATTAATTTTATTTAAAATATAAAACTGTGACGCTAATTGTGACGCAAAAAAGTTATAATCTGTTTATTTAAAATTAAAAAAGGATTGTTTTATGTATGGTAGATTGATGAATGAGTCTTTAAAAGCATTGATTGAAAATAAAAAGGCTTTATTTAAAGCTTTGTTTATTCCTATATTGTTTTTACTTGGTATAAATTTGTTTTTTCCTAATATAATGGTTATTCAAGATGGAAAACCGGTTTTAGATAAAAATATTCAACATATATTTGGAGTTATAGTTGTTATATCTTTTTATATAAACATTGTTATAGCTGTGTCTGTTCATAGAATTATATTGATAAAAGACAATATTCCTTTGCTTAGAAGTATTCTTCCTTCAAGTACAGAGCTGAATTTTTTTCTTAAAATATTACTATTTTTTATTTTAACGCTGTTAGTTGCTTTTTTGATTTCTGCTTTTGGAATGATGTTGTTTATGCTTTTAGTTGATAGAAATATCGCTATGATTTTAGTTGCTATTTTAGCTTTGATAGTTGTATCTTTACTAGCAAGTAGATTTTCTATGGTTTTTCCAGCTATTGCAATAAATGAAAAAATGGGGTTTTCTGAAGCTTTAAATATGACAAAAAACTATAAATTTTTATCTTTATTTATGGTTGTTATATTTCCTATTATAATATCAGTTTTAATTGCATTTGTTTATGGACTAATCATCAAGTTTCTTTCAGGAGTTGTATCTCCTCATTTTGAATTGTTATATGTATTCTTAAATGTTTTTATTACAGTATTGACTATTAGTTGTTTATCAGTTACATATTCTTATATAAAAGAGGAAAATGATAAAAAATCTTTAGAACAAGAGTTAGTAAATAAAGAGGAAGAAAATTGAATTACAGCAAGATTATTTTTGCACTTTTAGTGCTTTATATTTTAGCAGATATGGCAAATACATATTTTATTAAGTAAGTATTTTACTTACTTAATTCTACTTTTTTTGCTACTTTTGAAAATATTGGTACTACTAAAACAACAATATATCCTACTATTGCTCCCAATAATATTTCACTAAAAAATCCACCAAGAGGAACAGCTTTTAAAGTTTCACTAAATGAGCTTAAAATATGTGTTTCGTGTGCTATTATTCCTCCACCAACAGCAAGCATAGCAATAGTTCCTAAAACACCAATAACTTTTATAATATATGGCATAGCTTTTACAAAACCATCTCCAATTTTTTGTAAGATTTCACTTCTTTTTTCTTGTAAATAAAAACCTATATCATCAAGTTTTATGATAAAGGCAACTATTCCATATACAAAAATAGTTGTCAAAATTCCAACACTAATTAGAACAAAAAGTTTAGTTAAAAAATCACTATTATCAAGTAAACTTAAACTAATTACAATAATCTCAAAAGATAAAATAAAGTCTGTTTTTACCGCACTTTTTACTTTTTCATCTTCAAAGTTTTCATTTGAAATCTCTTTTTTATTGTTATCTTCATTATGTTCTTCATGGTGAAAAAACTTTTCTAAGATACTTTCAACTCCTTCATAAGCTAAATATGCTCCACCGATTATTAAAATGGGAGCTATCGCCCAAGGTGCTAGATAACTTAAAAGTAAAACAATAGGAATAATGATAAATTTATTTATAAAACTTCCTTTTGCAATTTTATAAACAATTGGAAGCTCTCTAAGTGCTGCTTTTCTTTTCGCTTCAAGCATTGCTATATTTCTTATATGTTCTAACTCTAAAATAATTTCTTGTTGAGTTTTAGTATCTAGTTTTTTTATATTTTCTTGAAATTCTTCAACTGATTTTGCTTTTTCTAGCTCTTTTTTTAGGATTTCTGAAGTTGTTTCATTTGTAAAATTTGCAATTGCTGCAAGGTCATCAACTAAAAGACCACTTGATTTTATACTTGCAAGTTTTGTATAAGTTGCAATATCATCAAAAAGTAGCCCAATATCATCTAGTGAAGTAGCAAGAGATTTTGCAGTTGTTGCCATAGTTTTTCCAGCAAGTGATCCAATATCATCAGCTAAAATAGATAAATAGCCCAATATTCCAGCCATTAAAATCCTTTTTATAATTTTTAAAATAGAATATTATTTAATTTTAGTTAATATAGCGATAATAAAAAGGTTTATTTTGAAAAATATTTATGATTGTATAGTTATTGGTGGGGGACCTGCTGGAATCCTAGCTAGTATTAGTTGTGCTAGCGAAAAAAATAGTGTCTTACTTCTTGAAAAACTTCCAAAAATCGCAGCTAAACTAAAAGCAACTGGTGGAGGAAAATGTAATCTTACAAATACTTTATCAACTGAAGAGTTTATGGCAAAGTTTGGTAAAAATGGTCGTTTTATGAGTCATGCAATAGATGCTTTTAATGCAACTGATTTAAGAGATTTTTTTGCAAAAATTGGCGTAGAAACAATAGCAAGAGATGGTTTTAGAGTATTTCCTGTAAATCATAGTTCAAGTATTATTCTAAGTGCTTTAGATGAAGAACTAAAAAGAGTTGGAGTAAATGTTGAGTGTTCAGTTGCTATTCAAACTATAAAAAAAGAAGAAGATATTTTTATCATTACTTCAAAAGATAAAATCTATAAATCAAAAAATATCATCATAGCAACTGGAGGTTTGGGTTATCCAATCTTAGGTGCAACTGGTGATGGATATATATATGCAAAAGATTTTGGACATAGCATCACATCAACTCATCCAGCTATGATGCCACTAATGACAAAAGAGAAAAACTTTGCTTCTTGTAAAGCTGATACGATTGCAAAAGCTATTTTAAAAGTAAATATTCCAAAATACAAAAACTTAAAACTTGTTGGTGATTTGATTTTTACAAAAGAGGGTTTAAGAGGTCCAGTTATTTTGGATTTTGCAAGAGAAATTACTCCTATTTTAGCAAAACACAGTGAAGTTCCACTTTTAATCAATTTTTTAAAAGGGAAAAATGAAGAAGATATATATAAGCATCTAAAAAATGAGATAGCAAAAAATCCAACACATACTATTTTAGAAAATCTAGAAACTCTATTAGCAACTAGTGTTGCAACTGAGATTTTAAATATCTGTGAAATTGATACAAGTTTACGATTTAAACAAATTGAAGGGTTTAAAAGAGAAAAATTGGTTAAAACTTTGGCTTGGACACCTTTTACCATTATAGGACATGAAGGTTTTAAAAATGCCATGATTACACGAGGTGGAGTTGAACTAAAAGAGATAGATTCAAAAACTATGCAAAGTAAAATAGTAGAAGGTTTGTACTTTTGTGGCGAAGTTGTAAATATAGATGGACCTTGTGGTGGATATAATCTTCAATGGTCTTTTTCTAGCGGGTTTTTAGCAGGAAAATTAAATAAATAAAATTAGGAAAAATATGAAAAAAATAAATTTAAAACATTATATATTTATAGTATTAGGTTCATTAGCAATGGCATTTGGAACAGTGTGTTTTTTATCTCCAAATCAGATAATTACAGGTGGAGGAGTAGGAATTTCTTTACTTTTACATGCACTTTTCCCTCAAATTACTTTAGGTATTTTTATGGCGATAGTTAGTATTCCATTTTTGATTATGTCATACATATATTTTGGAAAATACTATTTATTTAAAACATTTATTGTAGTTATTCTTTTATCGACTTTTACAGATGTTTTAAAAGAAGTTTTACACGTAAAACCGATGACAAATGATATTTTATTAGCTGCAATTTTTGGTGGGATTTTTATAGGTTTAGGTGTTGGTTTTGTAATAAAAGGAAGAGCATCAACAGGAAGTACTTCGGTTGTTGGAGAGATAGTTGCTAAAAAAACAAAATATAAAGCAGCAGAAGTTTTACTTGCTATTGATGCAACTATTATGTTTGCCTCAGTTTTTGTTTACAACGATATAAATAAATCACTTTATAGTATGATTAGTGTTTATGTTGGAATTAGAGTTATTGATATGATTTTAACGGGACGTCCTTCTAAAAAAATAGTAAATATTGTTTCAAATAATGTAGAAGTTTTAAAAGAGCAAATAAGAGAAAGAATCGAAGAACATGGTACGATTTTAACAGGAATTGGGCTTCATCAAGGACAAAATAAAACTATTATTTATGTTACAGTTGAAGCTAGTAAAATTGATTTATTAAAGAATTTGATAACAAAATATGACCCAGATGCTTTTATGATAATAACAGAAGCTTCGGAGTTTTTGGGCAGAGGTTCAAAATAATCTAAAATAGACAAGTTTTAAAAACTTGTCCATTCATCATCATCTTTTGTTGTTGGTTTTATTTCATCTTGAGACTTTTTGATTTGTGTTTCTTGTTTTTTTGGCGTTGATTTTTTGATATTTACAACTCCTATATTTTTTGTTGTCTCTTCTAAATTTTTTGCTTTAACTTCATCTTTACCAATAAATTCTTTTGCATTTGCATTTGAAAGAACTAATTTAGCAATTGTATCAGTTTGAACAGCAACACCATACGTTTGAGATGCAATTTGTGCATTTTCTTGAGTTTGTTGGTCTAAAGAGTTGATTGCATGATTTATTTGTTCAATTCCTGCAAGTTGTTCTTTACTTGAAGATTCAACACCTTTTATAAGTTCAATAGTTTGTATGATATTCTCATTTAGTGCTTTATATCCACTTATCATATCTTCTGATATTTTTTTACCTTGATCTGCTTTTTGCGTTGCACTTTCAACTAGGTTTTTTATTTCACGTGCAGCTTCAGCACTTCTACTTGCTAGATTTCGCACCTCTGCTGCAACAACAGCAAATCCTTTTCCAGCTTCTCCAGCAGTTGCAGCTTCAACAGCAGCATTAAGTGAAAGAATATTTGTTTGGAAGGCAATTTGGTCAATTACTGTAATTGCTTCATTTATAGCATTTACTTCTTTGTCTATTTCATTCATTGCACTTGTTGTTTGACTTGCTAGTGTTTGTCCATTTGTTACAGAACTTGTAACACTTGAAGCGAGTTTTGACATTTGAATAATATTATCTGTATTGTTTGAAATATTACTTGAAATCTCTTCAACAGCAGCTGCCGTCTCTTCTAAAGCAGCAGCAGCTTCATTTGAGTTTTTATTTAGTACATCAACATTTTTAAGTAAAATTTCACTACTTCCACCTAAAGTTAAACCATTTGATTTATTTTCAACAAGCATTTCATTTATAATATCTGCAAGGTTATTTAAGCCAGTTGTTACACCACTTCTACAATTAGGAATTCTATGTGTAAAGTCAAGTTTTGCATACTTTTCAAGAGCTTCTGTTACATGATTTATATTTGTACAAATTTTTATTTGTAAACTATGGAACATATCATTTAGATGTTCTCTTAAAGATTCTAAATTTCTAGATTCAGCTTTATTATTTAATCTTTTATTTAAAAATCCATTTTTTATATCTTCTGCAATTGCATCAATTTCACCTAAAAACTTTTTATCAGATTCTAAAGTTCTTTTTGTTTTTTCAATATTTTCATTTACAGCTTTTGCCATAGTACCAAATTCATCTTTTGAACTATCATCTAAAAACTCAATTTTACCGTTATTATCATTGTTTATAAAGTCAAAAAAGCTTAATAATCCATTTTCAAAATTAGCTAAAGATTTTATCAAACTATTTGCTAAGAAAAGAGAGAAAGATACGAAGAAAATAATAGCAAGGATTATAGTTATAAGTAATACAATATCCATATTTTTTAATGTTTTATCTTTAAGTTCAGCAGAGTTTTTGCTAATAAGATTTAATTTATCTTCTAAAGTAAGACCGGTATTTGCAATTTCTTTGATAATACTTGTAAGTTGTTCAATATTTTCTAAAGTTCCATTAAATTGCGCAATTTTTATAGGATACATTCTATCAAATAAATATAGGTATCTTCCCGATAAATCTAAAAGTTCACCAACTAAATCAATATTCTCTTTTTCAGCTAATTTAGTTTTTAAATCTCTAAGATTTGCTTGTAAATCAGAAAAATCATTTCTTACTTTTAAAGCAGTTTGTTCATTTGGATTTTGTAAAAATTGATAAACAGAAATTCTTCCTTTTAACATTTGTTGTATAAGTACATCTGTTTGTTTAACAACATTTTGTCTTGCATTTGCATTACCTTCAAAATATAAAAATATCGAAGCACAGGCAATAATTACAACAATAAATACTATTGGTAGTAAAAATAACTTCTTCCTTGTAGAAACATCTTTTAGCATAAAATCCTCTCTTTTTGATATTTAAAATAGTACTTAAAATATAAATAATTTGCTTATAAAAATATTAAAAAAAGAAAATATTATAATTAAGATAAAAAAATCTTATTTAAAATGGTAATTTGGTTACATTTTTTATAGTTGAACTTAAATTCATACTCTTTTAGGTAATAGAAAAAATTATTTTCTTCAATTCCTTTATATTTTTTTAAGTTTAATTCAATGTATTTCCAAAACTCATTTAGTTTTGTTTGATGAGAATTTTGTGAGTGAATTTTATACCAATTTAGATATTGAATAAATCCATCTTCTATATCAAAAGCACGATTTCCAATCTTTGGCATAAGTAGAGTATAAACTTTTCCATTTGAGTAAAACCCTATTATATTTATAGCTTCACTTAGAGATTTTTTCTTTTTATGTTTTTCTCTCTCTTTTATATAATAAAATTCTTCATATTCGCTATAATCTTTTATAGAATTTTGGTACTCTTCTTCAAGAAAAATGGCTATTTTTCTTCTAAGTAAATCAAATCTATCTTTTACAGTTTTATAGTTTAAATCTAACTCTTTTGCGGTTTCAAGTGCATTTTTATCTTCACAAAATTTTTCAATGATTAATTTATCTTTTTCAAGTTTTTTCAAAGATAGTTTTTTTGCGCATTTTTTGCACTTAATATAGTCATTTGATAGTATATAAAAGGTATTATTTTCACAATTTGGGCAATTCATAAAATATTTTATCAAATTTGTTCTAAAAATATATAAGTGCTCAAAAGTTATTATATAAAATTTAGAGTTTTTGGGTTAAACTTCATCAAAATAGAGTTAAAAGGAAAAAAATATGTGTAAAGATTGCGGTTGTACAATAGCAGGAAGCGAACATCACCATCATCATGATGAACATCATCACGACCACGACCATAGTCATGGACATTCTCATCATCATTCACATGATAGTGTATCTCATCAAGCAGCACACGAAACACTACATCATAATCCACAATTAAATGATGCAAAAACAATTTCAGTTATTCAAAAAATTTTAGATAAAAATGATCATGAAGCAGCTCATAATAGAGCTCATTTTGATAATCACAAAGTTTTAGGAATAAACCTAATGTCAAGTCCAGGAAGTGGAAAAACTACATTTTTAGAAAATATTGCTGATATGGTAGATTTTAAATTTGCAGTTGTTGAAGGTGATTTGGAAACTTCAAGAGATGCAGATAGATTAAAAGCAAAAGGAATAAATGCAGTTCAAATACAAACAGGAAGTGCTTGTCACTTAGATGCATTTATGGTTCATAAAGGTTTACATGATATCTCTTTAGATGGTATTGATGTTTGTTTTGTGGAAAATGTTGGAAATTTAGTTTGTCCAGCATCTTATGATGTGGGAACTCATCTAAATATTGTTTTAGTTTCAGTTCCTGAAGGAGAAGATAAGATAGCAAAATATCCAGTTATGTTTAGATGTGCTGATTTGATACTTATTACAAAAACAGATTTACTTCCATATTTTGATTATGATATTGAAAAAGAAAAAGCAGAAGCTAGAAAACTAAAACCAAATGTAGATATCTTAGAAGTAAATATCAAAGATAAACAATCTTTACAAAATGTAATTGATTGGATAAATTTCAAAAGAAAGATGCGATAAATTTCTAAAACGAATTTTATTCATTTAGGCTTCACGGTGGGTACCCAAAAATCAAAGATTTTTACCCATCCGTTGCAGAATCACTCATAAAATTGTTTTATAAATAAGAAAAAGGAAAAAATTATATGTGTTTATCAATACCATCGAAAATAAAAAGTATAGATACGCAAATGAACACTTGCGTAGTTGATACTATGGGAGTTGAAAGAAGTGCTAGTTTAGATTTGATAGACCAAGAGGTAAAAGTAGGAGATTATGTTTTAATTCATATAGGTTTTGCTATGAATAAAATAGATGAAGAATATGCCTTAGAATCTCTAAAAGTTTATCAAGAAATCATAGATAAAATGGAAGAAGATGACCGCTTAGCAGCTATTGAAGAATCACAAAACTGTCCAAATAGATAAAGTGTAAAATATTATGGAAAAAGAGTTACAACTAAAAGATTTATATGATGGCTTTAGAGATTCAAAAGTTATAAAAGCATATAAAAAATTAATAGATGAAGATTTAAAAGATTATGATAAAACTATAAATATTATGGAAGTTTGTGGAGGACATACTCATACTATTATGAAGTATGGAATACCACAACTTTTGAATAAAAAAATAAACTTTATTCATGGACCTGGCTGTCCTGTTTGTGTTATGCCAAAAGATAGAATAGATAGTGCTTATGAGTTAAGTTTACAAAAAGATGTAATACTTGTAACACTTGGAGATATGATAAAAGTTCCAGGAAGTAAGGGAAGTTTACAAAAAGCAAGAAGTGAAGGTGCTGATGTAAGATTTGTCTATTCTCCTATGGATTGTTTAAAAATAGCAGATGAGAACAAAGATAAAACAGTAGTCTTTTTTGCAATAGGTTTTGAAACAACAACTCCAATGACTTGTGCTTTAATGGAGCAAGTAATAAAACAAGATATAAAAAATATTCTGTTTCATATAAATCATATAACAGTTCCTGAAGTAATGCAAGTATTAGTTCAAGATGAGAACTGTAAAATCGATGCTTTTTTAGGACCATCTCATGTAAGTGTTATTAGTGGAAGTAAAATATATGAAGAGTTTCCACGAGATTATAATAAACCAGTTGTTGTAAGTGGCTTTGAACCAGTAGATGTTATGCAAAGTATCTCAATGATAGTAAAACAGTTCAAAGAAAAAAGAGCCAATTTAGAAATCGAATATAAAAGACTTGTATCTTATGAGGGAAATCTAAAAGCTCAAGAGCTCATAAATAAATATTTCAAAAAAGTTCCTTTTAAATTTAGAGGAATTGGAGAAGTAGAAAATAGTGGTTATGAGCTAAAAGATGAATTTGATAAATATAATGCAAAAATAGTTTATAAAGATATATTACCAACACAAGAAGTAAAAGAGAATAAAGCTTGTAAATGTCCTGAGATTTTAAAAGGAGTTGCAAAACCAACTGATTGTAAAATCTTTGGAACTGTATGTACTCCAACAAATCCTATTGGTTCTTGTATGGTAAGTAGTGAAGGTGCTTGTAGTGCTTATTATAAATATGGTAATCTTATATAAAAATTTATAATAAGGTTTTAAAATGAAAAAAATAGCATTTATCGGTGTTGGAGTTATGGGGAAATTTATGGTTTCAAATTTACTAAAAAATGGATTTGAAGTAAGTATTTATGCAAGAAATAAAGCTAAAGTAGAAGATAGTATAAAAGAGGGTGCTATTTTTTGTGAAAGTATCAAAAAGTGTGTACAAAACAAAGATGCGATTATCACAATAGTTGGTTATCCAAAAGATGTAGAAGAAGTTTATCTTTCACAAGATGGAATCATAAACTCTGCTTCACAAAATTCATATTTGATAGATATGACAACTACAACCCCAACTCTTTCATTTAAAATTCACGAAGAGGCTAAAAAGAAAAATCTAAAAGCTTTAGATGCACCAGTTTCAGGTGGAGATATAGGAGCTAAAAATGCAACTTTATCTATTATGGTTGGAGGAGAAAAAGAAGATTTTGAAGCTTGTAAAAAACTATTTGAAGCGATGGGGAAAACTATCGTTTATGCTGGAAATGCAGGTAGTGGACAACATACAAAAATGGCAAATCAAATAGCAATTGCAGGAGTTATGGCAGGAGTTAGTGAAGCTATTGCTTATGGCAAAAAAATGGGACTTGATATACCAACTATGTTAGCAAGTATTAGTAATGGAGCAGCTCAAAGTTTTCATCTTACAAACAATGCTCCAAAGATGTATAAAAGAGAGTTTGAACCAGGCTTTTATATAAAGCATATGGTAAAAGATTTAAAAATTGCAAATCAAGAGATGCCAAACTTAAAAGTATTAAAAGATGTGTTAGAGATATATGAAACACTTGAAAAAAATGGTGATGGTGATTTAGGAACTCAAGCTATTTGTAAATATTATGAATAAAGGTCATTTATGGATATAGAAAAAATAAAACAAAGAATACAAAAGTTTAGTGATGATAGAAATTGGGAAAGTTTTCATAATCCAAAAAATCTAGTTATGGCATTAAATGGTGAAGTAGGTGAACTAAATGAGATTTTCCAATGGCTAAACTTTGAAGAGTGTATGAACTTACCAGAGGATGTAAAAGAACATACAAAAGAAGAGGTTGCTGATATTGCTATTTATCTTATAAGAATTTGTATGAAGCTAGATATAAATCTTGAAGAAGCTATATTAAATAAGATGACAAAAAATGAAGCTAAATATCCAGCAGAAACATCACAAGGTGGAAGTAAAAAATATAGTAAGAGTAGGGAAAATAGATAAATGACGAAAACAATAACACTAGCACACGGTAACGGAGGTGCAGAGAACAATGAGCTTATAACAAAGGTATTTTATAATGCTTTTAAAAATGAGATTTTAGAGAAAAGTGAAGATGCAGCAGTTATAGAAAATGGAAAGCTTGCTTTTAGTACAGATTCTTTTACAGTTAGTCCTCTTTTTTTTAATGGAGCAAATATAGGAAAACTTGCCATTTGTGGAACTTGCAATGACTTGAGCATGATGGGAGCAAAGCCAAAATATCTTACTTGTTCAGTTATTATAGAAGAAGGATTTGAAGTAGAACAGCTTGAAATCATCGTAAACTCTATGAAAGAAGAGTTAGCAAAAAATGAAGCAATAATAGTAAGTGGTGATACAAAAGTAGTTCCAAGAGGTGCAGTTGATAAAATCTTTATAAATACAACTGGAATTGGAGAGATACTTTATAGTGGAATAAGTTCAAACAATATTACGCAAGATGATTTGATACTTGTAAGTAGGGATATTGGAGCACATGGAGCTACTATATTTACTGCACGAGAGGGTATGGATATGCACTCAAATTTAAAAAGTGATTGTAACTCTTTATACCCTCAAGTAAAAGCTTTGATAGATGCTGGTGTTAAAATAACAGCTTTAAGAGATGCTACAAGAGGTGGAGTAAGTGCTGTATTAAATGAGTGGGCAAAACAATCAAATATTTGTATCGAAGTAGAAGAAGAACAAATTCCAGTTAGTGATGAGGTAAAAGGAATTTGTGAAATGCTTGGTTTTGAGGCTACAAATTTAGCAAATGAAGGAACTTTTGTTCTTGCAATTTCTAAAAATGATGCAACTAAAGCAATAGAAGTTTTACATAAATTTGAAGAGGCAAAAAATGCTTCTATTATTGGGAAAGTAACTGCTCAATATCCACAAAAAGTTATTTCAAATAGTTCTTGGGGAACAAAAAGATTTTTAGATACACCAACTGGTGAATTACTTCCAAGAATATGTTGATAAACTAAGTGCAACCCGTTGCACTTTTTAGAGTTTATATGAAAAAGGTCCCTTTTTGAATGGGACATTTAAAAAGGAAACTATTATGCACGAATATAGTATTGTTCAATCTTTATTAGAAAGTTGTGAAGAACACGCAAAGTCAAATGATGCAAAAAAAGTTACAAAAGTAGTAGTAAAGATCGGAGTTTTAAGTGGAGTTGAACCAGAACTTCTTCAAACGGCTTTTGATACTTTTAAAGAACAAACAGTCTGCCACGATGCGCAATTTTTGATAAATCATCAAAAAATAGAGATTTTATGTCAGGATTGTAACACTAAATCAACTTTAGAAAAACATGAATTTTCATGTCCAAAATGTCAAAGCACAAACTTAACTGTAACTGATGGAGAAGATATGTATTTGATGAGTTTAGAGATGGAGTGAATGATTATTTACTAAATATTAATCAATTTATATTATAATAATGTTAATCTAAAATCATAAAATAGGAACTGCAATGTTATTAATGAAGTTACAATCAAAAGAAAAATTCTCTTTTTTACAATTAGCTCATTATCTAGCAAGAATAGATAATAATTTTGGTAAACGAGAAGAAGAAATAATCTTAGAATATTGTACAGAAATGGGAATTGAGAATTTAGACTCTTTTGATATGGAAAATTTCAGTTTAGAAAATATCTTAAAAGATTTTAAATCAGAAGCAAGTAAAAGAATTGTAATTTTGGAATTAATGATTTTAATACATATTGACCACAACTTTAATATAAATGAACAAATTTTAATAGAAAAAATTTCAAAAAGTTTTGGTATTGATATAAAAGATGTAAATGACTATTCTCAATGGGGAAAATCAGTTGCTATGCTTTATGAGGTTGCAAAAATATTTATAAATGAAGAAAAAGTTAGTTAAATTATTAATTAAAATTTAATTAACAAGAAATTTTGGATAGAATTTCGTTATGGAAATTTTAGAAATATTAAATAATAGAATTGATAATTTACTTTATGATTATGAAAAATTAAAACTTGAGAATATTGCGTTACAGCAAGAAATTGAGAAATTAAAAAATGAAAATGATCAATTAATTAGAAATAATCAAGATATGTTTCTAAAAATAGATAGTACATTGACGTTATTGAAGGTACAAAAGTGACAAAAAAAGAGGTTACATTCCATATAAATAATATGGCTTATACTTTAAATATTGATGAAGAAGTAAAAGGTGTATTAACAAAATATTTGGATTTGAATAATAATAACGATACAAAAGATTTACTAAAAGCTTATCTTGAACTAACTTATGAATATAGACAATTTCAAAAAGAAGTTGAAGACATAACAAATAAACTTATAGGGCTTTGATATAAAAGCTTTTTCTTTAATTGAGACTATTGTAGTGCTTTTAATTGTAGCTATAATAACAACTTTTGCAATGACTAAATTTAATCAAGTTACCAATAAAACTCATCTTGTAACTTTAAAATCACAATTAGCACTTATTCAATCAGGAATTTCAAAACAGAAAAACAAAAATATACTTTTAAGCAATCTTCCAAATATTTCAGCTTTAGATGATGCTTCAACAAATGTAAATAATCAAGAGTTATTCAAAAAAGTTATTGATTTTTCTATTCTTTCTACAAATACAAGTGATAGAAAATTAGGAAGTTGGGCAAAAGTTTCGCAAAATAGTTATATTTTTTATTTAGAATCAAATCCTATAAATTTTGTTTTGGAAAATAACTCTTTTGTTTGTAAAAGTCAAGAAGATATCTGCAAAGAGCTTAATTAATGTATTTTTATGAACTTGCTTTATTAAAATCACCTTTAGAAAATCTTACTTTCCAAAGTGAAGAAGAAATAAAAATTGGAACAAAAGTTTTAATAAAATTAAAACAAAGAAAAGCCTTAGATGAAGCAGTTATTGTAAAAATAGTTGAAAAACCAGATTTTAAATGTACAGATATTAGTGAAATTACAAATGAATTTTATGATGAAAAGATGCTTGAAATTGCAAGTTTTATATCTACATATTATGTTTGTTCTTTAGGTGAAGCTCTTAGTATTTATAATCCTTTTGATAAGAATATAAAACAACTTTTAAATGAAGAAAAATTTGATAGTAAAATAGTTTTATCAAGTTTACAAGAAAAAGCTAAAGAGTTTTTAAAACAAGAAAAACAAGCACTTTTATTTGCAAATACAGGTGCTGGAAAAACAGAAATTTATATAAAAATTATTGAAGAGTGCTTAAATAGTGGTAAACAAGCAGTTTTACTTATGCCAGAAATTTCTTTAACTCCTCAAATGCAAAAAAGATTGGAAAAAGTTTTTGCTAAAAGTGTAGCTATTTGGCATTCTAAAATTACAAAAAAGAAAAAAGCACAAATTTTACAAGGTTTACAAGAAGGAAGTATAAAACTTATTGCAGGAGCAAGATCTGCACTTTTTTTACCATATTCAAATTTGGGTGTGATTGTTGTAGATGAAGAAAATGATGATTCTTATAAAAGTGATTCAAAACCACGATTTCATACAAAAGATTTGAGTATTTATATAGCTAAAAAGTATAATTTACAACTTATTCTTGGAAGTGCAACACCATCTTCTAGTTCATTTTTAAAAATACCTTTTTTTAGACTTGATGAAACTTACCATAAAACGAATAAAGCTTATAGTTTTGAAGATAGTGATATGAATTTATCTCCAAAGATTTTAAATAAAATAGAAACTACGATAAATAGCAAAAATCAAGTTATAGTTTTTTTACCAACAAGAGCGAATTTTAAATATCAAATTTGTACAACATGTGGAAAATCAGTTGAATGTCCATATTGTAGCGTTTCTATGAGTTTGCATAAAAATGATTTGGCTTTAAAATGCCACTATTGTGGTTATACTCAACAAATTCCAAACTCTTGTCCTAGCTGTAAAACTGGAATTATTCATAATTTAAGAGTTGGAACTGCTCAGATTGAAGAGGAATTAAAAGCGATTTTTCCGCAAAAAAATATCAAAAGATTTGATAGAGATGAGATAAAAACAGAAAATCAACTAAAAACTATTTTAAATGATTTTAATAGTGGAAAAATAGATATTTTAGTTGGAACTCAGATGCTTTCAAAAGGGCATGACTATCATAATGTGAAGCTTGCTGTTGTTTTAGGAATTGATTCGGTTTTAAATATGAATTCATATAAAGCAAGAGAAAAAGCACTATCACTACTTATTCAAATATCAGGACGAAGTGGAAGAAGTGGTTTTGGAGAAGTGATAATTCAAACAAAAAATCAAGAATTTTTTGATTATTACTTAAATGAGTCAAATTATGAAGAGTTTTTACAAAGTGAACTAGAGTTTAGAAAAGATTTATATCCACCATATTTAAAAATGGCAAAAGTTACATTTTCTCATACAAATGGACTAAAAGTAAAAGATGAAATGGATTTTTATGTAAAACTTTTTAAACAAAATAAAAATATAGAGGTTGTAGGTTTTGGACAAAGTCCTATATTTAAAATAGCAAACAAATATAGATATGAAATCATTCTTCGTTCAAATAATGTAAAAGCATTACTTCAAACTTTACACTCAATAAACTCAGCAAATGCTTCAATAGATATGGATACAATTTACTAATATAAAAAACAAAGGCAATTTTATAAAAGCCTTGTTTTAATTTAGCAAAAATTATTCTGCGCTACTTAATAATGCTCTCATTAATTCTGCTTTATTTTGTAAATCAACACCCATATTTTTTAAAAAATCATTTTTATAACTTAATTGATCTTCTTCTTGTGTATTTACATTTGTTTCTTGAACAGAAGCAGTATCAATAGCAACTTTTTCAGGAATTACCATATTTTGTCTATCAAGTGCAAAATTATTTACTTGAAGATAGTTATTTGATGGGTCAATAGGTGAAGAACTTACTTGATTTAGAGTTTCTTCATAACTCGAAGATTCAGAATTTTCTTCAAAATTAATACGACTTCTAAGGCTATCAGCTGTTTTAAGAAAACCAATATTAAAATCATTTATTATATTATCGGCTGAAGACATTTCACTTTCCCTCTTAAAAACTTTGGTTAAATCATAACATAAAGAAAATTATATATACAAAAAATATACAGCAAATTTTGAAAAATTTGGTATAAAATTGAAAATATCTAAAATTTCATAATTTTTTTAACTTTACCAATATATAGGAAATGAATGATACTTTCATAAACAAAAAAGCCTTCTTTTCATTTATTGATAAAGTAAACATTTATTTAAAACTGCTAAAATCGAAGAGTTTTTGAAAAAAAATAACAAAATATCAATATAAAAGGAATAAAAACAGCACAGGAGGTAAAAGTAATATGATATTTGATAATAAAGAGATAGAAGCTGCTATTTTTGATATGGATGGTACTATGTTTGATACTGAAAAGTTGAGAATGAGAATGATTCAACAAGCTTCAAAAGAGATTTTTGGTGAAAGTTTATCTGAAGAGATTTTAACGCAATGTTTGGGCTTGAGTGCAAAAGGTTCAGAAGAACTGATTAAAAAACAATATGATGAAAATTATCCTTATATTGAGATAAGGAAACTCGCAGATGAACTTGAAATTAATTGGACAAAACAAAACGGAGTGCCAATAAAAGAAGGTTTATTTAATGTTTTAGAAAGATTGAAAAAGAATGGTATTTTAATAGCGCTTGCAACTTCAAGTAGAAGGGAAATAGCAGAACAATATCTTTTAAATGCAGGAGTTATGCACTTTTTTGATATTACAGTTTGTGGAGATGAAATAAAAAAAGGAAAACCAAACCCTGATATTTTTATAAAAGCTGCAAAAGAACTAAACTGTGAACCAAATAAATGTTTAGTTTTTGAGGATTCACAAAATGGTCTAATATCTGCTTTAGATGCAAATACACTACCAATTTATATTAAAGATATAAAAGATCCAAAAGAAGAAATTTTACAAAAAGTTTTCAAAAAATATCAAAATATGAAAGATTTTGTTTTAGATTTAGCTTTATACACTTCAAAGATGAAACCACCACTTATAAATGAATATTTTCCCCAAAGTACAGATTCATTTAAAGCAGGAATTCACGGTTTTGGTGCAATTGGTGGAGGTTATTTATCTCAAATTTTTCTTCATTGGGATGGATATACACGTCCAGAAAGAATAATAGGTGCTTCAAAAAATGTTCTTTTAAGAGATTTGATAAATTCATCTAGAAAATATACTATAAAATATGAAAGTATTGCATATCATCAAACTATTAGAGGAATCAATATTATTGATTTAAATGACCGCAAAGCTATAGATAAAATGTATATTGAAAGCGATATTATAGCTTTAACTCTTCCCGAATCTGCAATAAAAACCCAAGCGATAAATATAGCTTTAGGATTAAAAGCAAGATATAAAAAGCATGATAAAAAACTCACTATTTTAATTGTAATGAATAAAATAGGCGCAAAAAGATATGTAAAAAGACATATATTAAAATCTCTTAAAACAATAATTGAAGATAAAGAATCAACACAAATCATCAATAATACTCATTTTTGCGAAACAGTAGTTAATCGTATGGTTTCAAATATTCCACTTTCAAATGCTTTGAAACAATTTAAAGAAAATTTATCTGAAATAGATGAACTAAATATAGATTTATTTTCCAGCGAACCAGATATTTTGATTTATGCTGATAATAATAGTCCAATTTTAAATACATTAAGACAAGTTAAAACGGTATCAAATATAGATATTATGCAAAATATTAAAAATAAACTTTCAAATGGAACACACGCAATTATAGCTTGGTACTCTTCCCTTCTAGGATATAAAACAATAGGACAAGGAATTGGAGATAAAAGAGTATATTCTTTAGCAAAAAGAATTATGGAAAATGAGATAAAGCCTTTTTTGATAAATGAAACACCAGAATTAAAAAGTTATATTTTTGAGTTTATAAATAATTTTATAAAACGATGTAGAGTTTCATTTAAAGATAGTTGTCATAGAGTTGGACGAGATCCTTTAAGAAAACTTCAAAAAGATGAAAGAGTTTTAGGTAATATTTTTTCAGCACAAAATATGGATTTAAAAACTCAAAATCTGGAATTTGGTGTTGCTTGTGCAATACTTTATTCTCTTTTAGTTGCGCCTTCTAAAGATAAAGAAGCAACAAAAATAAAAGAACTTTATGCAAAAAGAAACAAAGTAGAGGATATCTTATGTTATGATGGAGAATACAATTTTAAACCATATAAAGGTTTAGATAAAAAGATAGATGCAAAGCTTATAAAAAGAATTGAAAACAAATTAGAGAAAATAAAAACATCTTTAAAAATAGAAGAAAATTAAGATTTTTAAAAAATAATACTTTTTTACTATCTTTTAATTAACCTAATATTAGTCTTATTTATAGTACAATATATGAAAATTTTATAGGAGATTAAGAACTAATGGCTTATACAAAAGATGAATTTAAACAATTAGTAGAAGATATTCAAGCACAATCTTGGTACAAAAATCCAATTGGATTTGGTATTGCAAGAGTTGATAGAGGACAATTAAATAAAGATAAAATACTTCAAGCAACTTTTCCAGTAATTAACTGGAATGAGAACTTTGGAAGTGCAGCAATTTTTTTAAATGCTTTAAAAGTAGCTGGAGAAAATGTTGATACATCAAAATCTGAACTTATTTGCAAAATTTCAGATGAATTTCTAACTTCTTGTATTGAAGCTTTTAGACCATTTATCCCTGAAGCAAAAGGTGAAGCACATAAAAATGTTCAAGTTATCTCAACTTTAGCATCTCTTCCAATAGATTCTGGTCTAACAGCAGATGATTATAGAGTTGTATTTATTTTTGAAGATACTGCACCTGAAAGTACAGAATCTGTTTATTTAAAACTTTATGCACTTTCAACTGGAAAAGCGAAATTAAGAAGTCTTAATTTAAATGGTGCATTTGGAAAATTACACAATTGCGCTTGGGTAGGAAATCAACCAATTGAACTTGATTGGCTAAGAGCAAATGAAATCGTTTTAAAAATTGGTGCAAAATATCCAAATATTGATTTTGTAGATAAATTCCCAAGATTCTTACAACATGTTATTCCTGCTGATAACACAAGAATTTTAGAAACTTCAAAAGTTAGAATGGGAGCACAATTAGCAGCTGGAACAACAGTTATGCCAGGAGCTGCTTATATTAACTTCAATGCAGGAACTTTAGGTAGCGTTATGGTTGAAGGAAGAATATCTTCAAGTGCTGTTGTTGGAGCTGGAAGTGATGTTGGTGGAGGAGCTTCAATTCTTGGAGTATTAAGTGGAACAGATGGTGTGCCTGTTACTATTGGAGAAAACACTCTTTTAGGAGCAAATTCTTGTACGGGAACAACTATTGGTGATGGTTGTATTTTAGATGCTGGAGTTACTATTTTACCTGGAACTAAAATAGCACTTTCAGATAAAGCAGTAGAACAATTAAAAGCTATAAATCCTGGAAAAGAAATCTCTAATGTTATGAAAGGTAGTGATTTTATCGGAGTAAATGGAGTTCACTTTAGAGTAAATTCTTCAACAGGTCAAACAATTGCTATGAGAAGTACAAGAGAAATCAAACTAAACGCTGATTTACACTAATTTAATAAAAAACAAGAATTTTTCTTGTTTTTTATTTTAAATGTTATGTTCCTTTTTCCATTTTCTTATTCTTGCTTTAGCATTAGCGTATGGTGATGAAGTATTAAATTGTATCATTTTTCCTAAAGTCCATTTTTCATACCAACTAACTTCATAAAGTTCTTTATTTGATTTATTTTCTATAAGTTTTAAAATTTCTTCAACTTTTTTATCTAGTTTGAAAAGCAAAGTATTAAAATCATCATTTTTATAATCATCATAAAATTTTTGAGCTAGTTTTCCTAATTGATTCCATTTATAACCTGTTTCTGGAAAATCAACTTCTTCTTTATTCTGCTTTTTTACATTCCATTTTAAGACTAATTCTTGCCAACCAAGAAGATATGATAAGAGATTATTAATAGACATTAAAGTGCCTTTTGAATGTCCTTCTAAATCTTTTAAAGTTGTAAGTTCGATAGGAATATTTTCTAACTCTTTTTTGAGTTTTTTGTAGTTTGTATTTATTGCAAGAATTAACTCTTTTTTATTTACTGGAACAGCCATAAAAACTCCTTTTTAAAATATTAAAAGAATGAGTTTATGATAATATAACTGACAATATCATATAATCCCACCTTTAAAAATAGAATTTACATAAAAGAGACATAGATGATAGAACTAATAAACATATCAAAAAGTTATCCTACAAACCAGCTTTATAGTGATTTAAACCTACGATTAAATAAAGGTGATAAAGTTGGATTAGTTGGGAGAAATGGTACAGGAAAATCGACACTTTTTAAGCTTGTATTAGGTGAAGAACATGCTGAAAATGGTGAAATTGTAATACCAAAAAACTATAAAATTGGAGCATTAAAACAATATTTTGATTTTACAGAAAAAACACTTTTAGATGAAACAGCTTTAGCTTTAGGGGAAGATGATAAATATAACATCTATAAAGCTGAAAAGATTTTATTTGGATTAGGATTTAGTGAAAGCGATTTACAAAAAGAGCCAAAAAGCTTTTCAGGTGGTTATCAAATACGAATAAATTTAGCAAAACTTCTTTTAACTGAACCAAATATGTTGTTACTTGATGAGCCTACAAACTACCTTGATATTTTATCTATTCGATGGCTAAAAGCATTTTTAAAATCTTTTGATGGTGAAGTTATACTTATCACTCACGATAGAGATTTTATGGATAGTGTTTGTACTCATACTATGGGAATAGTACGAAAAAATGCTTTTATGGTGCAAGGTGGGACGAAAAAGTTTTATGAATTATTAGAACAAAATGATGAACACTATGAAAAACAAAAAATAGCACAAGAGAAAAAAATCAAAGAACTTGAAGAGTTTATTGCAAAAAATAAAGCAAGAGCAGCAACTGCAAATCTAGCTCAATCAAAGGTAAAAATATTAGAAAAAATGGATATTTTGGAAGATATTGAATATGATAGAAATCTAAAATTCGATTTTAATTACAAAGATACAAGTGCTAAATTTTTACTTGAAGTTAAAGATGTAAGTTTTGGATATACAAAAGAAAATATTTTATTTAAAGACATAACTTTTGCTTTAAACAAAGGTGAAACGATTGGAATTATAGGAAAAAATGGAAAAGGAAAATCAACACTTTTAAATGTTCTTGCAGGTGAACTAAAACAACTAACTGGAAGTGTAGATTATCATCCAAGTTGTGTATTTGGACACTTTGGGCAAACAAATATTTCTCATCTGAACCAAAATAATACAATAATGGATGAAATTCACTCTGTAAATGTAAAACTTGCTGAATCAACTATAAGAAATATTTGTGGATTGATGATGTTTAGCGGTGATAATGCAAAGAAAAAAATCTCACTTTTAAGTGGAGGTGAAAAAAGTAGGGTAATGCTTGGAAAAATTATCGCTCAAGATGTAAATTTACTATTTCTTGATGAGCCTACAAACCACCTTGATATGGATTCTATTGAAGCACTTACAAATGCTATAAAAGCTTTTGAAGGTTCTTGTATTATTGTAACTCACAGCGAAGATTTACTTAGAGCTGTTTGTGATAGATTGATTGTATTTACAAATGATGGAGCTGATTATTTTAATGGAACTTACGATGAGTTTTTAGAGAAAATTGGTTGGGAAGATGATTTAGAAGAACCAAAGAAAAAAGTTGAAAAACCAAAAGTAAATAAAAAAGAGAGCAAAAAATTAAGAGCAGAATTAGTTGCAAAAAAAAGCCAAGATTTAAAACCTTTAAAAGCGCAACTTGAAGAGTTAGAAAATAAAGCTTCTACACTTTTTGGAATAGAAAAAACAAAAGTTGAAAATAGTATTTTAGAAGTTATGGAGAAAATAGAGCAGATAAATAAAGATTTTGATGAAAAAATGAGTGAACTTTAATATTTAAAGTTTACTTCTTAGCCTTATTTGATAAATCATAAATAAAAGAAAATATCTCAGCAACGGCTCTATACATAGAAGTTGGAATCTCTTTATCTACATCAATTTGAGATAAAAGTTCTATCAAATCTTCATCTTTTTGAATAGGAATTTTATTCTCTTTTGCAATTTTTATGATATTTGAAGCAGTTACTCCTTTACCTTTTGCAGTAACTTTTGGAGCATTATCCTTTTCTATTTGATATTTTAAAGCAACGGCTTTTTGTACAAAGTTTTTGTTTATATCTTCTTGCATTTTTAAGCCCTTATATCAATTCCAGAAGATAAATCTTGGTTATTGTAGTTATTTATATAAGTTTGTGTTGGTTTGCTACTTTCTTTATTATCTTCTTTCATATCAAGAAGTTTTACATTTACAGGAATTAATTCAACACTATTTAATGCAATTTTTAACTGTTGGATATTTTCTCTGATTGCAGTTTTAAAATGTTCTCTTTGTGCATAAATAGTCAAATCAAGTTTGTTTTTATCATATAAACCAAGCATTAAATCAACTTTTCCAAAGTCTTTTAAAGTAAGATTTATCTGACAAAAAAACTTCTCTTCATCTTTTTGTTTCATTTCAATCGAACCATCTTCAAGCATTTCCCAAAAAAATGGTAAATATACATAATTTGAGTTTGATACAAGAGAAGTTAATTGGTGTAAATCAATTTGAGTTAAAAGTCTATCAACTTGTTTTGCTACTTCAAGTGATTTTGGGTCGGTTTTTGAAGCTAATTCATCTTGCATTTGAAGTAAAACAGTTTTCATATCTTCACTTACTTTTGTATCAAGCTTTCCATTTGGAGTTGTCGCTAAATCTTGGATGATATGTTCTACTTTATCTACAAGTTTTGTTAAGTGATTTTGTAGATGAGTATTATTTGGATTGAGTGTTTCTAAACTCTCTTTTAATGTTGTTAAAAGTGGAGATAAATTTGAAGCAAAATTACTCGTAAAAGTGCTTAGATTTCCTGATGAATTACTATTTGCTAAGAAGTTTTGAATAGTATCATTTTTTGAAAATAAATTATCCATTTTCAAAAGATTATCAATCATTGGTAAGATATTTTTATTTTGTATCATATTTGGATTTTGGATAATGTCATTTTTTATTTGTGTTAAAAGCTCTTTTGTTTGTAAATTTATACTATCTTTTAAAGTTGTATTATTTGCTAAATTAGTTGTTTTATCAGTTAAATTTGCGCTATTTTCTATTTTAGATTCAACCAAAGTTCCTTCATTTATTAAGCTTTTTAGTTGGTTTGCTAAGTTTGAAAGGTTTTGAGTTTGAGTTGGATTTAAAGAGTTATTTAGATTTTGTAATGATGAAGTTAAAGTTTTTAGATTGTTTGTAAATTCATTTGTTTCTATTGGATTTTGTGATACTTGTGTATTTGTATTCGTTTGAGTTTTTATATTTTGCAAAAGTTTATCTATTAGTTCATTTACTTGTTTTGCTTGAGATGTGTTTATATCTTTTACCAAATTTTGAAGTTGAGTTAATACATTTTCAAGTTTAGAATTGGGAGTTTGTGAAAGTTTTGATTCTAAAAAAATCCCAGAATTCTTTATCTGTTCTTTTAAAGCATTTGTATCTATATTTTTGACATCTTTTAAAAAGTTTTCAAGTACTGGTTTAAACTTTTGTAAGTTTTCATCAGTTGAAAGTTCATCAACTAAAGAAGATAAATTTGTAGATACATTTCCTAATTCTTTAAAAGTAGCAGAGTTTTTTAACATATTTTCTATAGTTGAATTTGATTTTGTTCCATCTTTTAGGCTTGTAAAAAGTTCTTTTAAAATAGTACTTGCTGAAGTTGAAGAAGTTGAACTTTTCACCATTTGTTCTAAATTTTTTGAATCAGCTTCTTTTAGTACATCATTTAAAACTTTATTGTTGTTTGGTAATAGTATATTTAATAAACTTCCATTTGAAACTAACATAATGATGAGTATAACATAAATCTTACAAATTGTAAGCTTTTATCTTCTATAAAAAAGTTTTAGATATAATAAAAAACTTAATAAGCAGAGGTATTTTATGCAAGATATTCAAATTTGGCACAATCAAAGCTGTTCAAAATCAAGAAATGCTATGACTTTTTTAGAAGATAAAAAAATTAAAGCAGATGTTAGAAATTATTTAAAAAATCCACCTTCAAAAGAAGAATTAAAAGAAGTTTTAAAAAAGTTAAATATAAGCGCACAGGAACTTTTAAGAAAAAATGAAGATTTATATACAACTTTAAATTTAAAAGATGAAAGTAGCGAAGAAAAACTTATAGAAATTATGGTACAAAATCCTATTTTAATTGAAAGACCAATTATCATAAAAGGTGATGTTGCAGTTATTGCACGACCAATTGAAAATTTAGAAGAACTACTTAAATGAGTTTTGAAGTAAACGAAAAACAACAAAGAATAAAATATATTCGAGTTTTAGAAAAATTTTTTACAAGAACAATTTCATTATTAAAATTAGAAAATTTTGATAAAGAGTTATTTAAAACTAGAACTAAAAAAAATTTAGAAGATATGAATAAAACTAAAGAAGTTGAGCTGTATTCTGAATATTATACAAATTTAAAAGCATTTATTTCTAAAACGATAAGCTATACACAAAATCATAGTGAAACTTTTGAGGAAGAAAGAGCAAATTTATTAAAAGATGCAAATTTACTTCAAAAAGAGAAAAATAAAACAAACTACAAAAAAGATAAACATAAAAAACAAACTTTCAATGATGGATACTAATGCAAGAAGAGTATAAAAGTTTCAAATTATCAGGAGTTATAAAAAAAGTTTTATATAAAAATGATGAAACAAAATACATAATTGCTGTTTTAGAAAATAATCAAAAAGTTTGTGGAACATATTTTGATACTGATATTGAAAAAATAGTTGGAGAAGAGGTTGTTTTAACTGGAAATTGGACTACTCATAAAAAATATGGTGTTCAATTTGAGTTTGATACTTTAGAACTAAAAGAAGCAGAAATGTTCTTTTTTCTTACAAAAATAGTAAAAGGTGTAGGAAAAAAATTTGCTAGTGAACTTTTAGAAAAATATAGTGAAAATGAACTAATTGAAATTTTAAATGATAGACCAAATGAACTTTTAAATTTCAAAGGTATAAAAGATAAAAAACTAGAAACTATTGTTGCATCTTGGCATAAGTTTAAACATTTAAGAGAACTAGGTTCATTTTTAGGAAAATTTGGAGTAACTTCAAACTTAATTACAAAAATATATTCAACTTTTGGTGAAGTTGAAAATTTAATAGAAAAAATCAAACAAAATCCATATATTTTGATAAATATAAAAGGAATAGGTTTTAAAAGAGCTGATGAAATAGCAAAATCGCTTGGAATTGACCCTAAATCAGAGTTTAGAATAATGGCTTGTTTAAACTATACTTTAAGAGAGTTTTGTGATAACAACGGAAACTCTTCAATAGATAAATTTCATCTATATAAACTTTTAGATGAAAGTTTGAGATTTTCAAATCAAGAACTTTTATATGAATCAGCAATTTCAAAAATGTTAGTAGATGAAGAACTTTTTGTTACAAGTGAAAATAGAGTTGCACTTTCTATGCTTTATTATGCAGAAAAGAGAATTTTAGAGTTTTTTAATAGAAGAAAAGATGAAAAAAATAAAAAAATTATCGCTTCTTTTGATGAATATTTAGTTAAAAAACAAGAAACTTTAGGTTTTGAACTTAGTGTTGAGCAAAAAAAAGCAGTTGAACTTATAAATAGTGGAGAAAAAACTCTATTTTTGATTGGTTATGCTGGTACTGGAAAGTCAACATCAAGTAGGGCAATACTAGAACTTCTTGAAGAGATAATGAGTTATGATGATATTATGACTATTGCTTTAAGTGGAATAGCAAGTCAAAGAATAAGTGATACAACAGGTTATAACTCTTCAACTATTCAAAGTTTACTTGTAAAACATAAAGAGAAAGATTTTTTTCCTTATAAAGCTATTTTACTTGATGAAGCTTCTATGGTAAATTCAGTTACTTTTTATCAAATTATTTCAAAAATTGATGATGATACTATTTTTATAATCGTTGGAGATGATGGACAGCTTCCTGCTATTGGAGCTGGAAATATTTTAGCGGATGCAATAAAATATGAATTAGCACCTATTTGTAAACTTACAAAAATTTATAGACAAAATGAAAATCAAGCAATAGCAGTTATTGCAAATGATATAAGACGAGGCGAAATTCCTTCTTATAAAGAAGATTATGAAGATTTTAGGTTTATTGATGTTTCAATAGCAAACTATTATGCAATGAAAAACTCTGTTTCATCAAATGATTTTGCAGATTTAAGGGGTGAAAATAGCGAATATATTTTAAATAATATTTTAAATATCTCTTCAACTTATATCCAAGATTATTATGATTTTATAAAAAAGAAAAAAATATCAAAAGCTTTGACACTTTTTCAAGTAATTACTCCAATGAAAGGAGGAGTTTTAGGAGTTGATAATCTAAATATTCAACTTCAAAAACTTTTTAATCACACAAAAGGAAAAGCTTTTGCTTCAAAAATTTATGAATATAAACTTACAGATAAAGTAATTCATATAAAAAATGAGAATATGAAAGCTCAAACTATGAGTATGTATAAAAGTGGCTCAACGGATTTTTTAGAAAGAAGAGTTTATAACGGACAATTAGGTCTTATAATAAAACTTGATTTTGAAGAAGAAAAATGTATCGTTTTATATCCAAATGATGATATGGTAGTATTTTATGACTTTGAAAATGTTCATCATCTTTTATCTTTGGCTTATTGTTTAACTATTCATAAAACTCAAGGAATGGAGTATGATAATGCACTTATTCCTATGAGTTTTTCTCACTATATTATGCATAATACAAAACTACTTTATACAGCAATTACAAGAGCAAAAAAAATGTGTTTTATTGTTGGAGAAGAAGAGGCTTTTAAAAGTGCTTGTAAAAAACTAGAAATTACAATAAGAGAATCAGTAATAAACGATTTATTAAGTAAAAAAGAGCCAAAAATTGAGTTGTCAAATATCGAAATGATTACTATTTAACGAACATAAAAGCAACTTTTTTGTATTATCTCTTCTAAAAAATTTTTAAAGAGGTTAGATTTTATGATAACTTGGATGCAAAGACACAAAAAGTGGTTAGTAATTACAATATGGATAAGTACAATTGCATTCGTTGGAGCTGGATTCGTTGGTTGGGGTTCTTACGATTATGGAAAACAAGGTGGAGTAGTAGCTAAAATTGGAGATAGAGAAGTTACTGTTGAAGAGTATCAACAAGAGTATTCAAATCTTTATTCACAATATTCAAGAATGTTTGGTGATATGTTTAACAATCAAATAGCTGAGCAATTAGGACTTAAAGATATAGCTTATAATCAAGTTTTACAAAAAAATCTATTTATGGCTTATGGTGATTCTTTAGGATTAGATGTTACAGATGAAGAAATAGCTCGTGAGTTATTAAAATATGAAGCTTTCTTTAAAGATGGAAAATTTGATAAAGATACATATTTAAAAGTTTTAAATCAAAATAGATTAACACCAAAACATTTTGAAGAATCTCTAAAAAGAACACTTTTATTACAAAAAGTTCAATCTTTATTTGAAGTAAATCCAACTTCTTGGGAAGTTGAAAATATAAGTAAATTATTATTTTTAGAAGATGATATAACAATAAAAATTTTATCTTCAAACGATGTAAAAGTTACTGTTGATGAAGAAGGTTTAAAAAAATATTGGGAAGACAATAAAAACTCTTATATGTCAGAAGTTACTTATGATTTAGAGATAAAAGAGATTCCATTTATAAATTCAAATTCAACAGAAGCTGAAATAAAAGAGCATTATGAGAAGTTTAAAATTGATTACAAATTTGAAGATGGAAAAATCAAATCTTTAGAAGAAGCAACACCACAAATCAAAATAGATTTAGATGATAAATTTACAAAAACTGAAGCTTTAAAAATTTATTTAAAACTTAAAAAAGATGAAGAGAAATTTGATAAAACTTTAAATATTTTAGAATCAAAACTTCCATATTCACAAGAAAATATTGCAAAAATCAAAGAAGTGAAAAATGGTGAAGTTGTAAAACCATTTATGGAAAATGGAAAATATATTATAGTAAAAGTTGTAAAATTAAATCCTTCAAAAGTTTTAGATTTTGAACAAGCAAAAGCAAAAGCAACACAAGATTATGAAAAAGTTTTAAAAGCACAAAAACTACAAGAACAAGCAAAAGCTGAACTAAAAGATTTTAAAGGTACTGATATTGCAGGAGTTACTAGAACTTCAAAAATCGCAGGATTATCTCAAGAAGAATCAACAAATTTTTTAAACCAACTATTTTTTGCTACAACTAAAGAAGGAGTGATTGGAATAGGGGATAAAATAGTTTTATATAGAATAAATAGTTCAAAAATAAAAGATTATGATAAAACAAAAGATCAAGCAGTAAAAAATGCAATAATGCAACTTCAAGAAACAGAATTGATGACAAATTTATTACAAAAATTAGAAAATATTTTTAATATCAAATCTTCAATCCAGACAAAGGAGTAATAAATTGAATAATATGAATGATACTTTTTTAACAATAAATATTGGTTCATCTGCAATAACAGCAGTTATTGCAAGACCAAAATATGATGCAGATAATAATATAGATATTTTAGGAGTTGGTATTAGTGAAAGTAAAGGTGTTAATAAAGGTTTGATTATTAACATTGAAGACGCTTCAAAAACTATAAAAGATGCTATTTTAAAAGCAAAAGAGAGCGTTGCAGAAGCAATAGGAACAACAGTTGTATCAATTTCTGGAAATTATACAAAAGGGATAAAAGGAAGTGGTGCTGTTAATGTTCCAAATGGTTTAGTAAGCGAAGCAGATATAAACCAAGCTATGCAAATGGCTTTATCAAATGCAATAATTCTTCCAGAATATGAAGTTGTTCATGTAATTCCACAATATTTTAGAATTGATGAAGAAGAAGTTGATAATCCTTTAAATATGAATGGTAATAGACTTGAAGTAGCAGTTTATATAGTTACAGCAAAAAGAAATGCTTTGATTAATATTAAATCAGCACTAAAAATATCAGGGATTGATGATGTTAAATTTGCTTTAGATTCGTATGTTTCATCATTAGCAGTGCTTGATGAACAACAAAGAAAATTTGGAGCAGTTGTTATAAATGTTGGTTCAACAACAACAGAATTTGTATACTTTAAAGGGAATTCTATTGTTTATAATGGATTTATTCCTGCTGGTTCAAAAAATATTACAAATGATTTATCTGTTATGCTTCATACTCCAAATTTATCTGCAGAAAAGATAAAAATTGAATATGGTTCATTAACAAGAGATTATTCAGCAAACAATGAAGTTGGTGCTACAAAAGTAACACTTCCAAGAACTGATGATGAAGATAGTTATACAGAAGTTGCACTTGATTATATCCAAACAATAATCCATGCTAGAGTTGAAGAAATATTAGTTTTAGTAAAAAATAGATTGAAAAAAAGTGCTTTACTTGATAATATTGGTTCAGGAATAGTTCTAACTGGTGGTATGAGCTGTCTTGGAGGAATAAAAGAGTTAACTAAAAAGATTTTTGAAGGGATTCCTGTTAGTGTTTCAACTCCAAAAAATTTACCAAATAATTTTAAAATTAGTTTTGATGAAACAAATATGTCAACAGTAGTTGGTTTATTAATGTATTCTTTAGGAATAAATAGAAGTTATCAGTTAGATTCAGGGAAAAAACTTATTCGTCCTGTTAGAAAAGAGAGAGTTGTTGAAAAAGTAACTATACCAAATATGAATAATACAATGAATACAACAAATAGAGAGTATATTCAAACAAAACAAAATAATGGAACAGTTTTAGAACCTTTAGTTAAAGATAAGAAAAAAGGTGTTTCTGGACTTTGGAATAAATTATCGGAGTGGTTTTAATGGAAAATTTATTTAGAGAAGATGATATTAGAGTAGATATGCCAAGTAAGGTTTTATCTAACAACCTTCCAAAAATTGCCGTAATTGGAGTTGGTGGAGGTGGTTGTAATATGATTAACCACATGATAGATGAAGGTTCACATAAAATCGATTTAATTGTTGCAAATACAGATTTAAAAGTTCTTCATGTATCAAAAGCTCCAAAAAAAATAGAGTTAGGTCATAAGCTAAATAATGGTTTTGGTGCAGGGATGGATCCTGAAGTTGGAAGAAATTCAGCACTTGAAAGTTATGAAGAGATAAAAGAGACTTTAAAAGGTTCAGATATAGTATTTGTTGCTGCTGGACTTGGAGGAGGAACTGGAACAGGTGCTGCTGCTATTATTGCAAAAGCTGCTAGAGAAGTAGGAGCTTTAACTGTTTCTGTTGTTACGAAACCATTTTCATTTGAAGGAAAAATGAGAGCAGGTTTAGCTAATCTTGGATTAGAAGAGTTAAAAAAAGTAAGTGATTCTTTAATTGTTATATCAAATGATAAATTAACAGAGATTGTTGATGCAAGTTTAGGTATAAAAAATGCTTTCAAAATAGTAGATAATATCCTTTATCAAGCTGTAAATGGTATGAGTGAAGTTATTTTAAATCCTGGAAGTGGTGCAGATATTAATGCCGATTTTGCTGATGTTAAAACTATTATGAAACATAAAGGTATAGCATTAATGGGAATTGGAAAAGCAAAAGGTGAAGAGGCAACTCAAAGAGCTTTAGAAAATGCTATAAATTCTCCATTATTAGAGAAAGTTCCTCTTGACGGAGCAAAAGGTATTTTAATTCACTTTACAGTAAATCCAGAAATTTCACTTTTAGCAATTAGCGATATTATGGAAACAGTTCATGAAAAAGTTGACCAAAATGCACAAATTATTTTTGGTACAACAACAGATGCAACTTTTGATAGAGATGAAGTGAAAATAACTATTATTGCAACTGGATTCGAGTCAAAAAATGAAGAAAAATCAGATTCTCAAGAACAAACAGAAGATATTGAATCAATTAAAATAGAAAATGCTGAAACATCTTTGGATACACCACCTTTGATGAGAGGTTATACTATTGAGTATCCATTAAATTAAGAGTTTAAACTTTAAAGTTTAAATCTCTTTTTTATATTTCATCTTCGTCATCTGCTCTCATGTCTTCTAAATCTAACAATATATTTGTTGCTTCTTCTTGCGTTAATTTCCCTTTTTCAATTAAAGCTAAAGCTTCATTATAAAACTTTTTTATATCAAGCATATATTCTAATTCATTTTCTAAATCGGTACTTGTTTTTTTTGCAATTAATTTTTCTAAAGCATCTATTTCAGCTTGAACTTCTATTAAAACATCAGTTTTTAATATTTTCTCAAGTTCTTTAATTTTATTCATAAAATTCCTTTTTTATAAGATCTGTTTGACTAATTATATATAAATTTACTTATGATGAAGAAAGATTGAGTTTATAATATTTATATAAACTCTTAATTAAAACTTAATTCTTTAGATTTAAGGCTTTTATAAGCAGAATAATTAAAAAAATGAAAGATATTTAAAAAATATAAAATTTTACAAACACCATAAAATGGTGTTTTTTATATAAATTTAGAAATTTATATAAAATTTATATCCATTTTTATATAGTTCAATCGTCTTATTGCTTAGAGAATATAATTCTCAGAATTAATATAAAGGATTGGAAATATGAAAAATAGATTTTTTATCTCTGTCGTAGCATCATTAATGTTAAGTAACAATGTTGTTAATGCAAAAGAGATAAGTTTACAAGAAGTAGTGGACAGCATAGTAAAAGAGTATAAAGTAACGTATATATCAAAGTCAAATAGTTTAAAAGATAAAAAAATTGATGAAAAGAAAATCAATTATAAAGAAAATGCTCTAAATAGTTTAAACAATATTTTAGAATCAAATGATTTAAAAGCAATAGAAGAAGATGGTGTAATATATATAATAGAAAAACCAAAAAAAACAACAAACTCTAAAACTACTATTTTAGAAGAGATTTCTGTAAATGATAAATATTTAGGAAGTACAACAGAAAATAGTGATTCATATACAACAGGAAGTATGAGAACAGCTACAAAACTTGATTTGTCTATTAGAGAAACTCCACAATCAGTTATGGTAATAAGCCAACAAATGTTAGAAGATAGAAAAACAGATGAATTTTATACTTTGATAAAAAAAGTAACTGGTGTATCAGTAGCTGAGGGATTTGATGGAAGAGCAACTTATTATTCAAGAGGTTTTGATCTTGACTATTATTTGCTTGATGGTCTTCCTGTAACACAAAATTGGTACACAATAAATAATTATAATATGGATGCTTATGATAGAGTAGAAATTGTAAAAGGTGCAAATGGGCTCATGGTAGGTGCAGGAAATCCAGCAGTTTCTATAAATATGGTAAGAAAACATGCAAATTCAAAAGTATTTAAAGGAGAAATTGAAGCAAGTGGTGGTTCTTGGGATATGTACAAACTAAAAACAGATATTCAAACTCCTTTAAATGAAGATGGAAGTGTTAGAGCAAGATTAGTAGCAAGTTACAAAGACAAAAACTCTTTTGTGGATAAAACTAGTCAAGAAAATAGTTTAGTTTATGGCGTAGTTGATGCTGATATTACAGATAATACTACAATATCCGCAGGTGCAAGCTATGAAGAAAATAATAGAGATGGTATTATGGGTGGAGGATCTTCTTTACCTGCATTTTATAGTGATGGAACAAAAACTAATTTTAGTCGTTCAAAAAGTTATATGTTTGATTGGAGTAAATGGGATACAAGTATAACTTCGTATTTTACAGATGTAAAACACTATTTTGATAATGATATTTTATTAAATGCTTCTTATTCACACAATGAAATTCATACAAAAGATAGAAATTTTACAAATATCCAAGGTAGTTTAAATAAAGATGGTTCAGGTTTAACTGCTGGATATGGGAAATATCCAGAAAAAATAAAAAAAGATAGTATAGATATTTATGCTTCTATTCCTTTTGAATTGGCAAAAAAAGAGCATGAAATAATTGTAGGAACACAATATAATAAAGAAAATGATAAAAAATATAAACCAGAATTTACAGGAAAATATAATATTACTAATTACTTCACTCAAGATGGTAGTGAATTTACATCTGAACCAAATATGGGAAAAAATATTTTAAGACAAGATGCAGATACAGAACAAAAATCGGTTTATCTTACTGGAAAATTTGAATTAATTGATGATTTAAAACTAATTCTTGGTTCAAGACTTACAACTTGGGAATATGATAGTTATAGCTGGGATACAAATAGTAGAACTAAATATGACCATGATAATATATTTACACCTTTTGTTGGTTTAGTTTATGATTTAGATGAAAATCACTCTATTTATACGAGTTATACAGATATATTTCTACCGCAAGGTAATGTTAAAGATAAAAGTGGAAATATCTTAGACCCAAAAGAAGGAAGTAATTATGAAGCTGGTATCAAAGGTGAATATTTTGATAAAAAATTAAATGCTGGATTAACTTTATTTAGATTAGAACAAGACAATGTTGCTGAATCGATTAATGGTGTTTTTGTAGATGGTTCAAATGGAACTGAACAAGCTTATAAAAGTATGAAAGGTGTAACTTCAAAAGGAATTGAACTTGAAATTGGTGGAGAAATTACTGATAATTGGGATGTTAGTGCAGGATTTACTCATTTTGAAGCAAAAGATGCCAATAAAGATAAAGTAAATACTACAACACCAAGAAATAATATAAATATATTTACAAAATATACAATAAATGATTTTAGTTTTGGAGCTGGAGTAAACTGGAAAAGTAAAGGATATAGTAAATCTGATACAAGAGAAATCACTCAAGATGCTTATGCAGTTGTTGATTTGATGGCTTCATATAAATTTAGTAAAAATTTATCAACACAATTAAATATCAATAATTTATTTGATAAAAGATATTATATTGGATATGGTACATCTAGCTATAATTATGGTGATCCTGTTAATGGAATTCTTAGTTTAAAATATAAATTTTAATCTACAAAGAGGACTTTTTCCTCTTTGAATCTTCAACTTTACAGCTAAAATCTTTCTTAGGATAGTTTAGATACACTAAATTCTTAAAACTCTTATGGTTGGAATAAATTTTGAAAATAGAGACAAAAGTAGAAAAATTTAATGAACCTTTATATCTTGAAAGTGGAAGACTTTTAGAATCTTTTGAATTAATATATGAAACTTATGGTGAATTAAATAAAGATAAATCAAATGTAATTATTGTTTGTCACGCACTTTCAGGAAGTCATCATGCAGCTGGTCGATATGCTGATGAAGCAAAGCCAGGTTGGTGGGATAAATTTATAGGTGATGGAAAAGCAATAGATACTACAAAGTATTTTGTAATTTGCTCAAATACAATAGGAAGTTCGTATGGTTCGACAAATCCTTTGAGTATTAATCCAAGTACAAAAACAGAGTATAGATTAAAATTTCCAGTTATTACAATATCTGATATTGTAAAAGCTCAAATGAAATTATATGAAAGATTAAGTATAAAAAATGCCGTTGCAGTTGTTGGTGGAAGTATGGGAGGAATGCAAGCTCTTTGTTATTCAATAGAATATCCAAATTTTGCAAAACATATAATCGCATTAGCAACAACTGCATATACAAGACCTTGGGTTATTGGAATAAATAAAATAGCAATAGAGGCTATAAGACACGATAAAATTTTTAATAATGGAAACTATAAAAAAGAAGATTTAAAAGCATTAGGACTTCCAGGACTTGCAGTTGGACGAATGGCAGGGCTTATGATGTATCTCAGTCCAAACTTATTTAAAAATAAATTTGGTAGAGATTATGTAACAACTGATGGATTATATGAGCTTTTTGGAAGATTTGAGGTGGAAAAATATCTTGAATATAACTCTTATAGTTTTCCAAAATTTTTTGATCCACTTTCATATTTATATATTTGTAAAACGATAAATATTTTTGATGCTGGAAGAAATAAAGATAAGCTAGAAGATTCATTTGATAAAATTCAAGCAAAACTGCATCTAATAGCTTTTAGTGATGATATGTTATTTTTCCCTGAAGAGATGGAAGAAATAAGAGATATTATGATAAAACTTGGACGAAAAGATCAAGTTACATATAAACTTATAAATAGTAACTCTGGACATGACTCTTTTTTAGTTGAAGTTGAAAAATTTCAAGATTATGTAAAAGATATTTTAAAGGATAATGAATGAAAGAAAATTTAGAAAAAGTAAATTTTGAAGATAAAATCTCAAATGCAAAAGAGTTTTTAGAAAAACTTTCAAATCCTGAAATTACACTTAGTGATTCTATAAAACTTTATAAAGATGGTATAAAAGAATTAGAAGTTGCACAAAAACTTCTTGATGAAGCAAAACTTGTTTTTTCAGTAGAGAGTAAAGATTAGATAAATTTTTAAGGAGACAATTATGGTAAAAAAATATAGAGTAATAGACAATTTTATCTCAAAAGAAGCTTTAAGTGGGATATTACTTTTGTTTGTAACCTTATTTGCCATAATTGTTGCCAATTCTAACTTTGGTGATTTTTATTTCAATTTATGGGACAAACCTTTAGGTGTTGCAATAGGTGATTTTATTATATCAATGCCTCTTCGTCTTTGGATAAATGATGGTTTAATGGCACTATTTTTTCTTATGGTGAGTCTTGAAATAAAAAGAGAGTTACTAATAGGAGAACTTGCAAGTGTTTCAAGAGCGATGTTCCCTTTTGTTGCTTCTTTAGGTGGAATGATAGTTCCAGCTTCAATTTATATTGCTTTAAATCCAGATAATTTTATTGGTTTTGGAATCCCAATGGGAACTGATACTGCTTTTGCGATTGCTATGCTTATATTACTTGGAAAAAGAGTAAATACTGCACTTAAATTATTTCTTGTTGCTCTTGCTGTTATAGATGATTTAGGAGCTATTATTGTCGTTGCAACAGTTTATACAAGTGAATTAAAATTAGAATATTTTTTACATGCTGCTTTTGTTTATGGTTTAATTTGGCTTTTGAACTATTTTGATGTAAAAAAACTCTCTTTTTATTTATTTTTGGGTATTTTTTTATGGATATTTATCCATGAAACAGGGGTTCATGCGACAATTGCAGGAGTTTTATTAGCTTTTGCTATTCCTATTAGTTCAAGAATGAATGAAAAAAAATTTATAGAAAAAACTAAAGCTGATTTGGAAGAGTTTGAAAGATGTATGGATGATAAACCAATATTAAATCATAGACAGATAAATGCTTTAGAAGGAATTGCATATGGATATGATAGAGTTCAAAATCCACTTGTCAGATTAGAACACGATTTGCACGGCTTTTCAGCATTCTTTATTATGCCAATATTTGCATTTTCTAATGCGGGAGTTTTATTGAATTTTTCTACTGTTTGGACAAATTGGATGATAGTTTTAGGTGTAGCACTGGGATTATTAGTAGGAAAACCTTTAGGTATTTTTGGATTTACATATGCTGCAACAAAGTTAAATATCATAAAAAAACCAAAAAATATCTCTTGGTTTGAAATAATATCTGTTGGATTTATTGCTGGTATTGGATTTACAATGTCTATATTTATTGCGAATTTAGCATTTATTGATGAAGATACTATCTCTGCTATAAAAATAGGAATATTCACAGCTTCATTTATGGCGACAGTTATAGGAATGATATTGATTTCTATAAATTATAAATTTAAAATATCTAAAGCATAACAAAACATATTAGATTACTCTAAAGAGTAATCTGATAACTTAACAAATTTAAAACCTTTATTTTTTAACTCTTTTATTGCATTTATCATACCAGTTCTTGTTCCTGAATTTGGATGATTAAAATGTACGATTATTATTTCTCCACCTTTTACTTTTAAAAATGTTTCTTCAACTTTTTTTGCACTAAATGTTGCTCCAGCATCTCCTAAAATTGAAAAACCAATAACTTCATGGTCTAAATCATTTGCTATTTTTACAGCTATTTCATCATAATAAGCCGTTCCTGAACGAAAATATTTAGGGCGTTTTTGTGTAATTGATTCAATTTTTCTGGCATTTAATTCAATTTCATCGATTAATTCCTCAATATTTTTTGTTCCAGAAATTTTATAAATAGATTTTCCATTTACCGAAGCTGGTTTATGAAGTAATCCATGATTTGCTATTTCAAAAAGAGGATTATTTGCTAAAACTTTAAAATCTTCTAAATTTTTATCTATCCATCTTGCATTTATAAAAAGTGTTGCAGGAATTTGCTCTTTTTCTAAAAATAATATCAAATCTTTATCGTACTGCATTCCATATAAACTTCCACAGGCATCCATTGTTATTGCTAAAACTTTCTCTTTTGTTTTTAATTTTGTTTTAACTCCAGTTACATTCTCTTTCCACTCTTTTGGAATTTGATTTTTATATTTTATATTTATAGATTTTTTTAACTCTTCATATTCATTTGAATTTGTAGAATTGGAATATAAATTTGTAAATAAAAAGAATAATACAAAGAAAATAAATCTTCTATTTTTCAAATAAGTTTTATTTTGTTCTATCATTTATATTTTCCTTTTTTAATTAATAACAAATATTATGAAAACATTGCATAACACAATCTTAAGAGCTTTTTCGATACAATATCCAAATTTTATAATATATATGGGGAATTTTTTATGCCAAAAAGAGAAGATATAAAATCTATTTTACTTATTGGTTCTGGACCAATTGTTATTGGTCAAGCGTGTGAGTTTGACTACTCAGGAACTCAAGCTACAAAAACGCTAAAAGAACTTGGATATAGAGTTGTTTTAATTAATTCAAATCCAGCTACAATCATGACTGATCCAGAATTTGCTGATAAAACATATATTGAACCAATTACAGAAGAAGTTGTTGCAAAAATAATTGAAAAAGAGAATATTGATGCTATTTTACCTACTATGGGAGGACAAACAGCATTAAATGTTGCTACTTCTATGTACGAAAAAGGGATGCTTGAAGGTATCAAGTTTTTAGGAGCACATCCTGATTCTATTAAAAAAGGTGAAGATAGACATCTTTTTAATGAAGCTATGAAAAAAATTGGTATGGATTTACCAAAAAGTGCAAATGCTTATACTTTAGAAGAAGCTATAAAAGTGGCAAAAGAGATTGGATTCCCTGTGATTTCAAGAGCTTCATTTACCCTTGCTGGTGGAGGAAGTGGAGTTGCTTATAATATGGAAGAGTTTAAAGTCCTTGCTGCATCTGGAATTGAAGCATCTCCAATAAATGAAATTGAAATTATGGAATCTATGCTTGGATGGAAAGAGTATGAAATGGAAGTTATCAGAGATAGAAATGATAACTGTATTATCGTATGTTCTATTGAAAACCTAGATCCAATGGGAGTTCACACAGGAGATTCAATAACTGTTGCTCCAGCTCTTACTCTTACAGATAAAGAGTATCAAGATATGAGAAATGCATCTTTTGCAATTTTAAGAGAAATTGGAGTTGATACAGGTGGATCAAATGTACAATTTTCTATTTGCCCAAAAACTGGAAGAATGATTGTAATTGAGATGAACCCAAGAGTTTCAAGATCTTCTGCTCTTGCATCTAAAGCAACAGGTTATCCAATCGCAAAAGTAGCAACACTTTTAGCTGTTGGATTTACACTTGATGAAATTACAAATGATATTACAGGAACTGCTGCTTCGTTTGAACCTGTAATTGATTATATAGTTACAAAAGTTCCAAGATTTACTTTTGAAAAATTCCCTAAAGCTGATTCAACTTTAACAACTTCTATGAAATCTGTTGGTGAAGCAATGGCAATTGGAAGAACATTTAATGAATCTATTCAAAAAGCTCTTTGTTCAATGGAAACTGGACTTGTTGGATTTGATAGAATTTTAGATAAAGATTTAGATTTTATTAAAAAAGAGATTAGAAGACCAAATGATAAAAGACTTTTATACCTAATGGAAGGTATGAGACAAGGTTTATCAAATGAAGAAATTTTTGAATTATCAAAAATCGATCCTTGGTTTTTAACTAAATTTAGAGAAATCCATGATTTAGAAAAATCAATAGACTCATCAATTTTAACAAATGCTGATTTTATGAGAAAAGTAAAATCAAATGGTTTTTCTGACAAAATGATTGCTAATTTAATAGGTAAAACTGAAGAAGATATCTATCTTGCAAGAAAAACTTTAGATGTTGATTTTGAATATAATGAAGTTGATACTTGTGCTGCTGAATTTAAAGCTTTAACTCCATATTTATATTCAACTACAAATGTAACAAAACTTCCAAAAATAGATAAAACTGAATCAACTGATAAAAAAGTTATGATTATTGGTGGAGGACCAAATAGAATAGGGCAAGGTATTGAGTTTGACTATTGTTGTGTTCACGCTTCATTTGCTTTAAATGAAATGGGTGTAAAAACTATAATGTATAACTGCAATCCTGAAACTGTTTCTACAGATTATGATACTTCTGATATTTTATATTTTGAACCAATTGATTTTGAACATGTAAGAAGTGTAGTTGAAAAAGAGAATCCAGATGGTGTTATCGTTCATTTTGGTGGACAAACTCCATTAAAACTTGCAAATGCTTTAACAAAAGCTGGAGCAAAAATCATTGGAACAACAGCTGAAGTTATTGATTTAGCTGAAGATAGAAAGAAATTCTCTGCATTTGTTGAAAAAATTGGTTTATTACAACCAGAAAATGGAACAGCTGTTGAAGTTACTGAAGCGATAGAAATTGCTGAAAAAATTGGATATCCAGTATTAGTTAGACCATCATTTGTACTTGGTGGAAGAGGTATGAAAATTGTTTATTCAACTGATGAATTAAAACAATATATGGATGAAGCAGTATCAGTTTCAAATGATGCACCAGTTTTAATAGATAAATTCCTTGATAGAGCAATTGAGCTTGATGTTGATTGTATAAGTGATGGAAAAGAAGTTTATATTGGTGGAATTATGCAACATATTGAAGAAGCTGGAATTCACTCAGGTGATTCTGCTTGTTCATTACCTCCTGTTTCTATTAGTGATGATTTAATAAAAGAATTAGAGACTAAAACAAAAGAGATGGCTTTAGGTCTTGGTGTAGTTGGACTTATGAATACACAATATGCAATTCATAAAGGTCAAATATATTTAATCGAAGTAAATCCAAGAGCTTCTAGAACAGTTCCATTTGTATCTAAAGCAACTGGAATGCCATTGGCAAAAGTAGCAACTAGAGTTATGTGGGGTGAAAGTTTAAGAAATGCACTTGCTGTTTATGATAAAAATATTGTTTTTGAAGATAATAATGTATTAAAACCAAGACTTAAAAATCACGTTGCTGTAAAAGAAGCTGTTTTCCCATTTAATAAATTAAATGGAGCTGATTTACTTTTAAGTCCAGAGATGAAATCAACTGGTGAAGTTATGGGAATTTCTGATAATTTTGGAATGGCATTTGCAAAATCTCAAAGCGCAGCAAAAAATAAACTTCCTAAAAAAGGAAAAGTATTTATCTCTTTATGTGATTTAGACAAAGAATTTGCTCCAAGTATTGCAAAAGGTTTAACTGAAAATGGTTTTACAGTTGTTGCAACAGGTGGAACACATAAGATTATTGAAGAAGCTGGAATTGATTGCGAAAAAGTATTAAAAGTAAGTGAAGGAAGACCAAATATTACTGATTTACTTACAAATGGTGATATTGCAATGGCAATAAATACAAGTGGAGATCAAGAATCATCAAAAGATGATGGAAAAGAGATAAGAAGAGCAGTTTTAAGAATGAATGTTCCATACTTTACTACTGTTGCAGCTGCATTTGCTGCAGTTGAAGCTATCAAAGTTTTAAAAACAAATGATGTTTCAACTCCAAAATCAATCCAAGAGTTTTTAGAAAACTAATGGATTCAGCTCTAGTTTATCTAGTTCAAACAGATACAACAGTGGGTTTTTCATCATCAAATGATGAAAAGCTCTCAGCTATCAAAAAAAGACCAAATTCAAAAAAGATTTTAAATACAGTTGACTCTTTTATAACTTTAAATAGAAATGCAAGAGTTCCAAAAAATTTTAGAAAACTTGTTAGAAATAGTAAAAAAACTACTTTTATATATCCAAATTTAAACTCTTTTAGAGTTGTAAGTAAAGATTGTAAATTTTATGATTTTATCTCAAAATTTTCTGTACTTTATTCTACTTCTGCAAATGAAACAACAAAAAATTTTGAGATAAATTATGCTTCAAAAAATGCCGATGTAATAGTAGAAAATGGCGATGGTTTTTATGAAACAACTGCTTCTTCTATAATAAAACTTTCTAAAAATAGATTTAAGAAATTACGATAATATCATTATTTGATACTTCTCTTTTAAGCAAAAACAAACTCAAACTAAACTATAATCTATTTCTTTTTTGACCCTGTCGTCTAGTGGCCAAGGACGTTAGGATTTCCTCCTAAACACGCAAGTTCGAATCTTGCTGGGGTCGCCATTTATAAAGTACTATAAATAGGTGATTGCTTGCAATATATCATTTGATAATCAATCATATTTTTTTAAAAGGTGTCTTGCCAGGTGTCCTTATAAAATAGCAAAAAGAAGTATTTTAAGCTAAAAATAAAGCAGCTTTTAAATGCTAAATAAAATACTATTAATTTTAAAATTAACCATTAATTATACAATTAATACCCACCCAATTTTCAAACTAATCCCCCTTAATTATGTAATTAATACCTACTCAATTTTATAATGTATGCCCCTTAATTATAAAATTAATGGTATGCTAAAAATCATATGATTATTTGGTATCTATAGCTTCTTATGCTTCTACAAATACAAAGTATTAATACTTTTATACAAAGAAGAGGTATTACTACAGTTGTAGTGATTTCTTTAATTTAATATTTTATTTAAATATTTGTTCTGAAAGAATGAGTAATTTATACAGTTATAATAATCACTAAAAATAGAGAGTAAAAAATAAACTCTCCTATTTGATTTAATTTTATTTGTAAGATATGATATTTGAAATATCGGTGAAATTATACTAAAAATACTTCTAACTCTTAAAAATCAAACTTTGTAAAGATGTAAATGATATAATTTCTCATAATAGTAATTTTAAGGTTTTATATGGAATTAGTTTATTTATGGGTTGAGAATTATAAGAATATACAAAGGCAAGGGTTTAATTTTTCATCTAGATTTAAGTGTAAATATGATGAAAATAACAATCAATTAGAAATTATTGATAAAGAAGAAACGGAAGAATTTTATCCTAAAGACTTTTTTGGTGAAAATATAAATATTACTGCTATTGTTGGTGAAAATGGGAGTGGGAAAACTACTCTTTTAGAATTAATAGTACAAGTATGTAGTGGCAAACATTACTTAATAGGTAATATTTTTGTAATATATGCAGATACAACTTCTAAAAAAACTGTATATTACAAGCAAGATCATGGAATAAGTATAAAAAATCATTTTCAAAGTTTTGATTTGAATGACTTAGCAATTAGTTGGATAAATTATAACTTTGTATTAAATAATGCAATAACAGTAATTGTAAAAAAGCAGAGTGTATTTAATATGTATGGTTCAAATAATACATTTAAACATATTCATGTGGTCAATAAATTTAAAAATATTTTAAATAAAATTAGTGATAAATATTTTTTTGATACTTTTCAAATAGTTATAAAAGAAAAAAATGCTTCTTTTATTGAAGATAAAATATTAGGAATTGATGAATTTTATTTTTCACAAGATATTCAGAATAGAATTAAAGAATTATTAGAAAAATTTAAATCAACTAAATCAACTGAAATTAAAAGAATTACAGAAAATTATATTACCAAGGAAAAGATAATTGAATATAATGCATTATTGTTTTTTATTCATTTCTTACAATTAAATAAAGATGATATTTGGTTTAAGGAAAGTGATAAAATAGTAAAAAATCTATTAGAAGAAATAAATGAATATGATAATATTTTTGAATTTTTAGATGATTTTGAGGCGTATTTATTGGAATTAGAAAATGATGTATTTTATCTTTTATTTTCTGAACAATATAAGAATATTAAATATTTAATAGAAAAAATAAATTATTTAATTGAAGATAATAGTAAGAAAAAATATGTATTAAATTTTCCATTAAATGATATTGATGAGATAAAAATAGTAATAGATAATACTCAATTTATATCAGGATTATCTTCAGAAGCGGCATTTTATTCAAATTTTATGGAATATAATTTTATAAATTCCCAAAATAATATTTCTTTTGAAAGTTTAAGTGATGGTGAAAAGAAGATTTTACTTATTTGCATAGATTTTTTACACCATTTGGATTTAGATTCAGATAAAGATAAAATATTTATATGTGATGAAATTGACAATTCTTTACATCCTGTATGGAAAAAAGAGTTATTGTTAATTTTGTTGAACTTATTAAAAGCTTTTAAAACTGAATATGAACATGATAAAAAAAGCAATATTATATTTACTTCCCATTCTCCATTTATCCTATCAGATATTCCAAAAGATAATATTGTTTTTTTGAAAAAAGGTGTTCAAGTGGAAGCTATGGATAAAAAGCAAACATTTGGAGCAAATATCCATACACTTCTTTCCGATAGTTTTTTTATGGATGGTGGACTTATGGGAGAGTTTGCAAAAAGTAAAATCAATGATATTATTAAAATATTAAATAAAAAGAAGTTATCTAAAAAAGATATAAAAACTTGTGAAAACATAATCTCTATTATTGGTGAACCAGTTTTACAAAATACATTAAGACAACAGTTTAATCAAAAAATATATTCAAAAGAAACAGAACTTCAAAAACTTGAAAGAAAACAAAAAGAGATTCAAGATAAAATAGATAAGTTAAAAGAGAATAAAAATGAAACAAATTAATTTATCTATTGTAAATAAAGATTTTTTAAAAAGTTATTGTGATTCTATTAATATCAATGAAATTAAAATAAAATTAGAAAATTTAATGCCTAAACCTCAAGAAGTAATTGACAATTTAGAAAATATTATCGTAGCTAATAAAAAAGAAATTGAAGGCAAATACTTAAAGCTTCTTGATAATTATTTAGATGAAGATAGAAAAAAAATAGAAAATATTTTTAGTTATTCTTCATATAGACAAAATGATGAATTTATGGAGCATTTTAAAAAGTTAAATATAAAGAGTTGTCCTTTTTGCAATAACAATTATGTATATTTTTACAAAAAAAATGCAAAAAAATTTAATACAATAGCAACTTTAGAACACTATTATCCAAAAGCAAGTTATCCTCATCTATCTTTATCCTTTTTTAATCTTATACCATCTTGTAGTACTTGTAATAGTAAATTTAAAGGTTCTAAAAAACATGAAGGAAATATTCTTCATCCATATTATGAAGATTTTGATTCAAAAGCAAAATTTAGTATTAGCGTAGATAAATTACCAGTAGATAAAGATATTGAATTAGAAATAAACTTAGAATCAAATGATGATAGATGTAAACAAAGTATAGATAGATTTCAATTAGATAAAATATATAAACAACACAATGATATTGCAAAAGAGATATGGAATAAAGCACAAGTTTATAATGAATCACGAATTGAAGAACTTTATGATAATTTTTATAAAGATTTAGGCTATTCAAAAAAAGATGTAAAAAATATGGTTTTTTGTAATTATCTTAGTAAAGATGATATACATAAAAGAAATCATAGTAAATTAACTCAAGATATTTTAGAACAGTTTAGGATTAAAGACAATATATGAATTTATTTGAATTAGTAGTAGAAAAATCTAAACTTCATCATAATTTTAGAGCTGTTATGGGAATGGATTGTCCTGAAGAAGTTATATCAATAAAAGAAAGTTTAAAAAAAGAAAGGGAAATTTTACAATCTTGGTGTGAAAACTTTCCTGATAGAGATAATAAACTTGTAAAAGAGTTTCAAACAACTTTTAATTCTAGTTTTTGGGAAATATATTTATATAAACTATTTACTGATTATGGATTTAAATTTAATTGGGATTATTCAAGTCCAGACTTCTACGTTAATTTAGAAGGAATAGAATTTATTGTAGAAGCTACAACAGCAAATAAAGCTGATGATGAAAAACCAAATGAGTGGGATAAAGAAGAACCTTTAGCTAATGTTTTAAATCGTGATGCATATTTAAATTATCAGAATAATATGAATGAAGCAAATAGATATTCTATGATTCGTTTATCTAATAGTATATTGAGTAAACATAAAAAGTACAAAGATTCTTATTCGAGATTGGATCATGTAAAAAATAAACCATTTATTGTAGCTATCGCACCTTTTGAACAGCCCTTTTTTTATTATCAGTATAACCGTCCAATAATGGCATTATTATATGATATTTATGTAAATGAAGAGCTTTATTATAAAAATCCTAATAAGTATTCATTCCCACCCACTGAATATTTAAATTCTATTGAAAAAGATAATGGTTCAGAAATTCCTTTAGGTTTTTTTAATAATGATTCTATGAAAGAAATTAGTGCAATTATTTTTTCTCCTCTTGCAACTTGGAGTAAAACTAAAATATATAATGATTCAACAATGCATATGTTAAATTTTTTAACAAATGATGGTACTAAAGTTATGATAGAAAAAGAAAGTATTGAAGATGGGTTGTTTATTTTTCATAATCCATATGCTAAATATCCATTAGATAAATCATTATTTAGAAAAGGTAGGATTTGTCAAGTGTATTTGGAAGACAGTTCTATTAGTGAAAATAAGAATATTACATATTCTAAATTAGAAAATGGTAAATATTTAATTCTTGAATTTAATGAAAAGCATTTATTTAGTAGAAATTCTATTTCTTTTAGTTTCGACAAATAATTCTTTTTATTTTAGAAAATAATCAAAACCTTTCAATTTGCTATATTTTTTATCACTCTAATATTTTTTTGATAATATTTAATTATGAAAAATTCTTTAAATGTTTTATATGAAATAGACAAAGTATTAGTTGGTGATGTAACTTACTATGAATTTAATAGCATAGAAAAAAACCTTAGTAAGAAATATAGAAGAGGAAGAATAAATGCTTCAAGATGATTAAGTGAGTTAATCTTTATGTTTATTCAAAAGGAGAGTAATTTTTTGCTAGAATTCAAAGAACTAATACAGTAACAAAGAATAGAGTTAAGCAGTTTGAAAGATGGTGATTTTAAAACAGGCTTATTTGATGAATTAAATTCAATCGAGGAGATGATAAATGGCAGAATTAATCGTAATAAGTAGTATTTTTATAATTGCTGCTCTCTTGGTTGTATTTGTAATAGAAAAATCAAAAGAAAAATCGAAAATCCCTTTTGATGATAGGTTAAATAAGAAGAGATAATATTTTAAAAGAATAAACCTTTTACACGAAATTGAATACAATAGCCTTTTATAAAATATTATTATCATTTTTAATGTAAATATAAAATACAAGATTTAACTAATTATATTGTACAATCTTGACATTTAATCATTTTTTCTATGAAAAATAAAATCTCAAGTTTTAGTAAATATCATATTCAAATTGTATTCAAAAAAGGTTATATATGAAAAAAAAGAATAGTATAAATATAAAAGAAATATGTGAAAAACTTTTTAAAAAAAATGATTTTAAAATTATTTATGAATCTAGTAAAGATGGCTATTTAATTTCATTGTCTAATAATTTAAATAAATATTTAGAAGAAATTAAAAAAATAGAAAAAAAAACTAATTTGATAAATAATATTTTAATTGAGAATATTGAAAGTTTGAATAAAACGTTGTTAAGTGTGATTAAAATTTATTTAGAAGGCAAATCTGGACAAGCTTATATGGAGTTCAAAAATAAGATGGATAAATTTATTTGTACCGCTGGTAATTTAAGAAAAAAACTTAAAATAAATGATAAGGTATCTTTTTATAGAGTTAGAACTTCAATGAATGAAGTAAGTAAAATAGAACAGCTTTTTCATATACCATTTGATCAACGTGAATTAGTTAGTACTCAGAGATATTCTATTTCAGGAGTTCCTAGTTTATATTTAGGCTCATCAATATATTGTTGTTGGTTAGAAATAGGTAAGCCTTCTTTATCTCAAATGTATATTTCAAGATTTCAAAATATACGAGAAATTGATATTTTGGATTTTACTATAAGTTACGATAATTTTATTCCAAAGAATTTAGATGATTGGAATGATGATTTTAATAAAGGGAAAGAAAGTTTATTTAAGAGCTATCTCTTAATGTACCCTTTAATAATGGCTTGTAGTTATAGAAAACAATTTGATAGCAAACCATTTATCATTGAATATATTATTCCAAATTTACTTTTACAGTGGATTCAAGATGAAAAATCGCAAGTTGATGCTATACAATATTATTCTACAAAAGCTGATATAAGTGAATATACAAAGAATTTGGTCTTACCACCAAAAGATTTTAATTATAAATATTGTTCAAAACTAGTAGATTCCTTTACTTTAACCATTCCTGCTTCTTGGCAATTGTTAGATATTATTGATAAAAATATAAAACAAAACAATTATACTACAATCAGAAAAGAAGAAAATATTCAAGATTTAGTTATTAAAAATTATCAGTATACAAGATTTTACTCTATTGAGGAATACTTGAAAAAACTTGAATTAAAAAATGTAAATTTAACTAATTAAAGTATAATTATTTCATAAATTGTATTTTATTGTTTTCTAAGAAATTTTGATTAAATAATATGGTGGGGATAAAATAATTTTGTTATCTCTAATAATCAAATGGCATTCATTATTCATAACATTATTCTTTAATCAAGTGTAATTGTAAGTAAAAATAAAACTATTATACCTATGAATATTAAACTAAGTACTTTTAGAAGATCAAAAAAGGCTTTAGCATTTTCCGTTTTATTTTTATGTATAAATTTATAGATTATTGTTATAAATAGAACCCAACATAATCCAACTAATAAATTTTTAGTTAATAGAGTTAAAATAAGAGGTATTATAATGCAATTCGAGATAGCTTTGTATTCAGCTTCACTAAATATCAAAAACTCTTTTATAGCAGTTTTAAACATCTTTAAATCCTTTTAATATTAAAATCTAGTTATGAATATAACTTTTGATATATATGTATTAATATTTGTACTTTTTATTGTTTTCATATATTTATTTAGAAAACACCCTTTTATAAAAAAAATCACTGATATAATCAGTTAATTTTTAATGCTGTAATAATTACACTTGATGTAAAAGTTGCACTTAAACTGTGAGATTCTATCTTTTGTGATGTAATAGGTAAAATACTAAGTATTTGATAACCATCTTTAATTAAAAGATTTCCTTGTTTTTCAATTTCTTTTGCAAGAGTTTCACCATCAACTATAGTTTTTATATTTGCCTTATTATTACTCAACCAAGATGCACTTGCACCATTATCTTCTAAACTAGCTGTTTTAATATGTACTGTTTTTAACACAATTAATCCTTTTTTATTAATTTCTTGAGTTCTTGAATATGAGTTTCTTTTCCTAATTCAATCAATTTATATAAAAGAGCATTAAAAGTTCTTACTCCTAAGCTTTTTTTATACTCTTCCAGTTCTTGTTTATATTTAGGTGTAAATTTTAGTCCTATTCTTTCAGTTTTTTCTTCTGATGTCCCTTTTATAACCTTTTTTCTTTTATTAAGAAAATTAGCTTTTTTATCTTGATCATTAAATGTGTTAAATTCAATATCATCAAGTTCATCAAAATTTATTCCTGCCATTTTATAGCTCCAACTCTTTTTTTACTGCATTTAAAAATGGAATATAATTATTTTGCACAAAATTACCAAACCAATTTTCATAAACTTTGTCTGTTTCTACTAAATGTTTTATAGATTTTCCTGTTTCTAATGTATGATTAAAAGCTTTTGTTAAAGGTAGATTAAAATATTCTAGTCCAGGATATTTTTTATCAAGATTATCTTTTATTGTATCTGCATCTTTATTTTCTGTTTTTGTAGTTACAATAATAACTTTTTTTGCTAGTGGCAAAATTTGTTTTAATGTATCTCTTGTTTGTATCAACGAAGATGGATCATTAAAAACTGGAACTATAATTATATTAACTTGTTGCACAATATTTAGAATACCAGGAGCAGAAAAACCTCCACAATCATATACGCTATTTTCAATTAGTTCAAATTGATTTGTTAATATTGTTTTATCTTTATAACAAGCAATAAGTACTGATTTGTCATTTGTTATGATGTTCATACCTAAATCATAAGCTAAGTTAAATGATGTAGGTGTTTTACCTACACTTCCTTTTGAGTTAATTATAAGTGCTGTTTTTTTCATTTTTATTCCTTAAAATAATTTATTAATGTAATTATTGCTTAATAAATATTAAGTATAACTTACAAAATAAACATATATTTTAAAAAATGTATGAATTATTATTAAAATCTATGTAAATATTAAAAAAAGAATGTATTTTTCATTAAATAAATGATTAATTAGATAAAAGTACATATAAATTAATAAATATATGTATATTTGCTAATTTATATTATGGAGCACTTTCTCAAGAAAAAATCTCTAAAATTTACTTCACAAAATAATGACTTTGTTGTTTTAATTGTTAAAAATAAAACAAAGGAGATTTTTTATGTATGATGAAAAAATGATTAATGAATTAATTGTTCTTGTCTTTATTGTAATTGACATATTGATATTTATTAATTAAAAAGATGTATTAAAAAGCAAATATACATATAAATTAATAAATATATGTATATTTGTTAAAAGATATAATTATTTTGAGATAATTGGAAGTATTCCATTTTCAATAAGTTTTTGTTTTATAAAGTATGCTTTAGAACCTTTTGTAGAACCATCACTTGTTCCAAAGCAAAATTGACTAAAATCTTTAGCATTTATGTTTTTCTCTATAAAATATGTATCTTTTATATAATCTTGAACTGTAGTATCAAAATATAAATCTAATATAGCTGGTACTTTTTTATGAGTAAACTTTATAAATTCTTTCATAGTTTTCGTAGAAAATTTTTTATTAAATGTAACTATAAAGAAATTCTTTAATAATGGATTTTTTATATTATCTGTATCTATTTGAACAGTTTCTTTTTCATTTTCTTGTGTAAAAAGTCCATGTTCTATTAAAAATTGCTTTATTTTATAGGCATTTGTTCCTTCTCTATCTCCTTTTGTTTTTCCTGATAATAAATTGTTTAATGTATCAAGATCAAAACCATTTTGAATACAGAAAGTTTTTAGATTAATGCCAAGGTTTTTTTTTATTAGTTCTTTTGTGTGTTTTATCATAGTTGATAGTTTATAAAAATTTGTTTTAAAATTAAATTACTTGTAAGTACTACTTAATTAATATTAAGCAATAATTACTAAAATATTTATATTGATAAGGTTAATAATGGATAAAATAAAATTAAAAAGAAAGATTTTTAAATTATCAAATTTTATTACATTTAAAAGAAAAATGTATTTTCTAATTTTATATATGATTTTAGAACCTATTTCTTTAATATTTTTTGGAGCTCTTTATTTCAATAATTTCAATTTGAATGAAACATTTCTAAAATTAGCTACTTACTCAAACGATGTTATAGACGCTTATATCATAATTGCTTTATTTTTTGGTAGCTTCAAATTTATTTTTATTGATTACTGGAATAAATAGTGGATCAAAAATATATAGATCTAATAATTTACTTTTCTATAATGTTGCCATTATTCACTATATTAAACTTTTTATATTGTAGGTTAAAAAAAAGATGAATAAAGAAAAGTACATCAAAATAATATTGTTTATCTTATTCGCAAATTCTATTTGTTTAAATGCAAATTGTATAGTTCCCAATATACTTTTAAAAACTGTACAAATAACAGAAAATGAAACTTCTAATCCATATTTAATAAGAACGAATGAAGATGTAAATACTTTTTATAATATTGTAAATAGATTTACTTATAAAAAACAAGAAGAAAAAAATGTAATAGATTGTTTAAACAAAGAAAACTGTACTTATATAACAAATTCTTTAATTGAAAACAATATCACAAATATAGATTTAGGATTGCATCAAATAAATTATAAGTCTTATAAATACCCAGCTTATACATATTTTGATAAAGTTCAAAGTTCAATAAATGCTTGTTCAATAATTGAAGATAAAATCAAAATGAATAAAAATAAGTGGAGTTGGGAAGTCTTAGCAAGTTATCATTCAATAACTCCTCATTTAAATAGAAAATACAAAGAAAAATTAATTAAAAACTACATCAAGTTGATATCTCAAATACAAAATTAATCAAATAAATTTTTTATAAATTAAAACAATAGAATTAAAATATTCGTAAGTTATACTTAATATATATTAAGTTATATTTACATAAATTTATAAAAAAGGATTAGAATGAAAAAAATAGTATTTTTTTTGTTGGTTATTGGTTTAGGTGTTGCATTTGCTGGAACTGGTGATGCTTATGGAGCAAAACCTGTTTTTGATAAAGTAGATGCAGCTTTAGGTGATACATATATTGGTGCTTTATTAGCAATGGGATTTCTTTGGAAAGGTATAGGAATCTACAAAGAAACTGGGGATACAAATAAAGCATTACCTCAAGCTGGAATTGGATTAGCAATAGGTTCTATAACTGCATTAGCTAGTGGAATTGCTGGTGCAATATTAATATGAAAGAACAATATATATACATTCATAAACACATTAAAAATGTGTTTATGATAGGAAATTATGAATTAGAAGAAGTTTCTATATTGTTAATTTCTGTTGTTGTAGTTTATATATTTCAAGAACAACTAAAATTAGGGTTTATGGGATTAATAATTTACTTAGGTTACTTAGGAATGCTTTGGCTACATGAATTAAAAGCTACAAGTGTTAAATCTTTTAAATATCACTTAGCTTATAAATTTGGTTTTAAAAATTCATCAAAGTTTCCCAAAAGTTATATAAGAGAGTTTACAGGAAATTAAAATGAATAAAGAAACATATGATAATGAAATGGATGAAAATAAATACAAATATTCAAAACAAGTTCTGATAAATATAACTCAATTGATAGTTATTATTGTGCTTACTGTAGCAGTTATATACTTTTCAATGAATCAAAAGATTGTTTTAAAATCACCTTATTCAACAAATAAAGATGAGATTATTTCAGATGGAAATGAAGATCCAGAAAGATTAAATCAATTCGCTTATTATATTAGCAGTTTAACTCAAAATATTACTTATGCAAATGCAAACGAACAATTACAAAAATTGTTACCACTTATTGAAAGTCAAAATTTTGATGAAGTTAAAAAAAATCTTAAATTAGAAGCTACATATATCATAAGAAATAAGATTACTCAAATATTTTATGTAAGTAAGGTAGATATTGATTCAGCTAACAAAGTTATTACAATTAAAGGTATTAGAGAAAGAAGAGTATCTGGTGAAACTTTAAAAACAAATAATAATGATTATGAAACAGTTATTTTAAAGATTGAATATCTTGTTAAATATGGAACATATTTTAGGATTAAAAATTTAGGAGTGGAGAAAACAAAATGAAAAAGTTAATATTGTTGGCAATTAGTTTTATTACATTAAATGCAACTGATACTATAATTTATTATGGTGATATTGTAAATATAAAAGTATCTCAAAATAGTTGGAATAGAATTATTTTTGATAGTGAAGTAAATGCAGAACCAATTTATTCTAAAGAAAAGAATGTAGAAATATATAAAGCAAATAATTCTGTATTTATAAAATTTAAGCCTATGATTAAGTTAGAAGTTGCAGATAAACAAGAGCGAATTTTAGATATAGATTATTCAAATTCTAAAAAAAGTGAATTATTTATTTCTACAAAAAATGGTACTTATTCTTTTACTATTGAACCAGCAAATGTTGATGCTAAAACTTACTTGATTCAAAATGTTCAGAATAAAAATGAAAATCTTTTAAAATTTGAAATGAATGAGCCAAGAAAAATATTTAAAGATATTACAAAAGATATTTTTTTAAATGAGGAAGTTGAAAATTATGAGAAAGTGAAATTCTCTAAAGAAGCTACAATCTTAGATAATTTAACTATTTATCCCACACATATTTTTAAGGGTAAAATTTATAGTGCATATTTGTTTAATGTTACAGCTCGTGAAGATATACAAAATATAAATGAAAAACTATTTTTAAATCTTGATTTAAAAAATAAAAGATCAATAGCTCTTAAAGATAAAAAACTTTTAAAAAATCAAACAACACAACTAATCATAATTGTAGGTAATTAGAATGGATAAATTATTACAGTTAAAACAAATTGCATTTAAAATTGGAATACCTTTAGTAATTGTAGTTTTTCTTATATTTGTGATTAGTTCAGGTCTTAATTCAAAAGACAATAAAACTAATGTATCAGAAAAAGATATTCAAATGAGCTTATTTAAAGAAGATGAGCTGGTTGCTACAAGATATACTGATTCAATAGAAGATAAGTTAAATGTTGCAGTTTCTACTCAAGATGATTTAAAAGCTGATAATGAGAAATTGAAAAAAGAGATGGAATCTCTTAAACAATTTGTTTCAAAATTAGAAGAAAAACAAAAATCTCCACAAAAATTTGATGCTGAAAATTTATATAAAAACTTTCCAGAAAATATTCCAAATATTCCTAATTTATTGAATGAAAATAGTCAAAATCAAGATAACAAATTTGATGTGGATCTTAAACAACCAAAAATAGTTTATAAAGTTATGGATAATAAAGAAAATCCAGAAAATAAAATAGATATGAATTTTGGGAAAATTGAAAAAAAAACTGGTGGAAAGCAAATTGAGAATGATAAATTATATATTCCTACAACATCAATTTCAAGAGGAGCTTTACTTCATGGTTTAAATGCTCCTACTTCTATGAGTAAACCAATGCCTACAGTTGTAATGATTAAAGATGTTGCTTTCTTACCAAATCGAAAAAAATTTAATATCAAAGAGTGTAATTTACTTGTTGAAGGTTATGGACAATTAAGTGATGAAAGAGCTTATTTTAAATTTACTAAATTTGTATGTATAAATGAAGATGGTAAAAAAATCTATGATACAAAAGCAAGTGGATATCTAACTTCTCTTACAGATAATAAACAAGGATTACCTGGACATGTTGTATCAAAACAAGATGCAATGTTAGGAAGAATGTTTTTAGCTGGAGTTTTTGAAGGTGCTGCTGAAATGTTTAAAAATACAGGACAAACTCAAATAGTTTCTCCTTTAGGTACTTCAACTTCTCAATCTACTGATACACAAGATAGGATGAATAATATGTTAGGTGGTGGATTAGGAACTGCTAGTGAAAGTGCAAAAGAACTTTATTTAGAAAAAGCAAGAAATATATCTGAAACGGTTGAAATATTAGCACAAGAAGTTGGATTAGTTTTTACTGATGGATTAGTATTAGAACCAATTGATTTTGAGAAACAAAAAAAGGAAGAGAATGAAAAAAACAGTTAATTTAATTCTTTTGGGAATAGTGATATTTGGTTTTAGTGGTTGCTTTTTAACTCCTTACGACAATGAATTTAAATGTCAGCCAAGCATTATAGGAAGATGTACTTCTTCAATCGTAGATACATATAATGAATCAATTCAAGAAATAGATAATAAAAAGGATAAATGATGAAAAAAACAGTTAATTTAATTCTTTTGGGAATAGTGATGTTTAATTTTAGTGGTTGTGTTAAGGAAAATCAAGTATTAAATACTCCTACTAGTACAACAAATAGTATAAAAAGAAATGTTGTAAAAGTTGAAGAAGTTCCTCTACCTTATGTAAAAGAAAGTAAATTTATAAAAATACTTATTTTACCTTTTGAAAATGCAGAGAATGACATAGATTATGGTGGTTATATTGAAACAAAATTAGAATCAAGTAAATTTATTTTTAGTGATAGTTTAAAAAAGAAAATTATTGAAGAAGATACAATTGGAGGGATATAATGTCAATAAATCCTACGAAATGGTTAAAAGATCTTCTTTCTAGTGATGATGAAGATTTTTCTTCATTACCTACAAAAAAACAAAAAGAATTATTCAAAAGATATAGTGTTAGCCAATTTATAAGACCCATTGCAATGTCAGAAAAAAGTATTGTATGTAATGATGGTTATTTTGGATTTATATTTGAATGTGTTCCTCATATTAGAGCTGGTACAAAAACAGCAGAAACAATTGAATCTATCTTAAAAAAACTTTCTGATGATATCTTTATGCAGATTAATTTATGGGGAAGTAAAAATATTGAAACAATATTAAATCGTTGGGAATATGATCATCATTCAGAAAATGAAACAATCAATGAAGCCATTAAAAAATTTGGTGAGTTTTTTAGAAATAAAACCAATGAACAGATTTCATATTCAATGGAAACTTCAATAAAAAATCATAGATTATTTTTTTCATTTAAAAGTAAAGATGAAAAAAAATTATTAGATGTGAAAAATCATATAAAAAATATTTTAGCTACAAATTCATTTTTTCCTGTAGAGTTGGAATTAGAAAATTTAAAACCAATCTTTTGGGAATTGTTAAATCCTAAACATAGTTTTAATTCTATTCCTAAATACGATAGTAAAAAACTATTCAATAAACAAGTAGTTTCTAGTGAAAATATTATAAATATAGAAGATACTCACATAAAAATTGGTAGAAAAAATAATGCAAACTCTTTTGTTGGTAAAAGTTGGATAACTTTATCTCCAGCAAGTTTATCTGATTATGCACATATTCAAGATTTTGGAAAAAAATTAGGTGATTATATAACTCAAGCTTGTAATACAAATCAATTTAATGATACTTTTATGGTTACTTTGAATATTAATAAAGTTCCACGAAGTGAAAATATTAGTATTGGTAAAAAGCAGAACTCTTTAGTAAATAAAAGAGTTAAAAATACAGATACAAAGCTTTTAGATAAAAAAGCAGAAGCACAAAGTGTAAATAAAAGGTTAAAGGATTTTGAACCACTTTTTAATATGGATCTAGTTGTTTTAATAGCTGGTGAAAACTATGAATTAGCAGATAAGAATGCGACAAGTGTACAAACTTTTTGGGCTTCAGGAGGAGAAACTTCAGGTATTGTTTTAGGAAGAAATAATTCGGCTCATTTACCAATATTTTTAAACTCTTTGCCTCTTGGATTAACTAAAGATTATTTTGAAATTATACAAGGGAATCCTTTTAAATTATTTGCTGATCAAGTCGCTCCATTTGCTCCAGTTGAAGCTGACTATAAAGGTAATTACCCAAATAATTTATTTATTTCAAAAAGAGGGCAATTAGCTGGTTTTGACTTTTTCCAAACAAGTGCATCTAAAAATGGATATATTATTGCTAGATCTGGTGCAGGAAAATCTGTACTTTTAAACTATATGGTTTTAAATGCTCATACAAGAGGTGATAGGATTTTTATTACTGATATTGGTGGAAGTTATGAGCCAATTTGTGCAGAACTTGGAGGTCAATATATTGAGATTGATTTAGATAAACCAATTTCATTTAATCCCTTTTCTGATTTAAAAGAACTTACTTTAGAAGATTTAAACTTTTTTAGTGATTGGATTTACTCTCTTGGTGCTTCTAAGCTGAAATCAGAAGCTTTAAAACTTCAAAATATTATTAAACCAAAATTACAAGAAATAATTAGAAATTTATTCGATGATTTAGGAAGTGATTTAGAAATTAGTGATATTAGAGATGGAATTAAGAAAATAGAAGATTCAAGATATCAAGATTTTGCAATAGCACTTACTCCATTTTGTAGAGGTGAACTTTATGGAGATTTCTTAACTGGTAAAAGTCAAATCAATTTAAATAATCAACTTGCAGTTTTAGAACTTGGAAAAGTTGAGAATATTCAAGAAATTAGAGATGCAATGATATTTATTTGGGAATATCATAAATCCAATGCAGTTTATAAGCAAGAAAAAGATGCAGAACATGGCGGAAGAAGAATCCTTGTAATAATCGATGAAGTTCATAAATTCTTAGGTAAAAATGAGATGATGGATGACGCGATAGAACAAGCATATAGAAGATTTAGAAAACATCTTGCTTCAATTTGGATTGCTACACAATCTTTTGAAGATATAAATAATAATGATGGACTAACAAGAGCAGGAAGAGTTATCTTAGCAAATTCTCCTTGGAAGATTTTTTTAGGACAAGAAGAAACTTCTTTAAATATGTTATTTGCTTCATCTGCATTTAAATTTGATCATATTGAAGAAGAGCTAATAAGAGCAGTAACTACTGTAAAGCCTGAATATTCAGAATTATTTATAATCACACCAGAACAGCAAAAAATTCCATATAGATTAGTTATGAATAAGTATTTTTACTATTTAACTACAACAGATCAAGATGATAAACGAAAAGTTTATAACACTATGAAGATGCATAATTTATCTAAAAAAGATGCAATAAATTATCTAATTGAGGAGCAAGCAGTATGATTGAATTAATTAAAAATATATTGATAACTGTAATAGTAAGTTTGATAGTAATTGTTTCTTATGATAAGTATTCTTCTAAAGATAATAAAAATGATGAATTTATTGTATTTAGTGGTAAGAATATTATTGAATATAAAAAATTGCAGATAAAAAAGGCGTTATTAAATAATGAAGATACTCAAAATAAAGAGAAAGAATTAGAAGAATTGATAAAAACAATGGATTTATTATTGGAAGATATATCTAAAACTTACAATAAACCAATTTATCAAAAAGAGATGATTTTTAAAGGTAAAGTAAGAGATATAACGCCTTATATAGAAAAAGCTTTAGAAAAAAAAGGCTTATTATGAAAGAAATGAATAAATTGTATTTAAAAATTACAATCTTTTTAATGATTTTTTTTCATGGTGTATATATTTTAAAACAATCTTATGGAATTGGATTTAGTGTTACTCCTTCTTTACCTTATTATATTTTTTTAGTGGATAAAAAGAATTTAGATTTTAAAAAAAATGATTTGATAGTTTTTAAATATCCAGGCGAAAATGTTTATAACTATAAAACAGATGAATCATTTGTAAAAATTGCTTCTTGTATCTCTGGTGATATTTTAAAAACATCTGAAAATTATGAATATTTTTGTAATGGAGAGTATGTAGGTAAAGCTCTATTAAAAGATGGAACTGGAAAAAACTTAAGTCCTTTTATTTTTAATGGAGTTATTCCGAATAACAAATATTTTGTAATTGGAACACATTCTAAATCTTTGGATAGTAGATATTGGGGATTTGTTAGTAAAGATAAAATAATAGCAACAGCAAAAGGATTAATATGAAAAAAATGTTTTTATTAATTTTAATATTTATCTCATTTTCTCAAGCTGCAAGTATGCAAAGTTTTTTAGATGAAAGTATTAGTGCTAGTGTAGAAAATCCAGGATATTATGAAAGTCAAACAAGAGGGTTATATAGCTTAGGTTCTGGTCGTGCTAGATACAACAATATGGGTACTTTTACTCCATTTCATGTGGAAGCTCCGAATTTTGGAATGGGTTGTGGTGGAATTGACGCAACTTTTGGAGGATTTTCATATCTAAATGTTGATTATTTAGTTGAAAAATTAAAAGCAGTATCTTCAGCTGCTCCAGCTTTTGCCTTTCAAATGGCACTTGGAGTTTTATGTGAAGATTGTAAAACAACTTTAAATTGGCTAGAAAATATTGCTAACCAAATTAATAATTTAAATATGGATGCTTGTAAAGCGAGTAAAAGAATAGGTGAGTTTGCAGCAGATAAAATTATGACTGCTATTGATTCAAATATGAATAGTGGACAAAGTAACAACTTCATTGAAGCTACTGAAAGTGCAAAGTCAAATCAAGAATCAACATGGAGTGATTATTTAAATACAGTTTCATATTATATGGGTGGAAATACAGAATTAGCAAAAGAAGCTACAAGACACGCAACTTTACAAGGAAGTTTAATACAAGAAGCAATTGAAAATACAAGTGCAGTTGATGTGTCAATTTTAGGAAAAGATCCAAGTGGTGGAAATCTATTTACATCAATTATAAGAGCTATGATTGGTGATGTAGTTGGTTATAAATCAAAAATGACATCAAGTAAAGGAGGAGAAGCAGGAAATGGGGATGGAACTCCAAAATTAAAGTTTATACCTCGATATAGTATAAATTTTAAAGCATTTTTGGAAGGTGGAAGTGATATAGATTATGTTTATGTTAAAACAAAATCAGAACATAAAGGAATGCCTACTGTAACTGCTAGTACGACAAATTTTGTTGGAATAAAGAAATTATATAAAACTAGATTGGAAGCTATTTTAAACTCAATGAAAAGTAAAACAAATATTTCTCAAGAGAATAGAAATTTTATTAATAGTTTACCAATTCCAATTGCAAAGTATCTTAATACTCAAGTTTTAGCACAAATTGATGACATAGATAGCTTAGTTGAATATTTATCAATAATTGAAACAAAAGCTTTTTTAGATTTCATTGTTACAACAACAAGTAAAGCTCTTAGTTTTCAGATAATAAATTCTTCAGATGATCAAAATCCACAAGAAGTAAAAGATTATCTTATGACAATTTCTGAAAATACTGTGAGTTTCAAAAAAGCATCAAATGAATGGTTTATAAAATCTCTTCAAGAGTGGACACAAAATAAAACAATCAATGATTATTATATAGAACTTGAACAAAGGTTAAAATCAAGATTAGCTAATTCAGGAACATTTAATGCGTATTTCTAATATTTATGATTTTGTAATTATTTTGATAAAAAAGTTAGAAAATGAATGTATTAAATATAAAGAAAAAAGTGAAGATATTTCAAAAGTGAAAATTTTAAAATCAGAGTTATCTGATTTACATGAATTGAGAAGAAAAATAGAAGAATTTGAGAATTTTAATAATTCTAAACAAAATAAATAAAAGGATTAAAAATGTTTAAAAAAGTATTACTATCAAGTGTGGTTATTGGTTTATTAAATGCGAGTACAACAACAATAATTGAAGAAAAAGAATTTGATTTAGTTCAAAGTATTATTCCTGGAACAAAAATTGAAAAAGTTAAAGCAAGTACTTTAGTAAATGGTATGTATGAAGCATATTTTGAAGATGGAAGTTTAATGTATGTTATTCCAGATAAAAGATTGCTTTTTATGGGTGAAATTTATACGAATACAGGACAATCATTAACTCAAAAAAGTATAGAAGAATATAAAACTTCTAATAATATAAAAGATCCATTAGAAGAGAGCATAAAAAAGTTAAAAGTTGTATCTAGTGAAAATCAAAAGTATTTAAAAGAACTGTTTGAAAATGGAGTACTTGTTGGTAAAAACGATAAACAAAAATATAACATAGTTCTTTTCAAATCATTAACTTGCCCATATTGTAAAAAACTAGATGAATATTTAAAAGATAAAAATGTAGGGATATCTAATTATTTAGCTCCTACTAAAGATAGTGAAGAATATTATAGTTCAAAATATAATATAAAAGATCCAGGAACTAAACTAAAACAGCAATTAGAGTTAGTAAATAAAAGAATTAAAGGTTTCGGTGTACCTTATACTTTAATAATTGATAAGAACTATAATTTAGTTGATACTATACATGGTTTTGATGAAGATAAATGGAAAAAGTTTTTAAATGAAAAATAAAATATTTTATCTACTTATATTTACAAATTTATTTGCAGCAAATGAAGGTATTGAAGTAGGTAAGAATTTAAAAGGGCATTTTAGTAATGTTCAAACAAATGTAGCATCTCCTCTTACTTCAAATTCAGATTTTAAAACTGTAAATGGTTCAAAATCTTTTAAAGCAAATCTTACTTGTAATGAAACAATAAAACCTTTTTTGGAAATTAGTTATTCAGGAACAAGTGATATTACAATAAATGTAAGTATTGATACTGATTTAAATGGTTCAAAAGATAAAATATTTTCTTTTGATGGAGTAAGTGGTGTAGGTACAAATGGGATTATTAAGTGCAGCACAAACAGCTGGAAAAATTGTAAATATTTTTTATGGAATATTTCAAATAATAATCTTACATTATCTGAAACTGTACTAACTAATTTAGGTGGTCCATATTGTATAAATAGTTCTTGTGGAAGCTTGTCTGTAAATCAAAAAATTAATGTTCTTGATACTATTGGTGGAGCTATTTCATCAATGTATCAAAGTTCAAACTCAAATTATCTAATAACAAAAACTCAAAATGATGGAAATAAAATAGTTTTTTATGGACAAAATTATCAAGATTGTACAAATTATAAGGAACAAGCTCCAAGTAAAAGCCATGATTTAGATACAACAAATGTTATTGCTTCTCAAAGTAAAGATGAAAATAGTGTTTACTATGTTTTGAATGAAGAAGTTAAAAATCAGAACACTAATAAATTTGATACTGATGTAAAACAAACAACAGTTATAAAAAATAGTGTTAGTGTAAAAGGTGATACTAGCGATTATACATTTACATATAGTGGAAAAACTCAAAATGAAGATGGTAGCTGGAGTACAAGAAATGATAATGCAAAAGTAAATATAGATTTTCTAAATCCAAATATTAAATATTGTGAAATTAAATATTTAGAAGAAAATAGCATACTTTTTAGTGATGGACAAACACATCATAGTAGTTCAGGAGATACGAAAACTTGGAAAACAAAAATAGTTGAGTGTACAGGAAATGATTATAGTATTTGTCCAGTTGATACAAGTAAAGGTGAGATAATAAAACATCCTTGTGGTCAAATAGATAATTTTGCAGAAGCAACAAGTATTTTAATGGCTATTGATGAAGCAGTTGATGATTTTAGTTGTAGTTTAAAATAAGGGTTTTAATATGAAGTTTATTTTTATTTTAATGATTTTTTTCAATTGGTTAAATGCTATGAATTGTAGTGATTATAAAGATTTTCAACTATATAATGGACATTATTATAGTGTATCTGTGGATAGATTAACTTTTGAAAGTGCAAAGCAAATAGCAAAAAATAATGGTGGATATTTAGCTATTCCAAACTCTCAAGCAGAAAATGATTTTATAAAAGGGTTCATTAGTGGAGGTTCTATAGGATGGATTGGAATAGAAGATCCAAATAAAATTCAAAATTATTGTTTTGGTTCAAATTGTGTTTATGATTCTTCAAGATTTAGAGATGTAAAAGGAAATAGTTTAATTTATAAAAATTTTGCACAATATCAACCAGATAATTTAGTTAAAGAATATGATGAAGTTGATGGTAAACAAATGGTTTCACCTTTAGGAGAACATTGGGTAGCTATTAATGGAAATAATGGTAAATGGTATGATTTTGGAAATCATGCAGATGAGCATAATAATCCAGTTAAATATAAAGCAGTTTTTGAGTTCGATAAATTAAATGAGTGTAAGCCACTAACAGATGATGGAGTTCAAGAACTAACAGGAAGATTTTGTAATACAAAGATATGGGATTCAACTATTGATACAGTTACAGTTGGTAAAACTTTAGATTGTCAAACTGATAAATATGGGAATGAGTATTGTCCTTCTGCTCTTTCTTCTTGCGGTGAACAATGGGACTATGATAATGGATATAGTGTTACTGGTATAGGCGAAGTTGTAGATTATACTAAAAAAGAAAATAATACTATTTATACAAATAAAATATCAAATACAATAGATTTAAATACTCTACCTAAAATGAAAGTTTATAGTGGATGGAGAGATTTACAAATT
>VSSQ01000012.1_pt3 | contig 111987 bp, 114 predicted proteins | sample 4763081 | NCBI WGS metagenome assembly VSSQ01 (sample SAMN12137344, study PRJNA551015) | bioreactor metagenome | isolation source: SDC9 anaerobic chlorinated ethene degrading culture | place: USA: Knoxville, Tennesee | collected 2015-01-01
TAAAAGAGATGTCTTGGCACTACTTAAAACAGTTTTAATATCAGGTAATGAAGCTAATGATGCTTTAAGCGCATTTAAATCTCTAGCATTTGCCAACCCAACTTCAATCCGAGTTAATATCCGCTCAAAATCATAGACATTGGCAAGCTTTTCTTGAATTTCCTGCCGCATCGCCGGCCGTACTACGAACTCTTCAATCGAATCCTGACGAAGAATGATCTTATTAATATTAATCAACGGAAACTCCAGCCATCTTTTAAGGAGACGTGTTCCCATAGCTGTCTTAGTAAAATCAATTACCTGAAATAAAGTACCCTTCTTACCTCCGTCACGCATGTTTTGGGTAATTTCTAAATTACGAAGGGTAGTGCTGTCAACAACTAAATAATCAGCACTATTATACTTGGTTAACCGGTTTACATGACTTAGATCAGTTCGCAAGGTTTTATGGAGATAGTATAATAAGTATCCGACTGCCTTGAAAGCTCCGGGATCATCAGGCAAATCTTCGGTTTTAAAATGTTCAGCCGGTAATTGGTTAATATCAATGATCTCTGTATTGTCTAAAATGGTACATAAACAATTTTGAAGTCTAGTTTGGAGAAATGTACTGATTTCTTCAGAACTTAGTCCCTCAACCAAAACCAGCTCTGCGGGCATTAACCGAAAAAGCTGGTCGCATAAGTCAGTTAATTTATTAGTTCCGCTAAAAGTTGCCCACAAACATTCTCCAGTAGATATATCAACAGCTGCTAAATTAAGAGCCTGCCCGTCTTCAAGCAACACAGCAAGAAAATTATTGCTGTTCTTAGTGAGCAAGCTCTCAGACAATACTGTTCCAGGCGTGATAATCTTAATAACTTCACGTCGGACAATTCCTTTAGCACTTTTTGGATCCTCAACTTGTTCACAAATTGCTACTTTATACCCTTTACTAATTAGTTTAGCTATATAATTATCAGCAGCATGATACGGAACACCGCACATCGGCACCCGAGTACTCTGACCACCATCACGAGCCGTTAAGGTAATCTCTAACTCCCTTGATGCTAACTCAGCATCCGCAAAAAACATCTCATAGAAATCGCCCAACCTGAAAAATAAAATTTCATTGGGATGTTTGCTTTTTATATCTCGGTACTGCTGCATCATTGGAGTATAGTTTGCAGCCATTTATTAATCTCCTCTCCCCCATAATTAAGCAAATAACTGACCTTTCAATAGCCATGTTTGAGCCTTTTGGATATCAATAGTAACAAGTTTACCTGGCTGCTCGGTTCCTACTTTGTCCCACAAAACAATTTTATTGGTTCGAGTTCTGCCCATCATTTTATTGACATCATTCTTACTGCTGCCTTCTACGAGCACTTCGAGCTGTTTAGCTTCAAGCTTTTTATTAATCGTTAAGCTGATTTCATTTTGTTCATCCATTATCTTTTGTAACCGTTCCTTTTTAATGGCAAGCTCTACCTGATCTGGCATTGTTGCAGCCGGAGTCCCTGAACGCTTCGAGAACAAAAAGGTATAGGCAGCATCAAATTTAACTAACTTAATAAGTTCCAGCGTTTCCTGAAACAGTTTATCATTTTCCCCTGGAAAACCTACAATCAAATCGGTTGTGATACTAGCATTAGGAATATTGCTTCTGATTTTCTCCACCAGTTTAAGATAATAATCAGTTGTATAACCTCGGTTCATTCTTTTTAATAGTTCATCACTACCTGACTGAATAGGCAAATGAAAATGCTCACAAACTCTTTTACTTTCACCGATAACGTTGATAACCTTTTCGTTCATGTCACGAGGATGGGAAGTCATATATCGAACTCTTTCTATTGATTCGATTTTATCAACGGCTTGTAAAAGGTCAGCAAAGTCCAACTGTCCACCACTATCTTTACCATAAGAATTAACATTCTGTCCAAGAAGAGTAATTTCCTTGAAGCCATCCTGTCCCAGTTGGGTAATCTCCTGCACTATATCAGACAATGTACGGCTGCGTTCACGTCCACGCACGTATGGCACAATACAGTAAGTACAGAAGTTATTGCAGCCATACATAATGGGAACCCATGCCGAGATATCACCTTTGCGCACAGTTGGAACGTCTGGGGCCAAGCGCTCTGCTTGATCCCAAACTGCCAAAACATGCTCTCGTGAATTGGTAATTTCCGTTATAACATCCGACAATTCATGGATGTTATGAGTACCCAAAACAAAGTCAACATGCGGGGCCTTTTTGAAGATTTTTTCTTTATCTTTTTGGGCCATACAGCCTGTAATTCCAATGATAACATTAGGATTAGCAACCTTAATTCTTTTTAATTCACCGATTTTTCCGTAAATCTTCTTTTCTGCACTTTCACGCACACAGCAAGTATTAATTAAAATGACGTTAGCCAAGTCGAGTTGATCACAATATTCATAGCCAACTCTTTTTAACTGACCAGCTAACCGTTCGGTATCATGCTCATTCATCTGACAACCGTATGTAAACGTCGTGAAATATTTTATATCCGAGTTTTTTTCTTCATTGTATATTTTAAAAATATCAGGTTTTGCCACTTTACATCAACTCCTGCTGACTATTATATCCTAAAAATTATTCTTAAACAAACAAGCCGTTAGAAAACCCCCGAACCGTCATTGATGAAGCGGCCGGGGGCTTAAATTATTTATTCTCGACCTTGGCGCGACCCTTGGCAAAAAACATTCTTCCACCCATTATAATGATGAACACCCCAAAAATCTTTTTCAACTCTGCTGCGGGGATGCTTTGAACAATATTAGCACTGATCAGTGCCCCTAATATCGCACCACCACTGAGGAGTGCTGCCGTCCGATAATCGACAAGTTTTTCTTTATGAAGGTGCCATAAACCAGACGCCGCCGTCGGAATAATTACAAGCAAAGATACCCCCTGCGCAATATGCTGTGATACTCCCAACACAAAAACCATCATTGGTACTAAGACAATCCCCCCACCGACACCTAGCAATCCACTTAATACCCCTGCAGTCAGACCAGCAGTTAACGTTATTAAAGTCGTTAAGACCATAACATTCTCACCCCTACAATCATTAATAGAGCACCAAACATTCTCTTTAATTGAGCCGCAGGAATACGTTTCATCCATCTAGCCCCAAAACCTGCTCCTACAATACTACCTGCCGCCAAAGTAACAGCCAATGCAAGATCGATATTTCCATGAGAGCTGTAAACAAAACTACTGACTATTGCGGTAGGGACAATAACGGCTAATGACGTCGCGTGCGCATTATGCTGTGCAAACCCTAACAAGGAAACCATTATAGGTACCAAAATAATGCCCCCGCCAACCCCCAGCAAACCGCTTAATATCCCTGCCCCTAAGCCAAATCCGATAATCTTAAACTTTTGCAACATCGAGCAACTTCCTTTCGCTAATGCTTTAATCAATACTAAGACGTTTTACAGCAACATTAACTTCATTAACAAGCAAACCAGTCATATATTCAACAACGTCTTTTATCCTTTTTTGCGCTGCCAGAACTTCCTCGCGCAAGGGATACCCGTATTTTATAGTTACGTCAAGACTGATGGAAATTCCTTTCTCCTTTTCTTGAAAGTTTTTTATCACAATCTGCCCAGTACGAGTTATGGCGGTTTCATGAGTCGCAACACGGTCGACTATTGCTGAAATGACTGCATCTGAAATTAACAATTTACCATAATAGCTAAAAATAGGCCGAACAATCGATTTCTCACCCAGCCTCCGGCGTTTTTTTGATTTCGACTTTTTAAAGAATATTTCCAAGGGGTCAATTAAATATCCTGAAAAATGCGGTTTTAGTTCAATGGTGGGAACTGGAATAATGTGTTTACCCTCTTTTAAACGACTTTCTCTTGCTTTTGCAATCTCGGCAGGAGTTGCTATCTCTTCAATATTGATAATCTTAAGAATAGGTGGCAGGCAAAGTACCGACACAATTTTTTCAACCATGTTAATTGAAGTCCCCAATATAAGAATCCGTTCAGGTTTAACTTCTTCAATCGCTTCACGAACTTCTTGAGCATGATCCTCTTCCATAAAGATGGCTCTTTTTACTGCCCGTATTTTACTACGCTCCTTTTTTGCAGAGTGGCCGGCAATAATTTTACTGTCTTTTATCAAAATTCCATCATCAATTATTGTGTCAATATTATATTCATGCGATACAATAAGTGCACGGTGACTCTTTCCTGTTCCACTTGGCCCAACTAATGCAATAACTTCCATGTCAGCCTCCTAATTTATCTACTACATAAAAAATAACACCTTTTCAGGTGTTGTCAAGTAAACCGCGAAAAGTTCTTTAATTTTTGCTCAAGTTCTGTTATACGCAAATTTCGATACATGATTATCCGGGCATAACGACAATTGTTTTTTTGTAAGCACTCATTCTTACTCTCTAGACTTAATAATTGATCACGTCGCTCGTTTTCTAATGATTCAATCAAGTTCATTAACACGCGTCGACTGATTCGTAACGCTTCTACTTTATCTTCTAATTCACGTATGCGTTTTTGGAATTCTCCAATCAGGCTGATGTCACCCTCCATAAGCCCCCCCCCTGAAATTGGTACGCTTACTATATCGGTAATGATACTTGCAAAATGATTATATTCCTCGAAGGTTATTTTCATGCATGACCATATTCTCGTAATCTTATAGCTAACTCGTCAGGAACAGTGAACACACCGAGTTGCTCGGGATAGCGCGATGGAATACCATGAAAATCAGAACCGCCTGTAATAAGCATCTTATTCTTTGCAGCTAGTTGTTTATAATGATTCGTTTGAGTACTATTATGCTTAGGATGGTAGACTTCAATTCCACGCACGCCATAATTAACCATCTTCTGAACAATCGCGTCATCTCCGATGAGCCCAGGGTGGGCTAACACGGGAATACCACCACACTTACTGATCAGGTCAATGGCATGTTCCGGACTCAGCTTATAATGCGATACATAAGCAGGACCATTTTTATATAACAATCTTTCAAACACTTCACTTACTGTATGAAAGTACCCCTTTGCTACCAAGGCTCTAGCTATATACGGACGTCCGATCGAAGTAGCATCTTTAGCGGCCTCCATAATATCTTTTACCGTCAAACAATAACCTAGTTCATTAAGCTTCATTACAATTTTTTGTATTCTTTGGCTTCGATCTTCAACGATAACTTTTAGCTGTTCATGCAACCTATGATCAAAGGGGTTAATATAATAACCTAAAATATGAACTTCGTGATTTGGCAGGTCAATACTAAATTCAATTCCTGGAATAACAATAATATCAGCGACTATAGATTTTAAACTATTATTTAAACTGATAAGCCCATCAACAGTATCATGGTCAGTAATGGCGATATACGACAGACCACATTGTAATGCCATACTTAAGACTGCATCAGGCGAAAACCTACCGTCTGATGCAGTTGTATGGATATGAAGGTCAGCTGGCATTTTCTGCAAGATTGAGTGCAAGTTGGATTAAGGTTCGCGCCCCTACACCAGTTGCACCTTTTAGATTATAACCTTTGGTTTTATCTCTATCGCTTGTTCCAGCAATGTCTATATGTACCCAAGGTAAGTCACCTACAAACTGCTTAATAAAGATACCAGCTGTGATAGTACCTGCCATTCGCCCACCAGAATTTTTAAGATCAGCGATATCACTTTTAATTTGGCTTAGATACTCCTCATAACATGGCATCAGCCACATCTTTTCCCCAGTTTGCATAGATGCCTTTAGTATTTCCTGTGACCAATCATCATGATTACTGACTAGTCCGGATGCTACATTGCCTAAAGCAACAACACAGGCCCCTGTCAATGTTGCTATATCAATAATTTTCGTTGCACCAATTTTACGAGCGTAGGTGATTGCATCAACCAACAGCAGGCGTCCTTCAGCGTCAGTACTGATAATTTCAATCGTCTTTCCGCTCATTGAAGTAATTACATCACCGGGCTTGAAAGCACGACCGGACGGCATATTCTCGCTGCAAGGAATCAGTGCTACAATATTGACCTTTGGCTGTAAATAGCCAATTGCACGCATCGCCCCCAAAACAGCTGCACCACCTGCCATATCACCCTTCATATCGCCCATTTTCTCACTAGGCTTAAGCGAAATTCCACCGCTATCAAATGTTATGCCCTTACCAATAAAGGCAATTAATTCTTTGCTTTGTGGATTACCATTATATTTTAGGGTAATCAAATTTGGGGGAATATCACTCCCTTGTGCAACAGATAGGAGGGCATTCATCTTATGGTTTTCCATATTCGCTTTATCCATAACATTAATCTCAAGTCCTGTTTGGATGGCAATATCTCGGGCTACAAGGGCCATTTGGCTCGGTTTCATATAGGAAGATGGATGGTTAGTCAAGTCACGTGCCAAGTTTACGCTGTCAGCAATTATCTTAGCCTCTTTAAAATCCTGAGCCAATACTGCCGCCCTTGGCAAATCCTTTCCTACAACAATCAATTTATCAACCTTATTGTCCTTGTTATCTGTTTTATAATGATTAAATTCATAGCTACCAAGGACAGTGCCTTGAACAATTGCCTGTGTAACCTCACTTAAACTAGCATTTTTACAATTAAAAACAACGGTAGCTACTGTTTTAGAGCTCAGCTTTTTCCCAGCTCGAATTGCTATCGCTGATATTTCTCGCACCTTATCTAAAGTAAATTCATCCTTTTTACCCAATCCCATCAAAATTACCCGCTTAGCTCCAACCTCTGTAGCATAGTGAATAATAGATGATTCACCAAATTGACAGCACTCCGGCTGGTCCCGCAGCATAGAATCAATCAAACTGGTTAATTGCTTTCCCAAAGCTTGGGACATGGCGTCAATTTCTACTATCTCATCGAATACGCCGACTATAAGGGCATCGCAGAAAACATCTGTTGGCGATACAATTACACCCTCTATTTGCATACTTAATCATCACCTCATATTTTACGTTTGCAAATATAGTATTCCATAAAGTGTTACTAAAAACAAGTAAACCTGTTCAAAGAACAGGTTTTTCACTCTTGCGCATTCTCTTATCCATCGCCCAAAACAATTAAATCATATGTATTAGCGTGGCTCAACAATAAGCTTCATAGCTGTACGTTCTTCACCATCAATTAAAATGTCCGTAAAGGCAGGGATGCAAATAAGATCTACACCGTGTGGAGCCACAAACCCTCTTGCGATTGCTACTGCCTTTACCGCCTGGTTTAGTGCTCCGGCGCCAATGGCCTGCATTTCTGCTCCGCCGCGTTCTCTAAGCACTCCAGCCAAAGCGCCTGCTACTGAATTAGGATTAGATTTTGCTGATACTTTTAAGACATCCATTCTTAAATACCCTCCTTTATTTCAAATCAAGATTGTATGGTTCTTCTACTTATGACATATATTCGCTATTTGACCAGAATATTCCTTTTATATACTAAGAAAAATTCAAATAATTAAAATAAGTTAAAAATATGTAGAAAATAAAAAACCAGAGTACTTTGTAGTTACTCTGGCAATACCCTATTTATTAAAAACTAACACGCGCCCCTCTTCTCTGATACCAATTAGTTTGTTTCCTTGATTTTGTTTTTTTATACTGGCAAACATATTATCAATAACCTCTTCTTGCATGACTAAGTCTTCTTCAAGCAGATTATCATTATAGTCTATTATTAAAGAATCCTGAAAATTTTCTCGTAATAATGTAATTATTAGGGCAATTTCACTTTTCGATAATGAATGGATATCACGGATAATGTTCATCATCGTCATTTGTCCATATGTGCTTAATTCAATATGAACTATTTCTGCATCTGTGCTTTCAAGCAAATGATAGGCAGTAATGCTATCCATTAAAAGTTGCTTAATATTAGTAAAATCTGTTTGCATTGGCAATTTTGAAAACATAAAGGTTAACTTAAGTGAATTTATTTGGGGATCAAAATTTATTGTCCCTATTTCAGGATAGCGCACTAAGATAGAAATAAGCAAATTTACGCCATCCGAAATATTAGCATCATTTTGATGATATTTTGGCATTAGACTCACCATCCGTTAGAAGAATTATTAAGACAATTTTCATTATAGTAAACTGTATGTATATTTCTCTAAGGTCTTCAATAAATCCTCTTTAAAATTAATGGAAGAAAGGCTAATAAAAAGAACGGCCTTGATAACAAGGTCGTTCTTTATAATTATTTTGCGTAATCGACGGCACGTGTCTCGCGAATTACAGTTACTTTAATCTGACCTGGATACTCCAGTTCACTTTCAATTTTCTTGACAATGTCTCTGACTAAGCGTATCGAAGAAAGATCGTCAATTTTATCTGGTTTTACCATAATCCGAATTTCACGACCAGCTTGAATAGCAAAAGATTTATCTACACCATCAAATGATTCGGCAATCTCTTCTAACCGAGTCAATCGTTTTAGATAGCTTTCGAGACTTTCTCTACGTGCACCTGGACGAGCCGCTGATACAGCATCAGCAGCGGCTACTAACACCGCTTGAACAGTGGTCGGTTCTTCATCGCCATGATGAGCGCCAATAGCATTAACCACTTCTGATGATTCGCGGTATTTCTTTGCCAAATCGGCTCCAATTGTTACGTGAGGTCCCTCAACTTCATGGTCAACTGCTTTACCAATATCATGCAAGAGGCCCGCGCGTTTGGCCAACATAACGTCTACACCAAGTTCCGCAGCCATAACACCGGCTAAATGTGAAACCTCAATCGAGTGTTTTAACACATTTTGACCATAACTTGTACGATATTTCAGTCGTCCCAAGAGTCGTATCACTTCTGGGTGGAGACCATATACACCAGTTTCAAAAGTAGCCTGTTCACCAGCTTCTTTTATGCGCTGTTCTACTTCCTTCTGGGCCTTTTCAACCATTTCCTCAATTCTTGCAGGATGAATACGACCATCAGCAATTAACTTTTCCAACGCTATCCTAGCAACTTCACGGCGGACAGGATCAAAACCTGATAATATGACAGCTTCTGGAGTATCATCAATAATTAGATCAATACCAGTCAAAGTCTCTAAGGTCCGAATGTTTCGCCCTTCACGGCCGATAATTCGACCTTTCATCTCATCATTGGGCAAAGCAACAACAGATACAGTTGTTTCAGCTACATGGTCAGCCGCACAACGCTGAATTGCTAACGAAATGATTTCGCGAGCTTTTTTGTCAGCCTCTTCTTTTGCCTGTTGTTCAAGTTCTTTAATCATTATGGCTGTTTCATGCTTGATTTCTTCTTGGGCACTAGCTAAAAGCATATTTCGTGCTTCTTCAGAAGTAAAACCTGACAATCTTTCCAATTCACATAATTGCTTAGAATATAGTTCATTAACCTTTTCTTGACTTTTCTCTAACTCAGAGTCCTTGCGACTAAGTACTTCTTCCTTCTTTTCAAGCGAGTCAATCTTACGGTCAAGATTTTCTTCTTTCTGCAATAAACGTCGTTCTAAGCGCTGCAATTCTGAGCGTCGTTCTTTTGTTTCACGATCGACTTCATTTCTTATTTTGTGAATTTCCTCTTTTGCTTCGACAAGAGCTTCTTTCTTTTTAGATTCCCCTGCCCGTTCAGCTTCTTCAACTATCTTTTTTGCAGCATCTTCAGCAGATTTAATTTGAGCCTCTGCACTTTTCTTGCGCACAAAATAGCCTATGCCGAATCCTAAAATAATTACAAAGATGACTATTAAAATAATTTCAATAATTTCCACCTCCTTCTTTCGAAAGTATATTAAGGGTAAAGCCGAGTATTTTACTCGGCTTTTAAAAGTACCACCATTACTCCCCCAAAGCAATGTGTTTGTTCTCTTAAAAGAATTTTACAATAATACTGCTACCTTGATATACGATTGACCAATTCAATTGTAAATGTTTTTGAAAGTAGTGTCAAGTTAACCAGAATTTATTAAAAAACTTATCTACATATCGTCTTGCCAATCAAACAAATTAACCTGGAGCATTGCGCTCCAGGTTGTTGATGATCTTTGTTATGGTACTAATAGTGAAACCCTTAGCAGCTAAATACCTGTTTATTCGAATTTTATCAGTTGCCTCAATTTGCTTAAAATGCTTTTTAGTAATATTACACGCTGCCTCTGCCTCAAATGAAAAATCATATCCTTTGGTAGTTTCACGAATAATGGTTTCCGATATTCCACGCTGTTTAAGCTTCATAACAATAAACTTAAAGCTATACTTATTGCTTTTACAATAGCTTTCAAACAAACTATAACAGATTGCACGATCATTAAGATAAGAATGGTCATGTAAATAATTGATGGCATCTTCAACAGCAGTTGATTCAAAGCCACGCAAACTTAGCTTTTGCCGAATCTCATTTTCACTATAAGCACGAATGTTTAACATACGAACAGCTGCTTGCTGAGCGGTATATTTATTCGGCTGCCGCATCTTCTTCCACCGGACTTGCTACCTTAGATGGTGCAACAAGTAAGTTTTCTCTAATCTTTTTATCAATTTCAGCGGCAATTTCAGGGTTCGTTTTTAGAAAATCTTTAACATTTTCGCGTCCTTGACCTAACCTATTGTCAGCATAGGAATACCATGCACCACTTTTATTGATAATGTCAAGTTCTGCACCCATATCAACCAAAGCACCTTCATGAGATATGCCTTGTCCATACATAATATCAAATTCAGCCTGCTTAAATGGGGGGGCAACTTTATTTTTAACAACTTTTACTTTGGTGCGATTTCCTACAACGTCATTACCTTGTTTCAGACTTTCAATTCTTCGCACCTCTAACCGGATTGTCGAATAGAATTTAAGAGCTCGTCCGCCGGTTGTTGTTTCAGGGTTTCCGAACATGACTCCGACCTTTTCGCGAATCTGGTTTATAAAAATGGCTGTCGTTCTTGACTTGCTTATAATACCAGTTAATTTTCGCAGTGCTTGCGACATCAGACGCGCATGCAATCCGACATGAGCATCGCCCATTTCACCTTCTATTTCGGCCTTAGGCACCAAAGCGGCTACAGAGTCAATAACAATTATATCAATCGCTCCGCTACGTACTAATGCATCAGCAATCTCTAACGCCTGTTCACCGTTATCAGGCTGCGAAATAAGCAGATTATCTATATCAACACCTAATTTTCTTGCATATACAGGATCAAGTGCATGTTCAGCATCAATAAACGCAGCATATCCACCTAACTTTTGAGCCTCCGCAATCATGTGTAAGGCTACTGTAGTCTTACCTGAAGATTCTGGTCCGTATATTTCTATTACCCTGCCTCTAGGAACACCGCCTACTCCAAGTGCAACATCTAAAGCTAATGAACCTGTTGGGATAACTTCAATATTCATCTTTGCGGCAGCTTCACCAAGTTTCATTATAGATCCTTTGCCAAACTCTTTCTCAATTTGCCGCATGGCCACTTCCAAAGCTTTTGTTTTATCCATCATCTTCACCCCTCACACTCATTGTACAAACATTTGTTCGCAACGTCAATAAAAATTTATTATTTTCCTCTCGCTATTTCTACATTAATTTTACAGCCTTTAATGGAATTTCTATGCATCACTGATAAAACTCTCTCGACAACGTCTTCCGGAACTTCGACAAACGTGAACTTATCGTAAATATTAATAACACCGATACTATTTCCTGGAATATCAGCCTCACTGGCGATCGTCCTTACTACATCCTCTGGCCTGATTTTTTGTGCTCTGCCTGCATTAATAAATAACCTTACCATACCAGGTTGCGAGCCGTTATTCGTAAAAACCTGATCGTGATCATTTGTTTTTTCTTTAAAGCCTTCCTGATATAACTTCAGTGCTGCAGCAGCAATATCAAGCACATCATAATCGGCCATCAAATCAGTTACGATAGTATGATAGCCCGCGAATTTATTTTGTTCAATAGTCTGCGTTAAGCGAGTTTTTATTGTTTCACGTTGCCGATCGATAATATCTGCGGCCGTCGGAAGCTGTTTTCGAATTATGCGAGTCTTTACCTGTTTCTCAATAAGTTTTAGTTGACGATATTCACGCGGTTGGATGAACGTAAAAGCAACACCCTTTTTACCGGCCCGCCCAGTCCGCCCAATCCGATGAACGTAAGATTCGGAGTCTTGTGGAATATCATAGTTAACAACATGTGTTATATCTTCTATGTCAAGTCCCCTCGCGGCCACATCGGTTGCTACTAAAATTTCCAGCTTACCATCTCGGAATTTTTTCATCACTCTATCCCGCTGCGACTGACTTAAGTCACCATGCAGTCCATCTGCCATGTATCCTCTTGCTTGCAGCGAGGCAACCAACTCATCTACGCCCTTCTTAGTCCGACAGAAAATAATCAATTTACCCGTTGTTTCAACATCAAGAACACTACATAAACCTTCTAACTTATCACGGGTTTCATAATAAAACTGATCAATTAATGGGACAGTGAGTTGCTCCTTGCTAATGGTAATTGTATGAGGCGCATTCATATATTTACGGGCTAAACTAGCAATTGCAAACGGCATCGTTGCCGAAAAAAGCAAGGTTTGTCTTCCTTCACTGGGCATACTTTGCATTATCTCTTCAATATCTTCAATAAAACCCATATCCAGCATTTCATCTGCTTCGTCTAAAATCAACGTCTTAACATGATCCAATTTTATTGTTTTACGGCGTATATGATCAAGCAATCTACCCGGAGTACCAATAACGACTTGGACTCCGAATCTTAAAGTATTTATTTGCCTATCAATTGATTGCCCTCCATAAATAGGACAAGTTTTGATACGTTTCAATTTACCAATTTTAGCAAGTTCTTCTGAAACCTGAATGGCAAGCTCGCGTGTCGGTGTAAGCACTAGCGCTTGTATATGCCGACTGTCCGCAGATATCCTTTCCATAATTGGAATACCAAAGGCCGCTGTTTTTCCTGTCCCAGTCTGAGCTTGTCCAATAACATCTAATCCCTCAAGCACGAGTGGAATAGTTTGAATCTGAATTGGTGAAGGTTCTTCAAAGCCCATTTCGGCTATCGCATTATATACCTTCCTACTTAACTGAATACTTCCAAATAAACCATTATCTTTCAATGTTGGATCCCCCTATTGTAAGAGTATATCTTCTAATTATATCAAGAGCTGCTTGTGATGTCCGATATTTTATATTGGTTCGTTCACCGGAAAAATTATACTTCACACAATCTAGGTCATTAACACCATCAATCGCTACGTATACAAGACCAACAGGCTTTGTGTCAGTTGCCCCGCCTGGACCGGCTATGCCAGTTATTCCGACACCAATGTCAGCTTTGAATTTATTTCTAATACCAATGGCCATTGCTTTGGCAGTCTCTTCACTAACAGCTCCATAATCAGTAATGATTTGAAAAGGAACACCGACCTCGTCGACTTTTATTTGATTACTATAGCAAACGATCGATCCTATTAAATAATCTGAACTACCAGCAATATCGGTTACCCTACTGCTGACCAACCCTCCAGTACAAGATTCAGCTATTGCTATACTCAGCTTCTTCTTTTTTAATAATTCGCCAACAACTGATTCCATTGTTTCATCATCAACCGCAAATATGTACTGTCCAACTCTTTGTCTAATGCGTTCTTCCAGTTTAGATATTAAGGCAATGGCTTGCTCTTGTCCTGCCGCCTTAGCTGTAAGTCGAACTTGAATTTCTCCTTTTTTGACTAACAATGCAATTGTTGGGTTATCTTGGGCTACAATAAATTCCTTTATTTCCTCTTCCAACGAGGATTCCCCTATACCGGAAACATGGAGAACTTTGGAAACAATAACTCCTTGAATACCAAATTTTTTTACTAAGTAAGGTGCTATCGAATGCGAAAACATCCATTCTAGCTCGTGCGGCGGACCCGGTAAATTAATAATAACTTTATTATCGTATTCACAGATTATACCTGGTGCAGTACCTCGCTCGTTATCAATCACCAATGCCCCTTCGGGAATCATGGCTTGCCTCTTATTGTTTTCCGGCATATTAATTTGACGGTGAGAAAAATAGGTTTTTATTTTCTCCAGACTTGGTTCATGCAGAATGAGAGAACGATTAAGCATCCTAGCGGTTATCTCTTTAGTTATATCACCTTGTGTTGGGCCTAGCCCACCAGATGTTATGATTATATCCGCCCTGGATATTGCCGTATTAATCACTTGGCCCATCCGATCGCGATTATCGCCAACAACTGACTGGAAAAGCACATTAAACCCCAATGAATTTAATTGCTTAGCAAGAAAAGCAACATTCGTGTTAATTATTTGCCCTAGTAACAACTCTGTACCAGTACTTATCAATTCAACGATCATTTACCCACATCCCAATCCGCAATCAGTTTCTAAAAAGAAAATAGCAGGACATAAGCCACTACTATTTTTGTAACTTCCTATTTATAATTATACCTGTCACATAACTTTTTCTGCAACTAGATCATACGTAAATCCTTGAACGACCCGCACCTTTATTATATCGCCTGGTTTACTGTCATAAGCACCTTCAACATATATATATCCATCTACATCAGGTGCTTCACGATATGACCTGCCAAAAACAAGTCCTGGTTGTTCAGGATCGGATCCTTCCACCAATACATCAAATACGCTTCCCTCAAGGTCTTGATTCATCTTTTCAGAAACTTGACACTGAAGTGTCATCAAATCATGATAGCGATCCTGCTTTATCTCATCTGGAATCTGATCAGGTAACTCTGCTGCAATGGTACTATCCTCACGGGAATACGTAAAAACACCTACACGATCAAACTTTTGCTCAAGTAAGAATTCTTTCAGTGTTTCGTACTGAATCTCGCTTTCACCAGGAAAGCCGACGATAAAAGATGTTCTAATCGCTACTCCTGGTATTTTAGCCCTAAGCTTAGCTAGAAGATTTTGGATTTCCGCCTGACTATCACGGCGATACATGGCTTTTAAAATATCATCATGAATATGTTGTAAAGGTAAATCAACATACTTGCAAATCTTGGGTTCTTCGGCTATTAATTCAATCAGCTCATCTGTAAAGTATTTAGGATAACAATATAGCAGTCTAATCCACAATATCCCATCAATCTTTACAAGTTCTTTTAACAATGCAGTGAGACTCGGAACACCGTAAATATCTCTTCCATAGCTGGTTGTATCCTGAGCGATTAGATTAATTTCCTTTATTCCACGCGCAACGAGAGCTTTAACCTCGGCGATCACCGACTCGATTGAACGACTTCTAAATTTGCCACGGACGCTAGGAATAACGCAATAAGAACAACAATTGCTACACCCTTCGGCAATTTTTACATAAGCACTATAAAACGGAGTGGTAGTAATACGAGACATCTTTTCATCATAAATAGTATTGACTTCGTCAATTAGCAGAACACGATTACCTGCTAAGACCGTATCAACTGCTTCACCGATTCTATGCCAAGCACCAGTGCCAATAATAGCATCAACTTCAGGTAGCTCATCCAGCAACTCTTGTTGATAACGCTGACCAAGACAACCAGCAACAATAATCCCTTGACATTTACCCGATTTCTTAAACTCACTCATTTGTAGTATTGTGGAGATTGATTCCTCTTTGGCAGAATCAATAAAAGTACAGGTATTAATAATAAGAATATCTGCTTGATGCGGGTCATCGGTAATCTGGATCTTTCTATCTGCAAGTGCTCCCAACATAATTTCTGTATCAACAAGATTTTTGGCACAGCCAAGGCTAATAAACCCGGCTTGAATCATAAAATTCTCCCCCTATAGTATACTTTTATTTTGAACTTATTCTTACGGTCTGAACCCATTTATCAAGTAACCGGTGTTTTTGTTCTATTGTTACAATATCTTTATTTTCTAGAAGCTTTACATTCTTTTGATTAAAGTCTTTATACCCGGGTAGTTCCGGATTTGTAGGCACATAATAGAACTTGTTTTTCTCTAAAACAATTTGAGCATTATTCTGCACTAACCAGTCCATGAATGCTTTTGAATCAGTTTTATGCGACGAACCACTGACCAGCCCTACACCGGTAAGCAAATAAGCTGTTCCATCTGCAGGATATACAATCTTTACTGGAAAACTATCATGAATATAGCGCGTGACTTCACTTTGCACAGCAATAGCAATATCGGCTTCGCCCATTCCTACCATACGAACAGGAGTTGCTAAGAATTTAGAATACTGAACAACCTGCAGATGAAGCTTCTGGAGAAAAGCTAACGTCTGCGTCTCTCCATTTACTGAAGTTAAAGTATAGAACAAGTTTGCCGAGGCTTCTGCTGCTAAAAAGTCGGTTATTCCAATTCTTAATCGTTTGTCATTAATTAAATCATCCCAGGTAACTGGCAATTGGGTAGATATTTTCTGAAGATCTTTATTTACAGCTAAAACGATAGGATCATACCAAATCCCATACCAGTAATTATTTTCCTCCTTATATCGCACTGGAATGATATCAAGTTGTTCAGAGTTGACCTGATCAAGCAGCTTATTCTTTTTAGCTTGCTCCAAAACTGTTTTTGTTGCAAGAATAATATCAGCTTGCGGATGCATTGATTCTGATCGCAATTTTAATATTAAATCGTTTTCCGTTAAAGGAACAATATTAACCCGGATCGTTTGGTTTTTTTCATATTCTTGTGATAAGACTGCCACCTGTTCCACAGGTAACGTCGTATAAACAGTAATATTCTTTAGGTTTTCTGCTTTTTTTTCATCAGCATAACCAGGTAGATAAATACTACCCGCTAATACTATAATTAAAACAAAAAAAGACATTAACAAAATTGGTAAGTAACGTCGCATAGTTTACTCCTTTTAGAAAACTAAATAATACTATACCTGTTATTTGTTCGCCATGCAAGAATAAATTCCTACCTTCAATAAGTAAAACACGGGAATTAGACCCGTGTTTCAGATAACTGATATAATATCAGTGTGCTCATATATGACAGCATTGTCGGCATCATTAAGTCTTATTCGCAATTCATAGTTTCCGTCTGCGTTAAAATCAACACTCTCAAGCATAATACTGTTGACTTGCCGGTACGTGCTATCCTGTAGCGAAAATGGCCCATTTTCTCCGCTAGCAACTACACGTCCGTCAGGTGCAACAATCTCGGTCTGTTCTGTATAAGAATGATCATCATTATTTCCCCCGCGCCAAATTGTCAATACTGTAAAAGGTTGTGAATATCCCATGGTGCATTGGCTAAACTCGTTATAAATATTATGACGGCCCTTCTCATCGGTTGTGACACCTTCACATAGTAAAGCAGCTTGCAAATACGGTTCAGTATGTTCCATCATCTTTCCCCCGCTGTTAGTTTGCTATTAGTGTAACCGATAAGATCGTACTTATGTATGGCTTATTTCTACAAGTTTAACTTCTCCAAAGCGGAATTATATGGTAATATTAATCTGAAGTGAAAGGAGTTTTAGCATGAATGAACGTCCCCTCGGATGGTCCTTTTGGTCTAAATTAAATCCTAACCTCACCTTTAGGCTTCTACTTATTATCATTTTTCTGGCACTTATTGCTTTTCTTAACTTATTCGGCCTATATGATAATTTTATCAAACACGATATGGATGCTGCTTTGCTGTCTTTATTTACTGTTTGTTTATACAGCATTCCAGCCTACGGTTTATTTAAACTTAAAAGATGGGCCCGCAGTTTCGAAATAGTCTTTTCATGTGTTTGTTTGATTCTAGGAGTTATCATGCTATTATTTGAAAGTATTGCTAGTGGGGTATTTATCATAGCCACACATGGCTTAATTGTAAAGTATTTATTAAGTAAAGAATGTAAACAAGCAATAGGCATTACTAGTTAACGGGCTAATTTCTAGCCCGTTTTTTTATGTTCCTTTTATTACGGTTAGTCGATAATTTGCGTTGTTTATTGCCGTCCGGAGAAAACGACGGTTCATTATTGTGCCGTGGCGGCTTTATTAAACATTTAGGACCATAACCAATCAAGTCGCGGCGGTTTGCTTTGGTGAGAGCTTCATAGACATACTGATAATTCTTTGGATCACGAAACTGCATTAAGGCCCGTTGCAGTTTTTTCTCGCGCGGATCTTTCGCAACATATACTTTTTCACCAGTCAACGGGTTTATCTCTGTGTAATACATGCATGTTGATAAACTGCCAGGACTTGGAATGAAATCCTGAACCTGTTGAGGATGGTAATTCATATCCCTAATAAACTCCGCGAGCTCTATAGCTTCCTTCAAACCCGCACCAGGATGGCTGGACATGAAGTAAGGGACTAAATATTGTTCTTTACCCACAACCTCATTTGCATGTTTATAAGCCTTCGCAAACTTCACGTAAACATCCTTGCCTTGTTTTCCCATCAATTTCATTACTTTAGGTGAAATATGCTCTGGAGCAACCTTTAACTGACCACTAACATGATGATTACATAATTCTTGCAAAAATTCTTCATAGTTTGGTGAAGCCATTAAATAATCATAACGTAAACCTGACCTTACAAATACCTTTTTCACTCTAGGTAACGCCCTTAATTTCCTTAATAATGACAAATAGTCATTATGATTCGAATCAAGGTTTTTGCATGGTGCGGGAAATAGGCAATGACGTCCTTTACACGCTCCGCGCTCCGACTGGTGTTGACACGCTGGAATGCGGAAGTTGGCTGTTGGTCCTCCCACATCATGGATGTATCCTTTAAAATCAGGCTGGGTTGTAAATTGCATTGCTTCACGCAAAATAGAATCTTCACTACGGCTTTGAATAATTCGTCCTTGATGTGAACCAATTGCACAAAATGAGCAGCCCCCGAAACAACCGCGATGACTTACTATACTATATTTAACTTCGGAAATTGCGGGAACACCGCCTGCCTGCTGGTAGATAGGGTGGTACGTCCGAACATAGGGCAAATCATATACTTCGTCCATTTCTTGTACTGCTAAAGGCATTGCTGGGCGATTTTGCACTACATATTGATCACCATATTTTTGAACTATCGTTTTCCCCCGTATAGGGTCTTGTTCTAAATATTGCACTTTAAAGGCCGCAGCAAAGTCTTGCTTGCTTCGCACGACATCATCATAGCTTGGGATTTCAATATAATCCCACAAGCTTTCCAGCGAATTGGTTGTATAGCAGGTTCCTTGTACCGTGTTTATATCAGATACTTTAATGCCTTCATCCAACTGCACAGCAATTTCCTTGATTTGCCTTTCGCCCATTCCGTAAATTAGAATATCAGCTCTGCTATCTATTAAAATCGACTTACGGACACTATCTGACCAATAATCATAGTGAGCAAAGCGCCGTAAGCTCGCTTCAATTCCACCAATAATGAGCGGAGTTTTTTTCCATATTTCCCGTATACGATTACAGTAGACAATAGTAGCCCTTTCCGGACGACACCCGGATTTCCCACCAGGTGAATAGTTATCAGTACTACGATATTTTTTAGCTGCAGTAAATTTATTGAGCATGGAATCCAGATTTCCGGCCGAAACCAAAACACCAAGCCGTGGCTTGCCTAATTTTTTAAAATCTTCGGTAGATCGCCAATCAGGTTGGGTTATTATCCCAACTTTATAGCCCTGCTTCTCAAGCAGACGACAGATAATTGCAGGGCCGAAACTCGGGTGATCAACATAGGCATCTCCGCTAATAAATAAAAAATCCAATTGGTCCCAGCCGCGTTCTTCCATATCCTGCTTGCATATAGGTAAAAATTTGTTCATCATACTATCTCCTAAATTAAAACGACTTTTTATGGTTTAGCGGCTGCAGTAAACGTCTTCTTCAAAACTTCACCTTTTTCACCCATTTTACCGATTGCTTGTCCATTATGTATTATTTCAACGCCACTTGCATTTCCAAGCTGGACAGATAAATTGCTCTGCGCTTCCCACTGAAGTGTTTCTCCTATTTTGGGAGTTCCTTCATAAACTTCTTTACCATCAGCTATAACCAATGTCCAGCATAAATCGGTATACTTGGCAGTAACCATAATTGGCTTAGATTGGGGCGCTGGCTTTTCAGGTACCAACGTATTTGGACTACTCTGTGGTACAGGAACCGCTGGCGACGTGGGCGCTGGTTTCGGATCTGGTAATTGCTGTGGAGGCTGATTATTACGGTTACCTATAGCCCACGATAATATACCAATCAAAAAAACACTTACCAATCCAACGACGATTAACTTATTTGTTTTACTGCTGCCACCTACACGATCAGATACAGGAGTGACAGCGGTACGCTCGCAATCGTCACTAGTTTTTTCTGGTTCTAAATCAGTCAGATTGCTTGTTTGACGATATAACTCAAGAAGTTCCTTCGCATCTAAGCCTAAACAATTGGCGTAATTCCGAATAAACCCCTTTAAATAGACCTCGCCGGGAATAACACTATAATTATCCGCTTCAATTGAACTTAGATACAATGTTCTAATGCTCGTTGCCTTTTCTATATCCTTAATTGATAGACCTTGTTTTTCTCGCTCACTGCGAAGTATCTCACCTACCGTTGGCATATGATTACCTCCCAAATTGTTAGTTAATAAAACTAATAATTTCAATCCGCTTCCTGCTCAATATGATAAACACCAATCACCAAATCATAATCAACTAGATTTAGGCCTCGTATCCATGAAACGGATCATAATAATCAACAAAAAAGTACACACAATCTCATTAATAGGCCGAGATACCTATTATATCCAATACAGTTTACGATTAATTTAGAGTGATTCATGAATGTGTCCACTAAATTAAAGCATTACTGCTAAATTAGTGTACCCATCATTTATGCATCTTTACAAATAAGAAAGAACTTTCTTTTTCCCGCATCAACCCCGTACTGAATAATCCTTAACGGTCAAAATATCGGGCATATACTTGTTCTGTGGTCATAAGAATATCACGAGCTTTACTACCAACATTAGGGCCAACAATCTTCATTTCTTCCATATAATCTATGAGTCGCGCTGCCCGCGTATAGCCAATCCTAAATTTCCGCTGCAGCATAGATACTGATGCCTGTCCAGTTTCTAAAACCATCCGGACAGCTTCTTCAAGGAGTTCATCTTGGGGGTTTTCGTTATTATTCTTGTCCGCTCCCTTAGTCACGTTAATATCGCAGGTTGTTATACAATCATCATATTCCGGTTCACCATGCTGTTTTATATAACTAACAAGCTCTTCCACCTCACTATCTGAAATGAATGCACCTTGTACTCTTAGCGGCTTTGGTATTCCGACCGGATAAAACAACATATCGCCTTTCCCTAACAACTTTTCTGCACCAGCCATATCTAATATTGTTCGAGAGTCAATCTGTGAAGAAACAGCAAAGGAAATCCTCGAAGGAATGTTTGCCTTTATAATCCCAGTAATAACGTCAACAGAAGGTCGTTGTGTAGCAAGAACAAGATGTATACCTGCGGCACGGGCTTTTTGAGCCAATCGACAAATAGCATCTTCAACGTCTACTGGTGCTACCATCATCAAATCAGCTAATTCGTCAATAATAATAACGACAAGCGGTAAACTGCCCTCAGCGACGATTTCATTATACCTGGCAATATCCCGTACGCCGTTTGCAGCAAAGACTGCATAACGTCTTTCCATCTCCTGTACTGCCCAATTTAAAGCAGATGCTGCCTTCTTAGCATCAGTCACTACAGGCGTCATTAGGTGAGGAATCCCATTATAATTCGAAAGTTCCACCACTTTAGGATCAATAAGTATAAATTTCACATCGTCAGGACTCGCTTTGAATAGTATGCTTGTGATTAATGTATTAATACAAACACTCTTTCCCGATCCTGTTGCCCCTGCAACTAAAAGGTGGGGCATTTTAGCAAGATCAGCGAAAATGGGCTGTCCGGCAATATCTTTTCCAAGGCCTACAATTAAATGTGATGAAGCTCGCTGAAAATAATCGCTTTCCAAGACCTCCCTTAAATGAACGCCTGACACTTCTTTATTAGGCACCTCAATACCTATCGCAGCTTTCCCGGGAATCGGCGCTTCAATACGGACTCCTGTAGATGCCAGTTTAAGAGCTATATCATCTGCTAAGTTTACAATCTTACTAACTTTCACCCCTGGAGCAGGCTCTAGTTCATATCGTGTTACAGCTGGCCCTTGACAAGTGTTGATTATCTTTGCACTTACGTTAAAATTTTCAAGAGTTTCCATCAATATTAAAGCATTTTGGGCAACCTCTTTGGGGGGTTTACTATTTTTATTTTTGTTTGTCTTTTTCAATATTGTGAGCGGGGGAAGAAAATAATTAGTCCTTGTTCCTTCTGGGATAACCTTATCTATAACTCGCTCCGATTTGGGACTTATTGCGATTAATTCTTCTTGTGGACTTGGCTGTTCAGCATCCTTTTTTTCGGGACCATACTCCTCTTGATTAAAAAATTTTGGCTTTGTCATCCAGCGTTCAACTTTTTCTTCAACATCAAATTCGGCTTCTTTATCATCTTCTGTTGTTGAGGCCAATGCTTCGCGAGCAGTAGTGATACTTTCAGTAGCCTTCTCTTTTGCAACCCGCAAAGTATGAGTCAAAGACCAAGTTGTCGTCAAGATAAACGCACAGATTGACATTGATGCAAGAACAATAATGGTACCATCAAATCCAAACAATTTTCTTAACCCGAATAGTGTAAAGCCACCAACGAGACCACCACCTGGAACAAGACTCTCGGGTAATATTTCCTGCCCTTGCGGTATTATCAAGTGGTGAAATATTGCTAACAAAAGAACATATAAACTAATCCATCCCCAAAACTTAATCGAATAGTTAATTCTCTCATGGCGCCAAATATAGCGGGCACCAATAGCTACTAATAACAAGGGAATAACTGGTGCACCAACACCAAAAGCATGTTTCTGTATTTTGGCTAAAAATAGCCCCACAGATCCAACATTTTGCCCTAAGATACTTATTAAGGCTAAAATCCCGGCTGTGATAAGCCCTATTCCAAGAACTTCATACTTAAGTTCTGAAGGCAGCTCGGAAAATAGTTTCAAAATTAATCCACCACCTCTAAATTAATGTATTTTCTACTTGTTTGCATAAAATCCCTTTATTTCCAAACAAAAAAGCACTCTCATCATGAGAGTACTTTAACGACAGGCTCATATTTAAGAACTGCACCCGGTTGAAACTCTGAACGCAAATAATCTGCAGGATTGGTCGTCAACACCCGAACGACTTTCATTTGTCCTGATACTGATTTTTCAACTACTAATTTCGTACCTTCATACTCAATCTCCTCGTATTGAGGAAGTTGTGTATCAGCTCCGGCAAATATAGCCTCTAACGGCACTACCGTCCATAGAATCATTGTTTTAGCCCCTTAGTTTCTTTTTGGGCATTAATTAATTCGTTAAGCTTGTAGTGGGCTTGGGCAACTCCTCCAATTGCATCAATTAGACCGTATTTAACAGCATCTTTGCCGACTACTGATGTTCCTATATCACGTGATAACTCACCTGTCTTGAAAAGCAACTCTTTCCATTTCTTCTCACTAATATTAGAATGAGTAACGACAAATTTATTTACTCTATCTTGCATTTTTTCTAAATAGTCAAAAGAGCTTGGGGCTCCTATAACTAAGCCAGTTAGTCTTATTGGATGAATAGTCATACTGGCACTTTCCACTATGAACGAGTAGGTTGCCGACACTGCAATTGGTGCACCAATACTATGACCACCACCTAATACAATCGAGACTGTCGGTTTTGATAAACTTGCGATAACTTCTGCCATAGCCAACCCCGCCTCAACGTCTCCACCAACAGTATTTAACAACAGCAATAACCCCTCAATTTCGGGATTTTGTTCAATTGCTATAAGTTGAGGAATTACGTGTTCATATTTGGTCGTTTTGTTTTGGGGGGGCAAAACCATGTGCCCTTCAATTTGACCAATAATTGTCATCACATGTATATTTGTCTTTGCTGTTGGGACTTCAGTACTGCCCAACTCCTGAATGTTCTCAATATGATTATTTTTTTTCGCTTGTCTCGTTTTTTTAACTGGTACAGGGGCCGGAGTCATATGTTGATCAGGGTCTACTCCCGGAGGAGCGGTAACAGGATTGTCATTATATATCATAGAAATACCTCCATGTGTTGTCTTCATTTATAGTATTGTCTATAGTCAACAATCCATACTTTCAACAAATAAATAAACCGAAACTTTAGTTTCGGTTTATTTATTTAAACTTCCATAATGATAGGCAAAATCATAGGCCGCCTGCGGGTCTTTTCGTATAAATATTTGCCAAGCGTATCACGTACATTTGACTTAATTGCTGCCCACTCTATTATACTCTCTGTTTCGCATCTATCTAAGGCCTGTTTTATTTTTCCCTTAGCGTTGTCCATTAGTTGCTCAGATTCTCGTACATATACAAAACCGCGTGAAACAATATCTGGACCAGCTAGTACACAACCACGTTGTTTATCCATTGTTATCACAACAATCAATATTCCGTCCTTAGCTAACTGTCGACGATCACGCAACACAATATTCCCAACATCACCTACTCCAAGACCATCAACAAGGACATTGCCGGCAGTAATTTTACCAATTATAGATCCTTTGTCAGACGAAAACTCTAAAACATTTCCATTCTCGGCAACAAACACATTTGTTTTTGGCATACCGAGTTCCTGAGCAATTTGGGCATGCTTCACCAGATGACGATATTCACCATGAATAGGAACAAAAAACTTAGGACGAATTAAATTATGCATCAACTTTAGTTCCTCTTGACTTGCATGACCTGACACGTGAAGTCCCGAATCTCGCTCATAGATAACATCAGCGCCCTGTCGAAACAAATAATCGATAGTCCTTGAAACTAACTTCTCATTACCAGGAATAGGGCTAGCTGATATAACCACAGTGTCGCCTGGAACAATCTCAACCTTACGATGGTCGGACATCGCTATTCTGGTCAGAGCCGACATGGGCTCACCTTGGCTCCCGGTTGTTACAATAACAATGCCTGAAGCAGGGTAATTATTCATTTCATCAATGTCGATGAGAATACCCTCAGGAATAGTAAGGTACCCCAGATCGAGAGCAATATTCACTACATTAGTCATACTACGACCTAAAATAGCAACTTTACGGTTGTAATTGCATGCCGTATCGATTGCTTGTTGAATACGATGAATATTGGATGAGAACGTAGCAATAATAATACGTTCCTTCGCACTTCGAAAAGCCTCATCAAAATTGACACCAACCGACTTCTCACTCATTGTATATCCTGGGCGCTCGGCATTGGTACTATCAGATAATAAGACTAATACACCTTGATCGCCAAGCTCCGCAAATTTATGGAAATCAGTCACTTTTCCATCCACTGGCGTTTGGTCGAATTTAAAATCGCCAGTATGAACAATAGTACCTACCGGTGTTTTGATAGAAATCCCCACAGAATCAGCAATACTATGGCTGACACGAATAAAACCGACTTCAAAAGGGCCTATTCCTATCTGATCTCCAGGTTTTACCGAAACCAAATTAGCATTAGAAATATTATTCTCTTTTAATCTACCCTGTAAAAGACCTAATGTGAGCTTTGTGCCATATATCGGCACGTTTAATTGCTTAAGCACATAAGGCAATGCACCAATATGATCCTCGTGACCATGAGTCAGAACAATTCCCCGAACAAGATCTCGATTCTCTAACAGATAAGAAATGTCAGGAATAACCAAATCAATGCCTAACATTTCATCTTCTGGAAACATAAGTCCGGAATCAATAACGATAATATCGTTGCCGTATCGTATTACCGTCATATTTTTACCGATTTCTCCCAATCCACCAAGGGGGATAATTTGAATTTTTTGTGGTATTTTTGCCAAAAAAAAACACACCTCCGATATATTATTATGAAAAGCTATTCTATGCCGCTCGTAAGTAAAGAAGCAAAAAACGGGCCGTTCAACGTAGTTACATCAATTATAACGTATTTAGATTTTAATTTGCAACATCTCTCACCACATATTTGCACTATAAGTAAAAAACCCATCCGCAAATCGGATGGGTTTTTTACTTATAGTGAGCCAACCTCGTGCATAATCTGCTTGATTTTCTCAAGTTCGCTATCAGTAGGTGCTACTAATGGAAGGCGTAACGGCCCAGTTTTCTGTCCGATAAGATTAACCGCTGTTTTTATTGGAATAGGATTAGTAGTTATAAATATTACTTTAAAAAAGGGCAGTAATTCTTGATGTAAAGATTGAGCTTCTGCCAATTTTCCGTTCTCAAATGCGGCAATCATTTTTTGCATCTTATTGCCAACAATATGACCAGCTACGCTAATGATGCCAACACCACCCAACGCTAAAATCGGTAGTGTCAGACTATCATCGCCACTATACACCATAAAATCTTTTGGTGTTATGCGGATAATCTCAGAAACTTGGTCTAAATTCCCACTTGCTTCTTTAACTGCAACGATATTTTTAATTTGCGCCAACCGGTTGATCGTCTCAGGCAGTATATTAGATGCTGTACGACCTGGGACATTATATAAGATAATTGGCAGCTTAGTGGCTTCTGCTATTGTCTTGAAATGCTGATAGAAACCTTCCTGAGGCGGTTTATTATAGTAAGGACCAACCAACATAGCTCCATGTACACCAAGCCGCTCAGCTTCTTGCGTAAGCTTAATTGAAGCTCGTGTATCATTTGAGCCTGTACCGGCAATAATAGTCGCCTTATCACCAACAGCCTCAAGGACAGTTTCAAACAACTTAAGCTTCTCTTCTCTATCCAACGTAGCTGCCTCACCCGTGCTGCCTGCCACTACAATACCATCTGAACCATTGGCCACTAAATACTTGGCAAGTCTTGCCGCCTGCTCATAATTGACACTATAGTCATCATTAAAAGGAGTAACCATAGCTGTCAAAATACGACCAAAACTTTTCATTTTCTTCCCTCCTTAATTAGATAAAGTGAACTTTTCATGAAGCGCTGTAACAGCTTTTTGAATATCGGCTTTTCTAATTAACGCTGAAATAGAAGTATGTGAGTCAACTGTTTGCAGAATGCCAATATCATTATCTGCAAGGGCCTCAACAAAACTAGCCATAACACCAGGCACTTCACGCATGCCCCCACCAACCACCGATACTTTGGCGCAGTCTGGAACCACGGTGCTTTGATAACCCATTTGCGCTAATTTGGCACGTGCTTGATCAGCAAAACCTTCGCCAACGGTAAACATAATTTGACCAGGGAGAACGTTAATTAAGTCAACACTGATACCATTAGCTGCCATTAGGTTAAATACTTTAGAACTGCTTTGTCCAGAATTGTCATTTGCTACATCTATTTTGATTTGGGCGATATCAGATAGATATGTAACTCCTGTAGCAATGCGATCAGTTACAGCATCTCCCTCTGTATTCTCAGGGAAAATATTGGTAATCAATGTGCCTGGAGCATCAGAAAACGTTGATTTAACCACGAGAGGTATGCTTTTGGGCATAACAATCTCAACCGCACGTGGGTGAATGACTTTTGCGCCCTGATGTGCCAATTGACATACCTCAGAATAACTCACACAGTCAAGAATCTTTGCGTTACTCACCATCCTAGGGTCTGCAGTCATAATTCCGTCTACATCTGTGTAAATCTCAACGAGTTCAGCGTTGAGTGCTGCCCCAAGTGCTGCTGCCGTAGTATCGCTTCCGCCACGGCCTAATGTTGTCAATTCGCCATCTAGACTTATCCCTTGAAAGCCACAAACAACCGGAAGTTTTCCAGCCTTTATTAAATTGATCAGCCGGGTCGGATCCACTTTCAATATGCGAGCATTATTAAAATTGTTGTCTGTAGTAACTCCGGCCTGACCACCAGTTAGCATCACAGCATTAATGCCCTCTGCTTGGAGAGTGGCTGTCATGGTAACGGCTGAGATAATTTCTCCACAGCACATAATTTGATCTAGCTCACGGGGCGCAATATCTTTATATACCTCACGAGCTAAAGCAATTAGTGTATCAGTAGCATAACTCTCTCCTCTTCGCCCCATCGCCGAAACGACAACAACCGGAGAATAGCCTTGCTCCAAAGCCGCTTTTATTTTTTTTACGGCTAGTGCTCGATTCTCTGGAGACGCTACCGAAGTTCCACCAAACTTCTGGACAACTATACGCATTATATACACCTCAAACTAAATTATGATTAATCATATACTCGGCAATCTGGAGGGCATTAAGAGCTGCACCCTTGCGAATTTGATCACCTACTACCCAAAGATTAAGCCCGTTAGCAATTGATTTATCTTCTCGAATACGACCAACAAAAACTTCATCTAAATTAGAAGTTTCTAATGGCATTGGATAAACTTGCTCGGCCGGATTGTCTTGCACAATAACCCCTGGAAAAGCGGCTAATAAATCTTTGGCTTCGGCGGCAGAAAGCGCCCCCTCAAGCTCAAGGTTAATAGATTCTGCATGACTGCGATAAACCGGTACTCGAATCGTAGTTGCTGTAATGCCTATAGTATAATCATCTAAGATCTTATGTGTCTCATGCACCATTTTCATTTCTTCTTTAGTATATCCATCTTCAACGAACACGTCGATTTGTGGAATTAGATTAAATGCAATTTGGTAATGCTTTGGCAAACTTGCACTTGGAAGTATCTCTGCTGTAACAGGGCGATTATTAATTACACTTTCAACTTGACCTGTAAGCTCATCGATAGCTTCCTTACCTGCTCCTGAAACAGCCTGATAGGTTGAGACAACAACTCGCTTAATTTTAACACGATCATATATAGGTTTTAGAGCCATCAACATAATAATTGTAGAACAGTTCGGATTAGCAATAATACCTTTATGCGACTTGATTGCCTCTGGGTTAACTTCCGGCACAATAAGCGGGACATTCGGATCCATACGGAAGGTGCTAGAATTATCGATAACCACAGCCCCAGCCTTAACTGCATCTGCCGCAAAAGTCTTAGTAGCAGCTCCACCAGCGAATAACGCAATATCAATGCCTTTAAACGAGTCAGAAGTGGCTTCTTCAACAATATATTGTTGACCCATAAAATCGATTATCTTTCCAGCAGAGCGCTTAGAAGCAAGTAATCTTAATTGATTAAACGGAAAATTTCGTTCAGCTATCAAGTTTAAAAACTCTTGACCAACAGCTCCGGTCGCCCCTAATATAGCAACATTATACTTTTTCATACTTTTGCCCCCTCGGATATAATATATAAAAGCTGTTTTAAGGTGTGCATTTTTTCATGAAAATTATAAAATATGTTCAAGTCCAAATACCAGACCATCTAATGTCAGAACCTTCTTGCATGCTAATACGACCCCGGGCATAAACGATTCACGTGAAATTGAGTCATGCCGGATTGTTAATGTCTGACCCAGTCCCCCAAAAATAACTTCCTGATGAGCTACATATCCCGGTAGACGCACACTGTGTATATGAATACCTGATAGTTCACCCCCGCGGGCTCCCTGCAGCTTTTCGACTTCAGCCGGATGCCCTTGTCGCAAATAGCCGCGATTCTCAGCAATTAGTTCAGCTGTTCTTAAGGCCGTTCCAGATGGTGCGTCCAATTTTTGATCATGGTGCAACTCAATAATCTCAACATGGGGAAAGAACTTGGCTGCATCTTGTGACAGCTTCATCATTAAAATCGCGCCTATTGAAAAGTTTGGAGAAATTAAAGCATTGACCTTCATTTGTTTACAATGATTACTCAATTCTTTAATTTCATCTTCGGAAAGACCAGTGGTACCAACAACAGGACACACACCATTGTTTAAAGCAATTTTAATATTATTCATAACAGCAGAAGGATTTGTAAAGTCGACCATTACTTGTGGTTTAGTTTCATTAATAACCACCTGTAAATCATTACCGACAATAACACCAGTTTTCCCGACTCCGATTAAATCACCAACATCAATAAAATCAGAATTAACATCCACAGCACCGACAAGACTAAGTTGCTCATCTTTATGTACAGCTTTAAGAACTTCCCGTCCCATTTTTCCATATGCCCCGCAGACTAAGACTCTAATCATGCTTCCACCTCCTAATCTTGATAAAATAAATAGGTCGGTGAGATGTATCTCACCGACCATTTCAGTATTACTGAAAGTCCTAGGAAAAGGGAAAACAAAATATGTTTTCCTGCCCTAGATGAGATAGCGCTCCACCAGAAAAGTATGGTGACAGTCTTAAACCTATTCGATTTAAGACCAGTACGAAGGTTTGGACAATCTTCGCACTTCGGCGGTTAACCCTTTTCTTTCAGATCATAGATTCCACTCTCCCTGAAAGTACTCATGTCACCCGCACCTCTACTCTGCACCCTATGCAGGGTTATCTTTATTGAATTAGATTTATTTTATAACAATGCTTCGGTGAGTGTCAATGCTTTTTTAAAATTCCCCAAACAATCTTTATTGTTTTGCCGTGTGACTTTCAATATCTGTTGCACCATATTGGCGTAATATTTGGGCTGCTGTATCAACCTTACCCGCGTTAGTACGAATTACAGCTAAAATTCCGCCCTTTGCAACACTCTTTTCATAACGTTGACTAGCCTCAGCAGGAATTCCCCAATCAATTAATCCACCAGCGACTCCACCTGCTACAGCCCCCCCGATAGCCGCCGCAATCGGGCCAGAAGCTATGATTGGACCAATACCAGGTATCGCCATGGCACCAACACTCGCCACGACCCCAGCTCCTAACAGCAATCCGCCGATCCCGCCTAATGTTCCACCTGTGAGAGCTCCATCACTAATATCATCGTCATACGTTTTAGATTCATCCTTATTTTGTTTATCATTCTTAGAAACAATGTTAATTTCTTCAGTGTTGAAGCCATTATTTCTCAATTGCGAAACAGCCTTTTCGGCATCTTGCCGAGAGTTAAAAATACCTATGACGGCCTTACTGCCTTGATTATTCGAATATGACATTTGTCCAGTTGATGCCTGAATATTGCCGGATTGCGAAGATACCGGACGTACGCCTGCGGTCATTGAGTTAGTATAACTAGGAACCCCACTATTAGCGGCTTGATTTTGATTCTTACCCATTGACTGATTTTGACCCTTCGATTGATTTTCCACCGTGTTACCTCCTAACATTAATGCTTATAGCGCTTTAATGTTAGTTTGTCCTATTAACTTCTTAATATGTGTCTTGTACTCCATCATAACCTTTATTATTATACAGTCCATCAAATGTATTATTTAAATCAACAATGATGACGTCATCACCAATCCGCTTAATGGAACGCCACGGAATAGTCGACGCGCGGTTATCACCAAAAACACTAAGTAAACCTCCCCGTCCTGGTAAAACAAGCGCTTGAATGCGCCCAGTTCCGGCTTCAATTGTCAACTCACAGTCGTCAATCACTCCCAATCTTGCTCCATCACCAAGATTAATCACTTCTTTCCCAGAAAGCTCGCTTAAACGCATATTGATTCCTCCTAATCACCATCTTTAAAAAGCTTTGCCAGTAATGGTTGAAAAAGTGCGAGAACGATTGCAGTACAAGCGAGAGGATCAATTTCTACACGGTAAACAAAAATTTTCCCCGGTATATCTATTTTCAGAAACGAAACCAACATAATTAGTGATAGATATAATCCCCCTGCTACGGCGATGAGTTCATGAATAGCAAGGGAAAGCGGAGAAGGTTTAATTTTTATATTGTCTGCAACCTGGCGAAACCGACTAACCCGCAGTTTTATCGACCACGCTATGCCTAAACATATTAAAAACAATATTGCCCAGGCATACATAATTATACCTCCTATGATTCAATTCATTTAAAAAATATGTTTATATTAGAAAAGTATGTCAAAAAAAAGTAGGATTACCGAACTAAGTTCGGCAATCCTACTTTGTGCCAGTACTACCAAAACCACCTTGTCTTATAGTACTAGTTTCTTCGTCATAGTCGGCCCTTAAATATTTGTAAAATATCCCTTGTGCGATCCGTTCGCCTTTTTCAACAACGACTGGAAAATCATTATAGTTAATGATTGCGACCATAATATGACCCTCGTTATCTGGATTATTATAATAGTCCGCATCAATAATTCCTTCGCCGTTAATCAGCCCAATTTTTTTTCTTATTGATAAACCAGATCGAATGTGAATTCCTAAATACTCATCACTTTCCATATAGGCTTTTAAGCCAGTTGGAACCAATGTTACTTCATTAGGTAAAAGCGTTATAGGCACAGCTGCAGCAATATCATATCCGGCACTATATACTGTTTTACGTTGAGGCAGATTAACCCCACACTCACGGTACGCATCAACAATTTCAAATCCCCTCATGCATGCTATCCTCTCTAGCTCATATTACTACATTATTTCTATGTCTTTTTCACTAATCGGCCCAAGCGCTGTTAAACCAAGCGTCGCTGGATCAAATAAGCGCTGTGCAACAAGTCTCACATCTTCCAAAGAAACTTGTTCAATCTTATCCACAACTTCTTCCAAAGTAACATAGCGGCCTAAAGTTGTTTCCATTTTCCCCAGCCTCGACATGCGACTGCTGGAACTTTCTAAACCCAAGAATAAACCGCCTTTTAGTTGTTCTTTAGCTCTTTGCAATTCGTTTTGAGTAATACCGTCACTTCGAATGGACTGGAGGGTTTGTAAAATAATTTCGACCACTTGGGAGGTATTGGCAGGACGAGTCCCTGCATAGATGGTAAACAAACCGGCATCGCTATAATTTGTCTGATAAGAATAGATAGAGTAGGCTAAGCCTTTCTCTTCTCTAATAGCCTGAAACAACCGCGAACTGATTCCGCCTCCTAAAACATTATTAAGAACATGAAGTTTATAGGTATCTGCTGAATGTTGGGGAACCCCTTGTGTACTCAAACAAAAATGAACCTGTTCTATCTCTTTGGTTCGCACTGTTTTAACAGGAACAAAAGAAGGCTGCGCAACTTGAATCTTCGGTTTAGCACCAGTCATGCCAGAAAAAAACCGCTCGGAAATCTGTACCAATTCATCGTGACTGAGGTTTCCAGCCGCAGCAATAACCATATTATCCGGAGTGTAAAACTGTTGATAATATTCCCTAACCAAATTCTCATCCAATTGACCGATAGATTTTATACTACCAAGAATATTCCGCCCTAAAGGATTACCGCTCCATATTTTACTTAGATGAATGTCATGCACTAACTCATCAGGAGTATCTTCATACATGTGTACTTCTTCCAAGACAACCTCGCGTTCGCGTCCTATGTCCTCTTCGGCAAAATTAGAGGACAACAACATATCACTAAGGATATCAACAGCTAATTCAAGCTGAGTGTCTAATACCTTCATGTAATAACAAGTATGTTCCTTAGCCGTAAATGCATTCAATTGGCCTCCGACAGCGTCAACTGTCTCTGCGATACATTTTGCAGAACGTTTTTGGGTGCCTTTAAACATTAAATGCTCAATAAAATGAGAAATGCCATGGTTATAATCTTGCTCTGAGCGAGCGCCAGTACCTATCCATATTCCGATGGTTACCGATTTAACATAGGGGATTGCTTCACTAACAACTCTTATACCATTTGATAACAATGATTTACAATACATATAATGCTCCTTTGTCTGAATATGTACCACTTCCCGTAAAAGCACCAAAAATCCTGCTTTCTATATTATATTCTTAACAGCAGTTAACATGTAAAAACAGAGATATATATCCATCAGATATATATCTCTAAAATGTTAATGATTATTAAAATATTCTACTATACCGCTATAAATACCGTGCGCAATATTATTACGGTAAGAGTTGTCATTCAATCGAGCTGCTTCCGCAGGATTGGAGATAAATCCCATTTCAATCAAAACTCTTGGCATTGTTGTATTTCTCAGCACATAGAAAGTGGCCGTAGATGTTCCTTTGTCAACTGCACCTGTCTGTTTTATGAGGGCCTTTTGCACTGCAGTCGCTAATGCAGCAGAATCCCCACCGTGATAAAAGGTCATTGCGCCATCAATATTACTATCTGGGTTACTGTTTGTATGAACACTGATAAAAAGATCAGCATTATTTTGTTCGGCAATATCTACTCTTGCTTGCAACTCCTGACCTAGTGAACTGCCTTTGCTAGCCACGTTACGGTCGCTGTCACGAGTTAAAATAACCTTAGCACCAGATTGTACTAATTTATCACGAAGCTTTAACCCTACTGCTAAATTATTATCTGATTCACGCGTATCATTACCTACTGCTCCAGGATTACTACCACCATGACCAGGATCAACAACAATCACTTTCCCTTTTAAAACGCCCTCATTCAGTACTGATCCTGTACTTCCAGAAGTGGGCGGCAAAGTCGTAATTTTTACTGGCGCACTGGTTGATGTATTCTTATTACCAAAAATGTTTAAAACTGGCCCAAGAACCTGATCAAAAAGAAAGCTAAACAATTTATCGAACAAACCAGAACCACCTGAATTGCTCCCCGAAGATATAGTTGATGATGCAAGATTTCCTAATATATCATCAGACGAAGCCGCATAGCCGGTACTAACCGGTACTACTATACTAAAAATCATCAATAGCAGTAATATATGTGTAATAACTTTTTTAATAGACACTCTTAGCCTCCTATTCAATATTCACCTTGATCTAGAATCACAACTTGTCCAAATATAACCAGTGATTCCTGTAGAAACTATCTACCGACAGAACAAGATTTATTTGCTAAAAACCACAGGCATAAACTATAATTTATTTGTTATGTAAACATGATACCATATACCATCATAAATAGCAATAAAAAAACAGGCATTTATATGCCTGTTTTTATTACTTAATTATATCAGATACTGTAGTTATTTGATATCCTTGATTCTTTATTTCTTTAATAAGCTGGGGCAACGCCTTCGCAGTCGGTTCTGTGGGATGAATAAGAATAATAGCACCATTATGTAATTTCTTCAAAACTCGGCTTTTTATAGTTTCAACCGGTGGGCGTTGCCAGTCAATTGTATCAATACTCCACATAGTTGTTATATAGCCAAGCTCGTGTGCAGCTAACAGAACTGTATCATTATACTCGCCATAAGGCGGAGCATATAAAGAAGTTGTAGCACCGGTAATTTGACTTACTAATTCTTGGGTCTTCAGAATCTGCTCCTTGTTTTTTTCCTTGCTAAGCGCATTGGGATGCGGATGACTATAGGTATGATTGCCCAATTCATGACCTCGCTCGGCCAAATCCTTTAAAATATCAGGATATCTCTTAGCCCAGCTCCCGCCAATGAAAAAGGTAACTTTAACATCATTTGCATCAAGTACGTTTAGCATATCTGGTAGAAATTCTTCACCCCAAAACACATTGCAGGCAATAGCAACTTTTGGCTCCGCCGCATTCCCCTGAAACACCGGCTGTGGTTTACCAGAAATCCCGGCACTTAGTATTGGCTGCAACAAACCTGATAACATTGCTATCGCAAGAAAAAAACCAATAGTAAACACTATATACCAATGCCGGATCGATGCTACAAACAAGATTTTCACATATAATCACCTCTAAGATAATCTTATTACTTAGAAGGTGAATTCATGAAAGAAAAAACATAAACCTGATGGTTTATGTTTAACTATTTTCATTCTGTTTATCTTGTTCGGCTCTCAAGAGTTCTTTGCGCGATAAATTAATTCTTCCTTGACGATCTATTTCGGTGACTTTAATCATAATCTCATCACCAACTTTTACTACATCTTCGACTTTACCGACTCGTTCAAGCGCTAATTGAGATATGTGTACTAAACCTTCTTTGCCAGGCAATATTTCAACAAAGGCACCAAAATTCATTAATCGAGTAACTTTCCCAAGATATATTCTGCCTACTTCAACATCTTTAACCAAGGCTTCGATAATACGAACAGCTTTTTGAGCGGCTTCCTCATCAACAGCGGCAATGAACACCTTACCATCGTCCTCAATGTCAATTGTGACCCCTGTTTCGTCGATAATCTTCTTAATCGTCTTACCACCTGGTCCAATAACATCGCGTATTTTATCAGGATCTATTTCCATGGTAATAATGCGTGGAGCATATGGTGACAATTCAGGTCTTGGCTCACTGATCACTGCTAACATCTTACCAAGAATATGCTGCCGGCCTTTTTTAGCCTGTTCAAGAGCAGATACCAATATTTCTTTACTAATGCCGCCGATTTTAATATCCATCTGGATAGCAGTAACGCCCTGATCAGTTCCGGCAACCTTGAAATCCATATCACCAAGAGCGTCTTCCATCCCTTGAATATCAGTCAGAATTGTAAAGTATTCGCCTTCTTTAACTAGCCCCATGGCCACACCAGAGACAGGACGCTTGATTGGTACGCCAGCATCCATTAAAGACAATGTACTACCGCATACGCTAGCCATTGACGACGAACCATTAGATTCTAATACTTCAGAAACTAAGCGAATCGTATAAGGAAATTCAATCTCGGAAGGTATAACTGGTACCAATGCTTTTTCAGCCAGAGCTCCGTGACCAATTTCTCTACGGCCAGGTCCTCGCGAAGGTCTTGTTTCACCAACACTATAGGACGGAAAGTTGTAGTGATGCATGTAACGTTTGGATTCTTCGACTCCTAGTCCATCAAGAATCTGCTCATCGCCAATAGGACCTAAAGTAGCAATATTTAAGACTTGAGTTTGTCCTCTAGTAAACAGCCCTGAGCCATGAGTACGTGCTAGAACACCAACTTCACAAGTTATCGGCCGGACCTCATCGATTTCCCGACCATCGGGACGGATTTTTTCAACAGTAATCATCCGCCGGACAATTCCTTTTAAAGCCTTCTGAATAACATACTGAACGTCTTTTCCATTATCAGGATAAACTTCGGCAAAGTGGCGTGCGGCATCTTGCTTGACGAGCTTTATCGCTTCTTCACGAGCAAGTTTGTCAGCATTACGCACTGCATCTTCCAACTGACCGGCTACAAAATCCCGTACGGAAGCTGAAATTTCATCAGCAACTTCAAATAACTTAATTTGACGCTTGGCTTTTCCTATTTGGGAGATGATTTTTTCCTGAAAATCAACAATTTCGCGAACAACATTATGTCCAAACTCAATTGCATCAAGAATAATTTCTTCAGAAACTTCATTCGCAGCGGCCTCGACCATGAGTACCGCATCTTTGGAGCCAGCAACAACTAGATTTAATTCACTTTGACCTTGTTGCTCAATTGTCGGATTAATCACAAATTGTCCGTCAATACGACCAATACGAACTCCACCGATCGGCCCATTAAACGGAATATCCGATACACAAAGCGCACAGGATGCACCAATCATTGCAGGCATTTCAGCCGGGTTGTTTTGATCAACTGAGAGTACTGTGGCAACTACATGAACATCATTACGAAAACCTTCTGCAAATAGCGGCCTGAGAGGTCTATCAATTAACCGTCCAGCCAAGATAGCAGATTCGCTGGGACGCCCTTCACGTTTAATAAACCCTCCTGGAATCTTTCCAACTGAATATAATTTTTCTTCATAGTCTACGGTTAGCGGGAAAAAATCAATTCCTTCCCTTGGCTCGGCCGAAGCAGTCGCAGCGACCAATACTGCAGTATCACCATAACGAACCAGAACAGCACCACTCGCTTGCTTAGCCATTTTCCCCGATTCGATAACCAGCTTACGACCCCCGAGCTGCATTTCAAAACTGTGCATATTTAGTTTTCCTCCTCTTGGAACCCCAATTCTTTTTCCAAATACTTCTTCGACATTTTTTTTATTATTCCCTTTTTTGGCTAAGTTTAACCCAGCAAAAATAAAAAAGCGGAAAAATCCGCTTTTTATTACTTTCTAAGATTCAGTTTCTGGAGAATCGTGCGATAACGTTCGATATCGTTGTCACGAAGATAGTTCAATAAACCTCTACGTTGACCGACCATTTTTAGAAGACCGCGACGAGAATGATGATCTTTCTTATGCTCTTTCAAGTGATTCGTAAGATAATTAATTCTCTCAGTTAAAATCGCGATTTGCACTTCCGGTGATCCGGTATCAGCCTCATGTGTACGATATGTTTCGATGAGTTGTTTCTTCAATTCTGGTGTTAACACAATGGTCACCTCCTTTTCAGTAATATCCCCTATAGCCAAGACAACGTTGGAGGTTCGATCATCCTCGCTATGGTTCAACTATAGATGCTCTAATAACATTATTATTTTATCATAACCCATAGGTAATGTAAACAAAATTACTACATCACTTTGCAATTATTGCAAAAGTATTCCTGGGAAACCTGAATATCCTGCCTAATTTGATCAACAAGATGCTCACTAGTGGAGAATTTTTTCTCACCACGAATATATTCAAAGAATTCTACGCCAATTGTTTTGTCATAAAGATCACCTGTGTAATTAAAAAGGTAAACCTCAATCTGACGCTTACGTCCATTGAAAGTTGGATTGGTTCCAATATTGGCTATACCAGTATATATATTACAAGGCGTGTGGACCTTTACAGCATAAACTCCGTCAACCGGCACTACGAAATCAGGTAAAATCGCTATATTTGCAGTTGGATAGCCTAACGTGCGGCCACGCTGTTCACCCTTAATCACTTGGCCTTCTAATTTAAAAGGCCTCCCTAAAATTTTGGCAGCATCAGCTACTTTTCCCGCTGTTATCAATTGCCGAATCAATGTGCTGCTAACAATAGTACCTTCTATGTCAAAAGCTTCCATTATCTCGGCCTTAAAGCCAAATCTCTGCTCAGCCTCTTTTAGTAATTCAGGGGTACCTGCGCTTTTATAGCCAAAACTATAATTAGGACCTACTACTACATATTTAGGGTTTAAATTTTCGGCAAGCTGCCGCAGAAATTCTTCTGGTGAAAGCCTGGCAAAGTCATGAGTGAATTGAATGTTTAAAAGCACATCTACACCTAGGCTTTCAAGTACTTCTGCCTTATCATCCGGTGTAGCAATCCGTTGCGGACAACGTTCGGGCGCTACAACCGATAGCGGATGATTACTAAAAGTAAAGACAACGCATGTGCCTTCCATAGCTTTAGCTAACTCTATCGCACGGGAAATAATTTTTTGATGTCCTAAATGCACACCATCAAACGTCCCTAAGACAATAGCTGTTTTTGGAAATCGTTTTGTCAAATCCATTATAGTTGTATATATCTCCATATAATTCTCCTCATATTGACCAGTGCTTAAAATTGTTTTAATGACGACAAGACTTTTACCGGTTTTATCATACAAGAGTCGTCCATTTCCCCAATGCCAACAAACATTCCCGCATCATAAACTTTTAGAAGGCCTTGTTCATCATTTATATACTGGACCCTTCGGCCATTTCTAAATGCTTCTGACTGCTCATGTGTTAACTGAACGCTGGGTAACTCAATAAATTGATCAGGAGACAAAATAGCATCTTGTGGGCCTCCTGTTAACTCTTCCAATATTTTAGAATCCGATAAATGAAACTGTCCAACTCTTGTCCGTACCAAAAAAGACATAGTTGCAAAACAACCTAGCTTGCGGCCGATATCAATGCATAAAGACCGAATGTATGTTCCTTTGGAGCAAGATACATCAAACAGTACTTTATTGCCAACTATCTTTAGTAGCTCAATATGTTCAATATGTATTATACGAGATTGCCGTTCGACTGTTATACCCTCACGCGCTAATTCATACAATTTTTTACCGTTAATTTTAATTGCTGAATGCATAGGTGGAACCTGCGGAATATCACCGACAAATGAACGCACAACATTTTCTATAGATTGACAATCATTAGCTTTACAATCACTATGCTCAACAACATTTCCAGTATCATCGCCAGTATCAGTTTCATAACCAAGGGTCATTTCCACTCGGTAACTTTTATTATCGGCAATAAGATATTCAAGAAGTCTTGTGGCTTGTCCAAGCGCGACAGGCAAAACCCCTGCAGCTGCAGGATCAAGAGTTCCCGCATGTCCGACCCGCTTGATACTATAAGTCCTACGGATATAAGAAATTATATCGTGAGAAGTCATACCTGGAGGCTTCAGAATGTTAATAATTCCGCCGTCCATTTAAAGCTTTCCTCCAATTAATTGAGCAGCAGCCTTAATAACCTTAGTTTTAACCTCATCTTTTGAGCCGATAACCGTACAACCTGCGGCTCGGATGTGACCACCACCACCAAAGGTTAGAGCTAAAGCACTAACATCGACGGATCGAGATCTAAAACTGACTCGTGCGGTATTTTGATCGGCAAAGGTAAACATTATTGCTATTTCTACGCCTTCAATATTACGAGGATAATTTATAAGCCCTTCAGTACTATCTGCGCTATCAGCATTAGAATGTTCAATAGATACTGCCGCAATCTTACCATCAAAAAACAGCTCTAGCGTTTTAAGCACTTCTAAAGTTCTTGTTAAACTTTCAAGCGGTTTAGTTTCCATGTGCTCTGATATAACATGAGGCCGCACACCACATTTTATCAATTGGGCAGCACATCCATGAGTATGTGCTGTGGTATTGGCATAACGAAAAAAGCCGCAATCAGTAGCAATCGCTGTATATAAGCAAGTTGCTATTTCAGAGTTTATCGCAACGTTTTCCATGTTTAGTAAATCTAGAATAATCTCGCCAGTCGCTGCGGCATTACTGTTGACATACCAATAATCAGCAAATTTCGTGTTCGATATATGATGGTCAATATTTAAAATAGGCACTCTTGAAATCCTATTGACTGCACCAATCCGCTCAATATCACTGGCATCCAAAACCACAAGTAAATCAGGCGTAATTGTGATGTCCTGCGGTTGAACGATATTCTTACTGCCGGGCAAAAATTCATAACGACGTGGTACATCATCATCAATAACCATTTGGACCGACTTACCGCAAGATAGCAGGTATTGATTAAGACCTAGCATTGAACCCAAGCTATCTCCATCTGGATGGATATGCGCAGTAACAACGATACTGCCAGCATTTTTCAATATACTAGCAATTTGCCGCAGTGAACACTCCATTTATTTCGCACTCTCTTCCTGCTGCTTAATTTTAAGCAATAATTCCTGAATATGAGCACTGTATTTTAAGGACTCATCGAGGTGCAAAGACAATTCGGGAGTACATCTTATTCTAATCCGTTTGCCTATTTCAGCCCGCATGAAACCAAGCGCTTTATGCAATCCGGCCCACGTATCGGCCTTTTGCTCGTCGCTACCCATTAAACTAACAAAAACTTTTGCATGTCTTAAGTCGCCTGTAGCCTCGACATTAGTAACAGTTACAAATCCAATTCGCGGATCTTTAAGCTCTGTTAGTATAATTTTGCTCATTTCTTGTTTTATAAATTCTTGAACTTTTTCAACACGAAGTTGACTCACTTCTACACCTCCGCTTCCGGACTAGCTATTTGGCTTAATTTCTTCCATAGTATATGCCTCAACTATATCAAGCTCTTTGATATCGCGAAACTTATCAACTGTAAGTCCGAACTCGTAACCAGAAGCAACTTCTTTTACATCATCTTTAAAGCGGCGCAACGATTCTAACTCACCTTCATGAACGACTACTCCATCACGAATTACGCGAATTTTAGAAGTACTTGTAATCTTGCCTTCCAACACGTATCCTCCAGCAATGACAGTTTTAGAAATGGTGAAAACTTTACGGATTTCCGCACGTCCCTGCACGACTTCCTTATATGTTGGAGCCAACATTCCTGTCATCGCAGCTTCAACATCGTTTATAGCTTCATAAATAACACGATAAGGTCGAATATCAATTTTTTCGATTTCAGCCGATTTTCTGGCGTTACCATCTGGACGCACATTAAAACCAATTATCAGCGCGTTCGATGCTGATGCTAGCATTACATCAGACTCATTTATGGCACCAACGCCAGCGTGAACAATAGCGACACGAACTTCTTCGTTGTTAGCATTAAGTGCTAGCAGCGATTGCCGCAAAGCCTCTACCGATCCTTGAACATCAGCCTTTATAACGATATTTAGATCTTTAATATTGCCGTCCTGAATCTGTTTGAACAAATCATCCAGTGAAACCTTCTGTGACTGGGCCATATCGTCAGTACGTTTTTTAGCAATCCGCTTCTCAGCAACGGCCCGAGCAATTTTTTCCTCAACGGCAACTAATACATCGCCTGCCTCGGGAACGTCAGCTAGACCTAAAACTTCAACAGGAGTTGATGGCTCAGCTTTTTTTACTTTTTCGCCACGATCATTGACCATAGCCCGAACTTTGCCATATGCAGTACCAGCAATAATGGAATCGCCAATGTGTAATGTTCCCTTTTGCACTAGCACAGTAGCAACAGGGCCACGGCCTTTATCTAGTTTGGCCTCAATAATCGTTCCATAAGCGTTACGGTTTGGATTAGCCTTAAATTCTTGCATTTCTGAAACTAATAGAACCATCTCAAGCAAATCGCTAATGCCAGTTTTCTGGTGAGCGGATACTGGAACCATAATAGTATCTCCACCCCAGTCTTCCGGTATAAGCCCATGTTCCGACAATTGCTGTTTAACACGATCTGGATTAGCACCAGGTCGGTCCATCTTATTTACAGCAACAATAATGGGAACTTTTGCTGATTTTGCATGGTTTATCGCTTCAATAGTTTGCGGCATAACACCGTCATCAGCTGCAACGACCAGAATCGCAATATCAGTTACTTGCGCGCCACGTGCCCTCATTGCAGTAAAAGCTTCATGGCCCGGTGTATCTAAGAAGGCAATCTTCTTCCCTTGATAAACGACCTGATATGCGCCAATGTGCTGGGTAATCCCGCCTGCTTCCTGTGAAGTAACATGAGCCTTACGAATCACATCCAGCAGTGAAGTCTTACCATGATCAACGTGCCCCATAACTGTAACAACTGGTGGCCTGGTTATTAAGCTTGCAGCATTATCCTCAATTTCAGGAATCTCCGTAGGATCTTCCTCTGGCGGTAATGCCTCAACTGCCGCGCCAAACTCAGCGGCTAAGATTGTTGCTGTATCAAAATCAACCTCTTGATTGATGTTCACCATTATGCCGAGCATCATTAGTTTCTTAATGACCTCGCCCGCTTCCCGCATTAACTTTACTGCGAGTTCTTTAACAGTGATTGACTCACCAATATGTATGACTTTAGGCTTTGGAGTTTCGATCTTAACGACAGGTGCCTGTCGTCCATGCTGACCGGCACTATTACGGTGCGAACCTGGGCGGGTATTCCTCCTGTTTCGATCTTGAGGTCTCGGTGGATGATTATTAGTCTGGCTATTGGGACGATTGCGCGTATTTGCAGCAGTAGTATTTGCCTGTGGTCGATTCTGCTGCTGTTGGCTTTGTACTTGATTTGTGTTACGAGGCTGTTGATTTTGATTTTGACCCTGATAACGGGGCGGTTGGCTTTGATTTTGGCCCTGGTTTGAATAACGTGACGGCTGGTTTTGATTCTGCCCCTGATTTTGAAAACGAGGCGGTTGGTTTTGATTCTGACCCTGATTCGGATAACGTGACGGCTGATTTTGATTCTGCCCCTGATTTTGAAAACGAGGCGGTTGGTTTTGATTCTGACCCTGATTCGGATAACGTGACGGCTGATTTTGATTCTGCCCCTGATTTTGAAAACGGGGCGGTTGGTTTTGATTCTGACCCTGATTCGGATAACGTGACGGCTGGTTTTGATTCTGCCCCTGATTTTGAAAACGGGGCGGTTGGTTTGTACGATACTGACCTTGCTGACCTTGCTGACCTTGCTGCATTGGTTGATTTATATTCGACGTTCTAGGTTGGTTGCTATTTTGACTCGTTTGATTACTTTGCAATGGTCTTGAAGCTTGGCTATTAAACGACCGTTGCTGATCAAATTGCGAACGATTGGCCTGGTTTTGTTGATTTGGCAACTGCCGTTCTTGCTGCTGATTAGAGCTACTCTGACGTGGAGATATTTGAGTCTTGCCTTTTTCCGGTTCTGTATTTTTATGTGCAAATGTCCTATTAATTATTGCTTTGGCATCATCGTCAACACAACTCATATGATTCTTTGCCGATACACTGTTGCGGTCTAGTATGTCTATTATCACTTTACTAGTGGTATTAAACTCTTTAGCTAATTCATATATCCTAAATTTCGACATTGATCCACCCCCAATTTTCTTACTCTCTCATAGTTTTATCCGACAATCCTTTGAGAATTAACTTGCTAAATCCATCGTCAAGCACAGCTATTGCCGCCCGGCTCGCCTTACCAATTGCCAATCCCAAATCTGCTTTTGGCACACCTTCATATACAGGAACTTTATAGTAATGAGCCATATCACGATAATTCTTTTTTGTATTTTCCGAAGCATCTTCTGCAATGATAACAAGTTTTGCTTTACCCGCTTTAACGGCGGTTTCTACAGCAACTTCACCGGAAACTACCTTTCTTGCTTTCATAGCTAACCCAAGCATTGATAGAAACTTGCGATTATCCATCGCTTAGGCCTTCGCGAAGTTGTTCATATACCTGTGGTGCTATTTCCTGTTTCAACGCACGCTCTAATCGTTTTTCCTTGTAGGCTTTAGCAAAACAGACCCCATTAGAGCAAATATAAGCACCCCGGCCTGCCTTTTTCCCGGTAGAATCAATAAGAACATCACCGTCGGGAGTTCGAACAACTCTTAAAAGTTCTTTCTTGGTCTTCATCTCCTGGCACCCAACGCACATACGCTGTGGGATTTTTCTTTGTTTCACTTTCAGCCCCCCTATTCAGCGGAATAAGCTTGGGTTTCACTCTTGATATCTATTTTCCAACCAGTTAATTTGGCAGCAAGTCGAGCATTTTGCCCTTCCTTGCCAATAGCCAGTGATAACTGATAGTCAGGTACTATGACTTTAGAAATCTTCTCAATCTCGTTAACATCTACTGCTACAACCTTGGCCGGACTTAAAGCATTGGCAATATACTTAACTGGATCAGCATTCCATTTTACTATATCAATCTTTTCACCTTTTAATTCATTGACAATAGCTTGTACTCTCATGCCTTTATGACCGACGCATGCACCGACTGGATCTACATTTTCATCTCTCGAGTATACAGCAATCTTAGAGCGTAATCCCGGTTCGCGTGCTACCGATTTTATTTCAACAACTCCATCATGAATTTCCGGTACTTCTAATTCAAAGAGTCGTTTTAATAAGCCAGGATGAGTACGCGACACCAGGATTTGAGGACCTTTAGTCGTTTTCTTAACTTCAATGATATATGTTTTTACGCGATCACCATGCCTATAAGCTTCACCATTTATTTGTTCAGAAGGAGCTAATATTGCTTCGGCCTTGCCTAAGTCAATAAAAACATTTTTTTGCTCAATACGCTGTACTATACCGGTAAGAATATCACTTTCACGATTTGAGAATTCTTCATAAATAATGCCCCGCTCGGCTTCGCGAATACGCTGTACAACTACCTGCTTAGCAGTCTGTGCCGCTATACGTCCAAAATCCTTTGGAGTAACCTCTATCTCAACAATATCCCCTAATTCATAGCGAATATCCTGAACCCTTGCTTCTTCTAAATCCATTTCGAGTCTTGAATCAGTTACTGCTTCTACAACATTTTTCCGGGCATAAACGTGGATCTCGCCTGTGCTTCTCTCAAGCGAAACCCTAACATTTTGTGCCGAACCAAAATTTCGCTTATAGGCTGAAATGAGTGCAGCTTCAATTGCATCAAACAACACTTCCGGCGCAATGCCTTTTTCTTTTCCCAATTGCTCAAAGGCCTGCATAAATTCCGCGTTCACAATAAATTCCCCCTATTCAATTTTATATTCTATTTGTTTTTATCAAAAATCAATATGTAACCGTATCTGCGAAGCTTTATCTCTGGACACCTTCATGATGGCTCCATCTACATCAAGCTCAATATCTCCATTATGCAAACCTCGAAGTATACCAATAAGGCTTTTTTGTCCGTTAATTGGAACAAAAGTACTAATTTCCACTTTATCGCCAATATGTCGAACAAAATCCCGCTCTTTCCTTAAGGCACGATCAAGACCTGGCGAAGATACTTCTAAATAATAGCTTTCTTTAATTGGATCTATTTCATCAAGTTTCTTTTCAAGCTTTTCGCTAACGGTTTGGCAATCATCGAGTTCAACGCCACCGTCCTTATCCAAATAAACCCGTAAATACCAATCGCGTTCCTTAATAAACTCGACATCCACCACTTCCAGATCACTACCATGAATAATATCTAAAACCAGTTGTTCAACTAGATTTTCGATTTTTTCTTTGGACACCGCAGTCCCTCCCTTACTTAAAATAACAATCAACCTTATTGTTACCTAACAATACGCGTAGCTATACCTATATTTGGCATTAAAAACCAATAATAAGATAAAGAGTGGGTTAGTTCACCCACTCTACAAATGCTTGCACCCAATTAATATATTTATTATATCACTTTAAGTTTCTTTTTACAACAGAAACTTCAGGACGATATTCATCCAAATAGCATCATTTGATCGGTTTCCGGCAAATCATTTAAACAGCCATGGCCTTTTAATATATCAATTACTGTCTTCGAAACACGGCTACCAGCCCTCAGATCTTCTACTGACGAAAAATGCCGTCTCTTTCTAGCTTCAACTATATTACGGGCTGCTGTATCACCAAGACCTTGCAGAGCTGCTAGCGGTGGCAATAGACCATTCTCAACAATCATAAACTTTGTAGCATCCGATGCGTATAAATCAACATTGTGAAAGACAAAACCCCGTAAGTACATTTCTAACGCCATTTCAGCTATGGTCTGAAGTCCTTTCTCCTTAGCCGTCATGTTATTACCTTTTTGCTCAAGCTCAGCGATCTTGCTGCGCAAGGCTGCTTCACCTTTAATAATAAGGTCAGCATCAAACTCGGTAGCTCGCACGCTAAAATACGAGGCATAAAAAGCAAGCGGATAATGCACTTTGCAATAGGCAATGCGAAAAGCCATCATAACATAGGCTACTGCATGGGCTTTAGGAAACATATATTTAATTTTTTGACAAGATTCAATGTACCACTCTGGTACACCATTCTTACGAATTTTTCCAACATCTTCTGACTTAATACCTTTGCCCTTTCGCACACATTCCATGATTTTAAAGGCTAACTGCGGTTCTACACCTTTATGAATAAGATATATCATAATGTCATCGCGGGCCGAGATTGCCTCTGATAACTTTGCGGTCCCAGCCTTTATCAAGTCTTGCGCATTATTAAGCCATACATCAGTACCATGTGAAAAGCCACTGATACGGACTAATTCACTAAAGGTTTTTGGCGTGGTATCTTCTAACATTTGCCGAACAAATTTGGTTCCAAATTCAGGGATACCAAACGTCCCCACTTTGCTACCCAACTGGCTAGGGGTTATCCCTAGGGCTGCAGTTGACGAAAACAAGCTCATGGTTTCAGCATCATCAAACGGGATTGTTTTTGCATCTAGACTGGTCAAATCTTCAAGCATCTTTATCACTGTAGGGTCGTCATGGCCGAGAATATCAAGTTTAACTAATCGACTGCTGATTGAGTGATAGTCAAAGTGTGTAGTTACCGTTGAAGAATTTTTATCATCTGCTGGGCGCTGTATGGGTGTAAAATGATGAACATCCATATCGCGCGGCACAACCATTATACCCCCTGGATGCTGTCCGGTAGTGCGCTTAACACCAGTACACCCAGTTACAAGACTATTTATATATGCATTCCTTGGATTTTGACCTTTTTCTGTGAAATAATTTTTAACATATCCATAGGCTGTTTTATCTGCAATAGTAGCAATAGTCCCTGCCCTAAAAACATTATCGCGACCAAATAATTCTTCTGTATACTTATGAGCGACTGGTTGATAGTCACCGGAAAAATTCAAGTCGATATCAGGGACTTTGTCACCATGAAAGCCCATGAAAACAGCAAATGGAATATCATGACCATTCTTTGTCATTTCAGTTTGGCAGCCCGGGCAGTCTTTGTTGGGTAAATCATATCCTCCCCCATAGCTTCCGTCAGTTACAAACTCAGACTGCTTACAATTAGGACAGAGCCAATGCGGCGGCAATGGATTAACTTCCGTTATGTTAGTCATTGTTGCTACAAAAGACGATCCGACAGAACCTCGAGACCCAACCAAATAGCCATCATCAAGCGACTTTTTTACCAGCTTATGAGCAATTAAGTATAAAACAGCAAAACCGTGATTTATGATCGAGTCTAACTCGTTCTTTAGACGGGAAGCGACGATTTCGGGCAACGGATTGCCATATAATTGTTCAGCTCTTTTATACGACATTGAACGAATTTGTTCTTCAGCACCAGGAATTTGAGGTGAATAAAGTTCATCAGGAATTGGTTTAAATCTACTAATGAGTTCGTTAATAAGCTGGGGATTCTCAACTACAACCTCATGCGCCTTTTCTCTACCCAGATAAGAAAACTCCCCTAACATCTCGTCAGTTGTCCTAAGATAAAGGGGTGGTTGGTTATCAGCGTCGCTGTACCCTTTACCAGCCATCAGTATACGCCGATAAACCTCATCTTCAGGATTTAAGAAATGCACATCGCCAGTCGCAACCACTAGTTTGCCAAGCCTTCCGCCTATGTCGCAGACTTTTTTATTAATCGCGCGTAAACCATCATCATCGGCGACTTTACCTTCCCTCACCAAAAACGCATTATTTCCTATTGGCTGAATCTCGAGATAATCATAAAACTGGGCTATCCGGACTAACTCTTCCTCGCTAGCACCATTAACGATAGCGTGAATGAGCTCTCCTGCCTCACAGGCGGAGCCCAATATAAGTCCTTCGCGATACTCAAGAAGGATTTTGCGTGGAATCCGTGGGGTCCGGTGAAGATATTTCAAATGAGCTATTGAAACAAGGCGGTATAAGTTCCTTAGGCCAATTTCATTTTTTGCAAGAATAATAATATGACGAGCCTGATTAATATCACTATCAAACAAATATCCTTCCATACCATAAATCACTTTTATTCCTACTTTTTCGGCTACATCATGTGCTTCCGGAAAAGCCTGGACAACACCATGGTCAGTAATAGCAATAGCAGAATGTCCCCATTTGGCAGCTGTAGAAATCAGCTTTTTTGTCGAGACAACTGCATCCATGTTGCTCATCTGAGTGTGGGCATGCAGCTCAATCCGCTTACTTTCAGCAGTATCCATTCGCATTGGTTTTTCCATTACACACATGCTATCGGCAAACATAACCAAATCATTATTGGCAAACTTATCAAATTGCACAGTACCTTTAACTTTAACAGTCATACCTGCACTCATTGCCGCTGAAACCTTATCAAACTGCGCCTTCTCCTCGAAGAACACCTTACCGCCGATTCCATCCGATGAATCACTTATGTCAAAAGTTAGAAGAAAACGACCGGTTCTCAATTCCCGAACTTCAAATGATGATATTTGTCCCTCTACAACAATATTACGCCCTTCATCTTGAATCAAAGAAATGGGCTGGGGCTGAGCTTTTATCGTACGACCGAAGAGAAGCGGATTTTTGCGAGCTGGTTTCTTATCGGAAGTCACTTTTGATTCACTAATAGCATCAAGATATTCTGGCGTTAATAGATCATCATCACATAGCCCATCATCCTCCAAGCAGCATACTACACAGTGAACCTCGCATGTACGACCAAACTCTTCTAAGATGAACCGCTTTATATTGTCTAGCACTCCATACGTCTGCATTAGTTCGGACGATAGCGCCCCCACAATCTCGATAGTTAAGGTTTCATCGACAAAGCTCCATTTTGCAGTTTCAAGCAGGTGCTGAATAGCCGGATTGTCTATCGCAACCTGCCTGACAAAACTCGGCCATTCATTTCTTAAATACTTCGTTAACGATTTGACCTGCTGGATAAAAGCCACATCCGACAAACCACAGCATTGACAGAGATTAAGGCGAATCAAATCAGTTAACTTTTTAGGGATTTGGACAGGTGATTTGAGATAAATCGTCCAAGCATTAATCTCTGTATTTACCTTGACTTTAATGATTCGGGACTTTTTGATTAGCAACTTATCTTCTTCCCCGACAGGTAAATTTACAATAAAGTTCTCAAACACCTTTAAATTATTAGGAATTACACAATAGTCATGCATAAGCAACCTCACTCATCTTTTGGTCACGACTATCATAAGAACTCGAACTCTTGTGAGTCCGAGTTCTTTGCCGCTAACTATACAGCTTTTGAATAGCCATCATTTATCTCGAGTTCAACAACCCGTCCGGTTGTCAAAGAGCGGGAAACATCAATAATTCTTTGATTAGTTGACCCTCGAAAAGGGAGACGCAAGTCCTTTTGCGCCGCAACAAAAGGTCCATCCACGAGGAAATCGATCACACTCAGAACAGGCAAATCCATTATTTCTTCAAATGTAAATCCAGTATACACCCAAATATCAAGTTTCGGATTCTTCCGTTTAACGAGGAATATAACCTTAAGCAATGCTTCTGCCTGTACCAACGGGTCTCCTCCACTAAAAGTAATTCCTTTGTGGAGAGGGGTAATTTTGCTTAGAATAAGCTCTGCAAACTCCTTTTCCCCTGCTTCGATTCCACCCACCATGGGTAAAAGCTCTGGATTATGACAACCATTGCAATGTCGCGGACAGCCTTGTAAAAAGGCAGCCACTCTGATGCCCTGTCCATCAACGACAGATTCACTAATTATATCTGAATATCTAATCATTTTCCGACTTCCTCTACCATAATAACTTTATACATGCGCTACACGATTATGCAATTCCGACTGTTTTGCATCATTAAAACGGTCCACTGTACTTAAGTATCCGGTAATACGGCGAACGCGTCTAATTGCAGTAGTTTGGCACATAGGACAACTATCACTATCAATGACTCCTAAATATCCACATTTCTCGCAAAAGTCAACCGGAAAATTGATGCCAGCATAGCCAAAGTCACACTCTTTCATATAACGAATAATCTCTTCTATCGCTCCAAGATTATTAACCGGAGGTGAACCAAACTCAATATAGCTTATATGGCCGGCATTGGTATACTTATGATAAACACCCTCGAGTTTAACTTTTTCAAAAACGCTTATGGGATAGTCAACAGGAACGTGAAATGAATTAGTATAAAATTCTTTATCAGTAACACCGGCAATCAAACCATATTCTCGCTTGTCCATTTTTATAAATCGACCGGATAATCCCTCGGCAGGCGTGGCCAGCAAAGTATAATTTAAATTATATCGATCAGCTGCTTTGTCGACCTTATTACGCATAAAGGCAATAATTTCCTCACCCAAGGCCTGCGACTCCTCGTTCTCACCATGATGATAACCAGTCAGGGCTGTAAGGGTTTCAGCCAAACCAATAAATCCTACCGACAAAGTCCCATGTTTAATAACATCCGCAATATCATCGTCAGGCGAAAGCTTCTCCGAATCTAAGTAAAGACCTTGTCCCATCAAGAAAGGCATATCTCTAACCTTTAATTTGCTTTGAACTTGATAACGATGGTATAACTGATTGCATGTAAGATCAATAATATCAGAAAGACTCTGATAAAACTTCATCAAGTTGCGTTCTGCTTTTATTGCCAAGCGCGGTAAATTAATTGTAGTGAAACTTAAGTTTCCACGGCCGTCAGTAACTTCTGGTCCGCACTTATTAGTGATAGTTCTTGTCCGGCAACCCATATAACTTACCTGGTCGCCAAATTGTTTATTAAACGAAGCATCCATAAAACTAAATGTCGGATTTAAGCGTTGAGCGGCCACACGGATAGCTAATTTAAACAAGTCATAGTTAGGATCACCCGGATTTAGATTAATTCCTTCTTTGACCCGGAATATAATATTAGGAAAAATTGGATTTTCGCCGCGACCCAAGCCCTTTTCATAAGCCAAAAGCAAGTTTTTTGTAACCATCCGGCCTGTAGGCGTTGTATCTGCACCTAGATTAAGACTGGAAAAAGGAACCTGGGCTCCTGCTCGGCTGTGCATGCTATTTAAATTATATATTAAGGCTTCCATTGCCTGATATACTTCTTCTTCACTGGCTTTGGCCATAAACGGAGCAATATCGCGATCGAAAAAAGCAAACGATTGTCCGCCATGCATATCGTTCTGTGAACTCTGCAAGATGATGGCAGCCAAAGCAGTAGCTGACCCCGGCCGTTTAGGCGGTCTGATAAAGCCATGACCATTATTAAATCCTGAGTCTAAAAGTTTTCCTAGCGGAATTTGTACGCACGTAAGGGTTTTACCATAAAAATCAAGATCATGAATATGAATATCACCCTTAACATGGGCTGAAGCCATAGGCTCGGGAATTAGCCTGTTTAAATAATAAGCCTTGCTGGCCGCACTGGCTATTTGCAGCATCTTTGCCGAAGGCGAATTAGAAACATTAGCGTTTTCCCGACTTGTTTCTACCAAAATATCAGCAACAGCATCCATAAGATCCGATTGTGCATCACGCATACGCGTACGCTTGTCCCGATATAAAATATACGCCTTAGCTGTTTTTGCATGGCCTTTTTCAATAAGCATCTTCTCTACTGCATCTTGAACATCTTCTACACTGAAAACACCACCATTAAACTTCTGATTCAAAAATCGCAAAACATCCAGTGTCAATTCCATCGCCAATTGCTTGTCCGCACCACCGACTGCTTTTGCGGCTTTAAAAATGGCTTCAGTGATTTTACTTGCATCAAACTCCGCTACACGGCCATCGCGTTTCTTAATTTTTGTTAACATACGAATCCCCGTCCCCTATTCAAAAAAATTATTTACTAACTCGCGTCGTCATCAGTCCTTCAAGTTCCTGCATAAAATTATTAATATCAGCAAATTGACGGTAAACAGACGCAAACCTAACATAAGCAACTTGATCAATGTCTTTAAGATATTGCATGACCATTTCACCAATCTGTTGTGTCGAAATTTCGCGCTCCATAGTATTCCTAATCTCTTTTTCGACTTTTTCCACTAACTCCTCAACAGTCGATAACGGTATCGGCCTTTTTTGACAGGCGCGCAATACCCCGTCCATAATCTTATTTCGTTCAAATAGAGTCCTGCGTCCATCTTTTTTTACTACCATTAAAGGAATCTGTTCAACAACTTCATATGTAGTAAATCTTCGAGCACAACTTACACACTCACGTCTACGCCTTATTGTGCTGCCTTCCTCTGCCGCCCTTGAATCAATAACCTTACTCTCTGTCCAACCACAAAACGGACACCGCACCTTCAGCCCCCCATTGCACAATCCTCTTATCTGTTCTATACTATTAAGATCATTCTCCTTTTACACTACATCTTGTAGTTGCTCTATAATCAATACGCCACATATAGTATAATTCCTGCCATTTAAAGAAAAATTTTGATAAAAAAATCTCTACCTTTTTTAGCTAAGGTAGAGATTTTTTTCTATTCACCATGCCGCATTTCGGCAACCGCTGCCGCTTCTACCAAAATAACATCAAATCCTATTTTACTAATTTTCTCCCACGGAATCACTATGTCTTCATTCCTACCAAATAAGCCCAGAAACTTCCCCGCCCCGGGAACAACGATGGCCGTTAATTTGCCAGTAGCAACATCAATCTCAATATCAGTGATTGTCCCAAGTCTTTTACCATCCATAACATTTATTACTTCTTTTACTTTCAAATCTGATACACAAAAGATAATATCTTTCATAATGCCACCTCCCTTTTCAAATATATGACAAGCGTTCAGTAACTCATGACAAAAAAAAATAAAAACCGGTTTTCCGGCTTTTATTTTATCCGATAACCAAGCCGCTCTTCTTCTTCTACAAGAGGGAATGAAGATCGGCTATATTCATGGATTATATTCGACTAGGCTTAAGTTGTAAATCTATCTGAAGCAAGCCTCGCTTTAAAAATGTACTTTTCTCGCCATTAACTCAGCTTGTTTTGCATCGTTAAACTTTTCCTCAGTGCTAAGATATCCGGTAATTCTTCTCACCCGTTTAATGGGAGACCGTTCATAGGCCTTAACAACGATTTCATCTCCATTTATATCTAATTGTATTTCCCCTAGAACCCGCCCTTTTTCAGCCCAAATCTTCTTTTCTTCAGCCAAAACGCTTTCAATTTCTTCCTGGGTAATGCCTTGTTGTGCAATAACTCGTACATTGTCAATAATATCCACGGCTATCTCTCCCTCGTTAATAAAATTACCATATATTTATATGATAACAATTATTACAAAATAGTCAATATATATTTATTCCTTGGTGAATTATGATGAAAATTGCATATAATTTATCAGGAGGTGTTTCATTATGGCCAAAGGAATCTTCAGAGGCTTCATTAATAATAAGGGCATTAGATACGCACCTGACGAATTTCCCGATGCTGTTAAGCACAAACTAGCAAAACTTATTATTGACAACTATAGACAGAAGAAATCTAACTTTTTAACAATGAAAAATCACTAGACTTTACCACTTTTCTCGTTATAATAATAATAAGATTCTGTAGTATTTATCCGATGTCAAGCCGCTCTTCTTCTTCTACAAGAGGGATTGAAGAACGGCTAAGTCCCTGGATACGGTTCGACTAAGATTCAGGTGGAGTTAAAACTCCATCTGAATCAAGTCTCACTTTATATCTGCCGAATCAAAAAAATCGCCTAAGGAAGACTTTATGAATAATATGCCCAACAAAACCATTGTAATTTTACTGTGGACGGCAGCAATTATCGTCATTGGTATGATTGTTCTTCAAGCTCATATTGGCGAAATACAAAAGGCGCCACATGAGATGCACTCTGATTCATCGTTCCAAACTATTGATAAACCAGATAATCTGGGTCTAACACCTGCCCAATTTAAAGAACGTTTTAATGCATCAGCCGAGAATTTTGATAATAATTTAAAAATTAAAACCCTAAATATTATGACAGGAGTCGCTCAAGATACTTTTAATGTTAGATTGGCAACACACACATCACTCCTCGGTACGCTGAACGATAGCGGAATGCTGCGTAGTATCACAATCATAGGTCTTGGCGATGGATCAATAGGGTCTAATAGTGACACAGCCCTTGCAATCGGAATCCTAGTAGCATCTTTTAATCCTAATCTATCCCTTCCAGAATGCTACCAAATTATTAGAGATACTGGTATCACTGATAGTAATTCACTTGCCACAGGCCAGACAATCCGAGATGGAAAACGCTATATCTACACTCGTTCCAATGACAATAAAGTTATGTTTTCAGTCAGCAAAGCTATTCCAAATAATAATGTTAAATAAAGCGGGCTCCCGCTTTATTTTTTTGCTTGATAAGTACTGTTCAATCCTTTAGCTAAATAATAATAATTTAAATGCTAGTTGGATTTGGGCAGGAGGTTTCTATGAATGCAATATATTGCCGAGTAAGTACTGACGAACAAGCACGTAAAGGCTACTCCTTAGAAGACCAGCGTCAGGCCTGTCGCCGTCATTTGCTTAACTTAGGCATATCAGACGTTAAAGAATATATCGATGATGGTTATAGTGGTGAATATCTTGAACGACCCGCTCTCGAAAGCCTTAGAAACGACATACAATTAGGCCAAACATCTTATATTGCAATTTATGATCCTGATAGGCTATCGAGAAATCTTACCAATCAGCTAATTTTAGCTGACGAGATTGAAAAAGCAGGAACTCGTTTAACATTTGTAACAGGTGATTACGACTGCTCTCCGGAAGGCCGTCTATTTTTTAGCATGAAAGGCGCAATTGCCGCATATGAAAAAGCAAAAATCCGCGAGCGGACCTGCCGGGGCCGACGAGCAAAAGCCACTAAAGGAAAAATCGTTTCCAATGCTCACCCGTTTGGTTACGACTGGGATGCAATGAATAGCCTATATGTAGTAAACGAAACAGAAGCGCAAGTTGTGCGAGCCATCTACCAGATGTGTATTGAAAATGGTTGGGGTGCAAGGTCTATTGCCCTTGAATTAGCTCGCAATGGAGTAATAGGTCGCAATAATAGGCCCCTTTCTGTTTCTACCATTTCCCGGATTCTTTCTAAAGAAATGTACTTTGGACTTCATTATCTTTTTAAGCAAAGCGTTCGTAAAACCGGACAAAACACGCGGGAAATAACTAATAATCCTCGCGATCTATGGATTCCAATAAATATCATGCCAATAATCACTAAGGAAACCTGGGAAAAAGCGCAGCATCAAATTAAAACAAATAAACGGCTAGCTAAACGAAACACCAAACATGACTACTTGCTGAAAGGCCTCCTCACTTGCGGTTTATGTGGCCGAAGAATGATAGCCTATTCCCGCAAAGGCCTCCGAAAAAATTCCCCAGCCAAAATTTACTATTATTACTCATGTATTTATAATGAATCGAACAGTTACCTATATAACAATAATAAATGCGTTTCAAGACGAATACCATCTGAGGAGTTAGATGCATTTGTCTGGAGTTGCCTGGAGAATATGCTAAAAGAGGATCAAGAACTTATTGATCACATGAGTAACCGAGAAAATCTCGAGACAGAAGCTATACTTTTAAGCAATAATTACAAAGATTTACAGAAGAAGCAAACTGATATTAGTCATTGGTACCGCCTCAATTTATTAGATAGACAAACAGCAACAACCGAACTAACAACTCTTGCCAAAGACATTGAGTGTACTTTAATAAAAATCGATCAATTGATGGAACAACAAAAAAAAATAAATCAGTCAGCTTTAACACCAACTGAGTACTTTAAATCACTGACTTATGATGAAAAAAGAGAGATACTCCTCCGCTTACCTTATCAAATATTTGCTGTCAGGATTAACGATGATGTGGAGTTTTGGCTACAGGAGTGTTGACTTTTAAATCTCTGACTAGTTAAGATCAGAGGTTTTCAACATCAAAACTCCTCCTGTCAGGCTAATTTCCATACATTATATGAGGGACAAGGCACAAAAGTTCCTTATCCGCTAATTAGATTTTACACCAGACCACATTTCAGCAATTTTCCACTTAAACTGGATGTCATTTGTTTGACTGACGGCTTTGTTATCACCTGCGACTGCTGGTACTGCAGCTGCATTTGTAATATCAATGAAGCAGAGTGGAGGGAATAAAATACACCACCAATTCTTCCCTTCAGCCTTACCCAATAATATCCGAACAGCCTCATATTTTCCCGCTGGCAGAGTAATCTTGCCGTAGGACTTAATTGGAAAGTCAAAAATACCAATGTCCAGTTTTACCGGGTAACTTACTCCATTAACTTCTAATACCTGTTGGGCAACATGAATCAGCTCATCTTGTTTCTCAAATATTATTTGCCTCGCCACACTGGAATCAGAGACGCCTTTTAAGTGTGGAGAGAGATACTTTATAACAGCATCGCGAACTTTAAGTTTGATCTCCTGATCCTGAATGCTATCACTATTGGCTAGGACATGAAACCTAATCATGCTTGCTTGCGCATTTACACTAGATAATCCCATTTCCTGATTATAAGCTAACAATAACCACCCAATTATAACAAAACATCCACTCAAGCTAATAAATAAACCTTTTAAAATTTTTCTCCTCATCTTATCCCCCTAAGACATTCACCGCAATTATATATATTTGCGCATATGACCCAGTGCAGCTTTTTCAAGCCTGGATACCTGCGCCTGCGATATTCCAATTTCTTCGGCAACTTCCATCTGCGTTTTTCCCTCAAAAAATCTAAGTGTAAGAATATGCTTTTCTCTTTCGCTTAATCTTCTTAATGCCTCTTTAATGGCTACCCCTTCAAGCCAATTAAAATCCATATTTTTATCATCGCTTATTTGATCCATTACAAAGATAGGATCACCGCCATCATGATAAATAGGTTCAAATAACGAAATTGGTTCTTGAATGGCATCCAGTGCAAATATAATTTCTTCCCGGGGTATTTTTAACTCTTCAGCAATCTCATTAATGGATGGTTCCCTAGAATGCCTGTTCACCAGCGAATCACGAACTTGTAAAGCCTTATAAGCGATATCCCTCATCGAACGGCTTACCCTAATGGGATTGTTATCACGCAGGTATCGCCTTATTTCACCAATGATCATGGGTACGGCATACGTAGAAAATTTTACATTTTGGCCTAAGTCGAAATTATCAATGGCTTTCATTAAGCCGATACAGCCTACTTGGAATAGGTCATCAACAAATTCACCACGGTTATTAAACCGCTGAATCACACTTAAAACAAGTCTTAGATTGCCATATATCAGTTGCTCTCTTACTGCAATATCGCCATTTTGCATAATTTCAAACAGTTCTCGCATTTTAGTGGCGGAAAGCACCGGGAGTTTAGCTGTATTTACACCACAAATCTCTACTTTGTTTATAATCATTTTCTGCCCCCCCACGAATCTTCCTTACTTTGCTGTACATAAGCATTATTGCCATAGCAGGAAGCTTTTATTCAATGTTGACAATTACAACGCAGGTAAGATATTACAATACGATACCAATTACTTACGTGTTTATGGTGTAAGTTGAGACTTGATTCAGATAACTCCACCTAAATCCTAACCGAACCGTATCCAGGGACTTAGCCGCTCGCCTGTGCCCTTTAGGGTATAACTCCCACTTGTAAAAGAAAAGCGGCTTGGTCATCTGATATATAATCTGCAATAAAAAATGGCGCCCTTAAGGGCACCATTTTAAAATAGCTGTTATTCCATTCGACTAATTTCTTTCCGCAACCTCTTGATTATCCTCTTTTCCAAGCGTGAAATGTATGATTGTGAAATACCCAATAAATCGGCAACTTCCTTCTGCGTCCGTTCTACACCTTCTTCGCTCAGACCAAACCTGAGCTCCATAATTCGACGTTCGCGACCTGATAATTTATTCATCGCAGTGTATAGTAGCGTTTTGTCAACCTCTTCTTCAACTGACTTATAAATTATATCATTATCGGTACCGAGAACATCTGATAGTAATAATTCATTACCATCCCAATCAATATTAAGCGGTTCATCGAAAGAGACTTCACTACGCGTTTTGCTATTTCTTCTAAGATACATTAATATTTCATTCTCTATACATCGTGAAGCATATGTCGCAAGCTTGATCCTCTTTATCGGATCGAAGGTATTCACAGCCTTTATAAGACCAATTGTGCCTATACTCACTAAGTCCTCGATACCTACTCCGGTATTCTCAAACTTACGCGCAATATATACCACTAATCGCAAGTTGCGCTCGATAAATACACTCTTTACAGCCTTATCACCTTTTTGCAGCCGGGTAAGCAAGAATACTTCTTCGTCATTACTAAGAGGAGGCGGTAAAATCTCAGTACTACCAACATAAAAAACCTCGTCGTGATCCAGTAACTTTAATGCTTGCAACAGAGCAATGATTTTAAGTTTGATTGCTAGCTTTATTATCGGCCATTTAACACGCATTGTTTCGCCCCCTATTATACCTTTAGAATTGCAGGATGCAGCAGCGCCTGATACATATCGTTATTAGACAGAACGCCTTGATAAACTCCTAAAACTACATTGTCAGTTTCAACACGGCCACTTTTGGTTTTAATCACTAATCCATCAGGTCTAAACCCTAACAACAAGCTATTATTCCCCACTGCCCGGTAGGGAATAATTTGAACACGTGACAACCATACGTCGTCTTCACATACGTCTAAACTTTCTATCCACCGGTCAGCCGGACAATCCTGCATAAAACTTACTACACTATCATCCATAATTTTTTCCACCGTCGTCTGATTGATTAATACAACTGGCCTGCGACCTAGAATTGTATAAAGCGCGTTACCAGTGTCAAGCATTGCAGTAAATGCAACACATTTATCCTTATACCTTACTTCAGCTTGGTATAATGTACGCTGACGCAACATACGATTTAGTACAAACTTAGTTAAGACAACAATAAACAACAAACATAAAATACTACCACAAGCTAATGACGTCCATGACGCTAGAGGCAATTTATTTATATTAGTAAAGGGATCACCCGAATACAAAAAAAATAACCACCCCATTATCGCCCCCCCTAAAATAAATGAAGCAATATAAAATATTACTATTTGCAGCAATAACGCTTTCCACGTTTTGAGACCGAATGCGGCCCAAATAATGGAGAACGACAAAACTACTTTAAATACAGGGGTGTAGAAAAGTGCCAGTTGTGGCACTACACCTCCGATTACGTAGGCAGCTCCCCAGGCAGATGCTAGTAATACCCGCCACCAAACATAAGAAATTCGCGCCAGCCACGCCGTCGCCAATAAGATAACAGTATTCATGATTATATTGACGCAGAACACTACATCAACATATATATACATTTATAATACCTACCCGACTAGCCAAATTTCACGAAATGACTTTCATAACAATTTATGGTTTATTTAGAAGGTTTATTCCTAGTATACCAAGGTTAATTTCAAAAATTTGTAAATTTATGCAAGCCTATTTTATAGTATTTAATTTAAGATAGTGGGAGAAATAGCCGAATCTGCGCTAATTGTCCCGTTAAAATTCCCTTTGACAAATTACAAAATAAAAAAACCAGCCAAAAAGGCTGGTTTTAAAACTAATAATATTTATCTGACAAAAGAATCTTTATCTAACGGCGCATCCAAGCCGGAATGTCAAGATCCGGATGTCTAAATGGTTCAATTTTTGTATATTCCCCACTGTTAGGTGCAGGTTTTACGGGTTTAGCATCAAATCCGGTTGCGATTACAGTTACTCGTACTTCATCACCAAAAGCTTCGTCAATTACCGATCCAAAGATAATATTCGCCTCTGGATCAGCTGCATTTGAAATAATTTCGGCCGCTTCATTTACTTCAAATAATCCCAGGTTAGGACCACCAGTGATATTCAATAGAACACCTCTAGCGCCTTCAATAGACGTTTCAAGTAGTGGACTGCGAATCGCAGCCTCGGCTGCTGATACGGCTCTATTATCTCCAGAGCCTACGCCAATTCCCATAAGGGCCGATCCTTGTTCCAGCATAATTGTTTTTACATCAGCGAAGTCAAGGTTTATAAGTCCAGGCACAGCAATTAGGTCAGAAATACCCTGAACACCCTGGCGCAACACATCATCGGCAATCCTAAAAGCCTCTACAATGGGTGTACGCTTATCGACAACCTGCATGAGTCGATCATTAGGTATCGTTATTAATGTGTCGACTTTTTCCTTTAACTTAGCCGTTCCGCGTTCGGCTTGACCTTGACGGCGACGGCCTTCAAAAGCAAAAGGTTTTGTTACAACCCCCACTGTCAAAGCACCAACCTCTTTTGCACACTCAGCAACAACTGGTGCAGCACCAGTTCCGGTACCGCCACCCATTCCTGCAGTGACAAATACCATATCTGCTCCGCGCAATGCCTTGATGATTTCTTCACGGCTCTCTTGGGCCGCCTTTTCGCCAACTTCAGGATTTGCTCCCGCACCTAGCCCTTTCGTCAGCTTCTCGCCTATTTGGATGCGATGAGGCGCTAAGGCATGAACGAGAGCCTGTGCATCGGTATTAATTGATATAAAATCAACGCCTTTGAGACCCGAGGTAATCATACGATTTACGGCGTTGTTTCCTCCACCGCCAACTCCAATAACTTTAATAGAAGCAAACTGTTCTAAATCCATATCGAATTCTAGCATGAAAGTTTTTCCTCCTTATTTCTGTATTCCACGCTATCAAAAGAACTTTCTAATCTTTTTAAAAAATGTACTCCAAGGATTTGTCGAGAACTCCAATTCCATCCTAGCGCTGTGGTGAGCGGCATGAAGCATGATACCGTAACAAGCTGTATTACTTGGATACGCATATTCCGCCAATAGCTGATCAGGTACTTTTATTTTCACCTGTACACCAAAGCATTTTTCGAGCGCAATGCTAAAGCTTGGCAAAGCGGAACATCCACCAGTGAACAAGATCTCGTCGATAGGATGATCAACTTTCAATCCTTTCACATACTCCTGAAGAAAAAACACTATCTCTTCCACTCTACTTTCGATTACATTGGAAAGAAAGTCGTAAGAAACCTGCTTATCAATCGTGCCATAGTCATTGCAATCAAGCATTACTGCTTGTCCACGCAACGCTCTATCAAGACGGGAATAATAACGTTTTACCCCTTCGGCGTGTTGTTCACTAATCTCCAGCGCTTTCACAATATCGCGTGTTATATAATTACCGCCAAGCGGCAAGGATGCTGAGTAATATATTACCCCTTCCTGATATAGCGCGATTTCGGTTATACCGGCCCCAATGTCAACAACAATACCTCTAGTTCCACCGTCATGAGCCTGTAATGCTTGTGTACCAACAATAGAATTTGCAACAACACCGGCAACGTGTATACCGGTCTTCTGCACAGCCTCTATGAGCTCGTTTAGGGAGGCTTGAGGAACAGTTACGATAAAAACTTCAACTTCGAGGCAGGCACCCTTTTTCCCAATCGGTATTACTGTCTGTCGTTCTTTATCAACCCAAAAACATAGTGGAAGCACGTGCAGAGCTGCCAATCCCGTTGGAACGCCAGCAAGCACTGCTGAGCGACAAACCCGATCAATATCTTCGCTAGTTATAGCCTTGGGCGATAATGGTGCAACACTGCCTGCGCAGTGCAAAGAGTTAAGGCCCATCCCACCTATCCCAAGGTAGGCATTTATACCAGCAATCTGATCAGCTGCTATCACACAATTAACCGCTTGTCGAATAGAAGCTGACAAAGCGTTACAGTCCGATATGACACCTTTGTCCAACCCACGGGTCGGCATAAGACCAATGCTATTAATAATAATATCATTCTCATCTGCCATTGTTCCGGAAAAAACTTTGACTGCCGCTGTACCTACATCAATTCCCAATATGTGGCGTTTGTCCATGCCTTTCCCTCGCCCTAAATATTATGTTACATTCCATATGTTTCAACAGAATTATCATTTTCCCTTTTTTTGTTACAGAAGAAAATATAGTATTTAAAAATATACAGCTTAGGTCCTATAAGATATATAGCAAAAATGCCTAAATAATATAATAGAAACCGCCGCAAGACGGTTTCTATTATTAGAAGCATCATTTCTTTAGAAAATATCGGCGAATAATTGCCAAGTTTTGGAAAATGCGCAAGCCAAATGCCAATAAAGCAACATAATATAAATCAATTCCTAAACGATCGCCCATATAAACAAGACTGGCAGCTAATAAAGCATTTGTAAAAAAACCAGTAATAAAAATTGTATTGTCAAATTTTTCTTCGGCTCCAGCACGTAACCCGCCAAATACAGAATCCAACGCAGCCAATAAGGCTACTGACATAAACTTTGCAAATTCAACTGGTATACTAACTGGGAATAAAGCACCAATACCGAGTCCAATAATCAGGCCAATCACCGGTAGCATCATGACTAAACACCATCCTTTACCGGCTTGGCAAGTTCAAAACGAAAAGCACCTTTGTAGGCCGGAACAATTTGGTTGTCTTGGGTCTTAATTGAAATTTGAATCCCCCAAAACTGCAATGTTTCTACAACCCCCCCGCGCATCTTCAGCGCGTTTTCCAACGTGGTCGGATCTCCAATTGCTTTAATTTCATAAGGCGGCGAATAGCGGGTATTATTTACAGATAAGGTTGGCCCAGCACAACGAATCTCTGAACTAGCGATTAAACGTTGATCGTTAATGGAAATGGCTTCAGCCCCAGCAGCCCAGAGCTCATTAATAACTTTTAAAATATCATCATCATGAATTATATATAAGTTCGGATTTTCACCAAGCTTCGATTGCCGCTTGCTATCGTCTATTGTTATTGAAACGCCAGGGCCTTGCACTGTAACAACACCAGCTCCCATTCGTACTAACTCCGCTTGTTGAGTGGTGGCTGCCTCAGCACTTGATTTCCTTAACTCACTGATTTGGTTTTGTAAAGTATCACGTTCTTTTTCAGTTTGAATCAAACGCTGGGACAAATCCTCGATTCGCTGATAGGGCACGGTAGACCGAATATCTTGGGTTGTTCGAAATTGTACCGCAAGCATAAATCCTAAAATAACACACACAAAAGCAATAGCCGCTTGTCCTTGCTTTATAGATAGCACTGTTTCACCCCTTTCAATTACATCCATTGTCAATCTAACTATGATTTGAATTTAATAAACGGAGAAGCATAATTCAAGTCAATATAATCTATTCTAGCACTGTTATCAGCTAATTCACGTAGTATTTCGTTCGTCAATCTAGCTTTATCAGCCATTCTATCTGCCTTGCCAAGCTTTAACTGTGACGATTTTACAGTATAGCAAACTATAGTTCCACTTGCTTGAATATTAACTTCGGATATCTGATTAAGTATTGGTCCTTCTAACTGTGACAAATACTCTAAAACTGGTTTTATCTGCTGATTCTCAACATGATCGCCGATATAGCCGCTTTCCAACCTTATTCCAGTAATCATCGGAACGTTAATTTGTTTGAGGCTTTTATAAGCAGCTAATATTACGCCTTTATCATCAATCTCAACAAATCCATATCCACTAGCCACATAGGCAAGTGGCTGACGTTCCTTAATGCTAATAACTATAGTACCAGGGAATTTACGCGTAACATCTACGTCTGCCACACGCAAGTCTCTTTTAAGGCGTTCTTGAATATCACCAGTATTCAATTTTAAAATATTCACCGGATCCGGAATTTCAGCAATACGGTAAATCTCTTCAGTTAGCATATACTTATTTCCGTCTACTGTTACTTTGCCGACATTAAAATACGTCGAATTTACCAATACAAAACCAGCAATAAGTATAATTAGTATAATTAATAACACTGAAAAAACATACCCGATCGTTTGGTTATCCTGTCCTGGTCTTCTCATCTGGGTGAATTTTTGCATTCAATCACTCCTGTGACTAGAGAGGCTTCTAAGTCATTATACAACAACTTATTGATCCTATAAACTAAAAAAAAAAGGCAGCACTGTAATATGCTGCCTTTTTTACAAAATAACTATTTTTCTTGAGTCATTAATAGCAGCTGTTCACACAAGTCATCAAAAGCTATTCCCGCCGCGGCAGCCGCCTTAGGAACTAAACTTGTAGCGGTCATACCAGGTATGGTGTTAACCTCTAACACATACGGTCTATTCTGTTTATCAATCATAATGTCAACCCTGGCAATCCCCTTACACCCAAGTGCTATGAATGCATCAATAGCAACTTGCTGCAAACTTGATGCAACATGATCATCAAGTTTGGCAGGAACAATATATTCGGTTGCACCTTTAGTATATTTTGAATGATAGTCATAACGCCCCGAATGTGGCGCAATTTCAACGATTGGAAGAGCTTTCGGATTATTATTTCCCAGAACCGCCACAGTAACTTCTCGGCCTTTTATATACTCCTCAACCAAAACACTTTCACTATATTTGAAGGCCTGGTTCATAGCCTCTTGAAGATCGCTTGTTTTTTCCACAATATAAACGCCGATACTTGATCCCTGGGAAGCTGACTTAACAACAACAGGAAGACCAAACTCTGATTCAATCTTTATCAGCAGTGTATTCGACAACTCTTTTTTAGTATATAAACACGAGCGTGGTGTCGGAACTCCGGCTGCGATAAAAATCTGTTTAGATATTCCCTTATCCATAGCTATCGCACTTGCTAAAACACCTGATCCAGTGTAAGGAATCCCTAATAATTCCAGAGCTCCTTGCATTTTCCCATCTTCGCCATATTTACCATGAATAGCATTAAAGACAACTTCAACATGCTCTTGTATTATTTTAGTTGCAAAACGTTCTGGCTCAAGATCGATACCAATGACATTATAATCTTTTGCTTGAAGTGCGCTTAATATTGCCCGTCCAGTGTTAAGCGAGACTTCCCGCTCATCTGACGGCCCCCCCATGACAACTGCAACCTTTTTTGATTTCACATTCGATCCCCCCATCAAGTTCTGCGGCGTATAATATTTGCGCCAAGACTCTGTAACTTTTCCTCAAATTTTTCATAACCTCTGTCGATATGATATACGCTTTCAATTTCGGAAACTCCCTCGGCAGCTAATGCCGCCAAGACAAGTGATCCACCAGCCCTGAGGTCCGGTGCCGCTACACAGGCTCCGGTCAGCTTTGATACACCCCGGATAATGGCAGTACGACCTTCTACTTTGATTTTAGCACCCATTCGCGATAATTCATCCACATGTTTAAATCGATTCTCGAAAATCGTCTCAGTAATTACACTTGTTCCTTTTGCAATGGTAAATAGCGATAAAATTGGGGCTTGCAGGTCTGTCGGAAAACCTGGGTATGGTAGTGTTTTGATATCAACTCCGCGTAGCTCACCTGCTTTAACACGGATATAATTTTCAGCCGTCGTAATATGAGCACCAATCTCTTCCAGTTTATCTAACACAGAAAAGAGATATTCAGGGCGAATGTTCTCAATCGTAACATCACCATGTGTCATTGCTCCAGCCATCAGAAAAGTCCCAGCCTGAATGCGATCTGGCATAATTGTATGTTCAGTAGCGAATAACTTACTTACTCCTTCGATACAAATTGTATCTGTTCCTGCTCCGGATATTTTTGCACCCATTTTGTTCAGAAAAGTTTGCAAATCGTTAATTTCGGGCTCTCTAGCAGCATTTCTGATAATTGTTGCACCCTCAGCAAGAACGGCTGCCATCATGGCATTTTCAGTTGCACCTACACTCGGAAAATCAAAATGTATATCGCCACCAGTTAATTTATATGCTTCTGCATCAATAAATCCAAAACGTTCCCTTATTTTTGCCCCCACTTTTTCAAGTGCCTTGATATGCAAATCAATTGGGCGTGGGCCGATATCGCACCCCCCCGGATAAGATAGTCTGACCTTCTTAAACCTTCCTAGCAAAGGACCCATAAGGAAAACAGACGCTCTCATCTCACGCATAAGGTGCTCGGGTATCTCAATCTTGCTTACATTGGTTGTATCAATAATAAGCGCATTCCCTTCGCGGACAATTTTAGCACCTAACAGCACCAAAATCTCCTGCATAGCACTTATATCCCGAATGAAAGGAACATCATGAATAACGCTTACACCTGAACATAGCAGCGATGCAGCCATGATTGGTAGTGTAGCATTTTTTGCGCCACTAATTTTAAGACTACCTTGAAGCTGTACTTCTCCTGTGACGATAAATTTCTCCATCGTCTCCCCCCCTAGAAAAGTACAACCACCCCATCTAAAAAGATAATGTCTTCCATGGGAAGACAAAACACAAAACTTTACTTTTTTACTAGCAGTTCTATAAGTTCCTCACCGACTTGGTAAACATTTCCCGCTCCCATTGTTATGACTAAGTCGCCAGGCTCGGTAATTTCACTTAAGTATCGAGCAATTTTATCTTTGTCTTGAATATAGACGACATTATGAATAGCCTGTTTCTCAACCTCCTCCTTAATAACCCCGCCGTTTATTCCGGGAATCGGCCTTTCACCAGCGGCATAAATATCGGTTAGAATGAGTAAATCAGCTGGAGCAAATGCACTCCCAAATTCTTTTCTGAGTAGCATGGTCCTGGAAAATCGATGAGGTTGAAAAACGCAAATCAGCCTCTTAGGAGTCGTTTGTCGCGCCGCTAAAAGGGTTGTAGCTATCTCTGTCGGGTGGTGAGCATAATCATCTACAACCCAAATTCCATTTAGCTTTGCCTTAGTCTGAAAACGTCGTTTGGCTCCTTGAAAAACACCCAGACCTTCTACTATTTGATCAAATTGCAATCCCAGATGAATGCCTACTGCAATAGCCGCTAAGCAATTCGCTACGTTATGCCGCCCTGGAACATCTAACTGCATAGTTCCGAGTAAAAGCTCAAATCGATAGACCTCGAAAATTGTCGCCGCACCATGAGCACGTATATTACTAGCGCGGTACTCGGCATCGTCATAATCAATGGCATAGGATATAAATTTTCTATCTAAATTTCTGGCCATATCACGGATATGGCTGTTATCAAAACATAAAACAGCCAGGCCGCTATCTTGAGGAATTTTTAATAAAAACTCCTCAAATGTATGTAAAATATTTTCCATTGTTTGATAGAAATCCATATGATCATTTTCAATATTAGTGACAACAGCGATTTCCGGCGAAAGCTTTAAAAATGATCCATCACTTTCGTCAGCTTCAGCAACCAGCCAGCTTCCTGCACCTAGTTTAGCATTACCACCAAGATAACCCACTTCCCCGCCAATAATGAAAGTCGGGTCAATACCAGCTTTCTCAAGCATAACCGCGATCATAGATGTTGTTGTTGTTTTACCATGGGCACCAGCTACAGCAATACCTTTGCGCTCATCCATTAAGGCGGAAACAACATCAGAGCGATGATAAATTTGAATGTTTTGCAACTTTGCAGCTAGAACTTCTGGGTTCGTATCGGGAATGGCTGTAGAGACGACAACTGCTTGGGTATCACTAAGATTTTGTTCATGATGACCAATATAAACCCTCGCACCCATTCTTTGTAATTTCTGCGTTGCCTCCGAAGCACTCATATCAGAGCCTGATATATCATAGCCCATTTGTAGCAAGATTGTAGCAATGGCGCTCATACCTGAACCACCAATACCAATAAAATGAAATTTCCTGATGTGTTTCAACAAAAAACCCTCGCTCCTTTCTCGAGCCACACCCCGCATTCATAGCGTATCTTATTGTATGAACATCGGGGTATTGATGTTACTAGAATTAATGTTTTAATCATCTTATAAATCAGCTAATTCAATAGCAAGTTGTGCAATATGACCGGCTGCTTCAGGACGGCCTAAACTTTTACTAGCGGCAGCCATTTTTTTGAGTCTAGAACAGTCATTGATTAATTCATTAACTAATGCTAAAAGTGTATCACCCGTGAGGTTTTTGTCCAGTATAACGGCAGCGGCGCCATAGCGCTTCATAACACTCGCATTATGCTCCTGATGATTTTCAGCAGCATATGGATAAGGTATTAAAATTGATGGAATACCACGCGCCGTTAATTCAGCCAATCCAACGGCACCTGCTCGAAATATTGCCAGATCAGCTGCTGCTAAGGCAAGAGGCATATTATACAAATAGGGTTTTATACTAATATTTCCAGTAGAGGTAATATCTATACCAGCCTGTTCTAATTTTCCAACTATGCCATTATACTCGCTTTTTCCCGTAACATGCAATAGTTGGACATCGTTTTGACTAGTAAAATAATTGAATATATCGATCATTGCGTTGTTTATACTGCGCGCCCCCCGACTTCCTCCGGAAATAAGGATTGTCCGTTTTTCGGGGTCAAGTCCCAAAGCTGCAATGCCCTCTTCACGTGAAGCAGACATAACCTCAGGCCGGATTGGATTGCCTGTATAAACAATCTTTTCTTTTTGGGGAAAATAATTCGCAGCATCAGCATAACCAACCGCAATTTTATTAACAAAACGGGCCAAAATTTTATTGGTAATCCCAGGAATAACATTTTGTTCCTGAACCATTGTCGGCACCCCAAGTAAGCTAGCTGCCAAAAGAACCGGACCGCAAACATACCCTCCTGTACCAATAACAATATCCGGTTTAAACTTCCGAATAATCCTTTGTGATTGCCAAACACTTGCCGCTGATTGGAATAATGTAGTCAAATTCTTTAATGTAAAGCGTCGCTCAAACCCACTTACGTTAACTGTACTAAAAGCATAGCCTTCTTTGGGTATTATGTCTGCTTCTAGTCCCTGTTTAGTGCCAACAAACAGTACTTCACACGCCTTAACTTTTTCCTGAATAGCCCTACTTATAGTAATAGCGGGGTAGATGTGTCCACCTGTCCCCCCACCTGATAAAATGACGCGCATTTGTGAATTGCCCCCTCATTTTAAATTAACATAGCGTGAGATATTTAGTAATATTCCTACTCCAGATAATGTAAAAATTAGCGCTGAACCGCCGAAGCTTAAGAATGGCAAAGGTATTCCGGTTACAGGCATTGATGCAGTAACTACCGCAATATTCATCAGCGCCTGCATAATGATCATTGTTGTAAGTCCCGCTGCCATTAAACTACCAAAAATATCGGGCGCTGAAATAGCCACTTTAAAGCCACGCCATGCAAACAAGAAAAAGAGCAATATAATAGTAATGGTTCCAATAAAACCCAACTCTTCACCTAATATTGCAAAAATAAAATCAGTATGAGGCTCAGGTAAATACAAGAATTTTTCCCTGCTTCGCCCAAGGCCTACACCAAACAACCCTCCTGAACCAATGGCATACAGTGATTGAATAATGTGATACCCGGTGTCGAGAGGATCTGACCAAGGATCACTAAACGCCAAGAGACGCTTCATTCTATACGGCTCAACAATGATAGCAGAAATAATGCCGAACACTCCAGCAAAGCCTAATGAAAACAAATGGGACAATTTTGCCCCAGCTGTAAATAGCAGGACGAAGACTGTGCCACCTATCGCCAAGGCTGTTCCAAGATCAGGCTCTTTAAGAATAAGCCCGAACACCAGAAGCAATACCACTAATTGAGGGAGGACGCCTTTGACAAAACTTGTAATCTTATCTTGACGCAACGATAAGCTACTTGCACAAAACAGTACCATACTCAGCTTGGCAATTTCCGATGGCTGCATGTAGATGGATCCCACTCCCAACCATCGTCTAGCGCCATTTACAACTCTTCCCAAGCCAGGAACAAGGACTAAGACTAAAAGCACTAAAGTAACAATCATGATCGGCTTAGCTAACTTTCGCCAAGCATGATAGTCGATATTCATAGTAAGAAACATAGCAATAAGCCCTAAACTAACCCATATAAGCTGCCGTTTTAGGAAGTAATAACTATCTTGAAAGTTGACATAGGCAGAGACCGCACTCGAACTATATACCATGACAACACCAATGGCTAACAACGCTATTATGGCACAAAAAATGATAGGATCGGGTGATTTAGGTCTACTCCCCAAGACAACTCCCCCCTTTAGGCTAATTGCTGAACGAAGTTTTTAAATGCTCTCCCCCGTTCCTCATAATTCTTAAACATATCATAACTGGAACAAGCTGGCGACAGCAAAACTACTTCCTTTTCTCTAGCGAACTCGTGCGCTAACCTTACTGCACTTTTCATATCCACCACACAAGAGATATTTTTTACACCCTGCTGGATAGCTGATTCCCGAAATCGATCACTAGCCTCACCTATTAAAATCAAATGTCTTACCTTTTCCTTGACAAGTTTCATAAACTCGGTTAAATCAGTCTTCTTGTCTCGGCCGCCCGCAATTAATATCACTCCACCGCTAAATGCCTCTAGTGCTTTTATAGCCGATTCAGGATTTGTTGCCTTTGAATCGTTGTAATATTGAACACCTTTAATCGTAACTACAGGCTCAATACGGTGTTCTACACCAATAAACCCACGCAAAACCCGTGCCATTTCGTGAGCTTTGACACCCGCAAGAAATGCTGCACCACATGCCGCCAATGCATTTTCAATATTATGAGCACCTTTTATTTGCAGGTCGGCTACTGAGCATATCGAAATGACATCCCCATTCCAGTTGATTTTAATAATATCATCTTGCACAAATACCCCTGACGTCAGCACCGTCTTCCGGCTAAAAAACACAACTTTCGACTGGGCCTTATTAGCCATATTTCTAACAATATCGTCGTCGTAATTGAGAATGATAAAATCATTTAGAGTCTGCTTAGCAAATATTTTCTCTTTCATCTTTATGTAAGTATTCATGGTTCGATGCCTATCAATGTGGTCAGGAGTAATATTTAGGATGACAGCAATTTTCGGCCTAAAACTTAAAGCTGCCTCAAGCTGAAAGCTTGAGATTTCTGCAATAACAATCCCCGAATCGCCTACCATTGCTACCTCTTGTGAGAGTGCCTGCCCAATGTTACCCCCAATGACTACATCTTTGTACGTTGTTTTTAGCATTTCACCAAGCAAAGTTGTCGTTGTTGTCTTACCATTAGTGCCAGTTACGGCAATTATTGGTGCTTTACATAATTGATAAGCAACTTCAACCTCACTTATTACCTGTATTTCTTTTGCTTTCGCTGCTTTGATAAGCGGGATATAAATCGATACGCCAGGAGAAAGCACAACACAGTCAATACCTGCTAGCAAGCTCTCATCCTGACTTCCTAATACTAGAGAAACTCCAAGAGTTTCTAACTTTGAAAAATCTTTATCAATTAATTGCCTAGGTCTCGTATCGCTTAGTGTGACTTTGGCGCCTAAACTCTGCAAGATAGCGGCAACTGAAATCCCACTTATGCCTGCACCTAACACAAGGATACGTTTATTTTGAAAGCTCACTCTATATTCCTCCTGCCCGACTCGCTGCCAAAATAGCCAAGGCGATTACACCAAAAGCAACGCCTACAAGCCAGAATATAATGACAACTTTTGTTTCTGACCATCCCGAAAGCTCAAAATGGTGATGAATGGGACTCATTAAAAAAACACGCTTTCCTGTCGACTTAAAGGACGCCACTTGAATAATTACCGATAAAGCTTCGATGACAAACACTCCGCCCACGAGCACCAGCAACAATTCAGTTTTAGTCATAACTGCCACCGCAGCAAGTGCTCCCCCTAAGGCCAATGAACCAGTATCACCCATAAACACCTTAGCTGGATGGGCATTAAATCGCAAAAATCCCAGTGTCGCGCCTGCTAGAGCGACACAAAAAACTGCCAGCTCATACTTACCAAAACTCAGACAAATGATAGCGTAAGCAACGGCTGCTACAGTTGTCGTCCCTGCTGCCAAACCATCAAGACCATCAGTTAGATTTACAGCATTTGTAGTGCCAACAAGAACAAGAAAAATTAAAACATAATATAAAGGTCCGAAATCAATGGTGGTTCCTAACAATGGAATCCACAGGTCAGTACCACGGTTCATATAGACAGCGGCAATATAGGCCAAGGCGATTGCCATAATAATTTGACCTAATATCTTCTGTTTAGCTTTTAATCCCAATGAACGCTTCAGAACTACTTTTATAAAATCATCTAAAAAACCAATCAGCCCATGGCCGATGGTAACGAATAACGCCAGCCAAACTTCAACGCTTTTCCCAGCGTACAACACAGTAGGAATAAGTAAAGCAACGAGAATGATTACCCCACCCATTGTCGGCGTTCCTGCCTTAGCATAATGGCGTTCAGGTCCTTCTTGTCGAATGCTCTGGCCAACTTTTAATCGCCGCAATAATGGGATAATAAGCGGCCCCAATATCAGAGCCACCAAAAATGACAGTCCGGCGGCGTAGAACAATGCTTGCATGATAGACCTCCCTAGAACTTAGCTCACTGCATCTAAAAGCTTCTCCATTTGCATGCCCCGGGATCCCTTTAGCAAAACTGTGTCACCAGGCATTAAATGTTGTTTTAAAGCATTTTCTGCTTCTTCATGATTTTTACAGGCAATAACAACGTTAGAGCCGCTTACACGTGCTTCTTGCGCAATATAAGCAGCCATTTCTCCGACTGTAATAACAACTTCAATCCCACTATTGCCAACCTTGCGCCCAATTCTTTGATGAGCTTCGACGGCTACTTGTCCTAATTCAAGCATATCGCCCAAAACGACCACCTTACGCCCCTTAGCAATCTCGGCCAGAGTATCAACAGCTGCCTCCATGGAGAGCGGACTTGCATTATATGCATCATTTATAATTGTATAATTGCCTTTTGTCTCAAACGAAAGTCGCATTGCACTTCCAGTAAAATGTCGTATTCCTTGCCTGATTTCATCAAAGCTAAGGCCAAGCACTAGACCTACAGCAACAGCCGCAAGCACATTATAAACATTATGCCGCCCAACTGTCGGAACGAATAGTTCCGCTATTTCTCCCAAATACTTCGCACTAATCGTCATGCTATTTTCGTTAATCTTGACATTAACGCCTTGTACGTCACAACCATCTGCTATACCATAGAAAATCACACTGGCATCAGTTTTTTGCCCCATTTCACGTACAAATGCGTTGTCTCCATTCAAGATAGCCCTACCTGCTTTAGGCAAAGATTCTACTAATTCGGCTTTTGCCGTCGCGATATTTTCTAATGACCCCAACAGTTCCATATGTGTTTCACCAACATTAGTGATTACCCCAATACTTGGCAATGCAATGTCAGTCAGCTCTTTAATTTGACCTAAACCCCGCATTCCCATTTCCACAATCGCAACATCATGATGTAAATTAAGATCTAACAAAGTTAACGGTAGTCCAATTTCATTATTGTAATTAGCTTCTGTTTTAAGAATAGTAAACCGGCTACCCAAAACAGCTGCTATCATGTCTTTTGTCGTCGTTTTACCGTTAGAACCCGTGACCGCAATAACTGGAATCGCAAAACGCTGACGATGAAAGCGGGCCAAATTTTGGAGTGCCGATAGGGTATTCCCTACCTTAATAATGGCAACGTTATCGTCAAAAGATAGATTTTCTTCACGACTTATCACAATTCCTACAGCACCGTTTTGTATGGCCTGCGGAATAAAATCATGCCCATCAAAGCGCTCGCCCTGAAGCGCAATAAACAGGTCTCCTGGTCGCACCTTCCGGGTGTCGGTCGTTACACCACTGAACTGTTTAATTGTTCCGGGCTGCAACAAAACTCCTTTAGTTACAGTACAAACTTCAGATAATATAAACTCTGCCATCACTTCATCTCCATAATAGCCGCACGGGCTACTTCGCGATCGTCAAATGAAATTGTCTTATCCTTGAGTATTTGATACGTTTCATGGCCTTTACCTGCGATAATAACAATATCATCTTCTTCTGCAAAACCAATGGCTAGATAGATTGCTTCCCGGCGATCAGCAACTCTGTTATATACCTTATTTTCATAGCTGCCTTCGCATATTCCGACTTCAATTTCATCTAGTATGGTATCCGGATCTTCAGTCCGCGGATTATCGGAAGTAGCGATAACAACATCAGCATATTGCATTGCTAAAGTCCCCATAATAGGCCGCTTAGTACGGTCACGATCACCACCACATCCAAAAACAACAATAATCCGCCGTCTGGCAAATTCCTGCGCTGTCTTTAAAATATTTTCAAGTCCGTCAGGGGTATGAGCATAATCCACAATAACGCTAAACGGCTGACCAGCATTAACCACTTCAAAGCGCCCTGGAACACTCTGGAACGATTCTAGTGCCTTCTTTATTGTTGATGCGTCAATTCCTTCAGCTAATGCTGCACCAATCGCCGCCAAAACATTATAGACATTAAACATTCCGGTAATATTTAGATGAAGTGGTATTTTCTCTTCGGACGTATTAACGACCAAATGTGCCCCCATCGACTCAATTTTAATGTTATTCGCTACCAAGCTTGCCTTATTTCTAACACCGTAGGTCATCTTACGACATTGCGTATTCTTCAGCATAAAATCAGCAATAGGATCATCGGTATTTATAATCGCAGTCTTTCCTAATTTTATATTATCAACGTTATTTAATTTGCGAAACAACTCGGCTTTCGCATCAGCATATCTTTCAAAGGTGCCATGAAAATCCAAATGATCTCGAGTCATATTTGTAAATACCCCTACGTCAAACTCACATCCCGCGACTCTGTCAAGAGCCAAGGCATGCGACGAAACCTCCATGACAACGTAATCCATCCCCTGTTCAGCCATTTCAGCTAAGACAGTCTGGAGATCAATAACATCTGGGGTTGTATTGCTTATTGGCCTTGTCTCGTCTTCAATAAGAATCTGGATTGTGCCAATGACACCTACCTTATATCCAGCCGCACGCAAAATATCTCGAATAAGATAAGTTGTCGTCGTTTTTCCATTCGTACCAGTAACACCAATGATCCGTAGCTTAAGCCCCGGGTAGTCATAAAAGAACGGTGTTATTTTGCGCATGGCCACTTTAGTGTCAGGTACTTTGATTACAGTCATATCCTCAACGGCAACATCCTTCTCAACGAGTATAGCAGTTGCCCCCGCTTGCCGTGCCTGTTCAATATAATCGTGTCCATCAACTCGATTACCAGTAAGGCAAACAAATAGCGCTCCTGGTACTACCTTCCGGGAATCATGAGCTATTCCCTTAATTAATTGCCCAGCATTTCCACTTATCTCGGCCTCCAGGAGCAATGCAATTAATTCTTGTAACTTTTTCGCCATGCGACATCCCCTACCTTTTCTCAGTCACTATTATTGCCATAATTACCAATTTTATCTGTTAGTGAAGAAAAAGTCTACCTATAAGTGTATCTATTCTAAGAAGACTGTAATCATTGACCCACTCGGAATTTTACTCCCCGACAGAGGGTCCTGCTTAGCAACCTTACTCCCTGGTCCAACCGGTGAAATACTAAGTCCGACCTGCCCAAGAATATCAGATGCTTCTCTTAATGTAAGCCCGATACAATCGGGGACAGTAACCGAACCTATACCATACCTTGGTGTTAGCGTATAGACCAGTACATGAGTACCCTTTGGTATTCTACTGCCTGGTTTGGGAATCTGATCCGCTACTCTTTCTCCTGACTCCTCAATACGAGGATTAAACCCAGCCTTTTGTAAAACCTTCATAGCTTCAGAAACTTCAAGATTAATTACGCTTGGGACAATAACGTGCGGATCTACTTGCTCCGGATCACCATTTTCTTCTAAACGCTGGGTAACGTTTAGGTACTCCATTATATCTTTGATCGCAGCGCCAAAGACCGGAGCCGCAATTTGACCGCCATAATAGATTCCCACCGGTTCATCAATGATTACAAGCATAGCAACCTGCGGATTATCAGCCGGTGCAAACCCTGCGAAGGAAGCAACATATTTACCTGGCATATAGCCCCCTGCACCAACTTTCTGGGCAGTACCAGTTTTTCCTGCAATTCGATAACCCTCAACATAGGCATTTTTACCGGTACCATTTTTCACAACACTTTCAAGAACCTCTTTTACTTCTTTAGCCGTAGCCGCATCAACCACTTTTTCCACTACATCAGTTTCAAACCCGCGAATTGTATTCCCTGCACGATCTTTAACTTCTCGAACAATTTGTGGGCGTGTTCTTAGTCCATCATTAGCAACAGCTGATACAGCTGTGATTAATTGAATCGGAGTAACAGCAATCCCCTGCCCCATTGAAATAGTGGCAATATTGATCGGTTTCACCTGGTTTTTATTAATTACAATGCCTTTGGCTTCGCCGGGCAAGTCGATATTACTCTGTCGGCCCAACCCAAATGCCTCTAAATATCGATAAAAGGGATCCCGCCCTAACTTAAGGCCTACTGTAACAAAGCCTGTATTACACGAATTTTCAACAACCTCGCGAAAAGTTTGGCTGCCATGACCGCCGTGTTTCCAGCAGTGAATTGTTCTTCCCTGCACTTCTATACCGCCCGGATCAAAAAAGCGATCATCAAGTTTAACAACTTTATCACCTAGTACTGCAGTCGTTGTCAGTACTTTAAAAGTCGAACCAGGCTCATAAGTATTCGAAACAGCATTATTTCGCCACAATTTGGGAGAGAAATCAGCAAATTGATTAGGGTTATAATCCGGTCGATTTGCCAACGCCAAAATTTCTCCTGTATGTGGATTCATTACGATTATCGTTGCAGCTTTTGCCTGTGTATCTTTCATGACTCGATCAAGATCACGTTCAATGATCTGTTGGATAACTGTATCGATGGTAAGATAGATATTGTGTCCTTCAACTGGCGGGACAAAGCGATGTGTCGCATAGGGAATTTCCCTGCCCCTTGCGTCGTACTCCACAACAATACTGCCAGCACGTCCTTTTAGATAACTATCAAAAGTCATTTCCACGCCGTCTAACCCTTGACTGTCAATTCCTGTAAAGCCCAATATGTGGGCAGCTAAATTATCCTTAGGATAATACCGACGGTTTTCTTGTGTTAACCCAATCCCCGGAAGACTTAATTTCTTTATCGCTAGAGCACTCTCGACATCAATCTTCCGTTTAATCCAAGTAAAGGCTTGTCGTTTCTTTAATTTAGCAGCTAGTTTATCTCCATCCAAACTCAAAATAGCAGCCAATTTGGCTGCTGTCTCATCGGCATCTCGTATTTCGGCTGGAATTGCATAAACCGATTCTGTACTAACGCTAACGGCTAGTTCCCTTCCATGTCGATCATAAATAATTCCACGCTTGGCCTCTACGGGTATATCGCGAATCCGTTGATCAATAGCATTTTCGGCAAGCCAAGAACTTTTAAAGAACTGTATATACATGAGACGGCATCCTAACCCAAACATAATGACTGCAACAAACAGAAACAATATGACAACCCTTTTTCGAATAATTACGTGAGCAGCTGACGCCATTGAATCTCCCCCAATTCAAATTAACGCCCTTTGCTTGCCTCCGCTTTGCCAGACTTCAATACTTCCATGATTGTGCTTGCAACACTTGCATTATTAGCGTTCTTACTAGCCGTCATATCACTTTGCACATTAGATGCTTGATATACATTTTGCGGCACAACCATACCAAACTGGATAGTGGCTATATGCTGGATACGCTGCGGCGATTTTAGCTTAGCAATGTCAAGACGCAGTGCTTCATTTTCTCTTTCATATTTAAGGATTTGCGCTTTTGTCTGTACCAAATCATAACCAGTTCGGATTATAGCTTCACTCCGGAATGTGACAAACATGGCCGCAAGAGCAATCATTGTGACCATCAAAAAGCACTTTACCCGCAGTTTAGCATTCTTGCGCGATAAGCCTGTATTGGAGGATGGGGCGATTTGTTGTTGTACTTCTTCTTCTATTACCCACTCTTGCTTTCTACTCGCTAACATATGTATTTACCCTCCTTGGAAATTAGAACATGATACCTTTCCTACAGTTGTCGCTTTATAATTTTTCCGCCACTCGCAGCTTTGCACTACGCGATCGTGGATTTTCATCAACCTCATCCTGCGATGGAGCAAGTGCTTTACCAAGAGTTTTTATTTGGGGAGACTTTCCGCACACACAGATAGGCATTTTGGGTGGGCACACGCAGCCTCGTGCCAATGTCTGCAGAGTTTGTTTGGCAATGCGATCCTCTAAGGAATGGAACGTTATAATGCATATCCGCCCCCCTGGCTTTAGCCGATCAACAGCTGTTATAAACGTCTGCTGTAGGATCCCAAGCTCATCGTTTACCTCAATTCGAATGGCTTGAAAAGTCCGTTTTGCCGGATGGGGGCCTTCCCTGCGGGCCGCAGCCGGTATTGCCTTTTTTATAACATCAACAAGCTGACTGGTTGTTTCAATTTTGGCCTGTATTCTTTCACTCACAATAAACTTTACAATACGCTTTGCCCAGCGTTCTTCTCCGTAATCATGTATTACCCTAGTTAGTTCCTCTTCCGAATAGAAATTTACTACGTCATAAGCCGATAATGGTGCATTGGGATTCATTCTCATGTCTAAAGGAGCTTCTTGCATATATGAGAACCCACGTTCAGGAATATCAAGCTGATGTGATGATACGCCTAAATCAAAAAGAATCCCATCGATTTGATCAACATTAAGGTCATTCAATATTTGGGCAAGATTACGAAAATTGTTTTGTACAATATCTACCCGACATAGCGCAGAAGCTAACCTCTGCTGACCAGCAGCAATCGCTTCAGGGTCTTGGTCAATGCCAATAAATCGTCCGCTATGATTTAGCCTTTTTACAATTTGAGATGCGTGACCGCTTCCGCCAAGCGTACAGTCAACATAAATCCCCGATTGATTTGTAACAAGTTTATTTATACTTTCTTCCATAAGAACACTTACATGATGGAAATTCACTCATGTCACCTCTTGATCATATCCCTAAATCTATCAGGTTTTCAGCAATTTGCTCCACCGTGGGTGCAACTTGAGCGTTATACTCATTCCATAAACCCTTATCCCATATTTCAATACGACTGGATACGCCAATTACGACTACATCCTTGTCAATTTTTGCATACTCTCGTAAATTACTTGGCAATAGAACACGGCCCTGCTTATCGCACTCCAGCTCTGCTGCTCCAGCAAAAAAGAACCGCATAAAAGCTCTAGCCTCAGGATTTGCAAGCGGTAAACGCTTAAGCTTTTCTTCTAGGATAGCCCACTCTTGTCTGGCATATACGAATAGACAGTTATCTAGCCCTTTGGTAGCAATAAATACATCGCCCAGCTCGTCTCGAAACTTCGCTGGCAAAATCAATCGACTCTTACTGTCTATCGTATGTAAATATTCGCCTACGAGCATAGCTTATCACCGCCAACCATCCATCTACCACTTTCCACCACAATAAACCACTTTTGCCTATATTTTCTCGAAAAAAACAAAAAACCCTTCAAGGATTTGAAGGATTTTAAAAAAATATTGGCATTTAGTTCCAGAGACCTGGGTTTAATAGGACATCAGTCCCGTCAATTCCTTATTGCGCCAAATCTTTCAAGTAGAGGAGCTCCATTGAGCCTAATAAAAAAGCTTCGAAAGGTTTGCTGACTCTTAAAAATTGGAATTCGTTCAAGAGCGTATAAGTCACTTTTGGGACCGTCTTGACCATAACGAATCGTGAAAGCTGCAGTATATCCTGCTTTACGGACAATATCTTCAATTTGTAAATTATAAGCACCAGTAGGATACGCAAAGTATTTAGGAGTCACCCCAAGCTGTTGCGTTATTTCGTCACGCGATTGAACCAGTTCATTTTCTATCTGATCAGCAGGAAGGTTTGTCAGGGGAAGATGATTAACGGTATGAGAAGCAAAAACAAAACCGCTCTCTTGCATTTCCCTGACTTGTTCCCATGTTACAAATCGTGGGTCTTTTCCCACCATGTTGGTGATAATAAAAATCGTTGCTGTAAAATTGTACTTTTTTAGGATGGGATACGCATTGCTATAATTATCCGCATACCCATCATCGAAGGTAATAAGGATTGGCTTGTCCGGTAAAGCATTACCATATTTTATATTCGCAACTAAATCATCAGGATTAATAGAATGATATCCATTATCGTGCAGATATTTAATTTGCTCTTCAAACTCGCCTGGTGGAATTGATAAGGCGTGATGATAATTATCTACTTTGTGGTAATTTAATGCTGGAATGTCTTGCGATTCCAGATGACTACCAAAATTACCTGCTGCCATAGGAATACTTGACACGGCTGACACCGCGACAATAGACAAACATAGAACAAGGGCCAGAACCAACAGCATTAGTTGTCTATCGACTTTTATCATCCTTCGCACCCTCTCACTATGCTCCTTATCGTCTTCGGTACGATCATTAACACACATCAATGACTACAGCATCAGTGATTTGTTGAAGCCGTGCTGGTGCAATCGGCAACGCCGAATTGCTTGTTCCTGCAGCGGCAAATACCACTTGATAATTAAACAAGCTTCTATCAAGAAAAATCGGGATTGATTTTTCTAACCCCACTGGTGAAACTCCGCCGGGTAAAAATCCGGTCAATTCAAAAACAACTTCAGAACTGGCAAATTTAACTTTTTTTGCCTGTACAATATGGGCAAGCTTTTTAGTGTTGACCTTTTTATCACCACATGTCACCACCAAAAACGAATTGAATTCAGCAGTGAATAAAAGCGTTTTTGCAATTTGGCCGACTTCTACCCCAAGCGTTTGTGCTGCCATTTCTGCCGTATGGGTACTGTTATCAAATAGAATAACTTTCAAATCCGGATACTTATCAATAAAGTCCTGGACGCGCTTTAGCGCCTTATTATTTGACATACTATCTCCCTCTAACCCTAAGCTTACAGCTTAACCATTGACGTTTAAGACATATAATAAGGACGGTAGCTATTAAAAACAGACATATTGCTTGCGCCAAGCGCATACCATAAATGATTTCACTGTCGATGCGCAAATCTTCAATAAAAAATCGACCAGCCGAGTAGATAAATATGTAGAGTAAAAAAGTACTACCCTCCGCAAAATTTCGCTGTTTATTATTAAAAACATTTCGAATAATTGCAATTAGAAAAATCAAGAAAGCAAGCCCTGATTCATATAGAAATGTAGGCTGAAAAAAGTCATACTGCTGAAACCCAAAGGGGCGAGAGGCAAAATCAATATATATACCCCAAACATCATTAGTAGGATAGCCGAAAGCCTCTTGATTTATAAAATTTCCCCACTGCCCAATTGCCTGTGTAATCGCAATGCCAGGTGTTAAAATATCGGCATAACGCCAGAACGATAATCGCTTACTATAGGTGTAAACAAGAATAGCTGCCACAACACCTAAAAAAGCTCCATGAATAGCCAATCCACCATGCCAGATCGAAAACCATTCCAGTGGATTATTCTTATAAACAGTCCAATGAGTTAGAACAAAGTACAGTCTGGCAGTAAGAAACCCCGTCGGTATACAACATAAAATGAGATAAAGCACCGTTCTTCGTGTTGCACCGAAAAGCCGGGCCTGCCATAAACTGACGCAAATACCAACCAATAGGGCAAATGCTAGAATAATCCCATACCAATGGACAGCTAGTGGTCCAATAAAAAAAGCAATAGGGTTCATATTTAATCCTCACACTGTCAAGATACAACAGTATTTTAACTCTTCAACGCAAAAATTGCTAGCAAAACTTTAGTATAGCCTTATACTGTGAGGCAATACTAAAGAAGGCGAGGAATCAGCACTAAATATTTCTGACAGCGATCAGATTAATATGCTATAATATCATCGTTAATAATTTTTTCCATATAGGAGGATATATTATGCAAATTACTAAAGATATGAGCATCATCGAGATTGTCCAAAAGTTTCCGCAAACAGCAGACATCTTTCTTAAGCACGGAATGGGCTGCTTAGGTTGTGCTGCTGCTAGATTTGAGAACATTGAACAGGGAGCATCAGCGCACGGTATTGATGTAACTGCTCTGATCAATGACTTAAACAAAGCTGTTGCCAAATAGTTTCGCCATTTTAATCAAAAAATAATTTGTAACTTTTTTTACAGCAAAAGACAGGGTTTTCACCCTGTCTTTTTGTTATTTCATCAAAGGACAATAGTTATAATAGAGTGAACAATTCACATTAGCGAATGAAAGTGATGCTCTGCGCAATTTCTTGATCTAGAGCCAAATCAGTGTGTCCAATACGCAATACATAAACAGGCTTTACCTGAAGCACTTCTACCTCTGTACCTGGCAAAATACCAAATACAGCCAGTTTATGAAGATGCTGTTTATTAAGTACATTCAAAGCGAAAACTTTTGCCTTATCACCTGGCCTTAACGCTGTAACCAATAGCTTATCAGACAAAATATCACCCCTAATAGCCCCATATTCCACCCAGCAGAGTAAGCATCCAATGAATACCCATCCCCGCGCTAAATGCGATTCCGATGATTAGAAGAATCATAATCATCGAAACAAAAATTCCTCTTTCTTTTACCATCACAACAAGTTGGGCAACACAAGGAACAAATAAAGTCAAAGTAATTGCAGCTACTAATAGCTGGGCATCATTAAGCAAACCCGCCGTACACATATCATAAAGCCCCGCAGCTCCATAGTCACGACGAAAAAAACCTAATAGAAAGGCCTGCGCTGCCTCTTTCGGCAGCCCTAATAGTGTCATAGCAGGCTCAGTCGCCGCAATAATTGAGGATAAAATGCCGCTTTGATCCCCTATCCATAATAGTACGCTAGTTATAATAAACACTGGCAATATTTCAATAAAGTACCAGGACATCCTAGTATAAGCTTTAATAATTATGTTAGACCATATTGGCATACGAAGTGGGGGAATCTCCATATAAAATGCACTGGGTCCCCCTGGCATCAGTCGAGCGGCAAGCCAACCAACAATGATAAAAACTAGGCCGACAAACATTGCCCATATGGCGACAGAGATACTATTCCCCGATATTATCGCCAAAACAAGACCAAGCTGGGCGGAACAAGGTATAGTAAGCGAAAGTAAGAAAGTCGCCAGAATTCTTTCTCTTCTTGATTCTAATGTTCGTGTCACCATAACTGCCATCGTCCCGCAGCCTAAACCTAAGGTCAAAGGAATAACGGCGCGGCCGTTCAGGCCAAAGTTTTTAAATAAGCGATCAACTAATAAGGCTAACCGCGGTAGGTAACCACAATCCTCAAGAATGGCAAAGGCCAGGAAAAAAGTGCCTACAATGGGTAATATAATCACCGCTGCATAGCGAAACCCTAACGAAAAAATTCCATACTCACCGACAATCAATGACTGCAGCCACTCAACTGACGTGTGCTGGTAAATAAACGCTTGAACGAGCGGACTAATGACCTTTTTAAAGATGTTTTCATCAATATAATCAACTAAATATCCGGCTCCAAATTGACCGACAAACATATAAAGCCCAAAGTATAATACCAAAATCAATATAGGTATGCCAGTAATCGGCTCTCTAGTCAAACGACCTATTTTTTCAGCACTTCGACTTTTGTTAGTCTCAGTATAATTCATAACCAAGCCAATAATATTATCTACCATTACTTGTCTTTGTACTGTTAAAATATAATCCAAATTATCATTGTATCTAGCTGCCAACTGTCGTTTTACGGCAATGATTTTTGGGAAATCAGGCTCACTGCTTACAGAATTTAAAATGACTTCATCACCTTGCAATAACAAAAGTGCAGCCATCCTATCAGTCGTGTTGTAATTATTCTGAAGCAAAGAGCTAATCAGCGTGATCGCTTGCTCGATATCATCAGAAAACAGTAACCTAACTGGCTCTTTAGCCTGATATAGGACAATCTCCTTCTTTAGTGTATCCAAGCCATACTTCTTAACCGCTGAGCTTGTATTAACTGGTATTCCTAAAACATCTGACAATCTTCTGGTATTGATCCGTATGCCAAGTTTCTGGGATTCATCAATCATATTCAAGTTTAAAATTACCGGCAGACCGGCATCTAAAAGCTGTAATGTGAGCAGCAGCATCCGTCGAATGTTTTTGGCATCAGCAACATGTACGACAAGATCAGGTTGCTCACAAAAGATAAGTTGACGCGTTACGCGTTCTTCATCAGTTAATGGAATTAAAGCATAGATTCCGGGGGTATCGATCACTTCGTATTTCTTACCCTCAATCTTAAGTTCCCCGCGCGATACATCGACAGTAGTGCCCGGATAATTCGAGACTGTTACATATCTTGATGTAAGATAGTTAAATATTGCACTTTTACCAACATTTGGCGAACCAACGAGTGCCACTTTTCTCAATTTTCCGCTCACCGCCCGAATAGTAATTCAATATTTCCTATTCGGGCAGCATTCGAAATATGTACGAAGAATGAGAACAAATGAAAAAGCGTGCTACCGCATGGTTAGCACGCTTTTCTTATCGATTCGGCTATAGGAAAGGCAAAAATTTAGCTTCAAGGACTGCTTTAGGCATAAACCCCATCGTTCTTTCCACCTGTTCGCCCTCTTTAAACAATATCATCGTCGGCAAACTCATTACACCAAGCTTTTGGGCCAAGGCACGGTTCTCATCAACATTAAACTTAACCAGCTTCATCTTTTCGCTGTTTTCTTTAGCAAGTTCATCGAATATTGGAGAGAGCTTAATACAATAGCCACACCACGGTGCCCAAAAATCTACCAGCACCGGTTTTTCAGACTCAAGCACCTCTTCAATGAAGTTTTGCTCATTGACGCTTACCACCTCTGACATTGCTATTCTCCCCCTTTTCCCTTATTTCAGTCATAACACAGGCATGATGGACCGTATTTAGACCAAGTTGCGCTGCCGCCGCTACAACCTCATCACTATCAGCGCCAGGTTGTAACCAAACATTTTTAATTCCCAATTCAGCGCAATCACATACAACTTGTTGACCAACTTTGGGCGGAACGACAACATCAACTACCCCTGGCTGTTCCGGTAAATCTTGCAATCTTGCATAACATTTCTGTCCCAATACTTCCGTTACACCCGGATTAACCGGATATACTGTAAATCCATGATCTTTCATAAACTTAAAAATTTTATATCCAAATTTATCTTTATTATCTGTAGCACCCACGACCGCCCAAACCTTTTCATCAAGTATCTTGGTTTTCTTATCCATCAAAGATACACCTCCGTCAGTATTTTCATTATATTCTGTAAAACCCATCCTGGCAACATCATAACTAAAAATTTCAGCTAAATGTTAAACCAGCGAACACCTCATTATCTCTCCCTAAAATACGCAAAAAGCGTGATAATTAATCACGCCTTTCTATCGGAAGCATTGGTTCCAATAGTTATATCCTACTATTCTAGCTAAGCTATACTACAGCTTAGCTAGCAACGCTCCGATATCGTCAAGATAAGCATCGACCGGGAGATTAAATACTTCGCCTGTCCGTCTTACTTTTACTTCAACTTGATTATCGTTTAAAGCCTTAGGACCAATCGTTATCTTTAGTGGATAACCAATTAAGTCAGCGTCTTTAAATTTAACACCAGGACGCTCATTGCGATCATCAAGCAAAGTCTCGATACCTCTGGTATTAAGTTCTGAGTAAACCTTTTCTGCAAGCGCCATCTGGTTCGAATCTTTTGCGTTAATAGGAACAATCACAACATGATATGGCGCAATAGAAACAGGCCAGATAATACCATGATCATCATAATTCTGCTCAATCGCAGCTGCCATGGTACGACTGACGCCAATACCATAACACCCCATTACCATTGGCTTTTCTTTACCATTTTCATCAAGGAAACTAGCATGAAGAGCCTTGCTGTATTTAGCATGCAGCTTAAAAACTTGTCCAACCTCAATGCCTCGGGCTGTCTTTAACGGTGTGCCACAGTGAGAACAAGAATCATCTGGTTGAATAAGTCTGATGTCAGTTACAAAGTCAGGTTTAAAATCGCGACTCGGGTTGACATTAATATAATGCTTGTCTAGTTTGTTCGCTCCGCATACTGCGTTATACATATTCATAACACTTGCATCAGCGATTATTTTTATATTCTGAACACCGACCGGCCCAAAATAGCCAGACGCACCGCCAATACAGTCAAGAATAGTTTTCTCATCAGCCATATCAAGCGCCAGACAATCAAGTGCATTCTTAATTTTAATTTCATTCGCTTCATGATCGCCGCGAACAAGCGCAAACACTAAACCTTTTTCAGTTTGGTAAACCAAGGTTTTTATCGTCTTCGTTGCAGAAATTTTAAGGAACTCTGCTACTTCCTTAATTGTCTTAGTATTCGGGGTGTCCACTTCCGTTAGGGGTTTTAAATCTTCTGCTTCCATTTCTATTGGAGCTAGTTCGGCTTTCTCAACATTTGCAGCATAATTACAGTCCGGACAATAAACGATTGCTGCTTCACCAGAATCAGCAATAACCATAAACTCGTGCGTTCCACTTCCGCCAATTGCCCCCGCATCAGCCTCAACGGCACGGAATTGAAGACCGCAACGCGTAAATACCCGGGAATAAGCTTCATACATTTTTTTATAACTCTCATCAAGACCCTTTTCGTCCCTGTCGAATGAATAAAGGTCTTTCATAATAAATTCGCGGCCACGCATCAAGCCGAATCGCGGCCGAATCTCGTCACGATATTTATTTTGGATTTGGTAAAGCATCAAAGGAAGCTGACGGTAGGATCGCACATCCGATCTCACCAGCGTTGTAATCATTTCTTCGTGGGTTGGTCCTAAACAGAAATCACGATTATGACGATCCTTCAGTCGAAACATCTCATCGCCATAAACATTCCAACGGCCTGATTCAAGCCACAATTCAGCAGGCTGCATAATAGGCATCAACAATTCTTGACCGCCCTTAGCGTCCATTTCTTCTCTGACGATTGCTTCTATTTTCCTTAACACTCTCCAAGCCAAGGGAAGATATGTATATACCCCGCCGGCTGCTTTACGAAGCATCCCAGCCCTCAGCATCAGCTGATGGCTTACGACTTCTGCTTCGGCAGGTGTTTCTCTCAATGTAGGTGCATATAATTGTGACGCTCTCATGAGTGATGGTCCTCCTTAATTAGTTTGTCCAGTTCGACAAACAGTTCTTTTACAAGTTCATTCTCCGGTACCTTTTTTATAATTTCACCTTTGCGAAAAACCAAACCTTCACCTTTTCCGCCGGCAATACCAATATCAGCCTCGCGTGCTTCTCCAGGTCCATTAACAACACAGCCCATGACTGCCACCTTTAATGGCTTTTTCATGCTGGCAAGTCTTATCTCGACTTGCTCGGCAATCGCCGCCAAGTCAATATTACACCGACCGCAAGTCGGGCACGAGATAAGCGTCGGACCATAACTCTTTAGGCCAAGTGATTTAAGAATCTCGTTAGCTACCCGTATCTCTTCGACCGGATCCCCTGTCAATGATATTCTAACCGTATCTCCAATTCCCTGTGCCAATAGAGCCCCTATTCCTACAGCTGATTTTATTACACCCGAACGAAGCGTACCCGCTTCCGTAATCCCCAAATGCAGAGGATAATCTACTGTCTGGGCCATTAGCTGATACGCTTTGATTGTCAGTGATACATCGTGAGCCTTAAGTGATACTTTTATATTAAAAAAGTCCATTTGCTCTAAGATCTTTATATGGTTTAGAGCACTTTCTACCATGGCTTCGGCAACAGGATGGCCCCCATGCTTGGCAAGCAGTGTTTTATCCAAAGAGCCTGCATTTACACCAATCCGAATTGGAATATCGCGTTTTTGGGCTGCCTTAACAACGGCAGCAACATGTTCCGGGTTTCCGATATTACCAGGATTAAGGCGCAGTCCGTCAATTCCCCGTTCAATGGCCCCTAATGCCAAACGATAGTCGAAATGGATGTCAGCAACCAATGGTATATCACCAACTGCCATTTTAATCTTATCAATCGCCACAGCAGCTTCCATATCCGGAACTGCCATTCTGACTATATCACAACCTGCCTGAACCAACTGATCAATCTGATGAACCGTTGCCTTAACATCATGTGTTTTAGTGTTAGTCATAGACTGAACTGTTATAGGTGCATTGCCACCAATCTTTATATTACCAATTTGGATTTGCCTACTTTGTCTACGCAGCATGGTATCACTCATCTCTGGGTTATTTGTACGATAACTAAGCCGTTCTAAGACTACCCCTTCTGCTGTTCCCTTTAAGCTAGAAGGAGAAGCTAAGAGAGGCTAAGTCCCTGGATTATATTCGACTAGGCTTCAGATGGAGTTAGTAAAGCAGGTCGCACTTTACCACAATTTCAGCCGGGCTACATCTTTAAAGGTAGCCATAATCATAAGCATCATTAAGAGTACCAACCCTATCATCTGAATCGCTTGCATTTTGCTGCTGCTAAGCGGTTTGCCTCTAATACCTTCAATCGCCAAAGTGACTACATGCCCACCATCGAGCATCGGCACAGGCAAGAGATTAATTAAACCAAGATTAATGCTTAAAAAAGCTGCAAACTGAAGCAAGGGAATCATCCCCATCTGGGCAACTTCACCAGTCATCTGAACAACACCGATTGGACCAGCAACATCTGCAGATATCTGCCCTGTAATCATCTGCGCAATTCCTACAACCATACTTGCAGCTACGAGATAGGTTTGTTTAACGGCTAACCCCATAGACTCAAAGAGGTTAGGCTGATAATTATGAATTTGGGGCATGATGCCGACAATTCCTCGATTTGCTTTTTGATCATATTCAGGCACCATGGATATATTGCTAATTTGACCATTCCGCTCATAGCTTATCTTTAGTTGGTTCCCGGCATTGCCTTGGACGACCTCAACAAAATCGCGCCACTCGCCAATTTGACTATCATTAACGGCCAGTATTCTATCGCCAGTAACCAGCCCCGCACGAGCTGCCGGCTTATCTGGAAGAATAGAACCAATGACTGCCTCGGTAGACGGCGTATCAATCCCGGCACTAAAAAAAACCCCGGCAAGCAGCAGAATTGGTAAAACAAAATTCATTGTCGAACCTGCCACTATAACGAGCATTCTCGCCCAGATCGGCTTTGCGGCAAAGGATTGTTCGTCTTGTTCTGCTTCCGGATCCATTCCTGCAATCTTATTAAACCCGCCAAGCGGTATAATACGCAACGAATATAATGTTTCTCCGCGCTTCCAACTCACTAGTTTCGGTCCAAATCCTATTGCAAACTCATCAACGCGCATGCCAACAAGTTTGGCAGTTATAAAGTGACCTAATTCGTGAAAAAGGATGAGTAGGCCAAATACAAATATAGTAGCAATCACCGTAATCGACAAACAAAATCCACCTACCTTTTAGATACTATCAATTTTAATTCATGACTTCAGCGGCCAAGCTTCTTGCCCACAAGTCAGCTTGAGAAATCTGATCTACATCAGGCTCACTAATGAACACATGCCTATCCATAACATGCTTAATAATATCAGTTATATCCTCAAACTTTATCTTGCCTTTAAGGAAAGCATACACAGCCTCCTCATTCGCAGCATTGAATACGCACGGCATTGTACCAGCATTTTTGCCAGCTGTTATCGCCATATCCAAAGCGGGAAAAACACCATGATTCGGTTGTTCAAAAGTAAGCGAAGTTACTTGCTGAAAGTCGAGTCCGGTCATCTTTGATGCTATCCTCTCAGGATAGGCCAATGCATACTGGATAGGTATTCGCATATCAGGCTTCCCTAATTGAGCCATAATCGCCCCATCTGTAAATTCAACCATAGAATGAATAATACTCTGCGGGTGGATTACGACATCAATTTTATCATAGTCAACATTGAACAGCCATCGAGCCTCAATGACTTCCAACCCTTTATTCGCCATAGTAGCTGAATCTACAGTGATTTTTTGTCCCATTGCCCAATTCGGATGACGTAGACAATCACTTACCGTCACGCAACTCAATTGTTCCTTAGTAAACCCGCGAAAAGGTCCTCCTGATGCCGTGAGAATGATTCGTTTTATGTTTCTTCTGTTTTCTCCACATAAGCATTGCAAAATCGCGCTGTGTTCACTATCTACCGGTAAAATTCGCACTTGATTCGCCTTAGCCCGAGCAGTCACTAGAGACCCCGCCGCAACAAGCGTTTCCTTATTAGCGAGTGCAATATCCTTTCCCGCCTCAATAGCGGCTAGAGTAGGCTTTAACCCTGCGAAGCCGACCATAGAAGTCAGCACGATCGATGCTTTTTTATGAGTAGCTGCCTCGATCAATCCTTCTTCCCCAGCAAGAATAAGGGTATTGCCGCGATATCTAGAAGTAAGTCGATTTGCAGCATCTTTATTAACTAAAACAGCAATCTGGGGATTAAACTGCTTAATTTGCTGTTCAAGTAAGCCATCATTTTCATAAGCTGCCAATGCAACAACACGAAACTTATCAGAATGAGCAGCAATAACGTCCAGCGCTTGTGTCCCAATTGAACCTGTACTCCCAAGAATAGCGATCTCTTTCATGCTACCTCCTCATAAAGCGAGACTTAATTCCCACCTGAATCCTAGCCGAACCGTATCCAGGGATCAAGATGCTCTCCACTTGCAGAAGAATAAGAAGATCAACTTGGTCACTGGATAAAACAAACAACGACTTCATAGTTCTTTTTCTCAAATCATGATATAGCTCGCATAATAATAAACCACCGGTACTGAAAACATGACACTGTCAAACCGATCCAAAACCCCACCATGCCCAGGCAATATTTTTCCTGAATCCTTAACACAAGTAAAACGTTTCAAAGCTGATTCAGCCAAATCACCAACCGGTGAAGCAATACCAATTATTATACCGAGAACTACACTGTGAATGATAGCAATATCGACCAGTTGTCCAAAGATGAAAACACTAAGAATGCAGCCAAGCAGACCGCCAATAGCACCCTCTCTAGTCTTTCCAGGGCTGAGTGCCGGACAGAGTTTTGTTTTTCCAAACTTTGACCCCACTAAATAGGCAAACGTATCACTAGACCATGTTCCAACTAAAGCTATCCATAAAAAATACATTCCAGACAACACCGTAAAATCTAAGAATCTTATGGCCAAGATATATGAAAATGACAAACCTACATAGACTAAGCCAAACACATTAAACGCTGCATCCTCAACAGTGAATTTTGGAAAACTAAGAACTACTTTTAGCAACACGACTAATAAAAACAGGAAAACAATCATATTGATTTCATAAGAATTCCCCAACCAGGTGCTTAACTGAAGCAGTAAGACACCTGCCATCCCCGGCAAATATAAACATGACCTATTTTGATTTTTTAACATATTACAATATTCGTGCCATGTAATCAGGGAAAGTACGATAACGGCGGCGGCAAATAGCCATTGTCCATAATCAATAACAAATATTGCGATAGCAATTCCAACTATCGCGGTCAAAATTCGTTTCCCAACCATAATATGACACCTACTTTGCATTATGCGGTTTAATATTTTTTAATCCCCCAAATCTTCGATCACGATTTTGGTATTCATTAATCGCTTCAAGGAGGTGTTCTGGCTTAAAGTCAGGCCAGTATAAATGAGTAAAATAAAACTCGGTATAAGCTAACTGCCATAACAGAAAATTACTGATTCTAAAATCACCACTGGGCCGGATGAGCAAATCTGGGTCTGGTAAATCATTCGTATATAAATGCTGATTGATAATAGTTTCATCAATTTGGGAAGATCTTAGCTGTCCCTGCGCAACCATTTCGGCAACTATTTTAACAGCGCGTGTTATTTCAGCCCGTCCACCGTAGTTTACGGCCAGGTTTAAAACTAAACCTACATTTTGGGCTGTACGCGTCTGAGCTTTTTCAATTTTATGCTGTAATATTGGCGCTAATTCATCAGTATTGCCAATAAATCGTATTTTAACATCATTATCATCAAGTTCATCTATTTCATTATCAAGGTAATCTGAAAGCAATGACATTAATAAACTAACTTCGTCGGTCGGTCTTTTCCAATTTTCAGTAGAAAAAGCATAGGCGGTTAATACTTGTACGCCAACTTCAGATGCCGTTTGCACGATCGAGCGCAATGCCTCGGCTCCGGCTCTATGACCAAATGCCCGCGGCAAGCTACGCTTCTGTGCCCAACGACCGTTGCCGTCCATTATAATAGCAATGTGTTTTGGAATGCGCCCTCTATCCAATGATTCAAAGGATTTATTATTCTCTTCATTGCGCTTTCTACTGAACCACTTTTTCCACACATCAAGACCCCCAAAATCCGGTTAAGAAACTAAACCCCCTCTTGCGAGGGGGTTCCAATCATGGAGCTAGAATCGCACCAACAGGGCAAACCGCCGCACAGGCACCGCATTCAACACACTCATCAGAAATCAAGTATTTAGGATCCCCGTCTGAAATTGCGCCTACAGGACAAGATGCAGCGCAAGTACCACAGGCAATGCACTCATCGTTAATTGTATAAGCCATTATTTAAGCACCTCCTTTCCCATTTTACCAGCAGCTACTAAATGATAAACACCATCAGCATCTAAATGCTGCCGAATAACATAAAGACAGTTTTCATCAACTGAAAACATTCTATTAATAGGCCGTGTAACGAAAACAGTGTGCTTTTTTTGAAGTTTATCCAATTGTCTTGTTACATCTCGTAACGTTTGACCAACTACGTCCAATTATTACACTTCCATTATTTCTGTTTCTTTACCGGCCATGATGCGGTCAACTTCTTTTATGTACTTATCTGTAAGTTTTTGAATATCTTCTTGAGCTTTTTGGGTTTCATCTTCAGATATAAGCTTATCTTTTTCAAGTTTCTTTATACAATCATTAGCATCACGCCGCAAATTACGGACAGCAACACGGCTTTCTTCACTTTTTTTATGAACTACTTTTACCAATTCAGTACGCCGTTGTTGAGTTAATTGAGGAATATTTAGTCTAATCACAGCCCCATCGCTGTTTGGAGTAAGACCAAGATCAGACTTCATAATTGCCTTTTCAATTTGAGAAACCAAGCTTTTTTCCCATGGCTGAATCGTAATCATCCGTGGCTCAGGCACTGATATATTAGCAACTTGGTTGACCGGAGTTGGCGTACCATAATAATCAATGCTTATTTTATCCAAAAGTGCCGGAGTGGCCCGACCTGCTCTTAGTGAAGCAAGTTCTCTTCGCAAAGCCTCAAGTGCCTTTTTCATTTTCTCTTCATGGCTAGAATATACATCTTTAATTGTCATTCTTTTTCCCTCCCACAATAGTACCAATATCTTGGCCGAGCGCTGCCTTTAAAATATTGCCAGGCTCATCGATACTAAAAACAATAATGGGGATTTTGTTATCCATGCACAGACTGGTAGCAGTTGAGTCCATAACCCCTAAGCCACGTTTTAAAACCTCAATATAATCGAGTTCTTTAAACTTCTTAGCCTCAGGATTAAACCGCGGATCAGAATCATATACGCCATCAGCGTTCTTTTTAGCCATCAGGATAACATCTGCTTCAATTTCTGCTGCCCTGAGCGCTGCCGTTGTATCAGTCGAAAAATAAGGGTTGCCAGTTCCAGCTGCAAAAATCACAACTCGCCCTTTTTCAAGGTGGCGAATCGCGCGGCGCCGTATGTATGGTTCAGCTACCTGCCGCATCTCAATAGCAGTTTGAACGCGGGTGTCTACACCACAAGTCTCTAAAGCATCTTGAAGTGCGAGTGAGTTCATCACTGTTGCCAACATTCCCATGTAGTCAGCTGTAGCCCTATCCATACCTTTAGCACTACCAGCCAAACCACGCCATATATTGCCTCCGCCTACTACGATTGCCACTTCAAGGCCAGTAGCTTTAATATCTTTAATTTCGCGCGCAATTGCGTCAACGACTAGTGGATCAATACCATAGCCTTTTCCTCCGGCTAAAGCCTCACCACTTAGTTTAAAAACCACTCGTTTAAATTTTGCAGCATTCAAAAAAGTAACCCCCGTTCACGGTTAAATTCGCCAAATGGACATTAAATCCTTTGTCTAGCAGTGATATTTCCAAAAATAAGAGAACACTTAATGGTGTTCTCTTATTTCTGGACAGCAGCCATTACCTCAGCCGCAAAATCATTGGCTCTCTTTTCTAAACCTTCGCCAAGCTGGTATCTTGTAAATCTGCGCACTGAAATATTCTCACCGATTCTGGCAATTCTATCAGTAATAAGTTGGTTAAGTGTCTTATCAGGATCTTTAATAAATGGCTGTTCTAATAAACAAACTTCTTTGAAATATTTTTCCAAACGTCCACCAATCATCTTTTCAACAATATTGGCAGGTTTGCCTTCATTTAGCGCTTGTGCTCTTAGAACTTCGCGCTCATGTTCCAAATCAGCTTCTGGAACTTCTTCACGTCGAATATATGTAGGGTTTGATGCCGCAATTTGCATAGCAATATCTTTCACCAATGCTTTAAAATCATCAGTTTTAGCAACAAAGTCAGTTTCACAGTTTACTTCAACTAATACACCAATTCTGCCACCAGCATGTATATAAGATTCAACTAATCCTTCAGCGGTAACACGGCTCGCTTTCTTTGCGGCTGCAGCAAGGCCTTTTTCTCTTAAAAAATCCACCGCTTTTTCAATATTTCCATCCATTTGAGTCAGAGCTTTCTTACAATCCATCATGCCAGCGCCTGTACGTTCACGTAATTGTTTTACCATTTCAGCAGTTATCATATCAGAACCCCCTCTGTCTACTATTAAAGGTAAGGGGCAATAGACCACCTTACCTTTAGTTTATTGAAATTATTACTCGGCTACTTCATTTTGCTCGCCTTGGCGGCCTTCCATAACAGCATCTGCCATTTTTCCTGTAAGAAGTTTTACAGCACGAATAGCATCATCGTTGCCTGGAATAACATAATCTATCTCATCAGGATCACAGTTAGTATCAACAATAGCAACAATAGGTAGACCAAGCTTGCGAGCCTCAGCTACGGCAATACGTTCTTTGCGCGGATCAATAATAAATAAGGCTCCTGGCAATTTATCCATATTTTTAATACCGCCTAAGAACTTTTGCAGCCTGTCCATTTCGTGACGCAGAGCAAGTACTTCCTTCTTAGGCAGTACATCGAACACAGCGTCTTCTTCCATTTTTTCCAATTGGCGCAGACGATTAATCCGCTTCTGAATTGTTTGGAAGTTGGTTAGCATACCGCCCAACCAGCGCTCATTCACATAGAACATTTCACATCTTGATGCTTCTTCTTTGACAGCATCTTGAGCTTGTTTCTTGGTACCAACGAACAGAATTGATTGCCCCTGCTCGGCAATTTCACGCACAAAATTATACGCGTCCTCAACCTTTTTCACTGTCTTTTGCAAATCAATAATGTAGATACCGTTACGCTCCGTAAAAATGTAAGGAGCCATTTTGGGGTTCCATCTTCTGGTTTGATGACCGAAATGTACACCGGCCTCCAAAAGCTGCTTCATAGAAATTACTGACATAGTACACCTCCTGTTAATTTACCGCCGCAATCCGCATTTTTTGTTTTCACCTTAACGGCACAGTACAAAATTGGATGCGTGTGGATTTACAACGAAAATTAGTATACCATACCTTTCCTTATTTAACAAGAGCATTACCATCGATTCGTTGCTAGTATGTAAATTTTTCTTATCTCTTATTCAATTGTAAGAACAACATGATTTCACCCTTGCCTTTACCTGTTGCTTTGGCAATCTCGGTTATATTATACCCTTGTTCAGCCATCGCCAAAACTAATTGGCGCTTATCATCCTCTTCAGTAATTGTTCTGATACTAACAGCCTTGTCATTATAATCTTCAGCGTCTATCATTCTCTGCTTGTCTGCCAGGTTCTGTTCAGTATTTACTTCGTTCAAAACGGCGTATTGTTCCACTATTTTGCCCTTTTGATCACTCGCCATAACAATAGCATCAACAGATTTCAGTCGCCTTTCAAGCTCTATTATTTTATAATCTGCTTCCTCAAGCAAGGTCTCTAAGTGTCCAATTCTTGCTTCTAATTGAACAATAACAGCATCGGCAGTTTGCTCTAATTGCAGCTTAAATTCATTTGTCGTAGTGTACGAGGTGTTGTTTATTATTCGCGACAGAAAATTCCGTTTATATAAAACAAAAAATATTAGAACGATGAATGCTACCAGTGAAACGATAATACTAGAAAGCATGTAAGCACCTCATTATTAGTCCGAGGTTAGGTTTTGATATCAATCAAATGACCCCGCACCGGATCGGTAACGTCAGATACACCCTGGTTGACTTTTTTCCCTTGTTCCGTGTGTTCAGAGGAATTTTCACTAAATTGATGCCCTTGGTGAGCATTTTTGCCCTGATTTTCCTTTTCCTTGTCCTTTTGCACTTTGTTGCCTTCTACCGGGGGAGTACTTTGAACCTTTTGCTGTCGACTAGCAGAAATCTGCTGCCATTGTTCGGCAGATTGCTCTTGCTGCGACATAATGTTCTTGTCAGCTAACTGTTGCGTTTTTCCGACATCGGTAGCCCGTGGAATAATTATTTGTAAATCAACTGGCCTAAGGCTCATATTCACCACCATCCCATTCATACTATCTGCTACAGTACTCAATAGAGGTGAGTCATTCTAAACAAAACAATCATTATAGGTTTATTCTTGCCACTATTTAAACGAACCAACTTTTATTTCTCCATTATCGGCATAAAAAGAAACAAATTTATGTTGTTCACGCATTGGTTTAACTAATGTGCCAACAACTATTTTTACACCTGGATATACAATATCAGAGATCCGAATACGCCCGTATCTCATTTCCTCTAATGCTAATTCAATTTCGGTATTTCTATTACGAAATACCTCAATTTGACCGACCAAGTGAAATTGAGTCTTTGTGAGTTTAAGAAGCATTTCTTTTCGCTCAGGAGGCATACTATTCTGATCCATCGACTTTAATATACTTAGTGCCTTGATCGCTTGATCAAGGCTTGTCTCTAATTTTTTAATTTCTTTGCGAATATGCTGATATTCTTGCCGAAGTATAGGATTAACTCCTACTTCAAGTTCAGTATTTGTTGCCATATGAGTACCGGCAACCTTAGCCCGTATTTCATCTCCCGCAGTGACAGTTCCCCCTGCAATAAGTCCTCTACGCCCCTCAACAATAATCTTCTTGCCAGCAGACACTTTAGAGTGCAAAATAACATCACTCACAGTAACATCTTGCCCGGCAATCACGGTAGCATTTTCAATATATTTAACAACAACATTTTCAGTTGCTTTAATATAGCCACGGTGCATACCTTGAATCCCCATACGGATCGTTACATTTTTTCCTTCAACTACACCGCCGCTTACATTACCATTGATTTCCACATCACCTTGTGCCTTAACAGTAAAACCTGCTTGCACTGACCCACGGATGACAACACTGCCGACAAACTCAATATTGCCTGTCGATAAATCAACGTCCTCCTTGACCTCAATTACTGGAATGATATTAATTTTATTATTAACAAATACGAGCTGTCCTGCTATCCCCGCAACAAGTTGATTGCCCTCAATAAGCTTAACATTCTTCCCCATCGGCAACGGTATATCCTTGCCAGGTTTGGCACCAACCTGCTGCCCAAAAATATCAATCCCTGAAACACCTGGAGTTGGCGGCACTTTTTCGGCTAATACTTCACCTTCGTACACTGTCGTAAACATATTTAAACTTTTAAAGTCAACCCGACCATCTTCTTGCTCGGCAGGTTTCCCTTTATTTTCTAAATTAGTGCGATACTCAATACGACCATTAACTCCGTCTAACGGACGTTGCCCTTTTGCACAAATAATTTTAAGACCAGGCCGCTCAAACGCTTTTTGGATTGCTGCATGGTCGACACCAAAAACAATACCGGTTTCTTGAACCTTACTCATAATAAGATCTAAAGTAACTGGACGGCTATTCTTAGCAACAACGACTTGAAGTGATGCCTCCATACGGTCACGTTCTACAACAACTTGAATATCCGGGTCAACTTTAGGCACTAGAGCATCTGCAATCTTAACCTGTTTTCCTTCCGCTTCACGAACGACCTGAAGCGTTAGCGACTTATTATATTCATCGATATCCCTTTTTTTTAAATCCTCAAAAACAACCGTTTCTAAAACTCGAGCACCCTCGCCCTGGGGCGCATGAACAGAAAGATATACACCGTCACTAAGAAGATGGATAGAATAGAAGCCATCTAGTTTATCATCATTTTGCTCGGCTTGTTCTAATATACGCTCATCATCATTCATTATTTACTCCTCATATCAGACTGGATTTAATTCTTGACAAAGCGCCGCGCATCCTAAAGACTGCCTTAGTATGAAGTTGAGATATACGGGCCTCGGAAAGTTTCATGATTACGCTGATTTCTTTCAATGTCAAGCCTTCATAGTAGTATAAAGTAACAACTAATCTTTCTTTATCCGGTAGTCTGTCAATCGCTTTCGCCAAGGTATCTTTGACTTCTTTTTCTTCGATATTTTCTGACAGATTAAGCGACTGATTTGATGATGTTTCTGTTTTTGCAAATTCTTCAAGAGGAATGATCGTGCTTGCATTCAGTTTATTAAGCAAATGATGCAATTCAGTGACTGTTGTATCATTTGCTTCGGCAATTTCTTGATCAGTTGCCGAACGACCTAGTCTATTCTCAAGGTCAGCCAGCGTACTTTCATACTGACGCGCCTTTTGACGCAGTGAAGAAGGAACCCAATCCTGGGCTCGGATCGAATCTAGAATAGAACCTCTAATACGTGCAACTGCATAAGTCTCAAACTTTATTCCCCGCGCCGGGTCAAACCGTTCTAAGGACTCTAGAAGACCAAAAAAACCATTACTGATTAAATCCTCTTTATCAACATGGTGCGGCATACCAATCGCAAGCCTACCTGCGACCAACTTAACCAGTGGAATATAATGTTCAATCAGCATCTCTCGAGTTTCAGCCGTCTTCGTTTTCTGATACTGATTCCATAGTTGATTAACATCCATCATTTTTTAAAACCCCCAACTTACGTGCATCAATCCTCGGACTTGGGAATTCGTTCAAGATTGTCAGGGGTAAACGCAATAAATAAATTTTCCTTGGAGCTATCCGCAGAATTATTCTCGTTTGTTGATTCCTCTTTACTAATAATATCGACTTTTTGTCCTTTAACATTAACACTTTTAAAACCAGGCAGTGCAAATTTTTCGGCTGTACTCGCCAATATATAGCCCAAAACTCCAAATAAAATAAATGAAATCACGAAACGATAAAGAATAGTCCACAGCCTGATGTCAGACAAAAAACTCGTTATCAGTGTGAGGATTCCAACAATTAGTGCTAAGCCTAGCGCACACCTCAACTTATGCACTATATCCCCCCTACTACAGCTCTTTTTCGCCCTTATCTATCGTTTTTACACGATAAATTCCCGAATCGAGCTTAAGTTCTACTGTTCTTCCGTAATTTCCGCCAGTATCATCCGCAATGAGTCTAATATCAATCTTTTTTAAAACATTTCTTACGGCTTCGGCATTACGTTCACCGACACGCATAATATCTGTGGCATTAGCGAACGCAAACATTTGCGACCCACCCGCGATTTTGGCAACCATTCGTGATTTAAATGCACCCAATTTAAGCATATCATCAAGCATGCGCGGCAACGCAGTATCAGCAAACTTTGCCGGGTTTTCAGCAGAACGGGCCTGCGTACTGTCAGGCAGCATAATATGAGCTAACCCGCCAATCTTAGTCATTGGATCATACAGCGCAATGCCAACACATGATCCTAAGCCATAACTAATTAAACTTGCCGGGTTTTTGCCCACTTTATAATCTGCCATACCTACTTTAATTAACTCAGACATTATTCCTTCACCCCTATTGCTGCAAGAATAGTAGTCAGAGAGCCAGGATCAGGAATAAGGAAAAAATGCCCTTTCACGTCATCAGTCGCAGTCGTAAATTCAGTTTCAATGACAAGGGCATGATCGCCCATTTGGCCAAGTTGACTTAAAATTACGCTTAAAATAGCTCCAGCCATATCTACGGCCAACGCCGGAATTGATGGTAGCAGCGTAAGGTGCGTAAAGTAAGACAATGCGTTAAGATATGCCCCGGCGAGTATATTGCCTATTTCCATTAAGGCAGATTCATCCATAGACGTTAATGATGTGGTACTCCCCGGTTCACGCCCCATCAGCATATCAACAAGGCAAAATGCGCTATCACGCGGCAACAGGAACAATATACTGCTTGGCGCAGGACCAAAAACACGCAAATAAACACCTGCTACCATTGCATCTGGGCCACCTACCACGTTTGGTACATCGTCTAAAGGCATGATTGCGACCTGCGGTACCGTCATATCGATCTTACGATTAATAATTTGTGATAAAGCAGTAGCAGAGTTACCAGCGCCGACATTGCCAATCTCACGAAGTGCATCAAGTTGCAATGCAGATAGCTTCAAAATATCTTCGTACAATATTTCCACCCCATTTGTCAATTGGAAACAAACACCACATTACTCTTTTGTTAACTGGCTTTGTTATCCTGCCCAGTGCCAATAATTTCATTTAGATTGAGTAGAATAAGTAATCTGTCGTCTTGCTTGCCGACACCGCTGAGATAATTAGCCGCAACACCGCCTACTACAGTGCTGGGTAATTCAATATGATCCTGGTTTAGCGCTGTAACTTCGGAAACTGAATCAACGATCATACCAACCGTGATATCTTCAACCTTAACAATGATGATCCGGGTAGCATCACAGTCGTCTTGTGCAGGTAAGTTAAGGCGTTTGCGCAAGTCAAGTACAGGAAGCACGCTACCGCGCAAATTTATAACACCCTTAATATATTGTGGAGTATGAGGAACACGCGTGATATCAGTCATTCGCTTAATTTCCTGAACCTGGAGAATACCAATACCGTATTCCTCACGCCCAAGCTTAAAAACAACTAATTGAACTTCACCATCTGCATACGTTTTTTCTGACAAGTCTTTCACTCCTCTCTATTGAAGTAAAGCACTAACATCAAGAATCAGTGCAACCTGGCCATTACCCAGTATTGTCGCACCAGCAATAACTTTTATGCCTGCAAGAAGCTTACCAAGTGACTTAATGACGATTTCCTGTTGACCAATCAGATTATCAACTACGATACCAGCCTTATTGTCACCAAAATGAACAATAACAATAAACAACTCATCCTGCATCTTATCAGAACCTTGCTGGCTACCTAATACTTCTGACAAACGAATAATTGGAATAATCTGACCTCGAAGTAAAATCACTTCCTGGTTTTGAATTGTTTTTATATCGCTTTGCGTAATGCTGATCGTACTATCAATTGATCCAAGGGGAATAGCATAAATTTCTTCAGTTACTTTTATAAGAAGCGCCTGAATAATCGCCAATGTCAATGGTAAACGAATTTTAAATCGACTACCTGCATTAATCTTAGTTTCGACATCAACCATGCCGCCCAATGATTCAATCTTATTCTTTACTGCATCCATACCGACACCACGTCCTGAAACATCAGTAACGGTATCGGCCGTTGAAAACCCGGGAAGAAAGACTAACCGCACAGCTTCATTATTGTCCATTTTATCTGCTTCAGCCTGAGTAATCAGATTTTTCTCTACGGCCTTGCGCTTTACAACGTCAGCATCAATTCCTTTGCCATCGTCCTCTACCATAATAATAACATTGTTACCTTCATGGCAGGATACTAAGCGTATCTCCCCTACCGGATTCTTGCCTTTAGCTTGGCGTTCATCAGGATGTTCAATCCCATGATCAATCGCATTACGTAAAAGATGTACAAGCGGGTCACCTATCTCATCAATAACTGTGCGATCAAGCTCGGTTTCTTCACCTTGAATAATTAAGTTTATTTCCTTATCCAATTCTTTTGATAAATCCCGCACCATCCGCGGAAACCGATTAAAGACTTGTCCAACCGGCACCATCCGCACCTTCATAACTACACCTTGCAAATCGGTCGTTACACGATCCATTTGTTCAATTGTTTCAACAAGATCAGTCAATCGATGGGTTAATCCAATTTGTTCAAGTCTGGTTTTATTAATAACAAGTTCGCCGACCAAATTCAGCAGCGAATCCAACTTTTCAATGTCCACCCGAACTGATTGGCTGCTTCTAACTTTCTTATCTATTGCATTGGCATGCACAGCATTGGTTTCGTGTTCTTTATTGCTGTTATTATCCTTTTGTACCGCACTATGAATACTCTTGTCAATTTGCACATTAGAAGCCTGTTCTGTAACCAATATCTGACCAGACCGGCTAAGGGCTGTTACTTTCACACTCTCAATTTCTGAAATAGAGAGCAAAGTCTCTTCTATTCTAGTCGGTTCTTCACCTGTAAGCACTACGGATTGAAAACTAAAATCAAAATTTTCTTTCTCCAATTCCTCAACAGGCGGTACAGTCTTAATAACCTCACCTAACTCATCAAGAGCTGCCATTACCATATACGATCTTGCTGATTTTAAAAGGCAATTCTCACGCAATGTAGTTGTGATCTCATAGGCGTGCAGGCCTTGATTTCGAGCCTTTTCAATAACATTAACTTCATATTCAGACAACTTGATTTCCGACTCCACCTTCGCGCTTACCGGAGATTCGGCTATAGGAACTTTTTGACCTTTAGCCAGTACTTTTAATTTTTCCTGCAATGGTTTTACATCAATAGGTTCTTCCTCACCATTAGCTACATTCTCAATAAGCTGCTCAAGAGTATCAACACATTTAAAAATTGCATTAATAATTTCCGCCGTCGGCTTCAGTTCACCTTTTCGCAGCAAATCAAGAATGTTTTCCATTTCATGCGTCAATTCAGCTATAGCCGTAAAACCCATGGTAGCAGACATCCCCTTAATTGTATGAGCACTGCGAAAGATTTCGTCCAAAACTACAAGATTATTTGGTTCACTTTCTAATTCTAATACACAACGGTTTAGGGCTTCTAGATGTTCACGAGATTCTTCTAGAAACATGGTCATATATTGATTCAATTCCATCGTTACACCCCCAGTATTATTTACTGACTATCTGAATAATTTCAGCTGCGACACTAGGTAGAGGTACAATTTTATCAATCACACCTAATTCTATCGCCGATTTAGGCATCCCAAAAACAACCGCTGTTGACTGATCTTCGGCAATCGTATATCCCTGTTGCCTTTTTATGACTTGTATCCCCTTTGCACCATCATGACCCATCCCGGTGAGTATGACACCTAATGCCCGCTTACCATAACATTGGGCCACAGACTCAAATAATGGATCAACGGCAGGACGATGTCCATTTACCGGGGGATTTTGATTTAAATGTACTACCCTTTTATTGCCTTGACGCTCGACTGTCATATGACTATCACCAGGAGCAATAAGAGCAACGCCCGGCTGAATAGTATCATTATGTTCTGCTTCTTTTACTGTAATCGATGATAATGAATTCAATCGATCTGCTAGCGATTTAGTAAACCCAGGCGGCATATGTTGGACAATAACGATACCGCAAGGAAAATTGCCGGGCAGCCTTGTTATAATCTCCTGCAACGCTCTAGGACCACCAGTCGACGTTCCAATCGCAACAATCTGCTCATCACCAGTTACCGTTAAGAACTGTGACGGTAAAATCACTGGTTTCTCATGAGTATGATGAAGACGAACAATATTCACTTTTGCCGCAGCACGACACTTTATCAATATGTCATTTCTGATGCCGGTAACACTTGAGATCGGTCCGGCCGTTTTTGCTACAAAATCGACCGCACCCAATTCGAGAGCGCTGATTGTGGCATTAGCCCCATCACGCGTTAAGCTACTGACCATGACAACCGGAGTCGGTGTCTCGCGCATAATGACTTCGAGAGCCTTAATACCATCCATAACAGGCATCTCAACATCCATGGTAATAACATCAGGTTTTAGCCTTTTGGCTTTATCAACAGCATCCTTGCCATTCCGCGCTGTATCGACAACGATAAAATCAACTTCGGCAGCAAATATGTCTGATAATACTTTACGCATAAACGCAGAATCATCAACAATTAGTACTTTAATCATATGTCATCCCACCATAAAAAAAGTTATATACCCCTTTGCCGGTATTCTAGCTGCTTTTTAAAAACAAATTTAATAATCTTATTGCACAAGGTTTCTGGCAAGTTGAGATACTTTAATCCTATCCAATATAAATCGCGAGTTTCATCTGGGCGATCAACCCTGACTACTTCGGCTAAAGTTTCAATAATCCCTAGCTCCAGGAGTTCAATGGAGACCTCTAAACGCGTTCCCAGTTTAATACTCTCCTTAAAGATCATTCTCAAACCACCGCCACTAATATCCTTAGTCGTTGCACTAAATAGAGGTCTATCGTCATCCCCATCGTCCTGAAGTTTAAACATGATCGGCAACACGGCGTCGACCCGTACGAAAGCTCTCTGCTGAATTTTTTTTACATCAGTAGGTAGCGACACGACCCATACTGGTAAGGGATGCATCCGTTTGTCAAGCAGCGAGCTTTTAAACTGATAAGCTACACTACCAGCAAAAACTTTCCCGATGATACGGCTACTGTGATTTATATAAACTGGCTGTCCTTTTCTCATTGGCATTGCTATTGTGAAATTATTCAATGCTACATCTTCAATACGACTGTTGTATCGTTCAGTAGGATATTCCTCAACCATAATCTCCAATCGTCTATTAACCTTAAATATATTATCCAATGCTATGGCAATTACCTCCTCTGAAAACCAGTATCACCGGACCATTTCCAAAAATTTGCGGAAAAAACCTCGAATGCCATTACAGTGTGCGACACCCTTACCATTTAGCAAACGCTCGGCAATATGCTCGATGCATTTAGCTGAAATAGTATCAGGATACGATAGCAATAATGGCTTTTGCGCTTTGACCGCCTTAACTAGATTACGGTCTTCATAAACAAATCCCAAACTATCGATTGATAAGCCCAAGAAACGAAAAGCAACCTTAATCAACTTATCAAGAACAAGTTGACCCTCGTTCGTCTCAATAACCCGGTTTACCACAAGTTTCAACGGTGCTTTCCCTTCATTTCCTGCATAAGCTTTCATCATCGCATAAGCGTCAGTAATAGAAGTAGGCTCTGGCGTTGTCACAATAATAACTTCATCTGCAGCAGTTACAAAGTTTAATACTGTTCGGCTAATGCCAGCTCCTGTATCAATAAGAATGATATCAGCCCAGTTATCAAACTCCGTAATCTTTGTTATTAGATGCTGAAGTTGAAACTCATCCAAATTAGCGAGTTGATAAATTCCGGATCCACCGGACATAAATTTAATCCCACGCGGTCCATCAGTGATGACATCAGTGGCAGTGACGCCCTCTTCCAATAGTTTCAATATGTTTGCCTGGGCTGAACACCCTAAGATTAAATCGACATTCGCTGTACCAAGGTCAGCATCAATAATTAAAATTTTTTTACCAACTTTGGCTAATGCCAAGGCTAAATTAACGGTGAAATTAGTTTTCCCGACACCGCCTTTACCACTGGTTATGGCAATAACACGCGTCTTTAAAGCTTCACCTTTTATAACTGGACTGCGCCAATGTCCATTATTGACCAGTTGGCGTAAATTTTCTGCTTGATCTCGCATATTAATCCCTCAAAATCATATTTGCCATTTTAACCGGATTAGCCAACTCAATATCATCTGGTACATTTTGTCCTGTTGTAATATAGGAGGAAGGTGTTGTAAATGTATACAGCAAGTTAAATACCGTCCCCAAATTGCTCGCTTCATCCATTTTGGTGAATAAAAACTTTTGGGGCGAGCATACCGAAAACTTCTGTACTATATCAACAGCATCCTTATACTTTGTTGTAGCACTCAAAACTAAGTGAGTCTCTATATATGGGTCAATTTCAAGAAAAGCCTGCAGTTCGGCTAATTGGTAATTATTCCGCGGGCTTCTTCCAGCAGTATCAATTAATACAAGGTTCTTATCACTATGGCGATAGATCGCTGATTTAAGTTCATCAGGCGTATAGATGATTTCAATCGGTACTCCAATAATATCCGCATAAGTTTTCAGCTGTTCTACCGCTGATATCCGGTATGTATCGGCTGTTAATAACGCTACTTTGCAGCCTTCCTTTAACGCGAAATTAGCAGCCAGCTTAGCGATGGTCGTTGTTTTACCTACCCCAGTTGGACCAACCAAAGCAACTAATCGAGGTCCCCGCGACGGTATCGTAATCCCATCAACCTTCTTAAAGTAGTTGCTCACCCGTTCCGTAAGCAGTTGCCTCACTATGGCAGCATCACTATCCGCAGTTAAATACTGTTCAGGTAATCCTTTAATCAGATTTTCAGCAATTTGTTCATCAATATCGTTTTTTACAAGCACATCAAAAAATGGCGACGAGCTTTTAGTAGTTTCAGGTATTTTATCTAATACTTTCTCAAGCATTTTTCGCATGTTCGCAATTTCAAGCTGTAAAGCAGCTTCTTTAGGATGATCAACAGAATAACGAGGTGTCGAAGTGACAGCTTTGGCCTCACTGGAAGATAAAGCAGGGGAGTCAGTCGCAGCCATAATTTCAAAGCTTTCTTTAGCAAAAAAGCCAAAGAGCCCCCCCTTATGTACCCGTCTGCTATGAAGAATTACAGCATCTAACCCTAATTCTTTTTTAACTTGAATCATTGCCTCTTGCATAGATTTTCCGGTGAAAACTTTAACTTTCAATTGGCAATTTCACCATCCCTAACGCTTGAACTTCAATTTTAGGTTCTAATTCAGCATAAGACAAAACAATAAGATTAGGCGCAACGCGTTCTGTCAACTTTCGAAAATGCAATCGTACTGCAGGACTCGTGAGAACAAGCGGCTGATATCCAACATTAGTCAGTTTAGGCAACTCGTTAGTAAGACTATTGATAATGACTTGCATAGTTTGCGGCTCTAAAGCCACGTAAGATCCATGCTCGGTTCGTTGCACTGCCGAATTAATTTTTTCCTCCAGCTTTGGATCAACAGTTAGACAAGTTAAGATATTATTAGGCGCATATTGGCGCGAAAGCTGACGAGCCAATGAATGGCGAACGTATTCTGATAATATCTCTGTATCTTTAGTGAGTTGTGCATAATCAGCCAAAGTTTCAAGAATTGTCACCATATCACGGATCGAAATCCGTTCCCGTAAAAGACTTGCTAATACTTTTTGTATATCGCCAAATGACAATAGATTCGGAACTAATTCTTCAACGACAGCTGGATTGTTTTGTTTCACATTATCAACAAGCGTCTGGACTTCCTGACGTCCAAGAATTTCGGATGCATAGGATTTAATAATCTCCGTAAGATGAGTGGTTAACACTGATACAGGGTCAACTACTGTATACCCGGCCAATTCAGCCTGTTCACGATTGGAATCCTGTATCCATAAAGCCGGTAAACCAAAAGCAGGCTCTACGGTTTCAATTCCGACAATCTCCTCCATGGCCGTTCCCGGATTCATAGCTAAATAATGATCAAGTAATAATTCGCCTCTAGCAATCTCAATCCCTTTTAATTTAATAACATATGCATTGGGTTTTAATTGAATATTGTCTCTTATGCGAATTGTAGGAACAATCAGTCCCAACTCAAGTGCACACTGCCGACGTATCATAACAACACGATCAAGCAAATCGCCCCCTTGTCCTACATCAACCATCGGAATTAAACTGTACCCAATTTCAAGTTCCATAGGATCAACCTGCAGAAGCGATACAATATTCTCTGGTTTTCGCACTTCTTCTTTTTCCTGCTCCTCTTGCTGATCAATTTCAGACTGCGCATCTGAACGGGCCGTTTTGTGAAGAATGTAACCTACACCAACAGCCACCAAACTCAGGGCGAAAAATGGAACTCCCGGAAGTCCTGGTATCAAAGCCAGCAAAGCTAATACGCCGGAAGCAATAAAAAACACGCGGGGATTCTTAAATAGCTGGCTTACAATGTCATACCCGAGGTTTGCTTCCGATCCGGCACGAGTAACAACAATACCGGTTGCTGTTGATATTAACAGTGCGGGTATCTGATTAACCAGACCTTCACCGACGGTAAGCAAAGTATAAGTTTCAAGCGCATGCAAAACATCCATATCGCGCTGTACCATACCAATAAAAAATCCCCCAATAATGTTTATGAGGATAATAATAATAGCGGCTATTGCATCACCCTTGACAAACTTACTAGCACCATCCATAGCACCATAAAAATCAGCTTCACGCTGAATATTTTTACGTCGTTGGCGAGCTTCGGAATCACTAATAGCACCTGAATTCAAATCAGCATCAATACTCATTTGCTTGCCTGGCATAGCATCAAGCGTAAAGCGTGCAGCAACTTCTGCTACCCGCTCGGCACCTTTGGTTATAACAATGAATTGAATAATAACTAAGATAACAAAGACGATAAATCCGACCACAGCATTACCGCCAACAACAAAGCTACCAAAAGCAGTAATGACCTCACCAGCGTATCCCTCAAGCAAAATCAGTCTGGTTGCAGAAACATTCAACGCCAACCGAAAGAGTGTAGTGACAAGAAGTAATGAAGGAAATACCGAAAAGTTCAGCGGCTCAACATTATAAATGGCGACCATGATAATGATAAGAGCAAAAGTAATATTAAACGCAAGCAACATATCCAGAAGAAATGTTGGAAGCGGGATAATCATCATCACAACAATTGTGATAATGGCAATAGCAGCAATAATATCGCTGTATTTTAATAATTTACTAAGTGGTGATGCTTGAGCTGCCAAATTTTCTCGCTCCTTTTAATCAGGACAACCGTTTTTTTAATCGATAAACATAGGCTAAAACCTCGGCAACGGCCTGATATAATTCAGCCGGCACCGAAGAGCCGACATCTACAGCACGGTACAAGGCCCGTGCCAATGGCTTGTTCTCGACGATAGTCACCTTATTCTCCTTAGCTGTCTCTTTAATTCGCTGGGCCAGAAAATCCTGCCCCTTTGCTACTACGATGGGTGCAGCCATAGATTGATCATATTTCAAGGCAATCGCATAGTGGGTTGGGTTTGTGATCACGACATCGGCTTTAGGAACCTCCTGCATCATGCGTTGCATAGCAAAAGCCCGCTGTCGTTCTTTGATCTTGCTCTTTAACTGCGGATTACCTTCCATTTGCTTATACTCTTCTTTGACTTCTTGCTTGCTCATTTTAATGCTTTCATTATGCTCCCATAGTTGATAAGCATAATCAACAGCCGCTAACGCAATCATAACGGCACTAATTTGAAACACTAAATCCAAGGCCATCGCCACAGCTATATTTAATGAATCAGCAAGTTCTGAAGCTATCAGCTGTGGCACTTCGCCTGTTGTTTTCATAATAAATCGGTAAACAAAATAACCGATAATTGATATCTTTACTATTGATTTTGCGAGTTCGACAAGCGAACGTTTCGAAAACACTCTTTGCAACCCTGATATCGGATTCATTCGGCTCATTTGCGGCATAATTGGTTCAAAAGAAAATGCAAAGCCCACCTGCACCAAATTAGAAAGAATAGCAATAACAGCAATTACTAACATAACAGGCAAAGTTACCTTAAAAAATACAATAGCAAAATCAATGAATAATATTTGAATAAACTCCGCAGTAAAATCAGTTGTCGAAAAATGCGTGAATACGAGTTTCATATAGTCGCCTAGCTCATTATAAATATACGAGCCAACCACCTTTAAAGTAAAAAATGCCGCCAATATAACGAATGCTGAATTAAGCTCTACACTTCGTGCTACTTGACCCTTCTTACGAGCTTCTTCTTTACGTTTTGGGGTGGCATCTTCAGTTTTCTCGCCACTGAAAAGCTGCAGATTAAAATTATGCAATTTATAACTCGCTGCGGGAGCATCTCTATCCCATTCTGGAGAGAAGGCGGTAGATGTCTTTATACATGCCACTAAATATCACCTCCAAAAACATGATATAAAAGGGCAATGCCAGTGAAAGAACAAATAGACCGACAATAATCTTGCTTGGAATACCAACAACAAATATATTCATTTGCGGCATAGTCCGAGCAAGTATCCCTAAGGCAACATCAGTCAATAATATTGATAAGAGCACAGGAAAACTTATTTTCATTGCAATGACAAATATACCGCCAACCATGTCAACAATAACTTCTGTCACATTGGCTTGAATCATTAACCCTGTAACTGGAATAAGTTTAAAACTGCTAAACAGAGCGGCAAGTAACATATGATGACTATTCGTCGCAAGGAAAACTAGTAGAGCAAGAATATATTTAAAATTACCGACCAGCGGAAGTTGCTGCCCTGATTGCGGGTCAAGTACATTAACAACCCCAAAACCAATTTGCATGTCCAATATTTGTCCGGACATTTGAACTGCGGCAAAAACAATCGATGCCGCAAAGCCGATAATCAGTCCAATCAATAGTTCTCCAGCTACTAGCAAAAAGTAGCCAAAAAAAGAATCAGGAAGGGTAACGCTCGCATTAAACACTAAGGGAAACAAAATATAGGCTAATGCAAAAGATAAACCTGCTTTAACTATAACCGGAACATTTCGGCTGCCAAAAATTGGCGCTGTTGAAAAGATCCCGGTAATTCTCGCAAAAGTTAATAAAAAAAACCCTGTTTGACTTTGCATCAGTTGAAAAAAATCCATTTATACCAC
>VSSQ01000118.1_pt1 | contig 111184 bp, 101 predicted proteins | sample 4763081 | NCBI WGS metagenome assembly VSSQ01 (sample SAMN12137344, study PRJNA551015) | bioreactor metagenome | isolation source: SDC9 anaerobic chlorinated ethene degrading culture | place: USA: Knoxville, Tennesee | collected 2015-01-01
AATTTACGCTTCATAGCATATAGACTAGTGTTCGGCAGCCCCCAAATCAACACACTCGCAGCACGCTGCCGCGGGGCAGAAAACCAGCCTGAGAATCAACCCATCCGGTATTCGTCCGCCAGAGATGTTCCCTTTCGCTAGAACGGGCAGCATCATGCAAAAGAGAAGTTTTCACTGGCGCAATCCTTGAATTTGGCATACGCTGATTATTAGGAGGCAAATATGGAATATTCCCCCGGTCCCATATTGAGCAATCTCGCCAAGGCGTTGGAAAAGCAGTACAGAGCCCATGAGGCTGAGCTGATGTGGAAGGTGGCGGGCTATTTCGATGATTTCCAGCCCGCGCCGGAGTTCCCGGATTTTACCAGCCTGGTAAGGTCGCTGACGGCAGACGAAGCCGAATACCTGGAACCTGTTCGGCAGGCCTCTGCCGCGACTGAGAACAAGGCTGCCGACAGGGGCGCGCTTAGAGCCGCCACCTGGGGCGGCAAGGTCAATGCGATACAAAAATCACTGGCCGACCGATACGCAAAGAAGGGCGATGAACTAATAGAGGGTAAGAAGCTCTTTGTCTGCGAGGCCTGCGGTTTTATGTTCCTGGGCGACCAAGCCCCGGACATCTGCCCGGTCTGCAAGGCCCCCGCCCTGCGGTTCGCCGCGGTAGCATAGGAGGACGCCATGCACGCTGTACGAAATTTACGACTCTGCACCAAAGACTGTGTTTGCCTTTTCGTCTGTCCCACAGGGGCTACCGATACGGAGAACGGACAGATTGATTTTGAAAAATGTCTGGACGGCTGCCGAAGATGCGTGGACGCCTGCCCTTCCCACGCGCTGTCCCTGGTAATGGATAATTACCCATCACGTCCCGCCAAGGATACAGCTGTCGTTGAGGCTCTGATGAATTTCATGGAACAAAAGCACAGGGAAGAATCCCTGGCCAAGGCATTGGCAGCCAGCGCGGCAACGTCGGCAAGGGCCAAGCTAGCCAAGGCCTTGGCTGTGTCGTTACGAATACTCGCCGAAGACGGTGCCCGGGAAGCCGGCTACATGATACCCCAGAGCACAGCGTCCAAGGCTTACCTTGAAAAGCTTCTGGCGGAGCGCCCTGTCGTCGCGGGAAAGCAGTTCCCCGAGGCGGAGCTCAGGGAACTGCTTCAGCTTCTATAAGGATTTCTGCTTCGAAACTACTTTTTAGTTGCCCGCCATCATTGCGGCAACGTCGGCCTCTGCGGTGCCGATGCCCTTGATGCCGAATTTTTCCACCAGGACGGTAGCCACCGCCGGGGAAAGGAATCCGGGGAGGGTGGGCCCGAGCCTGATATTCTTGAAGCCCAGATAGAGAAGAGCCAGAAGCACCAGCACCGCCTTTTGCTCGTACCAGGCGATATCGAAGGACAGGGGAAGCTTGTTCACGTCGTCCAGGCCGAAGAGTTCCTTCAGCTTGAGGGCCACCAGGGCGAGGGAATAGGAGTCGTTGCACTGGCCTGCGTCCAGCACCCGGGGTATGCCGCCGATATCGCCCAAATCGAGCTTGTTGTAGCGGTACTTGGCGCAGCCGGCGGTGAGGATGACCGCGCCCTCGGGCAGGGCTTCGGCCACGTCGGTATAATAGGAACGTCCGGACTGGCGTCCGTCGCAGCCGCCCATGACTACAAAGCGCTTGATCGCTCCGGACTTGACCGCGCTCACCACGGTGTCGGCCAAGGCAAACACCTGATCGTGGGCGAAGCCGCCGACGATGGTGCCGTTTTCCAGCTCCTTAGGCGGCGGACAGGTCTTGGCCAGGGCGACTATGGCCGAAAAGTCCTTCATCTTCCCCGGTTTCCGGTCGGCGATATGGACGCAGCCATCGAAACCCACGACGCCGGTGGTGAAGACCCTGGACTTGTAGGACTCCCGGGGTGGCACGAGGCAGTTAGAGGTGAAGAGCACAGGGCCGCCGAAGGCTTCGATGTCCTGGGTCTGGGACCACCAGGAGCCGCCGTAGTTTCCATAGAGGTTGTCGTATTTCTCGAAGAAGGGGTAATAGTGGGCGGGGAGCATCTCGCCGTGGGTGTATACATCGATACCCGTGCCCTTGGTCTGTTCCAGCAGATCGTGCAGATCCACCAGGTCGTGGCCCGAGATGAGGATACCCGGACGGTTGCGCACCCCGGTGCGCACCTTGGTGATCCTGGGGCTGCCATAGGTACCGGTGTTGGCGGAGTCGAGAAGAGCCATGGCGTCCACGCCGAATTTTCCCGTTTCCAGCACCAGGGCGGTGAGTTCGTCCAGGCTCTTGGAGCTGTCGGTGAGATCGGCCAGGGCCCTGAGCATGAACTGGAACACTTCCTTGGACTTCTTGCCGATAGCCCAGGCATGCTCCACGTAGGCCGCCATACCCTTGAGGCCATAGAGGACCAGAGACTGGAGGGCGCGTACGTTCTCGTCGGCGATTTCCTTCCAGCCACCGATGCCGGCCGCTGCGGCGGCACGGATGGCCTCCACATTGGCAGCGCTCCAGGTGGCGGCGTTGGGCAATCCGCCGCTTATCTTCCCGCCGGCTGCCACGAAGGCGGCGCGGAGGGAATCCCTATGAGCCAAGCCTTCGGCGATCCAGCGCTCGAAGTCGGAAGGGGAAAAGTTGGCGTTGGTGATGGTGGCGAAGAGCATCCTATCGACAAAGAAAGCCGCGTCCTCGTCGTAGACGCCCTTTTCGGCGGCCTTTACCGCCCAGAAGCCGATCCCCTTGCAGACATGCAGGACGAGATCCTGCAGATCCGAAACCTCGGCGGTCTTGCCGCATACACCCTTCGCGACGGCGCAGGCGGTGTTTTTCATTGTTTCCTGACACTGATGGCAAAACATGGCTTCTCCTTTGTTCTATTGTTTATTCCGGCATCCTGGGGACACCGTTTATAGTGTACACCCCTATTCAGGTACAGCAAGAAAATGCCGCCGCGATATCGGCGACCGTTGAATTCCGCAGGGTATCGACCAGCAGTCGTTTCGCATCGACACAGAGCCTATGAAAAGCGCAGGTCCTCGTTACGCATATCGGCTTGGGAAACAGGCAATAATTTACCGGCAGAGGCCCGTCCAGAGCTTCCAGCACTTCCAGGCAGGCCGTCTGAGCCGCCGGTTTTTTGAGCGAAAAGCCTCCCCCTATTCCGCGGGTCGAGGCGATAATTCCCTTATTCGCCAGGCTTTGGAGTATCTTGGCCATGTAGCTGGGCGAAAGACCGAGCCGTTCGGCCGCCGCGCCGGCGGCGATGCTTCCCCCGTTGCACTCCGCCAGCGCGAGGGCGTGGAGGGCCGCGCCGGTTCTGTCCGAAATACCGATAATCCGGTCCACATTCTCTCCTGGTTCACCTAAATCGGATATTAGTATCTTATTTATCGATTTTCCGATTTTTAGTCAAGTGCCCTAGCGCGGGTATTCGTATCGGCTACACATCCGTCGCGTTTCATGGCACAATTGTTGACGGCGCATTTACGCACCCAGGGGTATCATCATGCTCGTACCATTCATCAACCGCCTTCTCCATTGGTTCGTGACCGGCGTCAGCACGACCGTTCTGTCCCTCATGATGCTGTCGAAAGGATGCTCCCTCGAAACATTGGGATTGGTGATGGCGATCGCATCGTTGTTCGTTGTGGTATTCGAGTTTCCCAGCGGGATTCTTTCCGACATGGTCGGACAAAAGAAAGTTTACCTCTTCTCGTTAACCATTTCCATCGTCGGTTACGCCGTGATTTTGATGACGAACAGTTTTCTGGGGCTTATGGTGGGTTTTTCGTTTTACGGCATAGCCAGGGCGTTTTCCTCCGGATCGGTGGAAGCTTTGTTCATCAACAATTACATACGGATAGAGGGTAAGGAAAAACTGCATACCCTCATCAGCTGGATGAACAGCGGCGAGATCATCGGACTGGCCACCGGCGCCCTGCTCGGAGGTTTCATACCGGCCATCTGGGCGAGGTTCTTCCCCGATAAAAACAAGTACAACGGCAATCTGATCATCCAGATATGCGTCCTGGCGGTGCTATTGGTTTTTACTTTATTCGGCGTAAAGGAAGGTGCCGAAACGGAAAAAGGGAAACAGACGTTGGGCGACCATGTGCGCGAGTCCACGAAACTGATTTTAAACAACAGAAGCATCCTGCTCCTGGTGATCGGAACCATGGTCTGGGGTTTTTGCTTCAACTCGATTGAGGTTTTCTGGCAACCCAACGTAAAGGGAATTCTGGGCTCCGATTCCCAAACATGGATTTTCGGCCTTATCAACAGCGGCTACTTCCTCGCCTCACTGGTCGGCGTGGGGGTAATCAACCTCGTACTGCGGAAACGCAGAATCTCCCAGAGCCTCATTCTCGTGATATCCAGATTATGCGTAGGTCTGCTGATTGTGGTTTTGGCGCTTCAAAAAAGCCTCTTGTCCTTCGCCGGCATTTATCTCTTCCTGTTTATGATCAACGGAATAATGAATATTCCCGAAGGAACCATGCTCAATTCACTCCTGCCCGACGACAAGCGCTCATCGCTTCTATCGTTTTCATCGCTTATGCTGCAGTTGGGCGGCATTATAGGATCGGTCCTCTTCAGCAGGCTGGTCAAGACGCTCCGGATCTCAGGAGTCTGGATAATAGCGGGCATTGTCTTCGGAATTTCCGGCCTGTTGTACCTATACATTCGAAATCCAGCCATGCCGGGATCGAGGGTGCGCCCAAATGACTAAGCTGACCAGGGATTTCTACACCAGGGACGCGTTGAGCGTCGCAAGGGACCTTCTGGGAAAGCGCCTGGTCCGAATAGTCGATGGGCGGGAAATTTCCGCGATGATCGTGGAAACCGAGGCGTATATGAGCATCGACGATAAGGCCGCTCATTTTTACGCTGGACGAAGGACGCCCCGCGTGGAGATCATCTATGGAAAGCCTGGCTTCTCCTATGTTTTTTTCATCTATGGCATGCATCATTGCTTCAATATAGTGACAGGCCCCGAGGGCATTCCCCAGGCCGTTTTAATTCGAGCCGCCGAACCGGTCAGCGGACTCGAACGGATGGCCCAAAACAGGTTCGGAAAGGCCTATGCGCGGCTCGAAAAAAAACAACTAATTCAATTGACCAATGGTCCGGGGAAATTATGCGCAGCCCTGGCGATTCACAGGGACTGCAACGGCATGGATCTCTGCGGCGACGAATTATTCCTGACGGACCACGACGCCGAGGCTTTCGAAGTCCTATCATCGAGGAGAATCGGCATCGACTACGCAGAGGAAGCCAGGGAGTTCCCGTGGCGGATGTATATCAAGGATAACCGATATGTATCGGTAAAGGGATAAGGCCCCCGCCACCCTTTTCAAAACACGCGGGGCTGCCCCGGATTCCTCCAGGACAGCCCCGCACACAGCAGGCTTACTATAAAACTTATTCCAGCACCGCGCCCTTGTTGCCCGATGTGGTCACCCGGCGATAACGGTCCAGAAAATCGCTGTCCACGGGTTGCGCATAGGGTTTCCATTGGGCTTTGCGGCGCGCCAGTTCGGCCTCGTCCACGAGAATATCCAGCTTCTTGGCCGGGATATCGACGCTGATCATGTCGCCTTCGCGCACCAGCGCGATAGGTCCGCCCGCGGCGGCCTCGGGGGAGACATGGCCGATGGAGGCGCCCCTGGAAGCCCCGGAGAATCTCCCGTCCGTGATGAGGGCTACGGTCTTGTCCATGCCCATGCCGGCCAGCGCGGAGGTGGGGGTGAGCATCTCGCGCATCCCCGGGCCGCCCTTTGGGCCTTCGTAGCGGATCACCAGCACATCGCCATCCAGGATCTTTCTCGCCTTGATCGCGGCGAAGGCGTCCTCCTCGCTGTCGAACACCCGGGCCGGTCCCTTGTGCACCAGCATCTCGGGGGCCACCGCCGACTGCTTGACGACGGCGCCATCGGGAGCCAGGGAGCCCTTAAGAATAGCCAGACCTCCGGTGGCGTGGTAAGGCCTGTCCAAGGGTCGGATCACCTCCGGATTCTTGACCTGCGCGCCCTTGATGTTTTCCCGCACAGTTTTTCCCGTGGCCGTGATGCACTCGCCGTGGAGCAGGCCTTTAGCCGACAACTGGGCCATGAGGGCCTGGACGCCGCCGGCCTGGTAGAGATCCTGGATGTGGTGAGAGCCGCCGGGCGACATGGAGCAGAGATGGGGCACCTTGCCTCCGATTTGATTGAAGAGTTCGATGTCGAAATCCACTCCCGCCGCATGGGCGATCGCGGGCAGGTGCAGGGTCGTGTTCGTCGAGCCGCCCAAGGCGAGATCCACGGCTATGGCGTTTTCGAAAGCCTTCCGCGTAAGAATATCCCTCGGCTTAATGTCCTTTTCCACGAGATTCATGATGGCCCTGCCGGCATCCTTGGCCAGGCGGTCCCGGGCGGCGTATACGGCTGGAATCGTGCCGTTGCCGGGAAGGCCTATGCCGAGGGCTTCCATCATGCAGTTCATGGTGTTGGCGGTGAACATGCCCGAACAGGAGCCGCAGCCCGGGCAGGCGGCGTTTTCAACCTCCAGAAGTTCCTCGTCGGTAGCTTTACCGACAATGTGCTTGCCGACCGTTTCGAAGACCGTGTTGAGATCGACCTCCTTGCCGTGGAGCAATCCTGTCAGCATGGGACCGCCGGATACTACGATCGAAGGGATATTGAGCCGCGCCGCGGCCATGGCCATGCCGGGTATTATCTTGTCGCAATTGGTCACCAGCACCAGGCCGTCGAAGGCATGGGCCCGGGTCATCACTTCCACCGAATCCATTATCAACTCCCGGGAAGGCAGGGAGTACTTCATGCCTATATGGTTCATGGCGATTCCGTCGCAGACCCCGATGGTGGGGAACTCGATGGGCAGCCCCCCCGCGGCGTAGATACCCGCCTTGACCGCGTCCACGATCCTGCGCAGATGGACATGGCCGGGTATTATCTGGTTATACGCGTTAGCCACCCCTATCCAGGGCCGCTCTATCTCCCAATCGGTATAGCCCGCCGCCTTCATCAAGGAACGGTGCGGGGCGCGCTCGGGACCTTTTTTCGCTTGATCGCTTCGCATTATATACTCCTATTTCTGGTCTTACCAAGGTAAGACCATTGTTGCTTAAATCGTAGACCGGCGGTATTATGATGTCAAGCTTATTTAGGAGCGCTTATGGAGAAAAAAAGGGAAGATTTGGTAAGGTGTCTTCAAAAAATGATTTTAAATCCCGATGTTTTTTCCAGCGGCAAGCTGCCTCCGGAACGGGAACTGGCTCTACGGCTGGGCGTTAGCAGGGCTCTCCTGCGGGAAGCGATCATCACCCTGGAAGCGCTGGGATATATAGAAATCAGAGAGCGCCAGGGCGCGTTCATAAAAGCCCCGGAATCGGCCGATTTCTCCGCCAGCATGAAATACGCCATCTTCTGGCCCGGGGATTTGCTCATAAACCTCATGGAAATGCGTCTTCTCATCGAACCGCCCATCGCCGGCCAGGCGGCGCTTCGCCGGACCGGGGAGGAACTCTCCCGCATGCGCGCCTGCATCGCCCAACTCGCCGCCGCGCAGAATACTCCCAATGCAGGCTCTTCCTCAGGCGCCCAATGGGACTCGATGCTCCACATGCTGGTCGTGGAGGCGGCGAAAAATCCCCTCCTTACCCGCCTTTACGAAGGCATGCGTTCCACCATGGATAATTACATCACCATCAGCCGCCAAAGGCTCCTCGCCCTGGAAACCTGGCCGGCCAAAATATTGAGCGAGCACACCGCTTTAGTCGACGCCATAGAAGCGCGAAACGCCGTAAAAGCCGAAGAAGCGCAGCGGCGTCATCTGTCCAGCGCCCTGGAGAAGTTGCGCGACATCTCAAATTCCCCGGGGCGGAAAGCCGATATCGGCGAAGGTCTCATATAGGGTATGGTTCAATCATGGATATCATCGAAGTAAAAAACTCGGTCGGCCGGGCCGCTCTGTTCGAATTCTCCCGTTCCGGCGGTCCCGGCGGCCAGAACGTCAACAAGGTCAACACCAAGGTTACCCTCAAAGTGGCGGTGGACGCGATAGAAGGCTTGAACGAAACGGAGCGGCGAAGGCTTCGGGAGAAATTGGCCGGCAGAATAAACGGCCAAGGCTTTCTCGTCCTCCAGGTTCAGGACGAGCGCAGCCAGAAAGCCAATAGAGCCACGGCGCTGGAACGCCTTTTCAAACTCGTCCTCGCCGCCGCCAAGCGACCGACGCCCCGAATACCCACCAAACCCGGCAAGGCCGCCAAACAACGGCGCCTTTCGATCAAAAAAGCCCGCAGCCAGTCCAAGATCGATAGAAGGAAACCTGTCATCGACTAAAAAGGCGGATGGGCGGAAGAGCGCTCAATCCCGATTTTCGAACTGGCTGTTGTAGAGGCCGGCGTAAAAACCATTCTTGCGCAAAAGCTCCTCATGACTGCCCTGCTCCACAATATCGCCCTTGTCCATGACCAGAATCAGGTCGGCGTCGCGTATGGTGGAAAGCCTGTGGGCGATGATGAAGCTGGTTCTTCCCTTCATGAGATTGCCCATGGCCTTCTGAATCAGAACCTCGGTATGGGTATCCACCGAGCTGGTCGCTTCGTCCAGGATCAGCAAGGGAGGATCGGCCAATATGGCCCGGGCGATGGTGAGCAGCTGTTTCTGCCCCTGGGAGATATTGCTCGTCTCCTCGTTCAGCACCGTATCGTAACCATCGGGAAAGGCGCGGATAAAATGGTCGGCGTGGGCGGCCCTCGCGGCGACATAGACCTCCTCCTCGCCCGCTTCCTGTCTGCCGTAGCGGATGTTCTCCATGATCGTGCCGGAAAAAAGCCAGGTATCCTGCAGCACCATCCCGAACAGCCTGCGCAGATTCTTTCTCGGGTAGTCGATGATATTTCTGCCGTCCAACGCGATTTCCCCTTCATCCACATCGTAGAAACGCATGAGGAGCTTCACCATGGTAGTCTTGCCAGCCCCCGTGGGGCCTACGATGGCTACCCGCATTCCCGCCCGTATTTCCGCGGAAAAAGAGCGGATGACCGGGGCATCCTTGGAATAGCCGAATTTCACGCCCCGGAAATCGATATCCCCTTCAATTCCGGGCTTCTCCCCAGCGGCGCCGGCATCGGGTTTTTCCTCTTCCTCCTCCAAGAACGCGAAAACACGTTCCGCCGAAGCGGCGGTCTGCTGAAGGACATTGGAGATATTGGCGATCTGGGACATGGGTTGGGTGAAGGATCGAATGTACTGGATGAAGGCCTGCACATCGCCCAGGGTTATCGCCCTGGATGCGGCCAGATAGCCGCCCAGGATGGTCACGCCCACGTAGCCGAGGTTTCCCACGAAATTCATCACCGGCATCATGATGGAGGAAAGGAACTGGGATTTCCACGCCGAATGATAGAGGGTATCGTTGAGTTCATCGAAAGCGGCCTGATTCCTGGCCTCCCCGTTGAACGCTTTCACCACGCCGTGGCTGGAGAATATTTCCTCTATGTGCCCGTTCACGTGGCCTAGATATTCCTGCTGCCGGCTATAGTATTTTTGGGATTTCCCCACCACGAAGCGAATGATACCCAGTGAAATGGGAATGATGACAAAGGCGACCAGCGTCATCAACCAACTGATGCTGAGCATCATGACAAAGGCGCCAAGAATACCCACCACGGATATGATCATCTGGGAAAGACTCTGGTTCAGGGTTTGGTTGACCGTATCCACGTCGTTGGTCATTCTCGAGAGCACTTCGCCGTGGCTGGTCTTGTCGAAATAGCTCAGGGGCATACGGTGTATCTTGGCCTGGAGATCCCGTCTGAATCGTTCCGTCATCGCCGCCGAGACCCCCGCCATGATCCAGCCCTGGAGATAGGACAAAAGCGCCGAGAAAAGATAGAGTCCCAGGACAATTCCCAGTATGCCCGCCAAAGCTTCGAAATCTATACCGGGTCCGCCCCGCAGGCTCGACATGACTCCTTCCGCCAGCTTTGTCGTCGCCTTTCCGAGCACCTTAGGCCCGAAGATGGAGAACACTGTCGAAAAGGCGGCGAGCAGGATAACCATGCCGGTCCGGTATTTGTAAACCCCCATGTACCCCAGGAGCTTCTTCATCGTGCCCGCAAAATCCCTGGGCTTTTCGCCCTTGAGCATCGCGTGGGGCCCCCCTCGCCCGAGGGCGGCTCCGGGACGCATGGGCCTTGCCGTGGAAGAATCGGCCGCGTTCCGGCCCTGGGGCGACGCCGCGCTATTGTTCGGCTTATTCTCGGCGGCGCTCATACCAACTCCTCGGCGCTCAGCTGGGACAGGGCTATATCCCTGTATACCTCGCAGGTTTCCATCAGCTCGGCGTGGCGGCCCTTTCCCACCATCTTGCCTTCATCCAGCACGATGATTTGATCAGCCCCCTTGATGGTGGCAACCCGCTGGGTCACCAGGATCACCGTGCTATCGGCCAACTTCTCCGTCAGGGCGGCCCTGAGTTTTTTGTCGGTAGTGAAATCGAGAGCAGAAAAACTGTCGTCAAAGATGAAGACAGGTCCCTTTTTCATCAGCGCCCGGGCGATGGTGAGGCGTTGACGTTGGCCGCCCGAGAAGTTCATTCCGCCCTGGGACACCGGAGCTGATATCCCGCCGGGAAGGGCCCGCACGAACTCCTTCGCCTGGGCGATTTCCAAAGCCCTGTCCAGGTCCTCGGAGTCAGCTTCGTCCCTGGCGTAGCGCAGATTGCTCTCCACGGTGCCGGAGAAAAGCGAAGCCTTCTGGGGCACAAAACCGATTAAATCGCGCAATGCCTTCTGCTTTACCGACCTGACATCCACTCCGTCGATACTCACCGCCCCTTCGGTGACGTCGTAAAATCTAGGCACGAGGCTCACCAGCGTGGTCTTGCCCGCGCCCGTGGTGCCTACGACCGCCGTAACCTTGCCGGGACGGGCGGTGAAATCTATCCTGTGCAACACGTCCTCGTTCGATCCGGGATAACGGAAACTGACATTGTCAAAGCGCACAACGCCGCCGAGCTTATCGGGGAATACCGCGGGCAAAGGCGGGTCGACGACACTGGTCCCGGTGGTCAGCACCTGTTGGATCCTGTCGGCGGAAATGGAAGCCCGGGGAATAATGATGAACATCATGGACATCATCATGAAGGAAAAGAAAATTTGCATCGAATATTGCATGAACGCCATCATGTCGCCGATCTGAATCTGCGACTGGGCGATTTCCTTGGCCCCCACCCAGACGATGAGAATGGAGATCCCATTCATGATGAGGGTGATCAAGGGCATCATGAGCGCCATGATCCTGGATACGAAGAGCATGATACCGGTGAGTTCGGCGTTGACTTCTCCGAAGCGTTGTTCTTCCTTTTTTTCCGTGGCGAAGGCCCGGATGACCATCATGCCTGTCAGGTTTTCGCGGAGCACGAGGTTGAGCCTGTCCACCAAGGCCTGGATCCGCTTGAACTTGGGCAGGGCTATGGAAAACACCGCCAGCACGATCGCCAGGAGGATTCCCACCGCCAGGGCGATGATCCACCACATGGATGAGGCCTTCGAGGTGGCTCTGATTATTCCCCCGATTCCTATGATCGGAGCGAAGAACAACATCCGCATGGCCATGTTGCTGACCATCTGGATTTGGGTGATGTCGTTGGTGGAACGGGTGATGAGGGACGCGGTGGAAAACTTGTCCATTTCGGCGGATGAGAAGTCCTGGACCTTGGAAAAGATCGCCCTGCGCAGATCCCTGGCCACGCCCGAGGCGGTCCGGGAGCCGAAGTAACCCACCGCTATGGTGGCAGCCACCGCCAGCAGGGTAAGGGCGAGCATTATGCCGCCCATCTTGAGTATGTAAGCCGTCTGCCCCTGTCCTTCTCCGCCCCTCATGATGCCGATATCCACTATCTTGGACATATAGTCGGGCAGGGCCAGCTCCGCGTTGGCCTGGATGAAGAGGAGCAAGAAAACAAGGAGAATGTTCCCGATGTAGGGTTTGTAATACTTGAGTATTTTGAGCATAGTTGTGCCTGCTCTAAAATACGTAAAGGGCGGTCAGGGGTCAAATAGGACAAGTAAATATTTTTCCGGCCGCCGGCCCGCTTCGACGGCCGAAACTTCTAGGAAACGCCCCGGCCTATTCTGTTTTTACCCGCCGTATCCAAGATAGTACTTTGTTTTTATCGACCCAACATGGCTTGCCTTGCTTTTATCACACATCGCCCGAGAGCCGTAAACTTTCAATCCTGCCTAGAGGCTTTCCAGCACCTTGTCCGCGTGCCCGGCGGGAGTGACCTTGGGGAAGACCTTGATCACCGTACCCGAGCCGTCGATAAGGAAGGTCGAGCGGATCACGCCCATCACTTTCCTGCCGTACATGGTTTTTTCACCGTACGCCCCGTAGGCTTGCATGGTCTTTTTATCCGGATCGGAGAGAAGGATAAAGGAAAGGGAATGCTTGCGGCGGAATTTGTCGTGGGATGCGCCGGAGTCGGGGCTTATGCCCACCACCTTCGCGCCCTTGGCCGCGAATTCAGGCCCCCGGTCGCGAAAACTACAGGCTTCGATGGTGCAGCCCGGCGTATCGTCCCGGGGGTAGAAATAGAGCACCAAGGGGCCGCCGGCGAAATCCGCCAGGGTCCACACTTTGCCGTCGGCATCGGAAAGGGAAAAATCAGGGGCTTTAGCGCCAACTTCGATCATCGAAAGGCCTCCTTATATGTCGAACTCTTACATTATATATCGAGTTCTTACATTTAGTTTATTTAATATAACATTGTTCGAGCCTGGGGTCAGTATAAGGGAATCTTTTTCACTCCAGACGCGCTCGTAACGGGACAACTGGAGATATTGTAGTTAAGGCCAGAAGCAGCTTTCCTTCATCCTTTTCAAGGAAACAAGGCCGATACATCAACAAAAAAGGAGGGCGCACCCTCCTTTTTCCTCGCCGCAACGGCGACATTTTGTGGCACACCCATAAAGGGGGCCTTGTTAGCCTGCCAACCATTTTTCTGAATAAACTGTAAAAGCTATGATATAATAGCCATTGATTATTGTCAAGTTAAAAAGGGGGACGAAATGAAGTGGCGCCTCGGGCTTGATATGGGAACAGGTTCTATTGGGTGGGCAGCTGTCCGACTGGCAAATAAAACTCCTACCGAGCTTATGGATATGGGTGTTAGGGTTTTTCCCGATGGACGCGAACCGGCAGGAGACGGCAGAACAGGCGACCCTTTGAATGAACGCAGACGAACTGCTCGACAGATGCGCCGACAACGGGACCGACGGATACGACGAAAAAAGACTATGCTCCGATATCTTATTGCCTCAGGATATCTCCCCGCCGAAAAAGCAAGCAGAAAAACAATTGAAAGACTTGACCCATATTCTTTACGCAACGAAGCAGTGTCAAGACTATTAAGAAAAGAAGAACTTGCCCGCATTCTTATGCAGTTGACTGGTCGTCGTGGTTTTAAATCAAATCGTAAAGAGCAAGTCGCCTCACAGAATAAAGAAACAGCGGGTATGTTAGCTGGAATCGCACGTCTTTCCGCTACTCTAGGAGGGAAAACTTTAGGACAGTGGATGTATAAGGAGCTTAAAGAAAAAGGTGTTTTACGTTTTCGTCCTGAAACTATTAAATCGAAAATAAATTATTCATTTTATCCTTCACGGGAAATGTATGAAAAAGAGTTCGAGGCAATACGGAGAATTCAGGAAAGCGGCCACTCAAAGCTCGATTGGGATAAGTTATACAGAATAATCTATTTTCAACGACCATTAAAAAGACCTGCGCGTGGTACTTGTTTATTTTATACGGACGAAGAGCGCGGATATCGGGCTCTGCCCTCAGCGCATCGCTTTAGAATTCTCCAAGAGATCAACAACTTAAAATATTTTGATGAGGATAACAGGCTTGTCGATATAGCGGAACATTTCAAGGAAACACTTTATAATCTTCTCGAAAAACAGAAATCACTCAAATTTGACCAAATAAGAAAAGAATTCTCTCATATAATAGGCGAGCCATTCACATTTTTGTTCAACCTTGAGGACATAAAACGTAAGGAACTCAAAGGTAACACAACATCCTGCGATTTTCGTAACGAAAAATACTTTGGTCAGCAGTGGGATTTCCTTAATTGGCAAACCCAAGATGAACTTGTTGAGAGACTTATTATCGAAGACGATGAGACAAAAATCATCGAGCTACTAGAAAAATACAACCTTTCCGCTGATCAGAAGAATAATATCCTTAAATGGACTTATCCTATTGGTACAACAATGCTTTCCGCACGATTTATGAGGGAATGCTCGGATATAATGCTTAATCTTTTTATACCGTATCATGATGCGGTAGCTAAAATGGGAATGCATCACTCCGATTTTGAAAAAAAACCAATACGTTCATCATTGCCATACTATGGAGAAATATTAACATCGTTAACTACCAAGGCAAGTGGCAATCAACAGGATACAGAAGAGATTCGTTATGGACGTATTTCTAATCCGACAGTGCATATCGCTTTGAACCAATTAAGAAAACTTGTAAATGCTCTAATTAGACGTTACGGAAAACCGTCCGAGATTATTGTAGAAGTAGGCCGCAATTTAAAAACTAACGCGAAGAAAAAGCTGGAAGACTTCCAAGCACAGGCATTAAATCAAGAGAAAAATGAACAAGTAAAAGAAGAGCTTAAAAAGCTCGGGTTTATTCAGCCTTCAAGCAAGCTCATTAAAAAATATCGCCTATGGGAGGAACTTGTACCCGAAGGTACCGGTTTTGCGCGAAGATGCCCTTATTGTGGCAAGCCCATATCCGCAAGTCAGCTTCTATCAGAAGAAGTCGAAATAGAGCATATCCTTCCCTATTCTCGGACATTACTCGACTCGAAAGACAACCTCACCGTGGCGCACAAAGCTTGCAATCAGATTAAGAAAGAACACACACCATATGAAGCATTCGGGCATTCCCCTCTTGGATTTGATTGGGAGACAATAAAGGAACTCTCTGAAAAATGGCCATCTAATAAACGGGCAAAGTTTTCTCCTCAGGCAATGGATCTCTTTGACGAAAAAAATTCTGGCTTTATCCAACGTCAGTTGACAGATAATGCCTATATAGCTAAGGCAACGAAAAACTACCTCTCCATAATATGTGATCGAGATGCTATTTGGACCACATCAGGGAGAATGACTGCAAAATTTCGGGGCGAATGGGGGATAAATACCTTACTCAACGCTAACCATGATACATGGTTTAAAAACAGGTCTGATCATCGTCATCATGCTTTGGATGCTATTGTAATAGCACTATGTGATAGATCTATCGTAGCTGAAACATCCAGAATAAACAGAATGCTAGGCTATGGGGCAATTACGGTTCCACCTTGTCCTTTGCGTCGTGAGGATATCGAAAAAAAACTGCAAAGTGTCATTGTTTCGATCAAACCAGATCGTGGTCCCGAAGGCAAACTATATGATGAAACAGCCATGGGAGCGATAAGAGTACTGACAAGAATTTCTCCCAACGAACTTACGGAGAAAGATATTCCGAATATTAACGCCTTGAAGGTCCGCGAGTACCTACTTAGGCTGATGCAAGAAAAAAAGTCAGAACTAGGCGATGAAGCTTTTATAGAAGTAAAGAAATATTTACAGCAAAGATACAAATTTTTCGATGTATTGCGAACAAAATGGGCAACGACGACAGCGCTCCAAAACCTTTCTGATCGAGACATTATATCAATTGTCGACTCCCATTTACGCGAGGATGTACTTAGACATGTCAAAGAAAAATCCAATGGAAGAAAACTAACCATTGTTTTACAAGAATACGCTGATAAACATCAAATTCGCTCTGTCCGTTATTTCCCTAAAGGCCAAGTTCCTGTGCCCATATCTTCTAATCATAATAAAGCTTATCTACCCTATGATTTCTACCGTGTCGATATTTGGCTCTTACCTGGGAAAACAAAAAAATATGAGGGAGTATTCATTTCAAGGACTGAGTATTTTCAACAAAAGAGAATAAACCAAAAAGCACCGATAAGAAAGCCCCATCCTGCGGCAAAGCTCATGATGTCCCTACATAAAAATGACGTTGTGGAAATATTGTCGCCACAAATAAATGAATTAGCCCGTATTGCTGGATATGCAACCACAAAAAACCTAATTGACATTAGACCTATCGCGGCAGCTGATTCTATTGCTGATTGGACTCGAAATACCAAGCCTGAATTAACAACGTCATTTTGGCCTCGTGATTGTGACGGCCAAAACTTTAAATCGATTAATATGTTATTCACTACATACACAATTAAACAGGTGAATATAACTGTAGAGGGCCGATTGAGTACCCGATAATTGATACATGATACCTCGAATTGTCGAAATAAGTGAAAGCGGGCGTTTTTTGGCAAAGCGTCACGGAGTAATGACAGTCTCTGATAGAGGGAAAGACTATGGGGAAGTTCCCATCGACGATATCGGCGTATTGATGGTTTCGGCATTTGGCGCAACTTTTTCAAAAGACATTTTAGTTTCCCTCGCAGAGAAAGGCGCCATTACCATTTTATGCGGTGGGAATGGACATCCTGCCGCTTTTGTCACACCCGTAGCCGGTAATTATGAAACGGCGCAACGAATAAAGTACCAAATCAATGCCACATTACCTTTAAAAAAACGTTTATGGCAAAGTATTGTCAAAACAAAATTATCTCATCAAGCCGAAGTTCTCCGCTGGAAAGGAGAAATTTCTGTGGCAGATAAAATAGTCTCTTATAAGAATCGGGTTCAATCTGGAGATACAGACAATCGTGAGGCTATCGCTGCACGAATATATTGGACTGCACTCATGGGTAAGGGCTTTCGGCGTAATCCTGATGGAGATTGGCCAAACGCATTATTTAATTACGGTTACGCTGTGTTGAGGGCTTCGGCAGCGCGAGCTATCTGCGCTGCTGGCCTCTTACCTTCATTGGGAATTAAACATAAAAATGGTACCAATACATTCCCGCTTGCGGACGATTTGATGGAACCTTATAGGCCTCTCGTCGATTACTATGTACTCAATACTATTGACCAGGGCTATGCAGAGGTATCACCTGCATCAAAACAAGAACTTACAAAGTTTTTGTGGGCAGATTTACTGATGCGAGGGCAAATGACCCCATTTTTTACCGCAATGGAGCGTATGGCGGTTTCCATCGTCAAATCATTCAAAGAGAAGAAGCCTCTCATTGAAATAGCTGAAATCACCCGTATGACTATCATGACATGACAGAACTAAGCAGTTATCGACTTATGTGGATGATTGTATTGTTTGACCTTCCTGTCATGACAAAAAAAGAAAGAAAAGCGGCGTCCCAATTTAGGACAGGATTACTGAACAAGGGCTTCCATATGAGTCAATTTTCAGTATATTATAGACTTATATCGGGGAGAGAGGCATTTGATAGCTATGTGGCAGATATTAAGAAAAACCTTCCAAAAGCAGGGAAGGTCGATATTGTCTCCATTACTGATCGCCAATACGAAGATATTGTTTCCTTTTCCGGGAAAAAACGTGAAAAAAGCAAACAAAACCCTACTCAACTCGTCTTGTTTTAGTCCATTTTTTTGCAGGCAGATGGGAAATAAGTGCTTTTTAAAAAGCAACTTACTCCCCATCAATTCAGTTTACTCAGAAAAATGGTCGGCCTGCAACAAGCCCGGAGTATATGATTCAGGTTTTGCGAATTCAGTTTACTCAGAAAAATGGTCGGCCTGCAACTGAAAAAAAGCTTGATCGTGGTTACGATGTAATTCAGTTTACTCAGAAAAATGGTCGGCCTGCAACAGCGAATGGATTCCATCGATCCGGAGTTTGAATTCAGTTTACTCAGAAAAATGGTCGGCCTGCAACCCGTGACTGCTAATAATGGCGCGACGACTGAATTCAGTTTACTCAGAAAAATGGTCGGCCTGCAACCGTAGCGGAGCGTACCGGATAAGCAGGATGAATTCAGTTTACTCAGAAAAATGGTCGGCCTGCAACGGTTATCTTAATTGTGTCGTTATGACACGGAATTCAGTTTACTCAGAAAAATGGTCGGCCTGCAACATACACTCATTATTATTTTGTGCCCTACCGATTCAGTTTACTCAGAAAAATGGTCGGCCTGCAACCTAGAAGGGCTGGCGGGCGCCAGGGTCACCAATTCAGTTTACTCAGAAAAATGGTCGGCCTGCAACAGGTGACGTCGGCGTTGATTTGGACCTGGGATTCAGTTTACTCAGAAAAATGGTCGGCCTGCAACCAAACCTACTGGATACCGCAACACTCACCGAATTCAGTTTACTCAGAAAAATGGTCGGCCTGCAACGTTATGTCATATCTGGGCCTCGAAGATACTAATTCAGTTTACTCAGAAAAATGGTCGGCCTGCAACCCTGCGCCACGGCACAAGGGAAGAAATAAGAATTCAGTTTACTCAGAAAAATGGTCGGCCTGCAACATACTTCGAAGTCTGTTTCAAGGCCGGGATAATTCAGTTTACTCAGAAAAATGGTCGGCCTGCAACCATAACCGTCAGTGCCGTAGGGGCTGGTAAAATTCAGTTTACTCAGAAAAATGGTCGGCCTGCAACTCAAATGTAGACCGCATCTTGCCGCAAATAATTCAGTTTACTCAGAAAAATGGTCGGCCTGCAACGCCCGCTGATGTACAGATACGTGGGATGATAATTCAGTTTACTCAGAAAAATGGTCGGCCTGCAACAGGCAATATTATTAGGGCTTTGCGCCCTAAATTCAGTTTACTCAGAAAAATGGTCGGCCTGCAACTGTCAAAGACAGCAACGGCATCGTTGAGGTAATTCAGTTTACTCAGAAAAATGGTCGGCCTGCAACAGATGTAGCGGACGGGAGTTCTCTCCCTGATGAGATCGGTGAATTCCTTGGAAAGGACGGGGACATATGCGTATTTCTCGAGAATTGCGGTAAGGAAGGCAAGAGTCAGGAGAGTCTTTTCGTCGGCCGCCTGGAGACAGTCCCATGCTTCGGCGTATTCATAACGCCGCCTGGAGGCTTTCCACACGATGGGAGCCCCCAGTCTGTCGCGCATGTACTCTATGTCACGCTTTACTTGCCGTCCGCAGACCTCGAAGCGCGAGGCCACGTCCGCCACCGAAACGCCCCCACCCTCGCGGATGGACAAGTCGATGTAGAAGATCCGTTCCGTCTGGCTCACCGAAAGCCCTCCTCTTATCACACCATGATATGGTATCTCGGCGCAGGGGACCTATGATGTCCCTGGCGCGTTTAGGCTAGGAGGCGCGGAAGGCTCCACTGTTAAGGACTGGGGACGAAGGGCTCTAGGAACTCAAGCCTCAGCTTGGTAATCCCGCCCGGGACGAAACCTGGCCTGGGCGAGGCCCAGCGTCAGTAGCTCCGCCCGTGGACCTTCCTGCTGTTTATGCAAAAGTACAACATGCCGCCTCTCCTGTACACATCCGGAAAGGTGTGGCTTTGTGCTTGTTGGTGTTCGAAAGAGATATCCATGCCACTTTGGCTTCGGTCTTTATCGGTTTTTTTTGCCTGACGGCGCAGAAACGCCAGTCACCCGGCGGGCGGATGAAAGCGATGCCGGAAAGCGAAGCGTCCGAATCGACGGCTTCCACAAATCCGTGCATCGTAGCGCCCGGCTCGATCCATCCTCAAAAGACAAATGTCCTACTTGCCATATATCCCGTCGATAATCTCACACTTATTTTCAACAGCAGGGCTTGACACATTCCACTGTTGTTACATAATATAGATACATAATTAGTTTTTGTAACCAAAGGAGTGTGTATGCCTAAGTTCAATTTCAACCTCGGAAGCTTCATCGTCAACCTGACCATCGGATGGTTTCTCATGTCGTTCATCCAAGCCGCGGTTCGCGCCCTGCGTTCGGGCGGGCGCGGAGAACTCATCCCGCGTTTCAAGACCATCGCGTTTTTCCACGACAAGCCGGCGGCGCTGCTCAATATCGCCATCATGGCGGGAATCTGGATCGTCACGACGAGTCTTTATTTTACCTTGAAACGAAGGTAAGACTTTTACATGGCGAAATTTCCCGCCTTCATGACCGCCTTCCGGCTCACCGCGAAGGCGGCGATTCACACACCGCTGGTGTTCCGCGCAGGGCTTTTCTCCGGCGATGGCCTACCCTGGCCTTCGCTGGAAGGTATTAGGGATTTCGCGCGTTTCGCCGGAATCGAAGACGGGGCGATCCGCACCGCCCTTTCCAGGGCAAAGCGCGAAGGGTCGTTGATCGCTGAAGCGGATGGAGCCAGAGGCGCCCGCTATGTACTGGCGCCCGAGACCTTCGCCAGAGGGGTCGCCCAGGTTCGCGCGGACAAGAGACCCGAGGGATTTCTTCTGGCGGTCTTTTCGTTTTCGACACCCGAGCAGGAAGAACGCGCCTCCTTGCGCGCCCTCCTCAAGTCGTACGGGTTCCGCAAACTCGCCCAGAATACCTATATCCACGGGAGAATCGAAACAGAAAGCCTGGTGGCCGCGATACGCGACCTGGGCCTGGAGCGAAATTTTTTTCTATTCACCTGTCCGGACATCGAAGACGAAAACCTCGTCGCACGGGTACTCTCGCTTTTCGACCTGGAGTCCCGACGGAAGGATCTGCGCGAATATCTCGGGCTTTTAAAGGACTTCCTTTCCGAAGAAGTATCGCGCCAGGCGGAAGCCGGCGATCAGGCCGCGGGTGACGAATTCGCGCGGCGCCTCCTCTACGCGGCAGCGGTGCACTGGGAACGCGTCGAGTCAAGCGAGCCGCCCATTCCGGCGAGGCATCTTCCGCCCGGCTATGCCTTTGGCGAAATCCAGGCCTTTTATGGGCGCAGGCTCGGGGAGGGGCGCCGCGCGATGCTCGGATACTTTAAAAGGGTGTTCGAAGCTTGAATATCCTATGCGCTCAGCCTGCGGCCAGCGATTTTTCTCCATGTGATAAAAGTAATTAAAATAAACTTGACCGATGGTTATACCGTAGTTATACTATTATCATGAAAACCGCTATTTCATTACCGGATCGTCTTTATAAGGCTGCTGAAAAGACCGCAAAATCCCTGGGCCTCCCCCGCAGCCAATTGTTCGCCAAAGCTCTGCAGGAGTTTATCGATAAGCATGAGGCGGAGGATATTACGGCAGCCCTGAACCAACTGTATTCGAATGAGTCGCTGACTGAAGAAGGCCCCCGGAAAGAAGCAGGCGATATTTCTATCGAATCACTACGGCAGCTTACAAAAAATGATACGTGGTGAGATTTGGTGGGCCGACTTCGGCATGCCCTTCGGCAGTGGGCCGGGATTTTTCAGGCCCGTCGTGATACTCCAAGCCGATACCTTCAATAGAAGCAAGATCGGTACGGTGATTATCCTGCCCTTGACGACCAATCTTATCCTTTCCGAAGCGCCCGGCAACGTGTATTTAGAAAAAACGGAAACAGAATTGCCAAAAGATTCTGTCGCGGTGGTATCTCAGATAACGGTGATAGATAAAAAGAGAATGAGGGAAAGGGTTGGTACTCTTAAAAAAGAGAAGCTGAAAGAAATAGAAGAAGGAATAAAGCTCGTTTTGGGACTTTGAAAATTCGATCCTATATTCTATGAAAATCGCCATCTGGGCTATACCTGCGCCCTTCCATCTTGTTCACCAGGATCAGGCTGGATACAATACGCGGTCATGGAATATTCCAAGCGCACGGTCACCTGTGGCCAGTTAAGAGCGGCAGATATCGGCAATTCGGTCGTCCTCAACGGTTGGGTTCATCGCAAACGCGACCATGGGGGTATTTCCTTCATAAATTTAAGGGATCGCTATGGCATCACCCAGGTAGTGGTGGACGCCGATTCCCCCGCGGCCCTTCTGGCGACGGCGGCGGAGCTTAAAAACGAGTATTGCGTCGCGGTCAAGGGCCGGGTGCGCGGCAGACCCGAATCCATGGTAAACCCGGACATGGACACAGGAGCTATCGAAGTGGTATGCCAGGACCTTGTTATCCTGTCCAAGTGCGATACCCTGCCCTTCCAGATCGACGAGCAGAGCGACGCAAAAGAAGATACCCGCCTGGCCTACCGCTACCTGGACCTGCGCTCGGCCTCCATGCAGCGCAAGATACGCCTCCGCCACGAAGCGGCTTTCGCGGCGCGGGAATACATGGTCGGACAGGGTTTTTACGAGATAGAAACCCCTACCTTCATACGTTCCACCCCCGAGGGGGCCCGGGACTATCTTGTCCCCTCCAGGCTCTATCCGGGCAAATTCTACGCCCTGCCCCAGTCGCCCCAGCTGTACAAGCAGATACTCATGGTTTCGGGTTTCGATAAATATTTCCAGCTGGCCCGCTGCTACCGCGACGAGGATGCCCGGGGCGACAGACAGCCCGAGTTCACCCAGATCGATATCGAGATGTCCTTCGTAAAGCGGGACGATGTGCTTGAAATGTGCGAGGGCCTCATGGGTCATGTATTCAAGAAGGCTCTTGGAGTGACCTTGCCTGGGCATTTCCTGCGCCTGAGCTACGACGAGGCTATGGACCTCTACGGAAGCGACAAGCCCGATCTGCGATTCGACATGGCCATGCGGGATTTCACGCCCTATGTGGACGCCTGCTCCTTCCAGGCCTTTAAAGACGCCGTCGCCGCGGGCGGAACGGTCAAGGCGCTTGTGGTGCCCGGCAAGGCCGATTATTCCCGCAAGCAGATCGAGGAGCTGGAAGCCCAGGCCAAGGTCTACAAGGCCAAGGGTATGGCATGGATGAAGGTCGCCAAGGCCGCCGATGGCGGGACAGTCCTGGAAGGCGGGGTGTCCAAGTTCTTCGCCGCCAATGCCGCCGCGGTGGTAACAGGCTTGGGCGTCAAGCCGGGCGATCTGGTCCTGATGGTGGCCGATGCCAAGGCCAAGGTAGCCTGCACTTCCCTTGGAGCGGTGAGAAGCAAGCTCGGGCGCGATCTCGGCCTGTTGAACCCCAACGAGTTCAAGTTCGCCTGGATCGTGGACTTTCCCATGTTCGAATACAACGAAGAAGAAGGCCGCTGGGAAGCCGCCCATCATATGTTCACCATGCCCCAGGAAAAGTACCACGCCACCCTGGAATCCGATCCGGGATCGGTCAAGGGCGATCTCTACGACCTGGTGCTCAACGGCTACGAGATAGCTTCGGGCTCGATACGAATCCACGATCCGGAGCTTCAGCGCAGGATCTTCAAGATCGTCGGTTTTTCGGAAGAAGAAGCCCAGCGCAAGTTCGGCTTTCTGGTGGAGGCCTTCAAATATGGTCCCCCGCCCCACGGCGGCATAGCCCCGGGCTTCGACCGCCTGGTCATGCTCATGGCGGGCGAAACTTCCATCAAGGAGGTCATCGCCTTCCCCAAGAACAGTTTCGCGGTGAGTCCCATGGATCAGAGCCCCAACGAGGTGGACGAAAAGCAGTTGCGGGAAGTCCACATACGGATCGTGCCGAAAGAATAGACTTCGACCCGCCGGCAAGGCAATCGCGCGGCGTATCAACCGTAACTGTGCAACCCCGGCAGAAGGTAATTGACACCGAAGAAGGTGAATACCGTGCAGAGAAAGCCCACGACGGCGATCCACGAGGGGGCGGCGTTTTTCTTTTTCATGATCAGGCGCACATGGAGATAGAGCGTATAGACCAGCCAGGTTATGAAGGCCCAGGTTTCCTTGGGGTCCCAGCTCCACCAGCGGCCCCAGGCCTGTTCGGCCCAGATGGCGCCGAAAATGAGAGCCCCGGCGGTGAAAATCGGATATCCTACCGCCACGGCGGTGTAAGTGATCCGATCGAAATTGATCTTTTTCTTTTCGTCCTTGGTAAAAAGAAAGGCCAGGGATGCCACGAATGAAATGACAAAAAAAGCCTCGCCCACAAACGAGAGCGCCACGTGAATTACCAGCCACAGGGAGCGCAGGGCGGGGATAGGCGGCAGGGCTTCCTTGGGCAGGAGGGGCGAGGACGCGATGGCCGCCAATACCAAAGCAGCGATGGTCGCCCCGAAACCGATGATTTTGGAATAATGGATTTTTTTCTGAAAACGATAGACGATATCGAGAATCATTATAAACGCCGAATAAAAAAGCAGGGACTCGTAGGTGCTCGTCAGAGCGATAAAGCCGATTTTCACGCTTCGGCTCAGCATGACGCCCAGGAAAGCCGCCGCGGCGGCGGCCATGAGCCAGGGGCTTAGGCTTTCTTTTTTGTCGCCTTTGCGGAACAGCGAAACCACCTGCGCCGCCGCGGCGGCGATTACCAAAATGAACCCTATGGTCGCGATCATGCTTTTTCTTCCTTGAGAGTATCGTTAAGCTTCTGGGCGAAGGTAAGCGCCGTCCCCAGGCCGATGAGAATGAGCGAAACCAGGACGAAAGGATAGCCGGGGTCGCTCACCGCCTGAAGCCCCGTGGATAGAACCTGGGTCGTCGCGACAGCGTACCGCCCAACCAAAATTCCCTGCGAGTCCACCCTTACCGCCCCGTCCAGGCCTCCGCCTTGGACCCTTAAAACCGCCTGAGTCTCCCCGGTTTCGACGCCGGGCTTCTTCTCCGTTGTCATGAAAAAGATGCGAACGCCCTCGGCTTCAAAACTTTCCCCCCTGGCCAGGGTGGTGACCGAGCCGTCGGGAGCGCTCACCGCGACGGCCAAGGCCGCGGAATACGAATTCTGATATATGGTAATGGCTCCGATTCTCAGCGGCTTATTGACCCGGATTTCCACATTTTCCTTCAACAGGGCCCCGTCTTTCTCAAGATTTACCAGGCTGGTCCAATCCTTTGGCCGTCCGTCCTCGTATCGCTCATCGCTGAATTTGATCAAGTGAAGGATTTCCCCATTGGGCAAAGCCACCGATTCCCCGGCGGCAAGGCGAACCATGCCTTCTTGCCGGCCGGAAAACGAAACGATGCCGCCTACGATAAGCAGCAAAAGACCGACGTGGAGAACATCGGGACCATGCCGGCGCTTGTTTTTCTTGCGCAGCTCCCGGACAAGACGATCCAGGGCGCAAGCTCCAAGATTGATGAAAAACAACAGCGCGGGAACGAGGAAAAGGATGGAGGAAAAAAATCTGTTCAACCCTGTTTGCACGACCAGCTCGGCGACAAACTTAGGATAGAGCTTGAAATATTCTTCCGAAGCCTTTCCCTGGGGAATGAGCGTTGCCAGAAGGCTACCCGTGGCGAGAATGACAATAAGCGCTATGGCGAGCTTGATCGATTTAAGTTTTTTCCAAAATTCGCGCACCCTGTGTTCCTTCGAGCGTGACTCTTCAATATCCCGTTCGCCATACCATAGGCAAGACGATAACCGAGCCTATCCAGCGGTTTCGGTCCTTGTCAAGTTCATCAAGCCGGCAAGATAAATAACGCTTTTTTTATATATACCCACCCTTTACACCTCACAAAAGTTGTTTTATAATACAAAAGTCTCCAGTACGCCGTTGGCGGAAGAGCGGCATCGCGCTGCACAGCTTTATAATGAGGAGATATACGCGGATGAAAATAAAACTCCTGTCGGCGCTCGCCCTGCTGGCTTTGTTCGGTGCGGTCCCCGCAATAGCCGGCGAGTCGAGCTGCATCGACTGCCACGGCAACGCCGATATCATGAAGACCCTGGTTCCGCCTCCCGTGGCGAGTTCCGGCGAAGGAGAGGGGTGAGCGGGCGCACCTCCCCCGGTCCGGGCGGATTACCACATGGGGTATGTCGTCGATAAGGAAACAATCGAGACCGACCCCCACTTCGAGTACGGATGTTCCTTCTGCCATGAGGGCGACGCCGACGGCGTCACAAAAGCGGAAGCCCATAAGGGCATGGTCAAGCGACCATCGGACAATCTGGACACCTGCGGCGTCTGCCATGAAGGCATCGCCGCGACCTATAAGCTCTCCCTCCATTATACGACCGCCGGATTTAAAAACGGCGTTTCTCCCCGCTTCTCCCAGGAAGAAAAAACAATATTCGACGAAACGGTTTTCGAGCAATCATGCCGAAGTTGCCACGCTTCCTGCGGCGACTGTCACGTCCAGAGCCCTGTCGTGTCCGGCGTCAATACCGGCCTCATGGACGGGCATAAATTCGTGCGCAAAGACGAATCCAAGTCCTGCGCCCTCTGCCACGGAGGCCGGGTCTATCCTGAATTTACCGGCGACTATGGCGGGCGCCCCGATGTGCACTATCGCAACGGCATGAGCTGCCTGGACTGCCACTCCGCGGAACAAATGCATGGCGACGGCGTCGCCTACGATGGCCGTCGAGACGTGGAGAACAAGCCTTCCTGCCTGGAATGCCATGAAAAGAGCCTTTCAGCCACGCAGGAAGCTGAAGAAGCCCATGCGATACACGAAGAGGCCGTTTCCTGCAGCGCTTGCCATACCGCGACGGGGTACAGGCAGTGCTCTTCCTGCCACCTTGGCGAAGGCGCCACATCGAGCCCCGCCATCGTATTGGGAGACAATCCCCGCAAACCCGGTCAGCTCACGACATTGCGACTCATTCCCACTGTGAGGACGACCTTCGAGAAAGCCGGAATACGGCAGGATAATTTCGACGCTTTGCCGAATTACTGGGATTCCATACCCCACAATATTCAAAAACGAACGGATAGGACCAGGGACTGCAACACCTGCCACGGCGAGAGTCTATACTTCCTGGAAGAGTCGAAGCTTCCCAAGGACGGATCGACCAAGAACCTTGAATTGATCCGGTAACGCACAATACCCCGGATACGGAACCGGGAATAAAAAGGAGATGGTATGAAAAAAGGAATTCTCATTCTGCTTATGATCGCTCTTGTAAGCCCTCTGTTCGCCCGTGAAATCGACGCTATTGTCACCGCGGATTGGCTCGAGGCCAACCTCTCCAATCCCAGGCTCGCCGTGGTCGACGTGCGTAAAGTGGAGGACTACAAGACTGGCCATATCCCCGGCGCGATTTCGCTTTTAGGATCGGTCTTCTATGTGCCCGCCAAGGGACTGTCCAACGAGCTGCCTTTCATGGACGATCTCTCCGACGCTCTGGCCGACGCCGGTATCGGCGCGGATTCTCTGGTGGTGGTGGTCGAGACCGACGGCTCCAGGTTTTCCTGGGCTACCCGTGTCGCCTGGACCCTCGCCTATGCGGGGTTGGACAATGTGGCCGTTCTTTCCGGCGGCCAGGCCGCGTGGGTAAAGGCTGCCAAACCCATCACGACCGAGGTGGTCAAGAAAGCCAAAACAAAATTTTCCGCCATGCCCAGGGCTAAGTATCTCGCTCTTAAAGCCGATGTGCTGGCCGCCAAGGGACAGGTGATCGACGCCCGGGCCTACGACACTTACTTCGGATTGGCGAAGCAGTCCTTCGTGGCACAGGCAGGACACCTTCCCGGAGCCTATTCCCTCCCCTTCTCCTGGATCACCAACGCGGAGGGCCTTGTCAAATCGAAGGACGAGCTGTCGAAGTACGTGGCCGCCCTGGGGCTCGATCCCGCCGCGGAAACAATTGTTTATTGCGATTCCGGCGTGCTCTGCACCTCCTGGTGGTGGATCATGAAGGAATACATGGGATGGGCGAACGTACGTAGCTACGATGGTTCTTCCCAGGAAATCACCGCCGATCCCTCGGTGAAGTACCAGCCCCTGGTGTGGAGATAAGGCCGCTCCCGGGAACCATGTGGGATTTTCGAAGCCGCCCCCGCGAATGGGCGGCTTTTTTTATGCTTTCCCGGATCAGTACCGCAGCCGAATTATGGATTCCCCCGCGCTGCGGGGCTCGCAATAGCCGATAATGGCGGCATCGACGCCGGCGGCCAGCAAGGAGGCCAGACAGGATTCCGCGTTTTCCGGCGGGATGGCCCCCAAAAGGCCGCCCGAGGTTTCCGGGGAAAACAACAATGCGCGAAGCCACTCCAGGGATTGTTCGGACGCGTGATCCGGGAATTCCACTTTATCCAGAAAGGCTTTCCGATTTCGGGCGGTACCGCCTGGGATTCTTTTTCGCTCCACGCACTCCCTGGCTCCAGGGATGAATGGTATCGCTTTCGCGTCGATCGAAAAATCCACTCCGCTTTTTTCCGCCATTTCCAATCCATGACCGAGGAGAGAAAAACCGGTCACATCCGTCGCCGCCCGGGCCTGCCCCGCGAGAAATGCCCGCAGGGCGTCCCGGTTAAGCGCCTTCATAGACCTAATCGCCGCCCCGATCCAGGAGGGCTCGACATCCTGGGCTTTTGAGGCTGTGGTGATGACTCCGGTACCCAGGGGTTTGGTGAGGATAAGGACATCGCCCGGCCGGGCGCCTTTTTTCAACAACAATTTCCCGGGATGAGCGAATCCTATGGCCGCCAAACCATATTTGGGCTCCTTATCCGTAATGGTGTGGCCGCCGGCCACGGCGCAGCCGGCCTGTCCAGCCTTGGAGGCTCCTCCCTGGAACACCATGGATATCAGCTCGCCATTCATGTCGGCGGGGAAAGCGGCCAAATTAAGGGCGAGCACGGGCTCAGCCCCGCTGGCATAGATATCCGAAAGGGCATTAGCCGCGGCGATTTCCCCGAAGGTAAAAGGATCATCCACCACCGGAGGGAAGAAGTCCGCGGTAAAGACCAACGCTGTGGAGTCGTTGAGTTTATATACGGCGGCATCGTCGCCTTCGGCCAGGCCGACCAGAAGATCGGCCCTGCGCTCGGGCGGCACCATACCGGCCAAGGGACGCAGAACCTGCGCCAGGGCCTCAGGGCCCATCTTGGCCGCTCACCCCGCCGCGGAACAAAGGGAAGTCAATCTGACTATCTCCTTGCCGTCCATGTGCCCTCCTTTTGGCTCACTGTAGCGGCCGGTTTACGCCCGGTCAAGGGAGAACCGCCAATCGACGAGGTTCCTTTTGCGATCCGGATCGCCGCGTCCGGTAAAACGCGGCGCTCGCCTTGACCAATGACCATCCTCATTTTAGTATCGATCTTGGAAGAGGATGGGGTCCGGCGGCTCCCGCGGTCTTCAAAACCGTCGGCCGCGATTCATCGCGGCGGCAGGTTCGATTCCTGCCCCTTCCGATGCTTCGGGCGGAATCCTGCGGTTTCCGCCCTTTTTCATTTATCCCGGGAGCAATCCCGAAGCGAATAGGGTGTACCGATGAAAAAAAACGATCCCCGGGGATGGATTCCCCAGGTCGAGCACCTCTTAGTCGATCCTGGGCTTTCCGTCCATATCGCAGGTCTGTCCCGGCCTTTGGCAGCCCGTACAATCGCCCAGGTCCTCGACGCATTGCGCGGACAGCTTTCAACCCCGAACGCTCCCGAATCCTTAGACCAGCGGGAAGTGCGTCGAATCGCTCTTGAGGAATGTCGGAAAGCTCTGGAGAAAAAAAGCCGCCGAGCCCTGACAAAAGTCTTTAATGGAACCGGAGTGGTCTTGCATACGAATTTGGGACGAAGCCCCATTCCCCCGGCGCTTTGGGAGGCGGTGCGGGACGTCAACACAGGATACTCCAATCTCGAATTCGATGTGGAAACCGGCCAGCGGGGCCTCCGCGGCGGCTTGGCCCCGGAGCTTCTGGCGACCCTCGTCGGAGCCGAGGCAGGCCTGGCGGTCAACAACAACGCCGCCGCGGTACTCCTCATCCTAAAGGCCTTCGCCAAGGGCAGGGAAGTGATCGTATCCCGGGGCGAGGCGGTGCAAATCGGCGGGGGATTCAGAATTCCCGATATACTGGCGCTCTCAGGAGCTGTCCTCAAGGAAGTGGGAACCACAAATATCACCACAACCCAGGATTATCTGAACGCCATCAGTCCCGATACCGCCGCCATCCTCTTAGTGCACAGCTCCAATTTCGTCCTCCGGGGATTTACGGAAAAACCTTCCCTTTCGGCCCTTTCCAAAGCCCTGCCTCCGACCATACTACGCATTGTCGATCAGGGATCGGGCAGTACCACCGAAGAACTGGAGTCCGAACCATCCGCGGCCGGATTGCTGCGGGCCGGCGCCGATCTGGTTTGTTTTTCGGGGGACAAGCTACTTGGCGGGCCGCAGGCCGGCCTGATCGTCGGCAGGGCGGATTTGATCGCGACGCTCTCCAGACACCCACTTATGCGCGCCTTCAGGCCGGGAAAGATAATTCTCTCGCTGCTGGAAGCCAATCTCCTGGCCAAACTCGGCGGTGGGGCGCCTTCCGTCCCGGAGACTTCGGCATCCGGTATCGCGGCGCTCGGTTCCGCGGCGCAAAAAGCCCTGGCGCTCTCCGCTGAGCCCGGATTGAAGACCCTTCGTTCTCTGGCGCGGAAAATCACCAGGACCCTCCCAAAAGACAGAATCGCTCTCCTCCGCTCCCGGGGCGCCCTGGGCGGCGGCAGCACGCCCGACCAGACTTTTCCATCCCTGGCCCTCGGCATTAGTCCGCTTCGGTCGGCGGAATCGCTGAGCGCCGGTCTGCGGCAGGCTCCCCTTCCCTTGGTGGCGCGGATCGAGAACGAGAAGATCATCATCGATTTGATCACCCTGGCTGACGAGGATCCGCGACAGGTGGCGGATACCATCGCCTTCGCCCTAGAGCACGAACTCGAACGCGAAAACGAAAGCGAAGGAGCGAAAACCGCTAAACACGCCGAAAGGCGGCGGAGTCGCCCCGGGGGCTCATCATGATCGTCCTCGGGCTGGCCGGCCATGTGGACCACGGAAAGACCGCCTTAGTACGGGCCTTGACGGGAATCGATACGGACAGGCTGCCCGAAGAAAAAGCAAGGGGAATGACAACCGATCTCGGTTTCGCCGCCCTTCGCCTCTTCGCTCCCCGGGCTTCGGCGGCCGAAGGCGCGGCCCAGGAAGCGACCCCACATGCAAGACCCCGGACTTTTATTTCCCAGGCCGCCGCAAACCAAGATCCAGCGCGGCGGGACAGCCTTCCCGAAGGGAGCCCCCTCGATATCGGCGTCATCGACGTACCCGGTCATGAACGCTACATCCGTAATATGGTGGCCGGCGCCTGGTCTCTGGATCTGGCGCTTCTGGTGGTAGCCGCCGACGACGGATGGATGGAACAGAGCGAAAACCACGCCCGGGTGCTCAGCGCAACCGGTATAGCCAGGCTGATTGTTGCTGTTACGAAAATCGACAAGGTGTCCCGGGAGCGAAGCGAGGAAGTGAAGCAAGACTCCCTTCGAAGGGCTTCCACAATCTTCGGTGCACAGGCTATCGCAGGCGTGGTCGGGATTTCCGCCCTCCATGGAGAAGGAATCGAAAACCTCAAAGCCCTCATCGCCGCCGAGGCGGCCAGGATTGAAGCGGCCAGGCTCGGCAGCCCTCGAAGCCGGGAGGGCTTTCTCTTTATCGATCGGATTTTTTCCAAACCCGGGGTTGGACGCATCGTCTGCGGCAGCCTTGTGGGCGGCACCTTCGCGGTGGAGGAAGAAGTCATTCAAAGTCCGGGCGGGGAAATCCTGCGCATTAAGGGGATCGAAAGCTTAGGCAAGGCGATTTCTTCCATTTCGGGCACCGCCCGGGTTGCCCTGAATATAAGCAAGACTAAGGCCAGGACAGCTCGGGGCGATCTATTATATAAAGCGCCTCGAAATAGTTCCCAGTATTATTCCGGCCGCGAATTCATAGTAAAAGTCGAAGAGCTTCCCTATTCGACGTCCCCCGTGACCAAAGATTCAGAAATCCTGAAAAAAGGCGGCGAGATCGAAGTAGCTGTTGGTACGGCCGGGCGAATCGGCAAAATAATCCCTTTGGGAAACCACCCATGGTACAGGTTTTCCTGCGCCGAAGAACTGGCCTTTCCCTCCTCAAGCCCCCTGGTGCTGATCCGCCATGGCGGGGCTCGGATTGTGGGCAGGGCCTGGGCTGTCTTTGAAGGGAAAACCGATAGAATTGCAAGAAGAAAGCTGGCGATTCTCTTGGCCGACCTGGGAAACGCCAGCCCTCCCGACGCAGCTGAAGCCATCCGGGCGGCAATAGCGCCGCAGCCGCAAAAAGATTCGGGGGGAAGAAGGGGTGATCCAATCCTCGATCGGGTTCCGACCGAGGACTCGAACTCGGATCAGGACTTAACGATCGATGATCGAGTCGTGCTGGAGCCTTCTTTAAAAAAAGCGGAAAAGCGCCTGCGGGAAGCGGGGCGCCATTGCATCGAATATCAAAATACCGTTAACGCGAATTTTCGTACGACCGGAAAAGCTCAAACCCCGGCCCTGCCGCCCAGAAAAGACTTGGACCGTCTTTGCGCCCTCGGAATCGCCCTCCCCCTGGATAGAAATCTCTTTATCCATAGGGATACATACACAACCCTGGTCGCGGCGATCCTGAAAAATCGAGGCCCGGGGCAGATTCTGGAAATCGGCACGGTAAAAGAAATAACCGGCTTTTCGAGGAAATTCGTCATTCCCTTTTTACATAGAATGGAGCGAGACGCCTATATCAAACGCGAGGGAGAGCGCCGTATAATACTCAAGCTTGTCTGAGCGCCTCCAGCTCCGCCTCGGCCCCCGCGTTGAGGTACAGGGAATCCAAGCCCAGAGCCATAAATTTGAATCCCTGCCTGGCTCTCCGGATCGCCGGCTCGGCTCCCATACAGAAGATGCCTGGTATTACCCCGGCGTTGAGCGACGCTTCGAGCAATCTGGCGATGGCCGCTTCCACCTCGGGATGGGCGGGATTGTCCATGTGCCCCATGGAGCAGGCCAGATCAAATGGCCCGACAAACAGCATATCGATGCCGGGGATTTTTAATATTTCCTCGATGCGCGACACCGCGTCGATATGCTCGGCCTGCAGCATCACCAACACCTCGGCGTTAGCCGATTTTGCGTATTCGATCATGTTCAAGCCATACATGCTCGCCCTGCCGGGGCCTAAACCGCGCACGCCCTGGGGAGGATACAGACAGTTTTTGACAGCCCGCTCTGCTTCTTCTTTTGTGTTGACCAGGGGGATCATGATTCCCTCGGCCCCCGCGTCCAAGACGCGCTTGATGATGGCCTGATCGTTGCCGGGGACTCTCGCCAACGCGGAACATCCGCCCCGTTTGATCGCGGCGAAAAGATTCCCCGCCGTTTCCAGATCGATCTGACCGTGCTCCATGTCCACCAGAATCCAGTCGAAGCCCTTGGACGACAGTATTTCCGATACGGCGACGCTTCCGATGCCCTGGAAGGGGCCGAAAACAGCCTTTCCCGCTTGCAACGCTTTTTTGACGGTATTTACATGTAACAAACGTTTATCCTCCAATCAGCCGCAGCAGGATTTTCTCGGTTTCCTTCCATCCCCGGTTCCCCCGTCTTTTTTTCCACTTTCGGGTTTGCGAGTATTCTCCCGTTCTTCTTTTATTTCTTCGATCTTGATATCGCAGCAACCTCGTTTTTTTACTTTAAACCATCTTTCCAATATCCCTTTTTTATTATCGGTATTCATCCTAAAGCTCCTTTTTCAAATGATCGTAAATACGAAACCGGCTATCACCGCCGTCAAGAATACCACAGCAATAAAAATCGCGACCAGCCTTTTTTTGAAAATACCCGCAAGCATGCTCATTTCGGGGATGCTCATTCCTGCCCCGCCGACGACAAGCGAGATCACCGCTCCGATGCCCATGCCTTTCCGCGTTAGAGCGACGGCCACGGGGATAATCGTCTCGGCCTTCAAATATAAAGGAACCCCGATTATCGCGGCCAGGGGAATTGCAAGCGGATTCTGCGGTCCGGCAATGCGCGCAACGAGGTCGGCGGGCATATAGCCATAGATCGCGGCTCCGATAGTCACGCCGATCAGCAGGTAAGGCAAAACACCTATGAAATCGCTCCAGGCGCCCAAGAACGCTCGCTTTAACTTTTTCCCAAACGTGGGAAGCCCCTCTTTTCCTTGCCCCCCGCCGGTGATGCGCACGTTCTTGATGTCTTCAGCAAGGCCCAGGCGTTCCAAAACCACCCCGCCCGTCATAGCCGCCGCAAAGGTGACTACAAAATAAACCAGGCTGACCTTCCATCCCAACAGAACCCAAAACATCGAAATTATTATCGGATTCAGCAGCGGCGAAGCGAGGACGAAGGACATGGTGGCGCCGAAAGGTACTCCCGCCCGAAGGAGCCCGACGGTCAGGGGGATTGTCGAGCAAGAACAGAAAGGCGTAAGCGCCCCCAACGTCGCCCCGAGGAAATTGCCCAGCAAGCCGTTCCGGGACAGCCATCGTTTGAGAACATCATCGGATATGAACTCGAAAACAAGGCCGACCAAGGTACTGATTCCTAAAAAGAGGACGGTCAGCTCCGTCAAGATTAAGAGAAAAAAACGCACTGTCTCTCCGAAGGAATTCATCACGCTTATCGGGCCTTCATCAGCCTACAGTTCGGGCGACGCCTCGCGCCCGGGGCCCCGGGCGGATTTACCGCGTCCACGCAATGCATAAAATCGAGTATGCAGTCGCAGGCGAGGGAATACAGTATGTTCTGCCCATCCCGACGATCCGCCACCAGGCCCGCATCGCGCAAAACGGCCAGGTGCTTGGACACCGTGGATACATCCGCGCCGATCTCCTTGGTGAGATCGCCGACGCAGGCTTCCGATTCGGAGAGCCGCATGACCACATACAGTCGCGAAGGATGGGCGAGCGCCTTAAATACCGCCACGCGACGCTTATGAATGATTTTTTCCTGCCGGTTCATTCTATTGGTAGTTTTACCAATAATATTTTTTTTGTCAACAAAAAGAAGGGCAAAGGGTAACCGTGTTTTTCAAAGGGCCCAAATGCTTGACACGTGGGCGATATTTGGCAAATATACCAATATATTCCCAGGGCCATTGTTTGCCAGGAGCGGGTATGTCCGAAAAGCGTATTGGATTCTTCGCCAAATACCTCTCATTATGGGTTTTTTCGTGCATAGTTCTCGGTGTTGCCATCGGTTATTTTTTCCCAGGCATCCCCGTCTTCCTGGGTCGATTCGAATACGCGCAGGTATCTATTCCAGTTGCCATTCTCATATGGCTCATGATCTACCCCATGATGCTCAAGGTCGATTTCACAAGCATAAAAAACGCGGGCAAGAAGCCCAAGGGCCTGGCGGTGACGCTTGTGGTAAATTGGCTCATAAAACCCTTCACGATGTACGCTATTGCGTGGTTTTTTCTGAAAGTCGTATTCAAAGCGCTTATCCCATCGTCTCTGGCCACCGAATATCTCGCCGGTGCCGTTCTTCTCGGGGCTGCGCCCTGCACGGCGATGGTCTTCGTCTGGTCACACCTTTCCGATGGGGACCCGGGCTATACCGTCGTACAGGTAGCCATAAACGATCTGGTTATATTGGTGGCATTCACTCCCATCGTCGCGTTCCTATTGGGAGTGAGCGATATTCGCGTGCCCTGGGATACATTGCTCCTTTCCGTCGTTCTTTTCGTCGTGACGCCCTTGAGCGCCGGAGCCTTCACCCGGTCACGCCTGATCAAGCGACGGGGAAAGGAGTGGTTCGAGAACGTATTCATCAGGAAGTTCGGGGGAATCACGGAAGGGGGACTTCTTTTAACGCTCATTATTCTTTTCGCCTTCCAGGGAGAAACGATACTGAACAACCCCCTCGCGATAGCGCTCATCGCCGTACCCCTCATCATTCAAACATATTTTATCTTCGCGATCGGCTATGGCTGGGCTAAAGCGTGGAAAATTCCCTACGCCATCGCCGCCCCGGCGGGAATGATCGGCGCTTCCAATTTTTTCGAATTAGCGGTGGCGGTGGCCATCAGTCTATTCGGACTTTCTTCGGGCGCCGCGCTCGCGACCGTGGTGGGCGTGCTTACCGAGGTGCCCGTCATGCTCAGCCTTGTTTTCATCGCCAGGAGAACAAAACATTTGTTCCCAAAGGAAGCCGCATGATCGATCATAACGACCAGCATATCGAAATCGAAAAACGCGCTACGATTCGAAAAGCGATCCTCAAAAACTACGGCAACGTGGCCAGGTCCAGCCCAACCGGCTGCTGTGGCCCTCAGCTTTCGTGCTGCAGCCCCGGGGCCCGGGGTACGGATGGGAAAATTCTCGGATATAGCGAGGAAGAACTCGCCGCGGCGCCGGAAGGGGCTAATTTAGGTCTTGGATGCGGCAATCCTCAGGCGATAGCCCAGCTGAGTCCGGGAGAAAGAGTGCTCGATCTAGGTTCCGGCCCAGGCTTCGACGCATTTCTCGCGGCCCGCAAGGTCGGCGAGGCAGGAAAGGTGATTGGCGTGGATATGACTCCCGAAATGATTTCGAAAGCCCGCCGGAACGCCGAAAAAGGCGCTTACTCCAATGTCGAATTCAGACAGGGCGAGATCGAAAACCTTCCTGTCGAAAACGAATCCATCGATGCGATCATCTCCAACTGCGTCATCAATTTATCCACCGACAAGCCCCGGGTTTTCGCCGAGGCGTTTCGAGTCCTCGCGCCGGGCGGAAGGCTCGCTGTCTCCGATATCGTAGCCACCGCCGAGCTTCCCGCGGAAGCGAAGGACGATCCGTTGCTCCACTCCGCCTGCATCGCAGGAGCCTCAACGCTCGACGATCTTGAAACAATGCTGCGCCAGGCTGGCTTTGCGGAAATCAGCATCGAACCCAAGGACTCCAGTAAGGACTTTATCAAAACCTGGGCTCCGGGTTCGAATGTGGGGGATTACTTGGTCTCCGCGGCGATTCGCGCGATAAAACCGAAACACTAAGCGTCGGACCTCTTCGTTGAATTCGATCTACGCGATAGCGCCGAAAAAAAGTCCGGCAGCCGTCGATAGGATCACCACCAGACCGACATATGTCAGGGTTTTCTTCCACCCCAATTCCCCTGCTATGACCAATATGGAGGGAAGCGAAAGGCTCGGGCCCGCCAGCAACAATGCTAAGGCAGGCCCCTGCCCCATGCCGGCGCCGAGAAGCCCCTGAACGATAGGAATCTCCGTCAGGGTGGCAAAGTACATGAGGGCGCCGGCAAGGGAAGCGAAAAAGTTGGCGAATAAGGAATTGCCGCCTAAAAGCCCGGCGATCCACCGGGTGGGAATAAGAGCGTCGTGCCCGGGCCTCCCAAGAAGGAAGCCGGCCACGAGAACGCCGCCGAATAAGAGGGGCAGAATTTGAAGCGCGAAATCCCTGGTGGCTATAAGCCAATCCGCCCGCTCTTCCTTACTGAACCACGCAACAACCGTGTACGCCAAAACGAGGGCAAAAGCCCCGGATATCCACCACTTGGCGGCGTAAATCGCGTCCCATACCGCGCTACCGCCCCTGGAGCTCGCCCAATTAATGAAAACGAGGATACCGATCATGCTGCCCATGTAGAGGACCATCTGCCCGAGGCTTCGGGCCGGTGTTTCCATGCCAGCTGCGAACATCCGCGCGTCAGCGGTCCGTTTGGCGTCGTCCTCGCGGAAAACCAGCGCCATAATCACACCAATAATAATTGAGAAAAGCACGGCGCCCACCGCCCTCGCCAGGCCCAGTTCCCAGCCGAAAACTTTGGCGGAAAGCACGATGGCGAGGATGTTTATCGCCGGTCCGGAGTAAAGAAACGCCACGGCAGGGCCGAGTCCGGCACCCTTTTTATAAATACCCTTGAAAATGGGGAGCACCGTGCAAGAGCAAACCGCCAGTATGGCGCCGGATACGGATGCCACCCCATAGGCGGTGGATCTTTTGGCATCGGGACCGAGGTAACGCATTACCGCCCGCTGATCCAGAAATACAGTGATCGCCCCCGCGATGAACATGGCCGGAACAAGGCAGAGAAGCACATGCTCCCGGGCGTAGTCCCCGAGCATTAAAAATGCTTCGTTTACCGCCTGGGATACCCATGGTAAATTAAAAGGAATAAAATATGCCGCTATAAAAACACCGGCGACGATCAGGAGTTTTTTGTTCGGGCTCCATTCTTTTACGCTCATGCCCTCACCTTGGATGTGATCTGGTCCACAACTTCTTGGATGACATTGTCGGTAATGGCGGTTTTGCCTTTTTCGATTTCAAAGCCCGTCATGATAAAATGTACATAGGGGCTTGCTTCACAGTCTCCACCACAGGAGCAAGGCATATTACTTGCTTCCCCTGAGAATTTCGGTGATCTGCTCGACCGAAAGCACCCGACCACTGCTTTTCACCGTACCGTCAACGGCCAAGGCGGGAGTCATCATGACGCCCATTTCCATGATATCGTCGACGGAGGTGATTTTTTCAACCTCCGCGGAAAGACCGGCCGCGGAAATAGCCTGGCGGGCGTGATCCTCCAACAATTTGCACTTGGGACAGCCCGTACCCAGAATTTGGACCTTCATATATCGCTCCTTATGTGAAATTCTATTCACATAGATACATTCCTTTGGACTTTCTGTCAATACGAAATTTCGCGTTTTCCGCCTTGGCGGCCCGAACCGCGCAATGTTTGAAAAACCCTTCCGCCTTTCCCGGACCAGCCCTACGCGATACATTATGGCGGTGGAGCGATATCATTGGCCCTTCGACGACCCATCAAAATTTACCGGGAGTGAGGAAGAGGTCATGGCGAAGATCCGGGTCGTTCGGGATCAAATAAAAAAAGCGGTTATGGAGTTCATCGCCCGGGACAATTGACCTCGAGGCATAAGGCCGCTAGCATGCGAACAGTGAGTGACATAATCGACCCTGCCCAATTGCAGAGGGAAACAGCGATTTTCAAAGCCCTCTCCAGCGAAGCGAGGCTAGCCATTATTTACGCGCTAAAGGGGGGCGAGAAAAGCGTGGGCGAGTTGGTGGAAATGCTCGGGCTGCTGGAATGCGCCTGCTCGGTAGAGCGGACTAATATTTCGAAGCATCTGGCGGTGCTCAAGGAAGCGGGCATCGTATGCTGCCGGGATGAGGGTTTGAAACGTATCTATAGCCTTGCGCTACCCTGTCTGGCTTCGGTTTTCGATTGTGTCGGGGCCGCGCTCGGCTCGACCGGCACAGACCTCTCATCAGGGCCTTGCGGATGCCGCGGCGGCCAATCCGCGAAGATGGGGAATAAATGGACACAATAATATTGTATCTTGCGGCTGGTCTGGGTCTGGGAATTTCGTTCTTTAAAGACCGGAAAAAGACAACAATGGCCCTAAATAAGGCGGTGAAGGCCTTTGAAAGCATACTCCCCCAATTCTTGGTTGTTCTCATTTTGGTGGCTATCACCCTTTCCGTGCTCGACACGACAACGATATCTCGGTGCCTCGGAACTAAAAGCGGCATATTCGGCGTCCTGGCGGCTTCCTTGGTAGGGGCCATAACGCTGATTCCGGGCTTTATTGCATTCCCGGCGGCGGCGGCCCTCCTGCGAAACGGCGCTGGCGCCACTCAAATCGCAGCTTTCGTTTCCAGCTTGATGATGGTAGGAGTGGTCACGCTTCCCATGGAAATAAAGCATTTCGGCAAACGAGCCGCCCTAATGCGGAATATCTTCGCGTTTGGATTTTCCATGCTCGCAGCGCTGTTCGTCGGTTGGGTGGTGCGTTTATGAAAGAACGACAAAGCAAACCTGGGGCCAAGCGTTATCTGGGGGCGATAATTGCCGGCGCAGCCTTCTTGATCTTCATTTTGGCCTTCCCGGCGTACAGAGAGCAATCCCTCTCCATGATGACATATCAGGCCAAGACTATGCTTTTGGTCATTCCGCCGATTTTCGTTCTTCTGGGACTGTTGGATATATGGGTGCCCAGGGAAAAGATGATCAAATACATGGGCAAGGACTCAGGGCTGAAAGGTCCGGTCCTAGCCTTCTTATTAGGATCCTTCGCCGCAGGACCTCTGTACGGGGCTTTTCCAGTAGCGGCGGTTCTTATGAAAAAAGGTGCGTCACTTTTCAATATTATGATTTTTATCGGCGCGTGGTCCACCACGAAGATTCCCATGTTGTTGTTCGAAATGTCGGCCTTGGGCAAACGTTTCGCGCTTTCCCGCTTGGCGATTAATATCGCGGGAATCGCCATCATCGCCTGGGCCATGGCTTCGGCCTTGGGCAAGGAAGAAATCGAAAAAATCCACAAGAATATCGAAAGCCTGGAGTAAAAATCAGACGAATTCGTCTCGCCCGGAACAGCATCCAAAGCAGCAGCCAAAGACTCCTGATTCCACTCTCGTCGGATCAGGCTTGGATTTCGATAACCTTCCAACGGCCCTCTTCGTATTTAAAGCGCCCCGCTTTCATGTCCAGAACCCGTCCGTCCTCGCCGGCCATTTTCACCGTGCCGGTGAGGGCGTTCACCTCGACAACCTTGAAAAGAGCCCCGTCGTAGATAAACTTGACTCCCTCCTGGGGCAGCTCCCGCCTGGCGTCCTTGTAGAACTGATGCTCATAGCTCAGGCAGCAAAGGAGTCGACCGCAGGGGCCGGAAATCTTGAGCGAATTGAGGGAAAGGTTCTGGTCTTTGGCCATTTTAATGGATACGGGATTGAGTCTGTCGGAAATTCCGTGACAGCAGAGCACTCTGCCGCAAACCCCGCAGCCCCCGGTAACCCTAGCCTCGTCCCGCACCCCGATCTGTCTCAGCTCGATTCGCATCTTGAACACCGAGACCAGGTCTTTCACCAGCTCCCTGAAATCCACCCTGGATTCGGCGGTGAAATAGAAAAGAATCTTAGGTTCGTCCAGTAAATAATGGGCCGACACCAGTTTCATGGGAAGATTGCGGGCCCAAATCTTGTCCCTGCAGAGGACATAGGCCTGTTGCTCTTTTTCCTTATTCTCCCTGAGCCTGCGCAGATCGTCGATACCAGCCGGTCTCTCGATAAGGACCAGTTCGTCGAGATTTATAGAAGCCTTATCCAGTATGATTCCCTGAACTTCGACGATGTCCTTGCCGTATTTCGTGGGAGCGACGGCCAGCGAGCGAAGCGGTATATGCTGTTCCGTGGACAGCGGCGCCAAAGAAGGCGCTTCGGACTCAGGCGTGGAGATCTCCGCTTGGTCCTGGCTCGGTAGGGTATCGGCGCCTGCGGGGAGATCTTTCTCGGCCGTCGATTCAACCGAGGAAGATCCTTTGGCAGCCATGGCTTGCTGGGCGATAGGCCCTTCCAATAGAAGTTCCAACTCGGCGCGGCTTCGGAAATGCGGCCAGTCGGCGCCGAGATGAACATAATATCCAAAGGAGGTTTCCGATGAGTGGAGAGTCTTGAGCCTGTAGATAGGCTCCGGGATATCATCGGACGCCTTGGGCCGCCCTTTTGCCGTAACCGGCGGCGATTCGGCGTCAGCGGCGCGCGTATCATCGGAAAGATCGACCGGCTCGGGATGGTCGGTCAGTATATCGGACATGGCGAAACTCCTACTGTAAAAGCCTTGGGGCCTGGCGGCAACGCGAGGTCGGGCTTATCGTTATAGTAGCATGAACAAGAAAGAATGAAAACATCGGCGCTCCATGGACGAAAAAGCAGCCGCTATGTCCCCGTTCCAATGTCCGGTTTAGGCTTGGGTGGGCAGGCCCAGGACATCACCCTTGAACAGCGCCCCTTCCTCCATCGAAAAAATCCGGCTGCTCAGACTGGCCCAGACCTTGGCGGTTTCGGTGAGCCTGATGCTTTTTTCCGCCTTGATACTACCCGAGAGCATTCCGGCCACAACTACCTCCCGGGCTTCTATGTCTGCTTCCACTCTGGCTTCTTTGGCGATCACCAGGTTCCCGTCAACGATAATTTTCCCCCTGGCCTGACCCTCTATTCTGAGCAAGCCTGAACAGGAATAAGAGCCTTCCAGGAAAGAATCGGGCCCAAAAACGGATTCGGCGCCTTTCTTCATCATTTTATCGCTTTTCGCACATTGAGAAAGCGCAGGGGATCGATCACCGAAGTGCCCAGGTGAACCTCGTAGTGCAAATGTGGCCCGGTGGATTTGCCGGTATTGCCCAGGGTTCCGACAACCTGGCCTTGGGCCACTTGCTGGCCTTTCTTGACCCTGATCGATCGCAAATGTCCGTAGCGGGTGAGAAAACCATGGCTATGTTGGATCGTGACGCTGTTGCCCAGGTCCGGCGTATAACTGGCGTCGATTATCTTTCCATCGGCGGTGGCCAGGATCGGATCGCCGGAACGGTACGTGGAAATGTCTATGCCGTTGTGCAGATACCACTGGCCCGCGGAAAAAGGATGTTCGTTCTGGCCGAAATACATGGAGATATGCCCTATGCCTCCCTGAATAGGCCAAATATTGGGTATTTCTGACATTATATCCTTTTGAGCGGCTACCGTATTGGTGATTTGCTCCAGACCGGGGATGGCCGAATCCAGATACGCCGACAAGCCCTTCAGGCGCTCCACTTCCCTGAACGCCATGCTCCCCGAAGAAGGCATGGAGAGCAGGCTGGCCAACCCGGCGGCGCGCAGGGCCTCCTCCGCCGGCCCTGCGGCCTCTTTGAGCCCACCCGAGGCGCCGACGGCCAGAAGTTCCGCCAGCCGCGATTCGAACTTGAGCGCCGAGCCCACCAGGGATTCGGCGCCATCGCGCAACTCGTCCATCGCGGCCCGGGCTTCGGCCGCTCGGCCTTGGGCTATCCGCAACTGTATCCTGACGGCCAGGTAACGCGTGGAAGCAAAGAGCGAAAATCCCAATACGGCGATAAAAAGCAGGCTCGTCAAGCCTAACAGGAAACGGCTTATTCCAAAACGCCGGGAATGCGCTTCGGAGTGGGGAATAAAAACGATGGTCGTCTTCGCGCCCAGCCAGGCGACTATCCGTCGAGGAACCGATACGAAACCGCCGAAAAAAGCCTTCGTCCCCGCCACGAGTCTGACATAGAGAAGTTTTTCCCGCTTTTTATATCTACGTAAGCCCTCGGGCAAAGACTACTCCTTTATTGGTTCATCGAACCTTGTTGTAGCATCGGCTTCGCAATCCTGTCAAAGGCATGGGGAAAGCAGGGGTTCTTTACTGAAGCACATTCCAAACCCTTAATCCGCAGATGCTTTTAAAGTGCGTATCATAACTAATCAACTTCGCGCCAGTCTCCACTGAATGCGCAGCTATCCAAATATCATTAAGGGGGATCATTTTACCTTCTTTACTGAGGCTTGCTTTAATTTCCCCGAATATCTCCGCTGTTTCTATCGATACATCAATGACTTCAACCCCATCCTTGTCTAGAAAGGCTCGAAGTTCTTCGCGATGTTGAGTGAGTCTCTCTCCTCTATAAAAACCTGCAAAAAGTTCGCCGATTACAATTGTTGATATATAGACGATTTCCGATTCGACAATGTAATCGAATACCTTTTTATCGCCCCCCATAAATGCGCTGTATGCATTTGTATCAAGGATTATTTTAGTCATTTTGCCCAGTCCGATTCATGTATGGTTTCGAGATCAGCTATGGTTTCCTCGAATAAAAGCTTTTCATCTTTTGCCCATTTCCCGAACAAGTCAGCAAAAATCTCCCGCTTTGCAGCTTTTTTATCTTCCATCAAGGATTTCTGCAAAATTGCTTTTACTGTTCTATTCTGGCTCAGTCCATATTCTTTTGACTTTTCAGAAATTTTTTTATCGAGTACGGCATCAATGCCATGGATCGTGATCGATTTCATAGAAACCTCCATAATGAACCACTTTCACAAATACAATAGTTCATAATTTGGTTACGATCAATCGTTGAACGCGAGAATAACGAATGAAGTCCCTTAAATCACAGGTATCAATCCCGCAGTGACTTTTAATTATAGAAATGTCTTTATCAAGAGAAGAAAATTTAGTACATTTTTAGTATTCATTCCACTTCCAAACCAATAGATACGAGGTATCTCTATGTCGATCTATGCCTTCAAGACCGAAGTGAGCCAATTGCTGGAACTCATCACCCATTCGCTCTATTCCCATAAGGAAATCTTCCTGCGAGAGCTGGTTTCCAACGCCTCCGACGCCATTGACAAGCTGCGCTACCTGTCGATTTCCGACGACGCCTATAAGGCGATCAGTTTCGAGCCCAAGATCAGCGTCTATGTGGACGACAAGGCCAGGACCATCGTCGTCTCGGACAATGGGGTGGGCATGAGCGAGGAAGAGCTGGCGGAAAACCTGGGCACCATCGCCCGCTCGGGTACCAAGAGTTTCCTGGAAAAGCTCTCCGATTCGGACCGGAAAAATTCCAATCTCATAGGCCAATTCGGCGTGGGTTTCTATTCGGTGTTCATGATCGCCGACAAGGTGGAAGTGATAAGCCGCAAGGCTGGAACCGATAAGGCCTTTTGCTGGTCCAGCACGGGCAAGGGCGAGTTCAGCATAGATACATCGGTGCGGGAAGGTTTTGGCACGGATGTAAAAATTCACGTCAACGGCGAGGGGGAGGAGTATCTCTCCCGCTGGTCCCTGGACGGTCTTTTGCGCAAGTATTCCAACCACATCGCCTACCCCATCCATCTTATCTCCCAGGAGCCCAAATACGACGACAAGGGTAAGGAAAAGGGGCGGGAGTTCAAGGACGAGCAGATAAACGCGGCCAGCGCTCTCTGGCGCCGTCCCAAGAACGAACTGCAGGACAAGGATTATATCGATTTCTATAAATCCTTCGCCGCCGAGGACGAGGGGCCTCTTTTCTGGATCCACACCAAGGCCGAAGGCACCATCGAATACAACTCCCTTTTCTACATACCTTCCAAGGTTCCCGGGGATATTTACTACCCCCTGGCCCAGCAGGGAGTAAAGCTCTATATCAAGCGGGTTTTCATCACCGACAAGGAAACGAACATCTTGCCCCAGTATTTCCGCTTCGTGCGGGGCGTTATCGATTCCGACGATCTGCCGCTCAATGTGAGCCGGGAGATCCTCCAGCAAAACCGGGTGATGACAACGATCCAGCAGGCGTCCCTCAAGAAGATATTCTCCGAACTCGAGTCCATGGCCAAGAACAACCCGGAGAAATTCGCCAAATTCACCGCGCTTTTCAACACCCAGATCAAGGAAGGACTGGCTTCGGACTGGCAGAACCAGAAGACCCTGCTCGGTTTGGTGCGCTACAAGAGCACCGGCGCCGAGGGCTGGACCAGCCTTGAGGAGTATAAAAACAGGGCGGGCGACAGAAAGACCATCTATTATATCACCGGCAACAGCGAAGAGCGCCTGCGCGCCAGCCCCCTTCTGGAGGCCTTCGCAGCCAAGGGCCTGGAAGTGCTGATCGGCTCCGACGAGATCGACGAGCTGGTCTTCGCCAGCCTGGGACAGTACGAGGGGATGAGTTTCAAGAGCGTCAACCATTCCGACGCCGACGAGGGCCTGGGCAAGGATACGGCGGCCGGCACGGCGGACGAGGAAGCGGGCAAAAAGGCCACAGAGGCGGCCAAACGGATCCTGGGCGAGCGGGTAAAGGACGTGCGGCTCTCTAAACGGCTTTCCAAGAGTCCTTCCTGCGTGGTCATGGACAAGGACGATCCCACCCTGCAGTACCGGGAGCTTATGATGCGCATTTCCAACACCGAGATGCCCGAGCCGACGCCCATATTGGAGCTGAACCCTGGTCATGCGCTGGTGAAGAAACTCGCCGATCTGGAGTCCAGGCGCGGCGCCGCCGAACCACAGGACGAAGGCCTCGCCCAGGACGCCGAGGACATAGCCCATATCCTTCTGGATCAGGCCCTGCTGGCCGAGGGGCAGAAGTTCGTCAAGCCCGCGGACTTTATCCAGCGGTTGAACCGCCAGCTGGCCAAGGCATGAGTCGCATGCCGAGGATCGAAGGCCGGGGCGGGGCCATGCGCGCCCGGGCGCGCATGGCCCCGCCCCCCGCCAGGAAAGCCTGATGGCCGGTTACGAAAAGCCCGATTTCTGGACCCTCAAAGCTAAAAAGGAAGGCTACCCCGCCCGCAGCGTCTACAAGCTGGAAGAGATCGTCGCCAAGTTCGGTTTGATAAAAACCACAGGAGCCCAGGATCAGAAAGCGGGACAGACCGGACCGCGCATTCTGGACATCGGCGCCGCCCCCGGGTCCTGGAGCCTCTGGCTCCTGTGCAAACTGTCCGGCCGGGGCAAGCTCGTCGCCGTGGATATCCAGGACCTGGGCATCTCGCCGCCGGAGCCGAACTTCAGCTTCGTCAAAGGTTCCATCCTTGACGAGACGATCCGCGTCCGCCTGCGCGAAGCCGGCCCCTACTCCCTGGTCGTCTCCGACGCCGCGCCTTCCACCACGGGCAACAGGCTGGTGGACCAAGCGAGATCCGAGGAACTCGTCGAGTCCGTCATGGACCTGGCGCTCCACGTTCTCGCCCCCGGCGGCTCGCTGGTCATGAAAATATTCCAGTCCGGCGAGGAAAAGCGGCTGATCGGTCAGCTCAAAACCCGTTTCTCCCAAGCCCGGGCCTACAAGCCCGAAGCCTGCAGGGCGCAGTCCTTCGAAACCTACTTAGTGGCGATAAATTTCGTGCGTTAAAGACCGGAAATATACGCGATAATCTGATCTTTCTGGGGTTTCCTCGCCATAAAATCCCTGAATCGAGCGTCATTCACCAGTGTCGCGGCGTCGGAAATAAATGAAAGATGCTGCCAATCCCCGCCCGAAAGGATCAAGAACAACACTTCGACAGGCCTGCCGTCCGGAGAACCCCATTCTATGGGATTTTCAAGATAGGCTATCGCGATAATCGCATCGCGTTCGTCATTCAATATACGATTTCGAGGATGCGGCAAAGCGTAGCCATATCCTATCGCCGTGGACGCCAGACTCTCTCGCTCGACGAGCGCGTCGCCCAGCGACATTTTATCGATCTGCTTGGGCAGGTGTAATACTTTGATGAATGCCTGGAGAATATCTTCCGGCTTCAAGCCCTTAACATTATTGACAACGTTGCCAAGCCTTAGGGCGGCCAAGAAGGGATTCTTTTGATTCACGTTTCCCTCTCTTCATCCCCATCTATTCCAATGTGAATGAATACTGACCTGTAGTTCCCGAATCAAGGACAACCTGCACGGACAGAGTGGCCGGTCTCGGAATCGGGTTTTTCCCGATAAAGGGAATAAAAAGGCTTCTCTTCCCCGCCCTCTGCTTGAAATCGAAGCTGGGTATGCATGACCGTTCAATGGCGGTCAATTTTCTGTCGTAGAGTCCAGAGTCGTTATCCGTAATCGTAAGGGCCCACCAAAAATCCTTCAAGCCTTGAATGTCGTATACCCTTGCCACCTCCTCGCCCGAAGGCGACGTGGCGGTGGCGAGGATGGCGACCATGGTATCCGCCGGCAGGTTGAAATCCACCCGCACGATAAAAAACTCATTTAACTTGCCCCGGACCAATGTTCGGGGTTCCATATAGGGATTTTCCGAAAAATTTTTTCCATACTGCCTAATATCGGACTCGGTCGCTTTATAAAGGGATACCTCAGGAAGGGAGGGGTCGAAGGAATTCTTTGCGGTAGCGCAGGAAGAAACAAGGACGAGCATCGATAATCCGAAAGCCAGCAAAGATATCAAGCCCTTTGGGTATTTCATAGGATACTTATATAAAGAAAACGCCGTCCCCGCAATAGGGACGGCGCAACTGTGCGTTATACCTCGAGATTAGAGGGAAACAACGTAGTAGAGCTTGGCAGCCGCCCAGAGGGCGCTGTCATAACCGAGCGATGCTTCGGCGGTCATGCCAGCACCGAGGTCGTAAGCTACGAGGCCGTATACATCATACTTGGAGTTGTCGCCCACATAGGCACCGAGAGAAACGGTGACGGGGTCGATGACAGTGTAGTCGCCCTGGGCCCAGATGGAATAGGTGGCAACACCGGCGGTGGAGACGAAGGCACCTTCAAAATAGGCGGCGAGGTTTTCAATACCGGTATAGGAGGCGCCGAGGGCAAACCTGTAGATGTCAGCATCGAACTGCAGTTTCGTGATGGCGGTGGCGGTGAGGCTCTTCACACCGGTGAATTTGAATCCGGCGTTGAGAACGTTGGCGGGGGTTACGAAGTTCATGTCCATGAGGGCAAAAACGGTACCAACATCCTTAATGTCGTACTTCACGCCAAGGTCGGCTTTCTGCAGAACATCAAGCGTATCTTCGGCAACGAGTCCGTAGGGGAGATTGACGCCGAGGGAGAGACCTTCCTTGGGTCCGTAGACATAGAAGACGCCCTGTCCGGCCACGCGGTCAGTTCCACCGAAAATGGTGTAGCTGGGCCAGTACGGAAGGGTGAGGCGGAAGGTGGCGTCGCGGAGAAGACCGGCGGAGAGCTTGCCACCGAGAACCTTGCCCCAGACAGTCCAGTCGCGGAGGGTGTCAAAAGACCCGTCCAGGAGGTTCTGGTCAGTAAGGGAGAAACCGTACTTCCCATCTTTGTCCTGGGCCTTGAGGGTCAGGGTGTCATAACCATTGCCCCAGGGGGTGAAAACGCCCTGGCCGGCTTCGTCGACGAGCGTGATTTCGCCATAAAGACCAACTGCGGTCGTAACCTGGGCAGAGACGGCGCCGACCATTGCGAGAGCGAGAAGCAAGACGATAAGCTTCTTCATTAGAAGTCCTCCTTGCAATTTGAAGGGGGCCGCGCCGACGGCTCGGTAATCCCCTTTCCAAGTTCTGTTAGAGTATATATCGGCCAATTTTTACATGTCAAGCACATATTATTCGTGTTTTATGCGCAAAAAATGTCCTGGATTACATAATTTTCCCTAAACTTCCGGAAAAAACTTCCGATGGCCGGAGCGACCCTGCCTCCGCCGAACCGCTGTCTTCGGGAGATTCAGCCCCCGATCTCGAAATATTTGGCTAAGTTGAGTTTTTGCATGAGAATATCGTATTCGATCTTCTCCGCCTCCAGGCGTTCCACCGAAAGGTCGATTTGGACGATAACCAGGTTTTCCTCGCTTGTAAATCCTCCCTCATAAAGCGCCTGCATTATCGTAAGCTCGTCCTGGGCGTCTTCTATATCCAAGCGCTGAATCTTCAGATCCAATTCAAGGCTCTCGATGCTCGATTGTATCGTTCGCACACCCTCTGAAAGGCTTTTTTTTGCTTCCGCGAGCTTGGCGCGGTAAATTTCCGGGTACTCTTTTCGTTTTAACGCTTCCAGGGACCTTTTCCCCTTGTCCGCCACATCGTAGGAAAGAGAAAAGGAAAGCGCCCAATCCAGGCTTCGGGCGCTGGTATCGTAGGATATCTCCGCCGTAATGCTCGGATTGGGCAGATAGGAAAGCAGCCCGAAAGCCTGCCGCTTCTCCGCGGCTTGCAGGCTCAGGACGAGAGCTTCTATGCTCAAGCTGGTCTCCGGCACGCTCGATTCTATTCCTTTGACCCATTCGCCCTGAAGGCTCATCAGGTTAGTCAACAAGAATCCGAGATTTTCCTTCACCTCCGCCGGTATTTTCTCCAGGGCTTTCGTGGCGGTAAGTATGGATTTCTGTGCTTCCAGGATCCGCCGTTCCAATTCGCGCAGCGTAGTCGTGTCGGTCGTGGCTTTTTTTACCTTTTCGAGGACTTCCAGGTTTTTGCGACTGGCCTCGAGAAGGCTATTGTAATATTTTTCGTTGAGTATTTCATTGGCCAGGGTTATTTCAACCGAATCCTCCACAGTCTTGAGCAAGGCCTTCGCGTTGAGCAGCGCCGCCTCCGCGTCAAGTCTATCGGCTTTTCCCTCGGTGAACAACTTACGACTTATGCTCACGTTGGGGTCGTCGAGGTTGAGGGAACCATTGGAGGCCATTTTTATGGGCACATTGAGGGCGATATCGGTACCCAAAACCTGCTCAAACCCAAGGGAAGACACTAAAGAGCCCCCGGTGAAGCCGGTGGAATCGATCTTGATCGGGCTCGTCGCGCTTGTGCTTAAGGATATCGTGGGAATATAGGGTTTAGTGTACTGCTCCAGCGAGAGAATCGCCGATTTTACATCGATGACCGCTTCCTTGTACGAAGCCGACGCATCCAGTCTCGACGCGTAGAGTTCGTCCCATCCCAGCTGTGAGCTAATCGACGATGTATCCTGCGCCAGGGCTCCCTGGGCGACAATGCAGCCCAGGGTCATCAACGAGGCCAGGAAAAAGCATTTGAATCCCATGTCAGAGCCCTAAGGGGTTCTCCCCCAGAGAACTCAAGCAGGATCCTATGGATTTGATGTAGTTTTTCTCGGCGGCCAAGAGGTTTTTTCTCGCCGAAAGCAAGCTCATGGCGTTCAGGTTCTTGTCGCTCTGGGAAATAATGCCCTTTTCGTACTGCCTTAATCCGTCCTGGTAGGATAGTTCTTCCAAGGCGTATTCGTCGGTACGAATCTGAAGCAAGGCAGCCTGGTTGCGCAGGGTGATTTTCATGCTCTCGTAGGATCTTTTGGCGTCGCTTTCGGCGTTAGACAGGCTTACCTCGGCCTTGCGGTTCTCGGTCTCCTGAATGCGCTTGTCGTAGGCCGAGGCATTGGTGGCCAGAGAGGCGGTCTTAAGCTCCTGTATTTTCACCGAGAGATTTGCTATTTCGAGACTTGTGGATTTGGCGAGCCAATCATCCACCGAGGCCGTGAATGAAAAATCGGGCACCTCCGGCAAAAGCGAGGAATCCCACTCCCTGCCGGTAATCAGGAAAAACACGTTCTTGGCGTCCAGAAGGGTCCAGGCGGCCAGGTCGTAATTATTCGAGATCGTTTTATACGCTATGTCGATCTCTTTGTATGTTTCTTCGGAAATCAGGCCGTTCTTGAACCTGGTGTCGGCATATTCCTTATCCACTTTCGCGTTCTGAAGGCTCAAATCCACCGACTCCAGGTCCAGCTCCGCGGTCGCGGCGGCGAAGGCGGCCTCGATCACCTCGTCGTAGAAATCCAGTACCGAGCTGCGGTAACTGGCCAGGGCCGATACATAGGAATTTTGGGCGCTCAGCCTGTCCGATTCGACCTTGGCTTCTATTTCTCCCTTTGTTTTCTTGAGTTGAGCCAGTTCGAGGTCCAGGGTATACACCGAATAGTCCTGATTCGATTGGGTGGCCGCGGTAAACAGATCCTTCAAGGATCCGGCCGAAAGCGGCGCGACAGCGATCGCCAGGGCGAAGACGACGATCGGGCACATAATGCCGGTCTTTGTTTTCATACACCACTCCTTGATTCTTTATCAGTGCCGTTGCTGGTCGACCCTCGGTCGCCAATAAGACTGACGGAATATTGGATCAACTTTATGCCTTCCTTGGGAAAGGCTTTCTTCACTTCCATGATGGCCGCGCGGATAAGGCTGGCTTCGGATTTGGTTCCCACTATGACATAGAGAACGTTGAGTTCCGGCCATATGGCGGTGCCATGGCGGACACCGCTCCTTCCCCTGCCCTGGACGTCTTCGAACAGGGAATAACTAAACCCGGGCAGGCGGTTCTCTATAGCCTCGAAGACATCTTCTTCGACCGACCTGTTGGCGTAAATTTCAGTTCGAACCATCCGCAGCCTCCGCCTTTCCATAGTCGCCTTCCGGCAGGTTTTTTCGCCATTCTTCCATTTCCCTCAATTTTTTCTTGTTTTTTCTCTCTCCGCGACTATTGAAGATATGGTAAAGCACGGGGGTAAGGAATAGGGTCAGGACCGAACTTACAAGAAGACCGCCGAACATGGTTTTCGCTATCGGCTGTATCATCTCCGTGCCCTCGCCCGGAAAAAGCGCCAGGGGCATGATGCCCAGAAGCGTGGTGAAGGTGGACATCTGGATAGGCCTAAGTCTGCGTCGACCGGCTTCGGTACAAGCTTCGAAAAGAGGGTATCCTCTGGCTCTCAGCGTATTGGTGTAGTCGACGAGCACGATCCCATTGTTGACAACCACGCCGGCCAAAGCCACAACCCCTATCATGGAGAAAAGCGAAAGCGTGTCCCCGGTAAGGCGGTAAATCCACACCACGCCGATGAACATAAGGGGAATCGACAGGAAGATTATCAGCGGATCGATGAAGGATTCGAATTGGCTGGCCATAACGCCGTAGACAAGAAAAACCGCGACCGCGATTATCAGCATCAAGACCGGAAGGAAGGTATCCACGTCCCGGTTTTCGCCGCCCACCGATACTGTCACGCCCGTCCGCGGTATGTATCGCTCGTCCAGCACATTCTGCACGATCTGCGCCATCTCTGTGGAACTTTGCTGGAAATTGGCGGGAAGATCGCCGGTGACGTGAAGTATTCTTTCCTTATTTTCCCGGTTGATTTGACGAGGGGCGGTACTGTTCGAAATCGTGACGAAACTCGATACGGGTATTCGCGTTCCCGACGAGCTTATGAGGAATATGGACTTTAAATCCGACAAGGTTTTCCTGTCCTCTTCCTGCAGTTGGATATAGACGTCGATGGTTTCGCCTTCGGTTTCGAAGGTGGTGGCGGCGGTCCCATAGATAGAGTTCTTGATTTCCTGGGCGACCTGGGACACGGAGAATCCGAAAAGCGCGGCTTTTTCGCGGTCGACGCTGATGAGAAGCTCCGGAGACCCTTGATCGAGGGACAGGCTCAGGTTTTGCACATACGGCAATTCCTCGGCTAAGATTCGCTTAATCTCGGTGGCTTCTTCCAGCGAAGCATCCTGATCCTTGGAGCGGATTTCCACATCGACCGCCGAATTGGAGGAAAACTGTCTTCCCGAGGAAAAAGAGGTCGTGGCGCCCGGAATGGCGTTCAGCTGGGGAGCGAGTTTTGTCCTAATGGACACAGGCGTGTCGATCTGGTCCTTGGGGTCCGGCAGCAATATCTGGAGGGAGCCCGAGTAGCCGGACGAGCCACCCCCCACCGAAAGCACGAGACGCCGATATCCTTTTATAGTTTGTTTGACATAGGTTTGAAGCTCCTCCAGCACCCCCTGGGTTTGTTCGCTGATCGTTCCCAGCGGCAGGGATACGTTGATCGTTATATTGTCGTCGGTGGACGACCGGGGGAAAAGATTGAGGCCGAAAGAACTCAGTTGAAGCAGCGCGGAGACAAGGATGACGGCAACGAGGCTTACCACCAGAAATTTGTTTTTGAGGCAGAATTCAAGGGTTTTTTTATACGCCCGCTCCTGCGCCAGGAAGAATTTTTCCAGGATTTCATCGACCTTTCTGACGAACGGCGTTTTCAAGGGTTTCTGCGTTCTCGTATCCAGGCGCATTATCGGTCCCGCAAGGACGGGAACAATAGTCATGGCAACCACGAGGGAGGCGGCGAGAGAAAAGCAGATGGTGAACACCAGGTCGTTGAAAAGCTGCCCCATCATTCCCAGATCGTTACGGAACAAGAGAATGGGGATAAAGACGCAGAGAGTGGTCAAGGTGGAGGCCATTATGGCGGTGACCATTTCCTGGCTGCCGAGAAGGGCGGCTATTCGCGGCTTGGCCCCCCGTTCCCGGTAGTAATAAATGTTATCCAAGATGACTATGGACGCGTCCACAATCATTCCCATGCCCATGATCAAGCCGGTAAGGCTTATCGTGTTGAGGGTAAGCCCCATGAAATGCATGCTCAACAATGTCAGAAGTATCGAAATGGGTATGGATATCGCGATTATGAAAGTGGCTTTCAAGTTCCTGAGAAACAAAAACAGTATGAGTATGGCGAGAATTATTCCCTGGGCGGCGGCGGCATAGACCTCGTTGAGGGTGGATGTGACTAAGGTGGTGTCGTCGGAAATTATCTCCACCACCACCCCTTCAGGAAGGGAGCCATTGAGTTCGGCGAGGGCGATTTTGACGTCTCTGGATATCTGAACCGCGTTGCTGTCCGTTTCCCGTTGAATTTGGACATTGATCACCCGTTGGCCGTCGTAGTACACCTTCCGTGAAGGCTCGTCCTTTTCCAGCTTTATGTCGGCGATATCCTCGAGTCGCACGATTCTGACGCTGTTGCCGTCCTCGGAACTCAGGGTTTTGACGACGACAGCTTTTACATCCTCCAGGGTGGAAAGCTTTTCGTCGGTACGGATTTGATATTGTATGGAGCCTCGAACTATGGTGCCGCCGGAGACGAGCACGTTTTGGGAGGCCAGGGCGGAAGTTATCGAACTGAAGCTCAGCCCATAGGCGGCAAGCCTGCTCTGCGACACTTGCACGTTGAGAATTTCCTCGCTTCCTCCCGACACGCTGGCGGAAGCCACGCCCTTGACCCTTTCCAGCCGGGGCTGTATTTCCTCTTCTCCCAGGGTTTGCAGCTCCTCCAGGGAGCGATCGCCGCTGATTATAAGGCGCATGATCGGCATGGAATTGATATCGAATCGCCTGACCCTTGGCGTGTCCGCATCGTCCGGAAGCCTGTTGACGAGACCGGAGACGATAGACTCTATCTCCGATTGCGCCTCGTCCAAATCGACTTCGTAACCGAATTCCAATGTTATGGTGCTGGAACCTTGGGAGGAGCGCGAAGAAATATTTTTCAATCCCTCAAGGGACGAAAGAGCGTTTTCCAGAAGTATGGTGACATTTTCCTCCACATCCTCGGGGCCGGCGCCGGAATAGGTGGTGCTCACCGAGAGCATGGGCATTTCGGTTTCGGGATTCAACGCGATGGGGATTCGACCTACAAAGATCGCGGCGACTCCGGAGAGGAGGACAAATATCATTACGATGGTGACGGGATGATCGATGGATCGACGGACCGTACTCATCAGAGCGCACCGACTTTGCCGTTGATTACTCTCACCGTGTTCCCATCCACAATCGAGCCCTTACCCTCGGTGACGACTTTTTCACCCTCCCTAAGCCCGCCGGTAATCTCAAAGGCATTCTCCCCTTCCATACCCAGGGTTACTAAACGTTTTTCAACCTTGGTTCCTGATGTGTCTTCTTTCAGCACATATACATAGGATTCGTCGGTAGCGAGAATTACGGCGTTTCGAGGAGCAATCACCACATTGTTTTTCATTTCCGTGACAAGCTTTACCGTAGCGAACATGCCGACAAGGATGCGCAAGTCGTTTTTATCCAAGGCAAGTTTCACCTCCCGCGTCCGGCTTGCCGGGTCGAGGACGGGATTGAGGCTGGAAATTTTAGCGTCGAAAACCACTCCGGGCAGAGCATCGAAGCTCAGTTCCGCCGAGCCTCCGATTTTGAGCTGGCCAACAAAGCGTTCCGGAACCGCGGTAACAATTCTCAGCCGCGAAAGATCGCCCACCGTGGCTATGACGGTACTGGTGGAGACCGTATCGCCGGCATGTACGGGAATGGACAATATGGTTCCCGCCACCGTCGATTCGACGGGATTGGGCAGGTAGTTTTGGCCGACCTTCGAAGGATCCACAAGGGCGACGACCGAGCCCTTGGCTACCTTGTCGCCCACGGCGACCCTGCTTTCCATAAGCGTTCCGGCCACGCTGGGGAAAATTTTCACCTCAGTGGCGGATACCACATCGCCATGGAGTTTGGTGTAGTTGCTCAGCGATCCGTTACGGACCTCCTCCACCCGCACGGCGATTGTCCGCGTGGAGCTCGTCCGGGTCGCCTGGGCGGCGCCGCTGGATTGCGCCGCGGAACCCGAGGATACCGCCGCGCCCGAAGGCGCTTGAACCGTCGATCCGGCTGCACCGGCGCCGGGAAGGGCTGCCGCGGAACCCGAGGGGGCCGGGGCGCCGGCGGTCTTGGGAGAGAACAGGCCGAGCTGATTCACGATGATCGATCCCCCCACGGCGACGATTACGATGACTATGATGATCTGCGGTAAAATGCCCTTGATCGACTGCTTCATTACTTTAAAACTCCTAATCCTCGTTTCCGGCTCAGCATACAAAAAACCGACCGGCGGTGCCAGTAACAAAGGTCATGAAGATATGTGACCGCCGTCATATTTTGCGCATGCCAAAGCTCTGGGAAAGAAAAAGGCGATAAAGTATAGTCGAACCATGCTGCGGTTTTTCAAAAAAAACCAGGGGGAACGGGATTTCGCCCGGATAATCCTCATGGCGCTTTTCTTTCTCTTTCATTTCATGCTTACTTCCAGGCCTTTATTCTACACCCGCCGCTACACGAGGGGCGAATCGGGACTGCCGTCCATCTTCACGCTTCTGAATATCGCGATCGTAGGTTTCTGGTTCATCCTCGAATTGTTCGAGTTTTTGGCCTGGAACTACCGGTGGGAAAAGCCATCCCAGGGTCTTTCGATCACCGTCCTGCGTTGCCTGCCCATCCTCGGCATCCTCGTCTTCGACCCCCGGGCGCTCCCCGGCATGATGACCCTGGTGGCGCCCCTGCTGACCTTCTATCTTTCCTTGGTAGTCAAACCATTCTGGCGTTTCTGCGTGACTATCTTTTTTTGCGTAGTCCAGCTGGGCTTGTTCTACTATACTCCTCCCCATGCCCCGCCCCCCAGCGCGGCGAATCAATATGAGCTGGTCATTCTGCTCTATCAGCTGATGAGCATCGTGCTCATGTTCCTCTTTGCCCAGCTCTGGGAGCAGGATCGGAGAAATCGCGATCATCAGGCGCTTCTCACGGCGGAGATTACCGCCAGCCATGGGGAGCTCAAGAAATTCGCCAGCCAGGTGTCCAGGACAGTCGCGTTGGAAGAACGCACCCGCATAGCCAGGGACATCCACGACAGCCTGGGGCACACCCTGACCGCCGCATCCATCCAGCTCAACAAGGCGGAGGCCTTTTTCGAACGAGACGCGGCCGTAGCCAGGCAGGCAATAGCCGATGCGCGATCCAGCATGCAAGAGGCCATGGTGGACGTTCGATCCACGCTGGAAACGCTCAACGCAAATTCCGAAGGTTTCGATTTCTTCGCACAGGTAACGAAGCCGCTTGAAAGCCTGGAACGGGGCGGCGTAAAGGTGGCGCGCAACTTTTCCGGAGACCAGGACGGCTTCAATATCGCCGTGCTCCTGGCCTTGTATCGTTTTATCCAAGAGGGAGCGACCAACATCCTCAAGCATTCGAAAGCGCGCAACGCAACTATTGCAATCGACTTCGGGGAGTCTTGGGTATCCGCCGAGCTGTCCGATGACGGTTGTGGTTTCATCCGCGGCGCGATGGGCGAAAAAGCTTCGGGTTACGGGGCCTACGGGCTTTCGGGGCTCGTGGACCGAATAGCCCTGGTGCGGGGCGAATTTACGGTTGATTCGGCTCCGGGAGAGGGCACCACTCTCAAGGCGAGAATGCCCAGGGATCCGGTATCGCGCATCGGAAAGGAGACGGGAACCGATGGGCATTGATAAGAAAATAAGGCTATTGCTCGCCGACGACCAGCGACTCGTGCGGGATGGAATCGCCTCGCTCCTGGGTCTCGATGAGGAAATCGAGGTCGTGGGGACCGCCGAGAACGGTCTGGAAGCGGCGGAAATGGCCATGGCCTTGAAGCCCGACGTCTGTCTGCTGGACATCCGGATGCCCATAATGGACGGCATTTCCGCCCTCCAGAGAATCAGGCGAGAGCAAAGCTGTCCCTTTGTCGTCATGCTCACCACCTTCGACGATCGCGAGTACGTTGTGCGATCTCTTAAGGAAGGCGCGGTAGGGTATTTGCTGAAGGATCTGCCCAGCGAAGAACTCTCCGGGGCTGTGAAGCAGGCGGTCAGGGGAGTCTTTATCGCCAACGGCACCGTGATGAAAACCTTGATGGGAGTTTTGGACGAGGTCCAGCGGGGATCGACGGGAGGGGCGACCGGGAACGGAGCGGCCGAGGGCGATCGCTTCGCCCTCTCCCAGCGCGCCGCCTTGAGCGAACGCGAAAGGGAAATTCTCTCCCTCCTGGGGGAAGGGCTCACCAACGGCGAGATAGCCGAAAGCCTTGGTTTGAGCGAGGGCACGGTGAAAAACTACATATCCAGCATCCTCACGTGCCTGGGCTTCAGGGACAGGGTCCAGGCAGCGCTTTTCGCCGCCAGGAGCAACCGGGCCAAACAATAAACAAAAGCACTGCCCTCGCGTTTGGGATAATCGATAACCGGCGAATTCCGCGCTTGCGCCGCCGGCTCTTCTGCCAGCATAATTGTGCAATGATAGTCTGTATTACCCCAGACGATGGAATAGCCCAGACCTTCAAGCGGGTCGCCCATGAATTCAAGGAAAAGATTGTTGTCGAACGGGGCCTTTTAGAGGCCGCCATTCCCATCGCCCGGCGCTGGGAGGACGAGGCGGACGTAATCGTGAGCCGGGGCGGTACCGTTTTGGTTATGCGGAGCGCGGGCATTTCGACGCCGATCGTGGAATTGCAGGTTACGGCCAAAGACCTCGCCCTTGCCCTGGAAAAGGCCCGCGCCCTGATTAAAAAGGAGGAATTCCGAATCGGGGTTATGACCTTTTCCAATATGATCCAGCAATTAAAGGACTTCCTTCCATTTCTACGCCTGAATCTCAGCCTCTATGAACTGAGCATCGATACCGATCAGGGCGAGGCAATCCGCAAAGCCAGGGATGACAGAATGGATGTGCTGCTGGGCGGGGTTATAACCTCGAAGGTCGCCGCGGCCTACGATATTCCCTCGGTGCTTATAGAATCAGGGGAAACCTCGATTCGTTACGCCCTGGAGGAAGCCTCCAAAATCGTGGCGGCAAGAAGGCTGAAAAACCGCCGGGCGGAAGAACTCAGAATCATTATGGAAAATATCCGGGAAGGGATCATCGCCACCGACGGCGAGGGAAAGATATTCCAGATGAACGGCAAGGCCAGGGAGCTGCTAAAGCATTCTCCCGAACGTCAAACCTGGGACTATGGCGCGAAGCTGCCTTCTTTTCTCGTCGAAATGATTCAAGCCCCGGGCTCGGGTTCGCGCCAGGGAAAGGAAAAACGCAGGCTGACGGAAATCGGCGCCAAGCGGGTCATGGTGGACGCGATTCCCGTCACCGTGGAAGGCTCGGTCGCATCATCGGTCATTACGCTCCAGGATATCGGCAGTATACAGAAACTGGAGGAGGATATCCGACGGGAAATCTACTTCAAGGGATACGTGGCCAAGTTCGATTTCGGGGATATTGTCGCCGAGGACCCTTTAAGTCAGAGGACCATAGATCTGGCCATGCGCTACGCGCGAACCAACGCTTCGATCATGATTCGCGGAGAGTCGGGGGTGGGAAAGGAGATGTTCGCCCAGAGCATCCACAACGCCTCGGAGCGCAGGTCGGGGGCCTTTGTGGCCATGAACTGCGCGGCGATCCCCGAAACGCTTTTCGAGAGCGAGCTTTTTGGCTATGTGGACGGGGCTTTTACCGGAGCGAGGAAAAAGGGGAAACCCGGCCTTTTCGAGATCGCCCACGGAGGTACGGTGTTCCTGGACGAAATATCGGAAATGCCCTTGTCGTTGCAATCCCGACTGCTTCGGGTGCTCCAGGAGCATGAGGTAATGCGCCTGGGAGACGATAAGATAATTCCCGTGGACGTGCGGATTATCGCCGCCTCAAATCGGGATATGCCCTCTTTGGTCTCGTCTGGGGCCTTTAGGAACGACCTCTTTTGGCGTCTGAATGTCCTCAACTTATTTATCCCGCCTTTGCGGGAGCGAAAGGGCGATATTCTGCCCCTGGTGTATCATATGCTGGAACAGTCCGATTTTTGCGGGCAGACCCCCCGCTTGGGCCCTGGCTGCGCCGAATTGCTTCATGACTATTCCTGGCCGGGGAATGTCCGGGAACTTAGGAATTTTTGCGACCGCATCGCGGCGATCTGCGAGGCGGAGGAAATCGAAGCCGAATTCGCCCTGGCCCTTCTGGACCCGGGCCTTCTCGTCCACCAGGATAAGAAGGTCCAGAAAAAGGATTCGCAAGACTATGCTTTGACCTCCCAAGACTTGAATCTTGAAAGAATAATCAAGGAAGAAAAGACTTTGGAGGGCGCCGCCAAGCGCCTGGGAATACATCGCACGACCCTGTGGCGGAGGAGAAAAAAAATTGGGCGTCCCGACAATGCGTCGTCGGAATAGACTGACCTACCCCTGTTTTTATCATTCCTGTTGCGTTTGTTGCAACAGTTGCGCAACATTGCAGCGTCCGCAACATATCAAAGCGCCCGACGCCGCCCTTCTCTAAAACGGGAGGAATAGGCTGGCCGCCAATTCTCTATCTTAAAACAAGATCTAAGCAGGATGATCAGCCAAATGACGACGGCGTGGTTGGCATGTTTCTTGCTAATTCCTTACTATGCACGCTATCGAAAAAATCCTGGCCCGGGCGGCCGGAAAAAAAAGCGTATCCACCGGCGAGATTGTCACCGCCGGTGTCGATGTCGCGGAAGTGAACGACCTCTACCTCCAGGTAGTCACCTCGTTTTATCAGCTCGGCGGAACAAAGGTAAAAAAACCCGAAGCCACAACCTTTGTCTTCGACCACTATGCCCCCGCCCCCACGATCAAGGCGGCGGATAATCATAGGGCTATGCGGGAATTCTGCGCCGCCCAGGGGATAGATAAGCTCTTTGATGTCGGCCGGGGAGTCTGCCATCAGGTCCTTATCGAAGACGGCCTCGTAGCCCCCGGCGCGATCGTCGTGGAAACCGATTCCCATACGACGACCCTGGGCGCCCTGGGAGTCTTCGGCACCGGAGTCGGCGCCACCGACATGGCTCTCATTCTTCTCAACGGATCGCTCTGGTTCAGAGTTCCGGAAGTGATGAAGATCGTCCTCGAAGGAGGCCCTCCCGGGGCTGGCGTCATGGCCAAGGACATCATTCTTCACATTATCGGCGACCTTAAACAGGATGCGGCAATCTATAAATGCGTGGAATTCACCGGTCCCGTCGTCGCGGCCATGCCCGTGGAGGAACGGTTCGTGCTCTGCAATATGTCCGTCGAGATGGGGGCCAAGACCGCCTACATTCAGCCGGATGCCAAGACCTGGGAGTTCCTGGCCACCATGGGCGTGGGCAAGGCGCTCAGGGAAGTGGACACCGATCCCGATTATGTCTATGCCTCGATACACCGATACGATGTCTCCGCGATCCGTCCCAGCGCGGCTACCCCGGGTAGTGTCGACAATCTGGCCGAGGTTCGGAGCGTGCAGGGAGTCCATGTGGATCAAATATTCATCGGTACCTGCACCGGAGGCAGGCTTAACGATCTGGCTACGGCGGCCAGGATTCTTAAAGGCAAGAAAGTCGCCAAGGGAACCAGACTTGTTGTAATTCCCGCATCGGACAAGGTGATGCAGGATGCCATGGCCGCCGGCCATGTCCAGACCCTCATGAGGGCCGGAGCCGTCTTTTCAACCCCGGGCTGCGGACCCTGCCTGGGAGCCCACGAGGGCATACTTGCCGCGGGGGAAGTAGGGCTTACCACCTCTTCGAGAAATTTCCCGGGCCGCATGGGAAGCACGGAATCCAGGCTGTATGTCGTGTCGCCGGCCACCGCGGCCGCTTCCGCCATTTCGGGCACCATCAGCGATCCGGCGAAGCTTTAGGGAGAGGCAGGATGAAAACACTCAAAGGCAAGATTTACAGCTTCGGGAACAATATCGATACGGACCAGATATACCCCGGCCGCTACCTCGAACTCACGGACCATAAAGATATCGGCACGCACGCCATGGAAGGGGTCGATCCGGATTTTTCCAGGCGTTTCGAAAGAGGCGGGGTAATAGTGGCCGGCTCGAACTTCGGCTGCGGCTCCAGCCGGGAACACGCGGCGATCACCCTCAAAAACGCCGGAGTAGCCGCCGTCTTCGCCAAATCCTTCGCCAGGATATTCTACCGGAACTGCATCAACCTAGGCCTGCCCCTCATCATGGTCCCCGATCTCGATTCCTTCGGCCTTTCCGAAGGGAAGGAAATCGAGGTCGACCTGGCGGCCGGCATCCTCAAAACCGAGGACAGGGTTCATAAATTCCTTCCCTTATCGGAGGATATTTTGGCCCTCATCGAAAACGGGGGCGTTTTTTCGCTTTACAGAAAATAAAAACGGGCGAACTATTAAAACGTTAGGTTTCATTGCGGCCCATGGAGGCCAGACAGCAATATCGCAGGAGGCATGTAGATGAAGTCGTTGAAAAAAGGGGTCATAGCCTTTTTCCTCGTGCTCGCGGTGGGCGGAATAGCCTTCGCCCAGTTTCCTAACAAACCACTTAACTATGTTATCGCCTTCAATCCGGGCGGCGAGTCCGACATCTTCGCCAGGGCTCAGCAGCCCCTCTTGGAGAAGGTGCTCGGCCAGAAAGTTGTCGTCGCCTACAAGATCGGCGGGGGCGGCGCCGTGGGTTGGGCCGACCTTTTGAAGCAGAAGCCCGACGGCTATACCTTTACCGGCCACAATCTTCCCCACATTATTCTCCAGCCCTTGACCACACCGAACTCTGGGTACAAGACCAAGGAAATCGTGCCGGTCTACACTTTTATGTCCACCCCCTGCGTGCTCGCGGTCAATGCCAAGAGCCAGTTCAAAACTTTAGACGATTTTGTGAAATACGCCAAAGCCAACCCCGGCGCCGCCCTGGTAGGCGGCTCGGCCTCCGCCTCGGCTAACGAAATCGCCCAGAAAATATTCGACAAGCTGGCGGGGATCAAGACCACCTATATTCCCTTCACCGGATCAGGTGATGCCATTCCCGCGCTCCTGGGCAGCCACGTAACCGCCCTTATGACCTATACGACCATGGGCAATGCCTACGAGGGCGAAGTCCGCCTTCTGGCCGTGGCGGCGGATAAGCGTGTTTCGTCTCTGCCGGATGTACCTACCTTCCGCGAGCTTGGGTACGACCTCGTCGAAGGCGCATTCCGGGGCGCGGCGGTTCCCCCCGGGACCCCCGATGCGGTCAAGAAGATTCTGGCCGACGCTTTCGAAAAGGTGAACAGGGATCCCGAATTCGCCAAGAAAATGGAAGCCTCGGGCTTCAAGCTGGAATTCTACGGTCCCGAGGCCAGCGAAAAACTGGTGGACGAAAAGATCATAGCTTACACACCCCTGGCGGCGGAGTTCAAGAAATAATATTTTTTTGTGCCCTGGGCGCGGGGCGATTTCCGCCCCGCGCCCTTTGTCCATAACGCCGCGGAACTTACCGCGGCCGCTTCGTTGTTACGCAGAATTTCTCCGAGGGTAGTTTTTATGACAATGCAAATATTCATGGAATCCATCGCCGCGATTTTTACCTTACAGAATATGCTTTTCATGTTCGTAGCGATCGTGTTCGGCATGATGGCCGGCGCTCTGCCGGGCTTTACGGCTACGATGGCCGTGGCCTTGATGGTGCCTTTTACCTTCACCATGTCGCCGGTATCCGGCCTTATCACCATAGGAGCGCTCTATTGCGCCACCATATTCGGAGGGTCTTTTTCCGCGATCCTGCTCAACACGCCCGGAACCCCCTCGTCGATCGGCACCTGCTTCGACGGCTATCCCATGGCGCGCCAGGGCCGCGGCAAGGAAGCCATCTACACCGCCACAATAGGATCGGGCGTGGGCGGCGTAGTCGGCACCTTCGGACTTATTCTTTTTGCCGTACCCCTTGCCAGGGCGGCCCTCAGGTTCGGTCCCCCGGAATTTTTCTGGGTGGCAATCTTCGGGCTTACGATAATTTCGTCCATCTCTGAAGAGTCCCTTCTCAAGGGTATCGCGGCGGGATTTATAGGCATTCTCATCTCCATGATCGGCATAGCCCCGGTGGGCGGCGACATGCGCTTCGACTTCGGGATGGTTTCTTTCCAGGGCGGCGTGGAGATCGTGTCGGTACTTATAGGTTTCTTCTGCATTCCCGAGATTTTCAGAATGGCGATGGACCCATCCGCTTCATATTCCGAGGTAAATTCGGTCCAGCACGAAAAGGGTGCCTTGAAAAGAGCCTTCAATAACGTCATCGGTCATCCTTTGGCATCCCTGCGCGCTTCCATACTAGGACTAATAATCGGGATTCTTCCCGGCGCGGGCGGCAACATCGCCAACCTCATCGCCTACAACGAGGCAAAACGGGCTTCCAAGCATCCCGAGACCTTCGGCCATGGCGAGCCCCAGGGCGTCGTGGCGACCGAGGTTTCGAACAATGCGGTGGTCGAGGGAGCCATGGTTCCCCTGCTCGCCCTCGGCATTCCCGGTTCCCCTCCGGCGGCTATTATCTATGGAGCGCTCCTGCTCCAAGGTCTTTCTCCCGGACCGCAGCTTTTCACCCGGAACGCATCCTTGGTTTACGCCTTTATGCTTTCCTTTTTCGTGGCGAATATTCTCATGACCATAGTGGGATTCTTCGCCGGCAAGGGGATGTACAAGGCTGTGATAAAAGTGCCTATCCGTATCCTCATCCCCACCATACTTTTCCTGACGGTCCTCGGTTCTTACGCTATCCGCAACAATCCCATGGACGTGATTATCATGTTCGTATCGGGCATTGTCGGCTATATTCTGAAAGACCTGGGATTCAATACCGGCGCCTTTGTTTTGGGGCTCATACTCGGACCTATCGCCGAACGGGGCTTCGTGCAGGGTCTGTTGATGGGGAACAACGTCTCCATGACAACTCCCTGGATAATCCTTTTCACACGACCGCTTTCCATCGCCCTTATAGTGCTCTCGGCGTTCTCCGCCGCCTGGCCTTTTATCCGCGCGGCCTTCCGCAAGAAAAAGGGGGGAGCCACAATCGTTGCCGCCGCGCTGGGGAAAACCGAGGCGCCGGGAGCGAAAAAGCTTAATACCGACTATGTCGGCGGAGCCATAATACTGGCTATTACGGCGATTTTCTTCTTCCAGATAAAGGAATGGAGCAGATATGCGACCATGGCGCCCAAGAGTGTTCTTTTCATCCTGGCGCTTTTCGGCCTGGCGCTTCTGATTAAAGGCAGGCTCAAGCCCGAGATGATCACCACCACATTCACCAAACTGTCAAAATCCTTGGCCCTCGTGCTTGTGGTGGGCCTGCTTTGGGTTTTCCTTTTGGACAAGATCGGTTTCTTGGTTACCAGTTTTATTGCCTTCTTTACAATAATGTTCGCGTTCCATCCCAAGAAGGGGGCCGCGAGAATCATCGGCGCCGCCGCGGTAGCGGTGGGCGTCATCGCCGCTCTTTACCTGGTGTTCGTCAAATTCCTTCTGGTTTCCCTGCCTACGGGCATTTTGATTTAAGGAGAAGGCTCGATGCATTTCGATCTAAAATTCGGCAAAGGCACGCTCCCCCTCGATCTTGAGGACAAACGTATCCTCAAAGTCGTCATGCCCGGGGAGAAAGAACCTCTGATGGATGCCCTGGGCTCCGTAAAGAAGGTACTCTCGGCTCCGGAAGGGACTCCCCCTCTTTTGGAGATGCTCAAGGCTGTCAAACCACAAAAGCTGGTCATAATTGTAAACGATATCACCCGTCCCACGCCCTATCCCGTGTTGATGCCCCCCCTGGTGGAAACCATCGAAAAGGCGGGGATTCCCGACTCCAACGTGACGCTGCTCACCGCGACGGGCATCCACGATCCCCATACCCGGGAGCAGGATATCCAGGTCTACGGCCAGGAGCTGTGTCGAAGATTCAAGGTGCTCTCCCACGACGCAAAGGACAAGGACAATCTGGTTTTCAAAGGAATCCTGCCCTCGGGCTACGAATTCTGGCTCAACAAAATCGTGGACGAAGCGGACTTCATCATCACCCTCGGAGTGGTAATGCCGCATTACTTCGCCGGTTTTTCGGGAGGAAGGAAATCCATACTACCCGGTGTGTCGGGCAGGGAGACTGTCGAGAAGAATCATGCCCGGATGGTGGAGATAATGGACAACCTGCCGCCGATAAAGGAAAATCCGATCAGCCTCGAAATGATCCACGCGGCCAGGGTCGCCGGGGTTGATTTTATACTCAACGCCGTCGTGGACGACGCCGGGCACTTGGTAGAGGTCGTGGCCGGGGACGTCGAAAAGGCCTGGTATCGGGCGGTAAGCGTGAGCGAATCCATGTATCTTACGCCCATACCTCGAAAGGTCGAAATTGCCCTGGCCGCATCTTCGGGGTATCCAAGGGACATAAATCTGTATCAGGCCCAAAAGGCCTTGGACCATGCCGACAAAGCGACGGTGGAGGGCGGGACTGTCATCGTCGTGGCGGAATGCAAGGAAGGTTACGGCGAAAAAATCTTCGAGTCCTACATGAAGGCGGGGTATACCGCCCGGGGCATCATGGACGAAGTCAAGGCGAATTTTGTCATCGGTGGGCATAAGGCTTACGGCTTTGCCAAGGTAGCCGCCGATAAGAAGGTTATTTTTGTAACCAGCCTCTCCGATGAGGTGGTGGCCAGTCTTTTCGCCCGTAAGGCGGCGACCGTCGAAGAGGCGGTGCGCATGGCCCTGGAAGACCAGGGCCCCGACGCGGAGTTTATCGTCTTTCCCGAAGGGAGCGTGACGGTACCCTATGTAGCATCCCAGGTCCGGGCCAGGGGAATCGATGCCCGGAAATAGAAAACCAGCTTGTAAGCGCATGAGGCTCGGGCGGCGAAATTTTCGCCGCCCGAGCCTCATGATATTCGGAAGATCTTTGCAGCATCCGCGCCGTCTCGGCCGGCAGCGCCAAGCCGTACGATGATAGCTGCTATCAATGCACTCGGGCGAGGTTCAAGGCACCTGGGCTATGATGTCCTTGAGCCAGGGCTTCTTGGCCAAGTCCTTTTCAAGGCCGGCGGCCCTGGTCTTGTTCACATAGTCCCGGTTCTCGAAATAGTAGTGGTAGTTGGTATGGACATCGTAGCTGCCCTTCATAAGCGCGAAGGCGTCTTCGGTCATCACCAGCTCCTCGTCGGTGGGGACGACGAAGACCTTGACCTTTGAACCGGCGCCGGTGATATCCAGTTCGGCATTACGGCACTTGGCCAGGGCGTTTTTCTTTTCGTCAACGACAATGCCCATTTCGGCCAGACCTTCGGTCGCCAGTTGCCTGATATGGGGGGCCATTTCGCCCACGCCGGCGGTGAAGACCAGGGCGTCCACACGGCCCAGGGCCGCGTAATAGGCGCCTATGTACTTCTTGATCCTGTAGCTTTCCATGTGCTGGGCCAGCTGGGCCACCAGGTCGCCTTTCTCGGCCGCCAACTCGATATCCCTGCGGTCGGCCCACTTGCCGGTGATTCCCAGAACGCCCGATTCCTTGTTGAGTTTCTTTTCAACCTCGGCGGCGCTCATACCGGTGCGGCGCATCATGTGGAAAATGATGCCGGGATCGATATCGCCCGAGCGCGTGCCCATGACCAGGCCCTCAAGGGGGGTGAGCCCCATGGAGGTGTCGAAGGAGCAGCCGTTCTTGACAGCGTTGATGGAAGCGCCGTTGCCTATGTGGGCGATGATGAGGTTGGTATCGAAGGGATCCTTGCCTAAAAGCACCGCCGCGCGCTTGGCGTTGTAGAGAAAGCTGGTTCCATGGAAACCATAGCGACGTACCATGTGCTTTTCGTACCAGTCCTGGGGAAGGGCGTACATGTAGGAGGAAGCGGGCATGGTCTGATGCCAGGCCGTGTCCATCACCGCGCAGTGGGGTACGTTGGGGAGTACGGAACGGGCGGCTTCCACGCCCATGAGGTTGGCGGGATTATGCAGGGGGGCCAGGTCGGTGAGTTCCTTGAAGGTGTCCAGGAACTCCTCGTTGATGACCGAGGAGCGGGCGAAGCGGGAACCGCCGTGCACCATTCTGTGTCCCACCGCCTTGATCATCCCCATATCGGAGATAACACCATAGTCAGCATCGACAAGGGTGTTGAGGATAAGCTCTATGGCCACGGTATGATTGGGGCACTCGTGCTCAACCACGTAGTCGGGCTTGCCCGACGCTTTGTGGGTGATGGAGGAGCCGCCGATGGTGACGCGCTCCACAATGCCGGTGGCCAGGATATCTTTTCTGTCCCAATCGTAGACCTGGTACTTTACGGAAGAAGAACCGCAATTCAGGGTAAGAATGACCATATTCTCTCCTAGGGGGTTTTTTTCATAGTACCACTCGGGACAAATCGCGGCAAGATGAGCGCTAAAGGCCGTTATGGCGATCCCGGATTTGACGCCCTCGACCTCTTCGCCCCCTCAGGCGGGATCGATCACAAAAGTTGCACTGGATCTATGTCGATTTCAAGATAGACCGAAGAGGGAAATTTTACGCCTTCGATGATTGTACGGACAGCCTTATGGAGTTCGCTCAGGCTGAACGCGCGCAACAGCAATTGCCAGCGGTGGGAGCCTGCGATCATGCCCAGGGGACATTCGGAAGGGCCTAGGAGTTCCACTGTCGACCCGCGGAAACTTAAGCCTTTCCTGGCAAGTTGCCGAATGGAACCTATGCACGCTTCCCTGTCCTTTGAGCGCAGGACGAGGCGGGCGATGCGGGCGAAGGGCGGAAAGCCCTGGGCTTGCCTGAGCATAAGTTCCCGGTCGTAGAAGGCTTCCATGTCCATTCCGCTGGCCAGGCGTATAACCGGATTGTCCGGCCTGAAGGTTTGGATATAGACCCTGCCGTCGGGATCGTAGCGACCCGCCCTGCCCGCCACCTGGACTATGAGGGAAAAAACCCGCTCGGCGGCCCGGAAATCGGGGAGGTTGAGCCCCGCGTCCGCCAGGACGAGGCCGACGGTCTTCACTCCCGGGAAATTGAGCCCCTTGGCAACCATTTGGGTGCCCAGAAGCAGGTCGATCTTTCCCTTCCTGAATTCTTCGAGAATGGATTCGAGGCTTCCCTTCTTGGTTACCGAATCGGCGTCCAGCCTTCGTATTGACCAGCCGGGAAAGAGGTTTTCCACTTCTTCGGCGACCCGCTCGGTGCCGAAGCCCTTCCAGCCCACATCCAGGGAGCCGCAGTGGGGGCAGGCCGGAGGAGGGGCGGCCCTGTAGCCGCAGTAATGGCAGACCAGCTGGTTCTGTTCCTTATGATAGGTGAGAGAGACCGAACAATTCCTGCAGCTGAGTTCGGCGCCGCAGGTGTTGCAGACGAAAAAATGGGAAAAGCCTCGACGGTTCAAAAAAAGAATGGATTGGCGGCCTTCGGCCTTGGTAGCCCTGAGGGCTTCGGCCAGGCGGGCGGATATGGTGGTCTTTTCTCCCCTCATATCCACCACTTCGATGGAGGGGAAGGCCCCGCCCGCCGGACGTTGCCGCAGGGTTTCCTTTTTCATGGCTCCGCTTTCGCAAGAATGCCAGGCCTCCACCGAGGGAGTCGCGCTGCCTAATATGAGTATCGCCTTTTCTTTTGAGGCCCTGTACATGGCCACCTGCCGGGCGTGGTAGCGCGGGGTGTTTCCCGACTTGTAGGAGCCTTCGTGTTCTTCGTCTATGACGATGAGCCCCAGGTTGCGGGCCGGGGAGAATATCGCGCTGCGGGCTCCGATTATCATGCTGGCCCGGCCCGAGAGAATCCGCCGCCATTCGCCCAGTTTCTGAGAAGGGCTCAAGCGGGAATGGATCACCGCGCAGCTATCGCCGAATCGTTTGCGGGCTGAGCGCACGACCTGGCCCGTAAGGGCTATTTCGGGCACGAGGTAGATGACCGATCGGCCCGAGGCCAGCTGGGACTCCGCGAGCTGGAGAAAGACCTCGGTCTTCCCTGTTCCTGTTGGGCCGTAGAGGTAGGTGGTGGAGGGTTCCGACGCGAGAATGCTTTCGAGGGCTGTTTTTTGTTCTTCCGTGAGGGGAAGAGCCTTGTCGCCTATGACAAAGTCCTCAAGCTCGCCCAGGACCTGGGAACTTTCCCTCCTTCCCGAGGGGAGCATCGCCCCCAAAGCTTCGCCCAGGGAGCAAAAGTACATGGTGGAAAGCCATTGAGCGAGGGCTACGGTGGAAGCGTCGAAAAGCGGTTCCTTGTCAACGCCGCGGATGATGGATTTGAGCAGGTTTTCCTCAAGGGGGCAACTATCCGCTTCTTCGACGACGAAGCCGGTTGCTTTCCTGCGTCCGAGGAAAGCCTCCGCCCTGTATCCCAGCCCCGCAGGTGATTCAGGGGAGTTTTTATACCAGTACCGCGCTTCCAGGGGCAGGGGGAATGCCAGTCTCAGGTAAGGCTTCGCGGCCGGGACGCCCTGCCTTACCTGCTCATCCATGGCTGCCCTCATCGGACTCGATAAGGCTTCGAAGTCGCTTGAGATCCTCCCAGGCGGGACGCTTGAGGCTTTGGTCCCTGAGCAGGGCCGAAGGGTGATAGGTGGGTACCAGGGGGATGCCTTCGAAGTCCCGCACGGTGGATCGAAGCTTGTTGATGCCCTCGGTGGTGCCGAGCATGGCTTGCGCCGCGGTTCTGCCCGCGCAGAGGATGAAGCGGGGCTTGAGGAGGGCTATCTGTTGTTTCAGGTAGGGCATGCAGGCCGCCCTTTCGTCCGGCGAAGGCTCGCGGTTGTTGGGGGGCCTGCATTTGACGATGTTGGCGATGTAACAGTTTTTCTCCCTGTACAGCCCTATGGAGGCGAGCATCTTGTCCAAAAGCTGCCCCGAGGCTCCCACGAAGGGAAGACCCCGCTTATCCTCTTCGGCCCCCGGCCCCTCCCCTATAACCAGGACGACCGGGTCGAGCACCCCCTGGCCGAACACGGCCTTGTGCCGGCCCGAGGAAAGAACGCAGCGCGTGCAGGCCTTTACTTCCGCTTCGAACCGGGCGAGGGCTGCGGCCCTGTCGGATTCCGAAACCTCGGAAAGGCCAAAAGGCGCCCGGGCGGGAGTCCGACTGCCAGATAGCGCCATATCGAGCTCCTCCTGGGAAGGCGGCGCCGGGCTCGCCGGCTCCCGCCCGGGCGCTGGTTCGTAAAGCGCCGCCGGCGTCGTACCAAGCCGCAATCCGCCCTTGAGACAATCGCCTATGGTAGCCAAGGCTTCGTACAGGCTTGCCTTGTCGGTATATTCACCTTCAGTCATTGGCGTACTCCACGTCGATATGCAGGCCAAGGGGTTTTTCCCTGGACTCCAGTATTCCCCGGGGCCCCGCGATTTCGATTTCGATCTTGCCCGGTTCGCCTGTGCTGGCGACCCAGAATACCGCTTCGCCGCATAAAAGGCTGCGATCCGCCGATCCGATAAGACGTCCCGGGCCCTTCAATTCGATATGGATCGGCTCGAAGGCGAAGGGACAGGTGTTCCCGTACTGATCCACGAGCCTGAGCGCCACCCTGCTGGCCTCCCACTCCCCGCCGTCCTTTATCCTGAGCGACCACGGCGAGGCTTCCAGGTCCAGGCCCGCGGCGTGGGCGTCGGGACCATAGCGTTTGCGCGCCACGGCTTTTCCATCCAGTATCCCCACGACTTCAAATCCGTCGTCGGCCTTGCCCCAGGCCAGGCCATAGTTCATCACCAAATCCCGGGCTCGCCGGAAATTCATGCCCCGCTTTAGCAGAAGAAGCGCGAAGTCGAGCTTGTCCCCTATGCTGAAGGAGGCTGGACCGGTGCTCATGGCCTTGGAGGCGAGGCGGAGGAATCGTTTTTTGTCGGCGGGGTGAAATCCCTGGGAATCCAGCCTGTTCCCGATAAGGTCGTCGATCGGCACCGGTGGGTGCAACAGGTGGGGATAGGTCTTTCTGTCGGGATAAAAACGTCCGACCAGCGCTCCGGAACGATAGAGATCCACGGCATCGCAGTTGGTGTAGACATCCACCGGCAGCATAGTGGCCCCGCTGCGTTCGCCCTTGGTGAATCGGCTCGCGGGCTCCAGGACTATGCCTTCGGAGGGCGACCTCTGGCTGGCGTAGAGAAAAGCGGCGTACTTGGGGCTTCTGAACATGTCCGCCACGCCATGATAGCAGATCCGGTCGCCGGAACCGAAATCCCTGTGGGTATTGTAATCGAAGGCGCACCACCCTATCGCGCCGGCAATTCCCAAATCGCCCATCGCCGCATCCAAGACCCTCGCGTGACGTCGCGCATGTTCGGCGAGCCGTTCCTCCTGGTCCCAGCGCTTGGCGGGGAACATGTGCCCGTTGTGTTCCGTTACGAGGTAGGGCACCGATGAATTTTTGCCGGAGCCTTGGAAAGCGGCGGCAAGGCCCTTGGCCTTTTTTTTCGCGTTGCGCGTTACCATTTTCTTTTTCGCGACAGCCTTCTTCCCGCCCTCGTGGGTGAAATCGTTGAAGGTATACACGTCTTCGAAAAGCGCGCTGCCCGAAAAGTTGCGTACCCCTCCGCGCTGGCGGTCGGGGTCGAGCATCGCGACCAGCGCGTTAGTCCTCTTGTAGAACTCCTCGTCGTCCGGCGATTCGTTGATCCGCGTCCCCCACAGGATAATGCTGGGATGGTTTCTGTCCCGCCTCACGAGGCGTTCAAGATCATCCAAGGCGTTCCTCTTCCATTCCTCGTTTCCGATGTGCTGCCAGCCCGGAAGTTCGGTAAAGACCAAAAGGCCCAGCTCGTCGCAGGCGTCCAAAAAGTGCCTTGATTGGGGGTAGTGGCTCGTGCGGACCACGAGGCAACCCAGGTCCCGTTTCAGGATCTCCGCGTCCTGCCTTTGCGCGCCGGGCCCCATGGCGTAACCGGCGAAAGGCCAGGACTGGTGGCGGTTGAGCCCCCGCAGGAAGACCCTTCTGCCATTGAGGAAAAAGCCGTCGGACTTAAAGACCGCCTCCCTGAACCCGATACGGCTTCGCGCGAGATCGATCCTCTCCCCACCCAGGTACAACGAAAGTTCCAGATCGTGGAGAACCGGGCTTTCGATGTCCCAGGGAAGGATGCCGTCCAATGGGGGGAAATTGAGATTGTAAACCCGATCGCCGGCCCCGGTCTGCAAAGAGGGATCATCCTCGGAGAGGAGCTTGGATGCTTCCGCCAGGCAATGCCCGGAACGGAAAAGCCGTCCTTCGAGCCTGAGAGCGCCAGCACCGACCCGAAGGGCTTCGCTCAAGGAGCCCGAAAGTTCCAGCTCCACCGCCAGGGCGGCTTTGCAAGGCTGGGGGATCCAGCCCCCAGCCCCGTTCTCCGCCACATCGGCGCCCGCGCCCTTTCCAAAGGAGTAGATCCTAGGCCGCGCGTGGAAATGGGCGATATGCACAACGCCTTGCACACGCAGGCTTACCGCCCTGTAGATGCCCCCATAGACAAGATAATCCACCACCCCGCCAAAGGGAGGTACGGAAGGATCCTCGGCCGCGTCCACTTCCACCCAGAGCTCATTGCTCCCCTCGTTCTTGAGCGCCCGGGTAATCTCCAGCGTAAATGGAGTGTAGGCGCCCTTGTGTCCGCCCAAGGATTGGCCGTTGAGCCAAACTTGGCAGGAGACAGCGACTCCCTCGAAATCGAGGAAGACCCGCGAGCCTTCGACGGCTTCGGGACCCGGGAATTCCTTATAATAACAGACCCTTTTCTGATAGAGCCTTTCGTCGAAATTACCCAGCGGAAGCTCGGCGATGGAATGAGGCAGGTCGACAGGGAAGCCTTTTGCCCTTTCGCCCATTGGGGCGTCATAGAAAAGCCAGTCTCTGTTTAGGGCTGTAATCCTTCTCATGGCAGAAACTTCAGCCGCTCATCATCACTTGGACGATCTGGAGAAGGGGCAGGACTATGCAGACAACGATGAATACCACCTCCAGATTGATCATCCTCCGCTCGGCCGTATCGTTCTTGAGCAGTTCGTAAAGGTTTTGCAAGGCGCCAAGGCGGCGCTCGACAGATACTTTCCATCCTTCGGTGTTGAATATCTCGCAGAGACGTTCATAGATGTAGCCCAAAAAATAATCGCCAATGATCTTTGAGGAGTTGTCGAGGTTTTCCAGGGTGAAGAGCGCGTCGAACCGCAGGGCTTGCAGGCGGGCGAGCTTCATTTTCACCGCCCGCTGTCCAAAATGCGACTCTCCTCCGCTCAGGTAGATTTTCCGCAGGTCCTTCTCGGCCTCGTCCAGCCAGGTATCCAACAGTCCGTCCAAAGCCCTGAGCTCGATGAGGCGGTAGTTGGCGTGCTCGGCGATGATCAGCAGGTCCTCATAATCCCTGGCAGGATCGATTATAATGCAGCGGTCCATGTCGAAGACGGCGATGTCGTTCTTGCGATAGCTCACCGGCTTGGCCAGGATCTGCTTTACCTGGCTGGAGTGCAGTATGCCCGGCTCCTCGCCGGCGAGCAAGGCGGCGGCGACTTCGCGATTGGCATCCAGAAAGGCCTCGGGATTTTCGCCGGGGCATTCCAGGAGGCAAAAAGCCGTATAGGCTTCCCGGTCGTATCCTTCGGCGCCCTTGGGACCGGACACCGAAGCCTTGATGGCGTCGACGACCATACGAAAAGAGGAGTCGGCAAAATCTTCTATACAGGCGGGGCTATTGGTATCCCTCAGGGGAAGGTTGCTCATGGAAGCGAGCTTTTCAAAGCTGGAGTGGGTTCTGTAGCGCACGACCAGCGTGAGGGCGCCGTCGTCGTAGATCTTTGCCACGGCGCTGAACTTTTCGAAGCGGCTGGAATCGCATTCGTCGCTGTTGAGGGTGAGGATGAGGGGTTTGGGCAGCTTGAGGGAAGCCGGGGTATCGCGACGCTTCCCGAACCCTATGTCAGGATAGGCCGGAATAAGGGAAGCGGCTTTCTTGAGATCGACCGCCCTCCCGATGTCATAGACATAGAGGTGTACAATCTCGATGGGCAGTTCCCTGTTTCCGATTTCCTGGTTCATTAGCGCTTAACCCCCGTTCGGGAAATTTCCTTGTCCAGCGCGGAGAGTATCAAGGTACTACCCTCGGGAAGCGAGAAGGGAATGCTTAAGCCCCCTCCCGGATGTTTCATCGAGGCGATAAGTTGGCGTTGTCCGCCGGACTTGAGGGCTTCGATCTTGACAGGCACAGGATAGGGATATTCCGGAAGGGTATACATGAAAACCCCGTGGACCAGGCCGGGGCTTGCCTCGGGGGCGCTGAGCACCAGTTGAATTCTATCCTTGACCTGGGCGGTGACGCCAGCCTTTGGTTGCTGTTCCACAACGATACCGGGTTTTTCGCCCTGCTTGGGCTGACGCATCGAAAAATCCACCGTGAAAGATGATTTCTCCATCTGGGCTATCGCCTCGGCCATGCTCAAACCCAGGTAAACCGGTACTTTTTTTTTGGCGCTCTCGGGGCCTTTGCTGACCACCAGTTCCAACACGGTAGGTCCGGATATCTGCTCGCCCGCCGGAGGACTCTGCTCCAGAATCGTGCCGGGTTCGGCGTCATCGAAACGATATACCGGCGGTTCCCGAATGCTTACCAGAGCCTGGGTTGAGGAAAAAAGGCTCAAAAGTTCCAGCTTGACCGCGTCGATGTTCTTGCCTATGTAGTTGTCGATTTCATCCAGCACCGCGCCCCTGCTCACCGTGAGCTTGATCCGTCGCCCCGCTTTTACGATGACACCGGGCAATGGATCCTGTTCCAGGATCGTGTTCTTATCCTGGGGGTTATTGGTAAAGCGCAAGGAAAGCCTTGGATACAGTTCCCGTTCCTGCATTCTCACCAGGGCGTCGGCCAGCTCCATGCCCCTGAGGTCGGGAACCATCACCTTCTCGGGTCCCTTGAGAATGGCGAAAAACGCTATCAAGGCGGCGAGCAGGAAGACCAGGCAGAGGCCGAGGGCATACAGGCCGAAGAGTCTCCGCTGCTCTCTGCCCAGACTTCTGAAACTTATGAGAGATCGATCTAATTTGGGCGTCGTTTCCTTCTTCTTCATAAACGTGGATGTTTCCTTATTGAGCGCCGTCCTGGGCCGGCAAAAGTCCCGAAGTCTTAAGAACCTCAGCCGAGGGCCAGTCCGGCAATATCCCGCAGGCCGTTGGCGAAGTCTTTGTACGAAAGGGCTTTCCGTCCCGATAGTTGAAGCCTGGTAAGCGCAAGAAAGCCTTTGCCGGTACTGACCACGATGCCGCTTGCCCTGTCTAGGCCGATTATAGTGCCCGGCGGAGCATTGGGCAATGCTTCGCCGGGTATCTGCGCCAGGTTCCCGGGATAGGGGACGGCGGCGAGGATATTCAAACGCTGCCCCTTGATAAAACTATAGCTGCCTGGCCAGGGGTCGAAGGCGCGGATCATGGCGTCCAGGGCCCGGGCGGGCCTGGTCCAGTCGATCAGGCCATCTTCCTTTTGAATTTTTCGGCAATATGTCGCCTCTCCCCGCTGAGGCCAGCTTGTCTCCCGGCCTTTTTCGATAGCCCTAAGGACATCGATACAGAGTCTGGCGCCGATGCTCGCGCAGCGATCGGAAAGAAGAAAGGCGGTCTCCCTGCCATCCAGGCTAAACTCCTCCACGGCGAGGAGTTCTCCGCTGTCCATCTTTAGGGCGATACGCTGCACCGAAACCCCTGTTTTTTCGTCTCCGTCGAGAATGGCCTGCTGTATGGGCGAACTGCCCCGATGGCGGGGTAGAAGGCTCGGGTGGATGTTGATTCCTCCCTTAGGAAAAAGGGTCAGGAATTTGGGGCCGAAAAGTTTGCCGTATGCGAAGGCGACCAAAATATCCGGTTTAAGGTCGGCGATCCGCTGTCGTTCGTCAGGGCCAAGCTTTTCAAATTCGAAGAGGGGTACGGTTCCGCCGGAAATTCGGGGAATCGCCTGGGCCACCGGCGTGGGGAGTATTTCCTTACCCCTTCCCTGGGGCGAGGGGGGATTGCTGAGAACCGCCGCGAGTTCATGCTCTTCAGCGATGGCTTCGAGGCTCGGTATAGCTATGGCCGGACTTCCGGCGAACAACACTCTCATATGAAGGCTATTACATCTTTACCAGGCGCTCGTAATGCCTCAAGGCCCTTTCGCGCTTGAAGGGGCTTATCCTGTCGATAAAAAGCTTCCCGTCCAGGTGATCGTTTTCATGAAGGATAACCCTGGCGAGCAGACCTTCGGCCTCAAGGCTGAAAGCCTTCCCCCTTTCGTCGAAGGCCTGGATTTTCACCGCCGCGGGGCGTTTGACCATGAAATAGAGTCCAGGAAACGAAAGGCAGCCTTCTTCGTACTCCACCTGCTCCGGGCTTGTCATGATAATCTCGGGATTGACGAAAACCCTTTTTCGATCTCCCTCGACATCGGTGACGAATACCCGGCTCGAGACGCCCACCTGGGGGGCGGCGAGGCCGATTCCACGGTCGTGTTTCATCGCTTCGAACATATCGGCGCACAGGAGTTCCAACTCCGGGCCGAACTGGGTTACCGGCCCGGCCTTGGTTTCCAGCACCGCATCTCCGTATATAACGACTTCCCGCATTTCAACAGCTCCTATCTAAATTTCGGAATATCGAACCTGTCGCCCGTCCCGATCCCCACCTTGGCGAACCAGCCCTGGGGCACTTCCACAGCGTAGCGGACGCTCCGCTGGGAAAGCTGGGGATCCTCGGAAAAGGGCGCAAGGTCTATTATCTGAAATATAGTACCGTCGGAGCCTAAATAGGCAAGGGAAAGCGGGATGGAAGTGTTTTTCATCCAAAAAGCCATCTTTTGATCGCTTTCGAAGACGAAAAGCATGCCCTTCCCCTCTTCCAGGCTTTTACGGAACATCATGCCCCGGTTCCGCTGCTCTTCGGTGCTGGCGATTTCCACCTCCAGGGATATATTCCCCACCCGGATGGTCGTCGTGGGTAGTTTGGGGTTTGGTTTGTCGATCGCTCCAATCTGGCCCGACTTGCCCGAGCAGGAGGCGCCGAACAGCAGCACCAGCGCGAGGAGGACAGGCATGCGGAACCTTACCGAGGTCCTTGGGGTACGAAAAAGCATTTACCGCTCCTTAAAAGTTCGGATCAAGCATATACCGGCTGCGGGGTACAAAAAAAGGCTGCCGTCGAGGGCAGCCTTTTCTTTTGGACTTAGGTTTTTTAAGCCTGGGTCCGGAACGCTCGATTCAGCGCATTGGATTTATCAGTAGCCGCCCTTGGAATCGTGGGTTTTTCTGGTTTTCTTCATAAGCTTGCGGGCCAGGGCTTTCTGCTTGCGGTTCTTGATAGTGGAGGGCTTCTCGAAATACTCCCGTTTTTTCCATTCACGAATAATTCCCTCTTTTTCCACCATGCGCTTGAAGCGCTTAATGGCTTTCTCGAGGGGTTCGCCGTCTTCGACCAGTATTTGCCGGATAGTAATCACCTCCCTTCTTCGTTGGCATGCTAGAATCCACCGGAAAGCCATGTTTTGTCAAGTATCGGGCGGGAAAGCCAATATTCGGGGTTTACCGATTGCGGACCAACCCGGAGTTCCCAATGAAGATGCGGCCCCGTGGACAGTCCCGTGGAGCCGACCCTGCCTAAAAGTTCGCCGGCGGCGAGCAGGTCTCCTTCGGCGACGCTGATGGCGGAGAGGTGCATGTAGATTGAAAAGAGGCTGGGCAGGTGTTCCAGTACAATGGTATTGCCCGTGACAATGCGGTCGCCGGCGAATACCACCCTGCCCGGCGCGCAGGCCAGCACGGGGGTTCCGGTAGCCGCCCCAAGATCGATGCCGCCATGAAGGCTCGTATCGACGCCGCCGTTGGCATAGAGGTAGCGTCGTTGGTCGGCGAAGCCGGCGGTGACCCTCCAGGGATCGCCCAATGGCTTGACCATGGTATCAAGGGCGAAGAGGGCTGTCGGATCCCTGGTCTTGAAAATTTTGGCGAAAACCTCGGTTTGGGCGTCCTTGGCCGGGTCGGGAGCGCTGCGAAGGGCGGTATTCGCGCTGTCCAGGGCTATGTCCTCCCGGGCAAAACGTTTCGGTTCTATCGCGATGTCCCGAACGAGTTCCCGGAAACGGAAAGCTTCCGAGCCTTGGACTGCCCGGACTTTTGCCGCGAGCCGCAGGCGGGCGGCGCCGGCCTTCGCGTTCGTCGGAAGGGCAAGAATAAAGCCGTAGAGGTAGCCCGGGGCTTCGGAGGGCATGAAGAAGGCCGGCGCCGCCGCCAGCCGTCCGCCCTCCTGGCTTGTCAGGCTCAACTCCGCCTCGACCAGCGGCTCCCCGCTCTTGAGCCAGCAGATCAAGGGATCACCCGGCGCTATGTGCCCGGGAGCGTACAGATCCTGGGCTCCGGCGAGGGCCGCGAGAACGGTAAAGCTAAAGAACAGAAGAAAAATCCGCCTCATTCCCCCACCCTCCGGGGCCCCTCCGCGGAACGCTGATTTCATTAGGATAAAGCTCCTCCTTCCAAAGCCGACAACGCCCTTTCCCAAGCCAGCCATATATCTTATACTGCAAACAATTGTCATTCCCGTCCAGGAGAGTCTCATGCTTTTTTCGATCGGAAACCTGATCACCCTCGGCATAGTCCTCATTTTTTTCTTTGTCTACCATAAACTTACGGCCAACAACAGGTCCCTCGAAAAGGTCAAGCGTTTGGCGGACAAACTCGAGGTTCAGCTCAACGATTATGTCGGCGAGCGCGCGGAGGAACTTAAGCACTACGGTATCGACCTGGATGTTCAGCAGAAAGCGGCAAAGATAGCCCTGGAAAAACTGCAGACCGCCCAGGCGGCGGTCGCCGAAAAGGCCGAGGCGGTGGGCGTCATCGCCGAGCGCTTTAAGGAATACGACGAGGTGTTGGCCAAGCTCATGGACATGACCGCCAGGGTCGACGAAAACCTGAAACGCGTGCACGAGGAAGAGGTCTTCGCCGAGGGCGTGAACCGCAAACTGGATTTGGCCAAAAAGAGCCTTGCCGCGATCGAGCGCGAGATGCCCCTTCTCCGCGAAGGTTTCGCCCAGGATGCGCAAAAGACTATCGAAAACTTCCGGGATTCTATTCTCGCCGAACTCCAGTCGGCGCTGACATCGGTGGAAACCGAGCTGAACACGGTGCGGGACGAAGCCCTGGCAGCCTTTGAAAAAGCCCAATCCGCCCGGGCCTTGGTGGACGAGGAGTTCGAAAAGGCCCTCGCCACAGCCCAGGACAGGGCGAGTTCGGTCGAAGACAAAGCCTTCGCCACCCTGCGGACTTCCATCGAAACAAAGGCCAAGGAAAATTCCGATGCCGCCGAGGCTAAGACCCTCGCCCTCAGCCAGAATATCGACCGCCGCATAGCCGAACTCGAAGCCGAAGCCGAGCGCCGCCTGGTCCAGGTCGGCCAGGAAACGAGCAGTCAGGTGGGCTCCCTCAAAACCCTCATCGAAGCCTTCAAGGAGGATTGGAAGCGCGAGGCCGAGGGAATGATGAACGACATAAGCGTCAAACTCGCCGAGGCCGAGGAAATTTTCGCCCGAAAAGCCAAGGATGTGGCCGACCAGCTTGAGCGGGCCCAGGCCGAAGCCCTCAAAACCCATTCGGATTTGGAAATGCGTTCGACCGCATTCATGGCGCGCCTGGAAAAGGAAACGACCGAAGCGCAGACACGCCTGGCCAAGGAATCCGCCGCCGCGATCGAACGCCTGGGCAAGGATTCAGCCGAAACCTTGGCACGCTTGCACGGCGAACAGTCCGAAACCCTGGAAGCGATCGCCAGGGAATCCGGGGAGGCCAAGGCGACCATGGCGGGCGAAGCCCTCCGGGCCAAGGAAGAAGCCGCGAAGGCCAAGGAGGCCTCGGCCGCCCTCCTGGCCGAACTCACGACAAGACAGGACGAACTTCGCGCGTCCCTGGAGGCGACGAAAAATTCCATCGAGGAAGAATTCGCCTCCTTCGGCCAGGATTTCGAAGACCACAGAACCCGGTTCGAAGAAAATTTCATGGCCGAGACCAAGGCCTTGGGCGCCAGTCTCGACACACTCTCCGGACGTATCGAGGAGTTGAAACGAAACGCCTACGACAGGGTTAAGGATAAATTGAAAGGCTTCGAGGACGGCATGTTGGCCGAACTTTCGGAGCGCCGCGGCAAGAGTTTCAAGCAACTGGACGGCTGGCTCTCCGACATGGAAAAAACGCTTCAGACCATAGCTTCCGAATCGGCGGGCAGAAGGCGCGCGGAGGAGGAAAAATTCCGCAAGGAATCCCAAAATCGCATGGTCGAGTTGCGGGACGAACTCTATTCCCAGATGGACAAGCTCAAGCGCAGCGTATTGTCGGTAAAGGAAGATATGGAATCGGAGGAAAAGAAGCTCGCGAGCAGGGACGCCGCCGAACCCCAAGCCGGAGGCTAATCGACCTGATCATTTCCTCTTGGTGCTGAAAGAGCCCAGCCTGGCGGCTGGGCTCTTTTATTCGGTTGAAAGCCGAAGTCAGCGGATGATCGCGTTCAAGGCTATCTGGGCCATCGACTTGAACTGAGTCTGCCGCTCCTGGGCGCTGGTCGCCTCATGCTTTACCAGGTGGTCGGACACGGTGAGAATGGCAAGGGCATCGACGCCGTACTTCGCGGCCAGGGTATAAAGCTCCGCGCTTTCCATCTCCACCCCGAGGACGCCGAAACGCGCCCAGAGCTTCCATTGCTCCGGATCTTCGGTATAGAAGGAATCGGAAGAAAGCACCTGCCCCACATAGGGATTCAGTCCCGATTCCATGGCCGCGTCGTAAGCCTTGCGCAGAAGGGAAAACGACGCGGTAGGCGCATAGTCCATGCCGTCGAAACGAATTTTGTTCACGTTCGAGTCCGTGCAGGCGCTCATGGCGATGATAAGATCCCTCAGATTCACCCCGGGCTGCATGGCGCCGCAGGTTCCGACGCGGATCAGGCGCTTGACGCCGTAATCCCGAATAAGCTCGTTCACGTAGATCGAGAGACTGGGCATTCCCATGCCGGTCCCCATCACCGACACCCTCACGCCCTTATATTGGCCGGTGTATCCGAACATGTTGCGCACTTCGTTGAAGCGTTCGGCGTCCGCGAGCAGATTCTCGGCGATGAATTTCGCCCGCAAAGGATCCCCCGGAAGGAGGATTTTATCGGCGACTTGGCCCTGGGCCGCTGCGATATGGATGCTCATACTTTTTCTTCCTCCGAAGCCCTGCTAGGTACGGGTCAGGCTTCCATGCTACGATACTAGCTGGAATAACGGAAATTTTGCAAGTACGCGGCCAAAAAGCGGTAACGCAAGGATGACGGCGGTACCGGGACATCAGGTATTTTATGCGCTCAAGCAGGCGGGGGAGCAACGATGAAGCTGTACGATATCGTTTTCGAGGATGCTGCGATTGTGGCGGCGAATAAATTAGCCCCCTTGCCGGTACAGCCGGACAAGTCGGGGGACCGGGATCTCCAGAGCCTGCTCAAGGCGGAACTGGATTCCAAGCCGGGCTTTTTGGAGGCCGCGCATCGGATAGATCGGCGCTGCTCCGGCCTCGTCATATTCGCCAAGACGCCCGAGGCTTTGCGGAACCTGGAAGCAGCCTTCAGGGAACGTAGGGTGGCGAAACGTTATATCGCCTGCCTCGAAAAGGAGCCTACGCCCCCCGAAGGAACGTTGCGACACAAAATCGTGGGCGATCCCAAGAAAAACAGGTCCCTCGCCCTGAAGATCAAGCCAGAGGCTGACTCAGCCCGAAAACAAAGGAATTCGGTGGAAGCCGAACTCTCCTATAGTTTGCTGATGAGAACCGATCGGTACTTCTTCGTGGAAGCCAGGCCCCTGACAGGCCGACACCACCAGATCCGCGCCCAGTTCGCGGCCATGGGCTGGCCTATCAAGGGAGATTTGAAATACGGCGCCCGCAGAAGCTCCCCCACCGGGAGGATAATGCTCCATGGCCGCAGCGCCGAATTCGAGCACCCGGGAAACGGCGAAAAAATCACCCTCGTCGCTCCCTATCCCCGGGATGACAATTTGTGGGCGCTCTTGGACGAGCGGTTCTAGCGAACGCACCGGGCGCCAAGCCGGGAGAAAACAAGACCTCGAAAAACCAGCCCATTCCTCACAACAATCTTCGATGCAGTAGGCTCAGAAAACCGGTTTGGCTTCTTTGCCCGAACCAGGAGCCTTGAAATTTATCATCCCCCATTGGATGAATACCGGCTTTTCCCTGGTGGTGGGTTCTATATCGAATCGCGAGATTCCGCAGTTGGAGGTAGGGATAAGCGGCAGCCAGCTCGTAGCCCCGAAGGTTGAGCGCATGAGCCACTGAATCAAGCCCCCATGGGATACGCAGCAGATCTTTTCAGCCCCCTTCTCGGCCAGATCACGAATGGCCGCCCAGGAGGTGATCGCCCGCTGGTATAATTCTTCAGAACTTTCGGCCCCGGGCACGGCATCCCAGCTGCGGTATTGGAATTCTTCAAAAACATGGGGATACCTGACTTTGGACGATTCCCAGGTGAGGCCGGCGAAAACTCCCACATCGACTTCCACAAGACTGCCCAGAAAGCGAATCTCTTCTATGCCGCAGGCCGAGGCGATAAAGCCTGCGGTTTCGGCCGCCCGCTTCTGCGGGCTGGCGACGATGGTATCGATACTTTGTCCGGCCAGCCAGGACGCCGCGGCCTTAGCCTGCTCCCGCCCCCGCTCGTCCAGGGTAAAATCGAGCTTCCCCTGGAAAGTGCCCGTGGCGTTGCCTTCGCTCTGGCCATGGCGAAGCACATAGACGTTGACAGGTTTTGTAAGCGGCGCGAAGAAACGACCGTCGGCGATAACCGAAGGTGTCCAGGGCTCGAGGGGGGCTTTCCCCGGCGTCCCGCCCTCGTTTCGGTGGGAGTACAGTATCTGCGATTTCATGGGTGCCACTATAAAGGAAGGCCGCCCTCCGCCTCAAGGCGGAGGGCGGCCCACAAGGCATCGTTTCGTAAAAACTACGACGCGATAAAGGTTTCGGAACCCCTGTTGAAGTACTTGTTCACCACGAACATCGCTATGCCGGTCACCGCCAGCAGAATGGTGGACATGGCGCTGGCCGTGCCGAAGTAGCCGTCGGCCACCGAGAGATAAACCTTGATGGGCATGGTCATGGTCCTGCCCACGTAAAGGAGGACCGAAGCGGAAAGCTCGTTCATCGATGTCACCCAGCTCATGATGGCGCCGGAAATTATACCCGACTGCATGAGGGGCAGGGTTACGGTCCTGAAGGTCCGCCCCGGGGGCGAGCCGAGATTGATGCCCGCTTCCTCCAGGGCCGGATCGATCTGCTTCAAAATGGAAGCCGCCGATCTGACCGAATAGGGAAGGCGCCGAATGAAATATGTCAAAATCATGATGATCGCGGTGCCGGTGAGGAATATGGGCTTTCGATTGAAAGCCACGATAAATCCGATACCCAGGACGGTGCCCGGAACGATATAGGGAATCATGAGCAAAGGATCGAGCAACTTAACCGCCAGGTTTCGCCTGCGCGCGATGACAAAGCCCAGGAGCGTTCCGACCAGCGCGATGAGAAGTACGGCCACGAAGGAATAGATAAAGCTGTTGGCCACCGTCTTGGGCACATCGAAGAAAATCTGCCTGTAGCTGCCCAGGCTGAACCCCGGCTTGAACACCGGGCCCGAAGTATTCCTGAAGGAATAGAATACGATGACTCCCAACGGCAGGGTGGAGAGGCCTACGATGAAGTAGCAAACCAGATGGGCGAGGAAAGCCTTGGCTCCCTTGAGTTTTTTGACCACCGGCCGATTGACCAGCATGCTGGCATATTTGCGCCTGGACGAAGCCCAGGTCTGCAACACGATAACCACGGCGGCGCAGAGCATCAAGATGATCGAAACCGTCGATGCCATACCCGGACTCTCCCCCACTTCGCTGGTGAACATGTTATAGGCCAGGGTCGGAAGCACGAGGTAATTGCCGCCGATGATCATGGGGGTGCCGAAATTGGAAAGGGACATCATAAAGACGATGAGGGCGCCGCCGGTAAGCGAGGGCAGCACCAGGGGCATGGTGACGGAGAAAAAGGTTTTCGTAGCCCGGGCCCCCAGGTTTTCGGAAGCCTCCTCCAGCGAGCGATCGATAGTCATCAAGGAACCTGCCAGCATGAGGGAGATAAAGGGGTAATACTGGAGGGAATCCGCGAGGATTATACCCAAGGCGCCGTAAATCGGCGGCAGAGTGATGCCTATGGAACTGAAAAGGTTCCTCAGAAATCCGTTTCGCCCCAGCATGGTTATCCAGGAATAGGCGCCGATGAAGGTGGGCGATAATAGGGCGAGCACCGAAAGGGTGGTCAACAGGTTCGATCCCTTGATCTTGTAGCGGGTGGTGAAAAAGGCCAGGGGTATGCCCAGGACCATGGAAAAGAAGGTAGTCGCCAGGGCTATAAACATGGAGTGCCCGAAGGCCCGCATATAATAGGCGCGGCCGAAAAACTCCTTCCAGTTGGCCAGCGACAGCTCCCCTGTCTCCTTGTTCTTGAAGCTGTACTGAAAAACGTCGAAGAGGGGGTAGATCAGAAAAACAATGACGATGGCGAAGCCGATAAAGGTTACCAGATGCCAGACGTCGGCTCTCTTCCCTCTAAGGTTCATCGCCCCTCCTCGGCGCGCAGCCTCGCGCCCGTCCGCTTGTCGAAAATAAAGCAGGATTCGGGAGGTACGGCGAACTCGACCCTGTTCCCCGTCGCGGGGATGTCCCCCTTTTTCGGCCTATGCCGTTCGATCACGATCGTACTGCCGCCCAGCTCGAGCTCCATGCTCACCACGGTGCCCAAAAAGGCGGTGGAGACCAGGGTGCCGGAAAGCCTGTTGACGCCTGCGGCGTCGGCGGTTTCGACCACTTCCTCCGGCCGGAAGGCCAGTACCGCGTCGCTGCAACCCTCGGTGCCCGCCGAGGGGACGGCGAAGCGTAACGAGCCGGCCTGGGCGCGGCGCAGGCCGGAGCCCAGGTCTTCGCCCAGAACCACGTCCAAAGCGTTTATCTTGCCGACGAAGGTGGCCACAAAGAGATTGACCGGGTTCTTGTAGATTTCCCAGGGCGGACCTACCTGCTGGATTTTCCCGAAGTTGACCACGGCGATGCGGTCCGATATTACGAGTGCTTCTTCCTGGTCGTGGGTTACGTAGACGGCGGTTATCCCCAGGGCTTTCTGCACCGCCCGTATCTCGTCGCGCATCTCCACCCTGAGCTTGGCGTCCAAATTCGAAAGCGGCTCGTCGAAGAGCAGGACCCTGGGCTCTATGGCCATGGCCCTGGCCAAACCCACCCGCTGCTGCTGCCCGCCGGAGAGCTTGTCGGGCGTTCGGGCTTCGTAGCCCTCCAGGTGAACATTCCTCAGGGCGCCCTTCACCCGTTTTTCGATCTCCTGGGCGGGAAGTTTGCGTACCTTGAGCCCGTAAGCGACGTTTTCGTACACCGTCATGTGGGGGAACACGGCATAGTTCTGAAAGACCATGCCCGTATTGCGCAGATACGCCGGAACATCATTGATCAATTCCCCGCCCAGCCAGATATCGCCCTTATCCTGCCGGTAAAACCCCGCGATGGTTCGCAGCAGGGTGGTCTTGCCGCAACCAGAAGGCCCGAGAAGGGTAAAGAATTCCCCCTTCTCAATCGCGAGATTTATGTCGGAAAGGGCTAAAAGCTCGCCGAACCTTTTCTCAACGCCGGTAATTTTTATGGACGTCATTGAACTCTCCATGGGTCGGGACTGGATACTAGTATTATGAGAAAAGCCCGGGACCTTAGCAAGCTTCCCGGGCTTTTTCCTGCTTACGAGCGCTCCGCGGCCCTCGGTTCGAAGCCTGAGCCGCGGAGCCCGAATCCCCGATTAGAGTCCGAGATCCATCTTTATATCGGTGAATTTCTTGACGAAGGCATTCTTGTTGCTGGCGGCCCAGCCGAAATCGTAGGGAATACTCTTCACTTCGGTCATCGCGGGCAATCCCTTGGGGCTCGCCACGTCGGTACGCACGGGCCTGCGCTTCATGGCGTTCACCAGATATTCCTGCACAGGCTTGGACAGGCACCAATCGGTGAAAATCTTGGCGTTCGCCAGATTGGGGGCTCCCTTGAGAATCGCCATGCCGTCGGGCGCCGCCACCGTCCCGTCCTTAGGATACACGATCGTCACCGGGCCGCCGCCTTCCACAAATCTGAAGGCGTTGTCTTCCAGCGTCAGGCCCACCGCCTGCTCGCCGTCGTTGACGAACTTGGGCACCGCGCCCGAGGAGGTGGAGATCACCATGTTCTTCATGATCCCCTTGTAAATGTCCCAACCCTTTTCCCCGTAAATGGCGATCACGTTGGCCAGCTGCATATAGGCAGAGCCGGACTTGTCGGCGGGCGCCGAGGAAATCAGCTTCTTGAACCGGGCGTCCTGCAGATCGGTCCAGGTCTGGGGATACTGCTCGGGCCTGAGCATCTTGGTGTTCACCACGAAAACGTTCATGATGCCAGTGTAGGGCAGCCAGTTGGTCCCCACCTTATACACGCCCACAATCTTGTCCCAATCCTTGGGCGTGTAGGCCTGGAGAATCTGGCTCTCCGCCTCCAGCTGCTCGCCGCCGATGCTCCAGATAACATCGGCCTGGGGATTGTTCGCCTCGGCCTTGGCCCGCTTGATGACATCGCCGGAAGCGAGCTTCACATAGTTCACCTTGATACCGGTTTCTTTTTCGAACATCGGCACCAGGGCGTTTATGATGGATTCCTCGTGGGCCGTGTATACCACCACTTCATTGGACGCCGCGCTTGCGACGAAAACCGCCACGACGCAGAAAAAAGCTAACAATACACGTTTCATGATTACCTCCGAAACGACCAGACATTCGCGGCGCCGCAGAAGACGCCACGTATCACAAAGCGTTTTATTTTAGCATGTCTTGCAAGATTTGGGAAAGGAAATGCGTATTCCTGTCGTAACAAAATACGCCGAAGCCCAGGCCCCGCGCGGCATCGCAATACGCTTCGACATCGTCGATGTATAGGCAGTCCCCGGCATCGAGCCCCGTGTACTCAAGAAGCTTGAGCCAGATGCGGGGGTCGGGCTTCATTAAACCTACTTTATACGAAAGGATATGCAGCTCAGGAATGGAAGCCAGCACCTCGTTCTCGAAGATCATGCGGGCGTGCAAAAAGGAGGTGTTGGAGAGAACAAAACAGCGCGCCCCACGATCTCTGGCGGTGATCAATCCGGCTTCCCCGTCGGGATTGGGGAGAATGATGCGGCGGTAATCGCCCGCGAACTCCTCGTAGGAATAGGAAGGCTCGAAGCCCGCAAGGGCGGCGACCCGGCGGTAGAATCCCCGGGAATCGAAGCGCCCCGTCTCGTGCTCCCGTTCGAGGCTGCCGCCCCAAAGCGCCGCATCCAAATCACGGGCGGAAAGCTTGGATCTGGGCGCCGCCGCCCGGGCGAAGGCCATCCGATCGAGGCCGCAGAGTACGTTGCCGAAATCGAACACAACCGCTTTGTACATGGACCACTCCTTTTTCCATTTCGCCCGGGCCGGGGCGCCGGCCCGGGCGAGAGTATCCGAAGAGCATCTTTTTAGCATAGTATGAGCCATGTCCGAAGAGCAGCCGAACAATCCCCTCCACGGCCTTACCTTGGAGGCCATACTAACCCGCCTGGTGGATTACTATACATGGGAGGGCCTGGCCTCCCGCATACGGATCCGCTGTTTTTCCAACGATCCAAGCCTTACATCCAGCCTCAGGTTCCTGCGACGCACTCCCTGGGCCAGAACCAAGGTGGAAACCCTTTACTTAAGGACCAACTTCGATATTCCCGCCCGGCCGGTCTACGGACCTTCCCGGGGGGCTCGGACAGCTGCAACATCAACGCGGCCCAAGGCGACCAGGGCGCTTTCTTCAACTAAAGGGCCTCGCCGGGATATTCGAGGGTCGAAAACAGTCGGTCCAAGGACGCGCGATACCCCGAAACGGAAAACCGGGGAGTAAAAGCTTTCAGCACTCTCTTCGCCGCCGCCCCATCGTCGGCGCCGAGGGCGGCGACGGTCCTGAGCAGAATCTCGGCGGGCTTCAGGTATGCGCGCCCGGGTTCCTTGACGGCGAAGCCGGCCGAATGGATCTCGCCGTTGAAGCCCGAAAAACGGAGCTGGCAGGTAGGCTGAAGGCAGGCCACGTCCCCAATATCGTCGGAGGCGTAGGATCGGTAATTGAAATCGATATTCTTATTGTCCACCACGGCCGCGGCGGCCTCGCCGAGCAAAGCCCCGAGCCCGGGGTCGGGATCGAAGGCCTGGTAGCCCGGGCTGTTGACGATCCGGAGGCCGGCGCCCAGGGCGAGGGCGCCGGCCCGGAGGGCCCGGTCGACCCTGGCCGCCGCGGCGAGCAGCGCTTCGTGGGATGCCCCCCGTATGTAGGTTTCCAGCACAGCCCTGTCCGGCACCGAATTAACCACGGCCCCGCCCTGGGTTAGAATGGGATGCACCCGGATATGGTCATTCTCGACAAAGCTTTCCCGCTGGGCATGGATCGCCTGCAGAGCCAGGCTGGCGGCGCTCAGGGCGTTGACTCCTTTTTCCGGATGCGCCCCCGCGTGGGCGGCCCTTCCGATAAACTCCGCCCGCTTGGCCATAAACCCATTCATGCCGCCGTTGACCGTCGCGACCCGATCCGGAGCGTCCCCCATGGAATGGTATTTGATAACGAGCTGGGGAGTGTCGAAAAAACCAAGACGAATCATCTCCTGCTTGCCCGAAAGATAGACGATTTCCTTGTCGCGGCGAAGCTCGAGCCGCCGACCCAGATCCACATACTCTTCCGCCGGCGAGGCGGCGAAAACTATTCGCAAGCCCAAGGCTTCGGCCGCCCCTGTCTCGGCCAGCGCCCTGAACAGGCCCAGCATGACCGCCATCTGGGCGTGATGCCCGCAGGCGTGGACATTTCCGCCGGGAGTGGTCTGGCTGGGAAGGGCATCCATATCGGCCAGGAGCAGGACCTTGGGATCATCCTTTGCGCCCAGCTCCGCCGCCACCCCCGTCCTGGCTATGCCGGTGCGGGGAGAGAGCCCCAGCGCTTCGAGTTCAGAGACGAGAATATCCGCTGTCTTGAACTCGAAAAAACCAAGCTCCGGTGAATCCCACAATTTTTCGGCCAGGGCGTAGAGCCAGTCGCTATTGTGGTTAAGACGGGCGAGAGCCCGATCGAGAATCGTATGCTCCATGGAGCGATACTAGCCTACCGCCCTGACCCGGCGCCAGAGCTTCGGCCCCGTGACCTGACTTTGGTATCGTCAAATCCGATCGAAAGCCCGATGCGTCGTCGCGCTTTAGCCCCTCGCCGCCCTGCGCCGGCCCTGGGCTAGAGCGCCAGAATCTCCTTCCATACCCGGGCGTCCACGGGAATCCCCTTGGCCAGGTTTTCATCCCTGGTGGCGCGCATGCGCTGTCCCGGGTACACCACGGGGTCCGGCCCTCCGTCGGGCGTCGAAGCCAGGAGGTCTTCCACGGCGCCCCGGACGATGGCTTCGACTTTTTCGCCCGGCGCCACGGCGGCGAAATTGATGGCCACGAAAGTCTGGCAGAGATCCCGCTCCCCGCTTCCCTTCTTGCCGATCGCCTGTACCGTATCGCCCAGGGAGACGGCGGCCGCGAAGACATCCAGACCGAAGGAAAGGGCAGAGCCCTTCCAGAAGCCCGCGGGCAGAAGCCGCTTGGATTCCAGCACCGCCTTAGGATCGTCGGTGAGATTGCCCCGGACATCGAACCCCGCGGCGGTGGGCATACGTTTTCCCTCTAATACGGCCACTTCCAGGGATCCGTAGGAATACTGGGACATGGCCATATCCACCAGGATATCCCCGTTTCTGTAAGGAAAGGCGAAAACCAGGGGGTTGTTTCCCAGCCGCACGTCCTTGGCGCCCCAGGCCGGCATGTTCGTGTAGGTATTGCTGAAGCAAATGCCGGCCATTCCCCGGGCGCAGGCCTGGTAGCCGTAGGTAGCCGCTCTCAGCCAATGATTGGTGTTCCTCAGCGCCACATAGCCTATGCCGTGTATCGAGGCCAGATCGATAGCCCGCTCCATGCAGATCCAGGCGTTGACGATACCCAAGCCCTGGCGGCCGTCGTAGTTCTCCAGGGCGCCGAACCCGCCCATGCGCAGGGGTTCGGCTCCCATGTCCACGAGCCCCTCGTCTATCTGGGCCACAAGCCGGGGGAATCGGTTTATCCCATGGGAATAAGTACCCTCCAAGGAATTACGGGTCATCTCCTTGGCTACCTTGGCCGCATGGGCAGTCGGGCACCCACGGTTCAGAAGTATTTTCTCCATTACGAGTTCTATCTCGGCCGCCTTAATCCTCATGCCGCCCCCTTGGCCCTGAAACGCTTCCTTTCACATCAACCCTTGATCAGTACGGCCTGGGCGGCGGCTACGGCCTCGCCCGCCCCGAAACGATAGCCCGAAGCGGCGAACCCCCGCTCGATAGCCCCCAGGGTGGCCAAAATCTCGGTGGCTCCGCTGGCCCCCATATGTCCTATCCTGAAATATCTGGCCTTGATCTCGGGATGCAAGCCTCCGGCAAGCACGACCCCCTCGGCGGCGATCCGGCTCAAGACCGACGCGTCGATTCCCTCGGGGTACCAGGGAGCCGTCAGGGTCGAAGCGCAGAGATCCTCCCTCGCCGGGACAAAACCCATACCCATCGCCTTAAGTCCGGCTCTCATCGCCCTCGCGCCCAATTCGTGACGCTTGAAGCGAAGTTCCATGCCTTCTTCGAGAATCTGCCCCAGGCTCACATTGAGGGCGCGCACGAGGTTGACCGCCGGAGTGCCGAAATACGCCGGTTTCCTGGCCTCATAGGCTTCCATGACCGGCAGCCACTTGCCCCAGTCGCAGTAGTAGGATCTTACGGGAGTCTTCCTGGCATTGAATGCCCCCAAGGCCCTCGGCCCCGCGACCAATAAAGCCAATCCGGGGGGAACTCCCACCGCCTTCTGACTTGCGGTGAGCGCCACATCCACGCTCCACTCATCCTGCCGCAATTCCTCTCCCGCCACCGCGCAAACGCCGTCCACCACCGACAGGACCCCCTCGCTTCTGGCCACGGCAGCCAGTTCCTTAACCTGGGAGCGGATGCCGGTGCTCGTATCCACCTGGGTGATGCACATAAGCTTATATTTATCGGCCTTGAGCATCGTCCTCACGGCATCGACGCCAGGCACCTCCCCGAGGGCGCTGGGGGCGATATCCACCTCGGCGCCATGGGTTTTCAAGACATCGGCCATGCGATCGCTGAAAAAGCCGGCGTTCACCACCAAGGCCTTGTCCCCCGGCTCCACGAGATTGGCTATGGCCAGCTCCATGGCCAGGGTACCTGATCCAGCGACAATAAAGGGCTGCGCTCCCGGCGCCAGCCAGACTTTGCGCATCTTTTCCAGCGCCTGCCCGAATTCCTCGATAAAACGCTGATCCACATGGCTTAATGTAGCTTTGCCCATCTCTCCCAGGACCTCGTCGGTAAATTCGATCGGACCGGGGATCATCAGAATGCGCTTACCTCTCATACAGTACTCCTTTCGCTTTCGGCGAATTAAGCCTTGGACTTCTAAAAGTCAAAACCGGGCTAATTAATTTTAAGCCCGTGCTTATACGCTCGTCTAGGTGTGAAAACCGGAGCCGGCTGGCGCAAGCTCGGCTAAGCCTGTTGCCCGCAAACGGGTATGCCAGGATGTAATTATTTATCGTTCTCCGTCGGAACGGGGCATTTCCCCAGTGACAATCGGCTTCCGGCCGGCTAAAATCCAGCCTTATTCCCGGATGTTCCGGGGAAAACCATAGCTTACTTCGACCCAAGGTCTGCGGCAGGCGCCTTCGGCGCCTGCCGCAGACCATCCCCAAAGCCCAGGGAGGTTCACGTGAAAGCCATCGTCAGCGTCGTGGGAAGCGACAAGGTAGGCATTATAGCCAGGGTGAGCAACTTTCTCGCCGACAGGGACATCAACATCGACGACATAAGCCAGACCGTCCTGGAAGGCAATTTCGTCATGATGATGATGGTGGACCTTTCCAAAAGCACCGCCCGGATCGGTCCCCTCAAGGAAGAACTCGAAAAGCTCGGGCAAACCCTGGGCGTTTCCATCGCCATGATGCACGAGCGGGTCTTCGGCGCCATGCACCGCATCTAGGATCAGCGCCATGCTCTATACTCCCTTCGAGATAAAAGAAACGGTGGACATGTTCCTCCGGCAGAAATTGGATATTCGAGCCATTACCCTGGGCGTCTCCCTCCTGGACTGCGCCTGCGCATCGGGCAACGAATCAAGGCGACGGATCAGGGACAAACTTTTGCGCATCGCTGGCCCCTTGGTGAACGTGGGTAGGGAAATCGAAACCGAGTATGGCATTCCCATCATCAACAAAAGGGTATCGGTCAGCCCCATAGCCTTGGTGGCCGCGGCTTCCGACGATGTCGATTATTCCCCCTGGGCCCGAACCCTCGACGAGGTGGCGAAGGAATTGGGCATCGATTTCATTGGAGGCTTTTCCGCCCTCGTACAAAAAGGCATAGCCTCGGGCGACCGCCGACTTATCGATTCCATTCCGCGGGCGCTGGCCCGCACCGACCGGGTCTGCGCATCGGTCAACGTGGCCAGCAGCAAAAGCGGCATCAACATGGACGCGGTAAAGGAAATGGGCCGAATCATCAAGGAAGCCGCGGGCTTGAGCGCCGATCGGGACGGCCTGGCCTGCGCCAAGTTCGTCGTCTTCTGCAACGCCCCGGAGGACAATCCCTTCATGGCCGGCGCCTTCCACGGCCCCGGCGAGGGCGACTCCTGCCTCAACGTGGGTGTGTCCGGTCCCGGCGTCATAAAGGCCGCGATAGAATCCTGCAGGGGGGCCAGCTTCGACGTCCTGGCCGATACGATCAAGAAGACAGCTTTCAAGATCACCCGGATGGGCCAGCTGGTCGGCGCCGAAGCCGCCAGGCGCCTGGGCGTGCCCTTCGGTATCCTCGATCTATCCCTGGCGCCCACCCCGGAGGTGGGCGATTCGGTAGCCCGAATCCTGGAGGAAATGGGCCTTGAATCCACGGGCACCCATGGCTCCACCGCCGCCCTGGCCATGCTCACCGATATGGTGAAAAAGGGAGGCGTCATGGCCTCCACCAGCGTGGGCGGGCTTTCGGGCGCCTTTATCCCCCTGTCCGAGGACGAGGGCATGGTCGCCGCGGTGCGTGCCGGCTCCCTTCACCTGGACAAGCTCGAAGCCATGACCTGCGTCTGTTCGGTGGGCCTGGACATGGTGGCCATTCCCGGCGATACCAAAACCTCCACGATTTCGGCAATCATCGCCGACGAAATGGCCATAGGCATGGTGAACAACAAGACCACCGCGGTGCGAATAATCCCCGTGCCGGGCAAAAAGGCCGGCGAATGGGCGGAATTCGGTGGACTTCTGGGCGGGGCGCCCATAATCGCCGTGCACGATTTTTCCAGCGAGGCCTTCATTGCCCGGGGTGGACGAATCCCCGCGCCTATCCACAGTTTCAGAAACTGAACGAGCGTAAAAAGTCGCTCGACTTTTTACGCTCGTTTTATAGTTTTCCAGCTTTCACTGAGTCATGAAAGCTGGAAAACTATCTGTATGAAGTTGAGCGCTCGATCACCTTTCTTCCATACTATTACGCTTATTCGGCGATCAAGGGCCGGACCTCGATGTCCAGGTCGTGTTCCATCGCCACCTGCGCCAGAGCAGCCTTGAGATTCTTGAGCGGGGCTCCCGGCAGAATGGTTACTGCGATTTTCATGCTGAACATGGGGGAGCCCGAGAGCGGCGCGAGCCGAGCCTCGGATTCCAGATCCTCGATATTGATATTCTGGCTTTTCAGCACCCCGGTAATGGCATGCACGATCCCTGGCGTATCCAAGGACAGGGACTCTATCAGGTAAGGCAAACCCTTAGGCTGTGCAGGCCCCTGGGTAGGCTTAACGTATATCGTAAGCTCCAATTCCCTGCCCACTGGTTTCAGCTTCTCACCCAAAGAGAGGGAGAAGCCTTTTTCGCCGCTCACCAGCATGATTACGGCGAACTCACCCCCGAGAATTGAAGCCCTGGTCTCTTCGATATTCGCCTTGAGCCCCACCACCGCTCCGGCGAGGCTGTCCATGATTCCCACCTTGTCGGCGCCAACCGCCGTAATTACCGCGTATTCCATGGGCGAAATCCTATACCGACTCATCGCGGGGCGCAAGATGCTTTAGTCCGGCCTAGTCCCGGCGGCTCGATTGGTAGAAATATTTAACTTTAATCAACATATGGTAAAACTCTGGTTTTTTTATTGACAGATTCCGTTTCCAATGGCATCGTTTGAAAATATACGTGCTTAGTAAATAAAAACAAAACTTTGCAGGAGGACTCTGTTCTAATGAAAAAATCCTTGGCGTTGGGAACTCTGTTGCTCGCGGGCTTGCTCATCTTCGGCTGTTCGCTGGGCGGGAAGGTGTATCACTTGCTAGAGGGTACATCTTGCATCGAGGTTCAGGCGAATGACCCTGATTTAGTCCACGTGCTCGAACTGCTGGATTATAAGAAAGGATCCTGTCCTTCGTCCTATAAAACCTCAAAGGGTTGCGAATATCTCAATTCCAGCTACGGTGCGACTTTTACGTATTACATCTCCGACTATACCAATGCCGAGATGCAAGAATTCTGCGATATTCTGGGTGGAGTGTTGGTGGATTAAGCAAGATTTCGTCCGAACACGATACCCGTTGACAGCCTTCTCCGGAAATCGGAGGTAGGTCGTTTTTATTCATTCTCCCAGGATACCGAATCATCGTGACTGTACATGTACCGGGCGCCTTTCGGAAAGGCGCTATTCCCACCCTTCTCCTGCTTCTTATGTTTCTTTCGATCGCCCAAGCCCCGGCGGCCCAGGAAAGCCAGCCGGAAGAGTTCCGCGCGCTTCTCTACAAAAGGCTGGACGAAAAAGATTCGGCGCCCTTTCAGGATGCAGCATTATATCTACGCTGGTTTTTCAAGCCGCACCTTCTTTCGTGGAACGAAGAACGTGACTTGGCGATGAGGAAAATCGCAGCGGATATTCTGCGCGGCTCCCCGCCCGCGGAGTCATTGCCCGCCTTCGGCTTCGATCGCATGGAAAACCAGGATGGCATACTTACAAACCTTTCTTTTTCGATAGCCCCATCGTTTCTCAACGGCGAAAAGGCCGTTTTCGCCTTCTTCAAAACCACATGCGGTTATTGTGAACGGGAGCTGAAAGAACTGGATCGCTACAGGTCCGCGAGACTCGGCACAGAGACTGACGCTTCCCCGATGAATATGGTCGGCATCGGCCTGCCCTCAGGTCTTCCGGAAATATTCGACAATCTCGAATCGTTTCATCAAAAGCTCGAACTCGGTTTCCCCCTCTTCAAGGCAAACGACAAGCGGATCATGGCCGCGTATCGAATACGCTCGGTGCCCCTCCTTATTCTCTTTAATGAGCAGGGCAAGCCTGAATCGACGGTGCATTTCCCGAACCAGGCCAATCTCGGGAAAAAGCTCAGGATAATCCTCGACAGCTTCAACGATGGCACTCTCCAGGATCTCCTCGCCTTCGCGAATGATAGTAAGGCCGTCCAGGCCGATAATTCGGTTTTAGCCTTGGCCGATTCCAATTCGATTTTCGCTGATTTTTACACCGATCCAGCGTGTGAAAGCTGTACCGATTTCCTCGATAATGAACTCGCGGCCATGGAAAAATCTTTAGGAGTAAGATTCTCCTTCACCAGTCATGATATCATGGATAGCGATTCCTTGAGCCGGCTATCCGCTATCATGGAATCGAGAAACGTAACCTTGCGCGCGACTCCCGTCGCAGTCATAGGTACGCGAATCTTTCAGGGCCTGCGGGAAATCCGCGAGGGTCTTGCGCAAGCGGCGGCCGACACCCTTGTCCCGGACGAGGCGCGGTCCACGGAAACAGGGCAGGACGCGCTTCCAGCGCTCTCGGCAATACCGGTGTTTTTCGCAGGCCTCGCCGACGGCGTAAATCCCTGCGCCTTCTCGACCCTCCTCTTCCTGCTGTCGTTTCTCGGCCTCGCAGGCAAAAACAAAGGCGAACTTTTAATACTCGGCGCCGTGTACACCCTCAGCGTATTCGCCGGCTACTTCGCCCTGGGCCTTGGACTCTTGGCCTCACTGCGCGCCTTAACGGGCTTTCCCACCTTTGCCCGGACAATGAGAACGCTTCTGACTCTGCTTCTGGGGCTCCTGGCCCTGGCGAACATACGAGACGGCATACTCGACCTCAGGGGTTCGCGAAAGGATATGGCTTTGGTCCTGCCCGGAGCCTTGCGCCAGCGTATCCATGCGACCATACGACGGCAGCGGAACCTGGGCTTTTTATTGGGGGGCACCGCTCTTACCGCTCTCATGGTGTCGCTCTTCGAGCTCGCCTGCACCGGCCAGGTTTATCTGCCTGTCATCGCCTGGATGGTGAGGAAAGGCGAATCGAGCCGCGGTCTGGGACTTTTAGCGCTCTATAACACCGGCTTTATCCTGCCCTTGGCCGCCCTCTTCCTCCTGGCCTGGAGCGGAAGGGCCATAAAACCCGTCGCCGACTGGTTCGAATCCAGGGTGTGGCTCAGCAAATTCCTTCTCGCCGCGATTCTCATGGTTTTCCTGGTTCTGCAGCTTTTACGCTAGCGATTTCCTTTAGCGGGTCACGTATGGGGCGCAAATACCGTAAAGCCGGATATTGTTTCCTTCGCTGTCCAACCGATCGGCTAATTCGCAGGCTATATATAGGTTTTCTAATATCGATAAAAATTAACTTAATCCCTTGACACTTTCTCGAATAATCTTGGATTATGGCCTACCAAGTTCCCAAGGAGACTGCTAAATGAGAAAACCTGTCCGTTTTTTCTTCCTCGTCGCGATCGGCTTCGCGGTATTGCTCCCCGGCTGGTCCCAGGATAGTAAATTCGCCCTCGATCTCGACCGCTGGGCCGCGGAGAACAAAACCCTTATCCGTACCGTCAACAATGGCTCCTGGTCCCAGAACCCCGGCGACGCGCCCAGCGACGAAGAGCTGGCGTATATGCTCCGCTTCGCCTGCGAAACCCAGACCGCGGTAAACTGGAACGAGTATTTCTTCATCGCCGTGCGCGACCCGGTCGAGCAGGAAGGCATCATCGGCCATAAAACCTGGCCCGGCGCCACCTCTCCCGGGACCGTCACCATACTTATTCTCGCCGACCAGGCCGCCGATCCGGCCAACCATGGGACGCCCTACAACGCCCAATCCCTGTATATGCAAACCACCATGTCCTACTTCGATACCGGCATGGCCTGCGGCTACCTCAACTTCGCCGCCCATAGCCTGGGCTATTCCACCCACTACTTCGCCTCGGCTTCGGGTTCGACGATCGCGCCCAAGGACCCCTCGATCACCTATGGCATCGGCGCCTACAACACCCCCAATTGGGACATCAGCAAATTCGTCCAGGGCAAGAACTACATGCGGGCCTGGGGATTCCCCAATCCGCCGGTCAGGTTCCCCGTGGAGGGCAACTGCATCATGATCGCCGCTGTGGTAATCGGCAAACCCAATCCCGGCATCGACGCCCTGAGCGCCGTCACCGACCACGCCCGGCCCCAGAACTGGGTTATCTGGGACCCCCAGACGCCCGCCGCCCCTCAGGCGGCAGTGCCGGCGTCAGCCGACGAAGCCGAAGAGGACGCCACCTCCGCCGCTTCCGAGTATTGATACTCGGCGATAATTCGAGTACGTGGACGCTGTCCCGGAGTTTCTCCGGGACAGCTTTTTTATGGAAAACGCTTCGTATACCTTAAAGAAAAGCCCTACGATTATCCAGGGGAAAACCCTACGATCGGCGCTCGGGCTCGGGGTGAATAGTCGCTTCGATGTTGAGTTCTTTTCGTATCCGGTCCTCGATGGCGAAGGTTATGGAATGGGCGTCGTGAAGGCTCATCTGCGCGGGAAGCCGTATGTGCAAGGTCATTTCTTTCTGGTCGCCGTAAGTGTGCAAATGAATATGGTGAAGCTTGGAGCTGCCGGGAAGCGTGCTGTCCACGATCGCCCTCACCTTATCGATTAGTTCGGCGTCGGGCTTCTCGCCCATCAACGTGTTGACGGCCCCCCGGATTATATCCACCGCGGCGTAGAGAATAAGCGCGGAAACCCCCATACCCAGGACACCGTCGATCCACCAGAAGCGGGCGCCGAAAAGGGCGCCCACGATTATCAGCGCCGAGGCCAAGGCGTCGCTGCGATGATGCCAGCCGTCGGCCAAGAGGGACTGCGCGTTTACCTTCCTGCCCGCCCAGATCGAATACCGCGCCAAGGCTTCTTTTCCGGCGACAGATATGCCGAAGACGATGATGGAAATCGTGCTGTATTCCACAGCCTGATGTTCCCCCAGCTGATTCCAGGATTCCTTGAGGAAGTTGACGCCCACGACGCCGAGAAGCGTCCCGATGATAACCGAAGCGATGAGCTCGGCCCTGCCGTGACCGAATGGATGCTCGTCATCCTTTGGCTTGGAGGAAATCCAGAATCCGAGAATCACCACCAGGGAGGTCAGCGTATCCGACAAGGTATGCCAAGCGTCGGCGATCATCGCCACGGATCCCACGGCCGTGCCCACCCAAAATTTCAAACCGAACAGAACCGTGTTCAGCACCGAGGAAATTACCCCTTCCCGATAGCCTAACCTACGTTTTTCTGCATCCATTTTTTCCTCCGCGTCAGGTCGATAGATCCCGCAGGGGTATAAAAAAGCCCGCCGGAATCCGTTTATCGGTCCGGCAGGCTCGGTATGGCCTGTTGCTGATGCCCGGTGAAGCCCTAAAAAACGCTTCGCCTGCTCCGAAATTTCGTTTTACTATAGGTCGGGGGAGACTCGAGGTCAAGGGTGGATTCGCCTCGCCGGGATACGAAAGGGTCGCGGGGGCAGGCCGCCGGTCTCGGCCGCGCCGCAGCCCGGTTGCGGCGCGGCCGAGACCGGCGCGGCGCCTTATCGAGTCACCGGCAGCGCCTATCGGCCCAGCTTCAGCGTGACTAATTCGTATTCCCGCGTACCAAGTCCTATTTTCTCGGCGTGGTCGAGACAGGTTTTCCATTCCGAGTCGGGGCTGGTGTTGCTGAAGTGGTCGTGACGGTCCACAAAACCCGAAGCGGCCCTGTTGTCCGACAGCACGGAACCGGCGAGCGGCTGCGCCTTCAGACAGGCATCGACACAGGCCTGGTCCAAGGCCAGGGGATCGAAGGAGGCGAACATACCGATGTTCGGCAGAATAGGGGCGTCGTTCTCCCCATGGCAGTCGCAATAGGGAGAAACATCGACCACCAGGGAAATATGAAAATTCGGGCGCCCGTCCACCACGGCCTTGGCGTACTCCGCCATGCGCCGGTTGAGCACCTCGATGGCCGCGTCCTCCCTGAACACGATGGCGTCGTAGTTGCAGGAGCCCAGGCAGCGACCGCAGCCCACGCAGTTATCGGTATTCACCCTCATTTTTTTAGCAGCCAGGTCGAACTCCAGGGCTTTGTTGGCGCACTCCCGCAAGCATCGGCGGCAGCCCCGGCAAAGCGCTTTTTTTATATGGGCCTTGCCGCCCGAGTGCTGCTCGGTCTTGCCCGCCCGGGAACCGCAGCCCATGCCGATATTCTTTATGGTCCCGCCGAAGCCCGTCATCTCGTGCCCCTTGAAATGCGTGAGGCTTATGAATATATCCGCGTCCATGATCGCCCGGCCGATCCGGGCTTCCTTCACGTATTCGCCCCCGGCCACGGGAACCGCGATATCGTCGGTGCCCTTGAGGCCGTCGCCGATGATTACAGGGCAGCCCGCCGAAAGAGGGCCGAAGCCATTCTCCCAGGCGCATTCCAAATGCTCCAGGGCGTTCTTGCGCTTACCCGGATACATGGTATTGCAGTCGGTCAGAAAGGGAAAGCCGCCCAGGTCCTTGACCGTATCGGCGACGGCCTTGGCGTAGTTGGGCCGCAGATAACTGATGTTGCCCAGTTCTCCGAAGTGCATTTTTATGGCGACGAATTTCCCCTCGAAATCGACCCGATCGATGCCCGCGGCCTTGATCAGTTTTTTCAATTTGGTGGGGAGCCCGTCCCCGAAGGCTATGGTGCGGAAATCCGTAAAGTAAACTTTCGCTTTCTCCACTTCGAGTCTCCTGATGATCCTTTGGTATGACTATAACCGATTTATCGAGAACGCGAAAATCACCTATGCTTCCCTGAAATCCCGTATCGAAAACATCGATTCCACCGTGGCGAGGTACTCGGTTTTGGAAAAACGGGGCTTGAATTCCCCGATTATCCGCCGGGCGATCGATCCCTGGTTATCGAGCAGCAACCCGGCGGTGCGAAGAAGGATCTTCGCCGGCCGCAGATAGGCTCGCGACGGATCGGCGGGTTCGAAGTCCTTGGAGTGAATCGTGCCGACAAACCCCGAGCAACCCAGCTGACAGGTGGGGACCAGGCATGCCACATCGCCGACGTCGTCGGAGGCATTGGATCGATCCTGGAAATCTATCCGGTCGGAGGCTTCGAACTCCAGCGCCGCCCTGCCCAGAATCTCGCCCAGGGCGGGGCTGGGAATAAAGGGCTGATATCCCGGCGTGTCGGTGATACGCAGAGTCGCGGCCATCGCCAGGGCCCCCGCGCGGAACGATCGGTCGACTTTTGCCGCCGCATCCGCAAGGGCTGTCTGGGTCCAGGCGCGGACATAGGTTTCGATGACAGCCTTAGCCGGGACGATATTGACCACCGCCCCGCCCTCGGAAAGGATGGGGTGGATTTTCACATGGTCCTCGTCCCTGAAACTGTCCCGCTGGGCGTGAATCGCCTGGAGGGCAAGACTGGCGGCGCTCAAGGCATTGATGCCGTCTTCGGGATGGGCTCCGGCGTGGGCCGGTCTGCCGAAAAACTCGGCCCGTTTAGCCATGAAACCGCCCAGGCCGCCGTTTACCGTGAGTTCCCGAAAGGGGGAATCCTCCATGGAGTGGTATTTAAGCACGAGGCATGGCTTGTCGAAGACCCCCAGGTGAATAAGCTCCTGCTTGCCCGAGAGGAAGCGGAGTTCTCCAGCCTTTTTCAACTCCATCCGGCGCGGAAGTTCCACATACTCTTCGGCGGGGGCCCCCACGAAAAGAAGCCTCATCCCCGATCGCTCCGGGAGTCCGGCCTTCGCCAGGGCTTTAAAAACCGAGGCCATGACCGCCGTCTGGGCATAGTGGCCGCAGGAGTGCGCCATTCCGCCGGGCGCCCCGGGGGTGGGAAGGGCGTCGATATCGGCCAGCAGGATCAGCGCCGGGGCTTCGGGATCGCCCAATTCGGCCAGGACCGCCGTCCTGGCCAGAGCGTCGATTATTCTCAGGCCGCCCGCCTCAAGGCCCGGGGCCCTGGAGGGGCTTTCGGCGAGCCCGGCGATCCTTAGCTCCTCCCCTACGGTTTTGAAAAAATCCTGGAGAACTTTTTTTGTTTCGAATTCGAAAAATCCCGGCTCCGGGAGGGCTTTGAGGCGGGCGGCGAGTTCGAAAAGTTCCCGCTCCTCGATGTCTGGCGCATGCGCGAGCCGCCGGTCTTTCATAACAGATGCTCCTGGGCCTTCCTCATGGTAATCATAGCGTATGGCTCATAATAACCTCCCGGGAGCATCGATGCTAGATACGGAAGTTCCTGCGCGAAAGCGGCGACCATATGAAGGCGCGATCCCCGGGACGAGGCCGCGGGGCATGCGTCATCGGCATAGTATCCCGACGGCTTTACTCAATTCGACAATAATGCTATTCAATGATGATACGAACTTCGCCGCTCCGATACGGAGCGCAAAAAAGGAGCGATTCAATGAGAAAACTCATCGCGGTTGTTGCTCTCGTGCTGGCCATGGCGGTCGCCATGCCCGTCGTCGCCCAGGTTCCCGCCAAGGCTTCGATCTTCCTTCTTATTTCCGGGTCCTTGGGCGACAAGGGATTCAACGATTCCGCCAAGGCCGGACTGGATATGATCAAACAGAAATTCGGGGACAGGGTGACGGTCAAATACACCGAGCTCGGCTCCGACACCACCAAGTACGCTCCTTCCCTGGAGGACGCCGGCGCGGAAGGCTACTCCGTCGTGCTCTGCTCCAACAACTTCAACAGCGCCGTACAGGAAGTGGCGGCCCGCTATCCCAAGACCCTCTATGTCATGTACGACGGATGGATCGCCGCCGACATCGGAAACGTTCACTCCATCCAGTATAAGAATTCCGAAGCCGGTTACCTGGCCGGAGCCCTGGCGGGACTGATCACCACGTCCACCGGGGATTCCCGCCTCAACAGCGACAATGTCATCGGTTTTATCGGCGGCCGTGACATCACCGGCATCAACGACTTCTTCGTCGGCTACATCGCCGGCGCCCAGAAGGTCAATCCCGGGGTCAAGGTCATCTACAACTACGTCAACTCCTTCACCGACACCGCCAAGGCCAAGGACCAGGCCCTCATCCAGATGAAGACCTACAACGCCGACGTGGTCTACCACGCCGCCGGACGCGCCGGCCTCGGGCTCTTCGACGCCGCGGTGGAAACCAACAAGTACGCCATCGGCGTGGATACCAACCAGGCCGCCCTTTTCGCGACCGAACCCGCCAAGGCCAACCTCATCCTTACCTCCACCATGAAGCGTGTCGACCTCACCCTTTTCCAGGCGGTCAGCGCTTTCATGGAAGGCAAGAAGCTCGGCGGACAGAAGATCTATGTCGGCGCAGCCGAAGGCGCGATCGCCTACGCCCCCTTCAACAGCGCCGTCCCCGCCGCCCTGCAGAAGGAGCTGGAGAAGGTCCAGAACGAAATCAAGGCAGGCTCTGTGAAGATCCCCTCGGCTTTCACCATGAGCGCGGAGGAGATCAACAAGCTCCGCGATTCGGTAAACGCCGCCAAGAAATAAGGTTTTCCGGATCGGGGCGGGCCGAAAGCCTTCCGGCTTTCGGCCCGCCCTTCGGCGTTGCGGCAAAATATGACAGCGCAACCGCCCGGGTGCCCAGGATTCCTGTTCAGGGGCCTGGGCACCTTCCATATCGTGCCGAACCGCATCGACTATGCCGAATATTTTCAGGGAGGATGAGGTGGACTATCTGCTTCGGACCGAAGGCCTGAGCAAGGTTTATCCCAATGGCACCCTTGCGAACAAACAGGTGGATTTTGCCGTGGCCAAGGGTGAAATTCTGGGCCTCGTGGGCGAAAACGGCGCGGGAAAATCCACGCTGATGAAGCTCCTCTACGGGGAGGAATCCCCCAGCTCGGGGACGATCTACCTCGATGGCAAGCCCATCGGCTTTTCTTCTTCCCAGGACGCGATCGCGGCCGGCATCGGCATGGTGCATCAGCACTTCATGTTGGTTCCTTCCTTGAGCCTCGCCGAAAACCTTGTGCTCGGCCAAGAGCCGAAAAAGGGCAAGAGCAGCTTCTTCGACCTGGAAAAAGCGGTGGCTATAACGGAAGAACTCGGGGAAAAGTACAATCTCAAGGTCTTCGCCCGGGCGCGGGTGGTGGACGTTTCAGTTTCCATGCGCCAGAAACTGGAAATACTGAAAGCCCTCTACAGGGGAGCTAAGATCCTCATCCTGGACGAACCGACCGCGGTCCTCACCCCCCAGGAGACGGACGAACTCTTTGTGGAGCTTCAGGCCCTGCGTTCGCACGGGCATACCATCATTTTCATCAGCCACAAATTGAACGAGATATTCAAGCTCTGCGACAGGGTGAGCGTAATGCGGGACGGCCGCATGATCGGCACGCATCAGGTGGCCGACGTGGACCGCCAGACTATTTCCAACGAGATGGTCGGTCGGGAGGTTCTGCTTTCGGTACGAAAGGACAAGGCTAAGGCCGGGGAGAAGGTCCTGGTGGCCAAAGATCTTTCCTATATCGACGATTTCGGCATCGCGGCCCTGGATCATGTCTCCCTCGCCCTGCGCAAGGGCGAAATCCTGGGTGTCGTCGGCGTGGACGGCAACGGCCAGTCCGAGCTGGTGCGCATCCTCACCGGCTCCGCCCGCAGCCTTTCGGGCTCGGTCGTCGTAAAAGGCAGGGATCTGACCAACCAAAAACCGGGCGCTTTGCGCCGCGCCGGGGTCGCCCACATCGCCGAAGACCGGATGACCGTCGGCACCGCCTTGCCGGCCAGCATCGAAGACAACCTCATGGCGGACCGTTATTTCCACCCCGAATACAAGGGCAGAGCGGGCTTTTTAAAACAGGCCGCCATGGCCCGGGCGGCGACGGAGATCGTGACCACCTTCGATATCCGATGCAAGTCCGCCAAACAACCCGTGTCGAGCCTCTCGGGCGGCAACATGCAGAAGGTCGTGATCGGCAGGGAGTTCACCGCCGACGCCGACATCCTCGTCATCGCCCAGCCCACCCGGGGCGTGGACGTCGGCGCCATAGAGTTCATACACAAGCGCATCATCGAAATGCGGGATCAGGGCAAGGCCGTCCTTTTGGTCTCATCGGATCTGCAGGAAGTGATGTCCATGTCCGACAGCCTGGTGGTGATGAACTCCGGAAAAATCGTGGCGTATTTCGAGGACGCTTCCGCCACTACCGATAAGGAGCTTGGTCTTTACATGCTGGGATTGAAAAAACAAAACCCTGAAGAAATCGGGAAGGTGCTCCATGAGTGACGCTAAAACCAGAGGCCCCGGACCTCTCGCCTCGGTAAAACTCTTTTTCACCGACCGGGACAAGCTCGAACCGGCGGTAATAACCTTGCTGGCCGCTATTTTCGCCATTCTCATGGGAGTCGGCCTCATTTTCGTCGTATCCAAGGATCCGGTGACCTCGACCAAAAACTTTCTTTTAGGGCCTTTTCTGCGGACCTATAATTTCTACTATCTTCTGGTCGCCATGGTGCCGATCACCTTTACCGGCCTCGCCCTCTGCATCATCTACCAACTGAAATACATGAGCTTGATCGTGGATTCCAGCTTTTACACCGGGGCTATCGTCGCAACGGCGATCGGCGTCAGGCTCGCCCTGCCCGCGGGCTGGCACCCCGCGGTGGCCATGCTGGCGGCGGGTCTGGCCGGGGGCCTCATTGGCACCCTGCCCGCGATTCTTAAGATAAAATGGAGGGCCAACGAGTTGGTCTCCTCCCTGATGTTCAACTATGTTTTCTACTTTTTCGGCAGCTTTGTCATTCTCTATTTCCTGAGGGACAGAAACCAGACAATCCTGGCTTCCATGCCCTTCCAGAAGACCTTCGCCCTGCCCAAGCTGGTGGAGAATACCCAGCTCCACGCCGGTTTTATCATCGCGGCGGTCTTCGTGGCGCTGGTATCGATCTTCCTGTTCCGGACCAAGTGGGGGTATCAGATCCGAATTACCGGGGCGAACCCCAAGTTCGCCGCCTACGCCGGCATCCCCGTGGCCTCGGTGGCTATCTTCGCCCACTTCGTGTCGGGTTTTATCGGCGGCATAGGCGGCGCGGTGGAAATGTCCGGGCTTTACCGCGCCTTCATCTGGCAGATGAACCCCTCCTACGCCTGGGACGGGGTTATCGTGGCGATGCTCGCGCGAAAGAATCCGAAATTCGTGCCTGTTTCGGCCTTCTTCCTGGCCTATATGCGGGTGGGAGCCGACTTCATGTCCCGCCGGGGCGACGTGGCCTTCGAGTTCATCACGCTTCTGCAGGGTATCATTATTCTCATCCTGGCTTCGGACAAGATCGCCAATTACTTCAAGGCCCGGCGCCTGCGGCGCAACGCCTTCGCGGCGGAAGCCGCGCTCGCGGCCGCGCCGGCGGGCGGCGTCAGGAGCGATGGCGGCGGTAAGGGCACAGCCGGCGCGGCCGGCACGGGAGGAAAGGCATGATCGAATTCATCGCGGGAGTATTCGCCTCCTCCAACTACTGGTTCATAGTCCTCAGATCAACCGCGCCCATCCTTCTGGTCACCCTGGGCGCCGTCATCACCGAGCAGGCGGGCATCAAGAATATGGCCCTGGAAGGTTCCATGCTCTGGGCCGCCCTGACCGGGGTCATCGTCAGCGCTTTTACCGGCAGCCCCTGGCTGGGAATGATGGCGGGCATCCTCGCCTCGGTGACCATCGCCCTCATCCTGGGCCTTTTCGCCCTCAAGCTCGACGCCAACGCGGTGCTTTGCGGCGTCGCGCTCAACCTGTTCTCCACCGGAGGCACGGTCTTCGTGCTCTATTCCCTCACCGGCGACAAGGGGATTTCCTCTTCCCTGCCTTCAAAGATAATTCCTTTCATAAAAATACCATTCGTGGAAACCATCCCCTGGATCGGTAAGGTGATTTCGGGCCAAAACCTCATCGTCTGGCTGGCCGCCTTCGCCGTGGTGGCGATCCACTTCGTCCTCAACAAGGCCACCATCGGCCGGAGGATCAAAGCCACCGGAGAGAATATCGAAGCGGCCAAGGCGGCGGGCATCGACCCCATCAAGGTGAAGTTCTTTACGCTTATCGTATCCGGCATCCTGGCCGGCATCGCGGGCTGCTTCCTCAGCATGGGCTATACCTCCAACTTCACCTCGGGTATCGCCGCGGGCCGAGGCTACGTGGCCAACGCGGCCCAGGTGGTGGCCGGCGGAACCGCCATCGGCGCCATCTTCGCCTCCCTCATCTTCGGCCTCACCGATGCCATGGCTACCTACCTTCAAAACATCGGCCTGCCGCCGGAGCTTATCCAGGCCCTGCCCTATCTGGTCACCATCCTGGGCTTTATCGTCGTCACCCTCATTCGCGATAGGCGCGAGTCGATCCGCAAGCGTCAGCTTCTGGAAGGCAAGCTCCCAAAAGGCAGCCTGAAGCCCATCGCCGTGGGCGGCTCGAACGGCAACGGCAGCTTAGGCGGCGGAGCGGCGTGATGGACGTACCGATGGCTAGGACCCAGTCACCCGACGACCTGATCGTCGAAGCGGCGGCGATCGTCACCGTCGATCCCGGGTGGAGGATTTTATCCCCCGGCTATATCGCGGTGAAAGACCGGAGGATCTCCGCCCTCGGGCCCGCCGCCGAAGGCAGGCTCAGGTCGGCGAAGCGGCGCGTCGAGGCGCCGCGGGCTTTCCTCATGCCCGGCATGGTCAACACCCATACCCATATCTCCATGGCCGCCTTCCGCGGCGCCTGCGAGGACATTCCCAACCGTCTCACCAAGGTGATCTTCCCGCTGGAACGAGACCTGGTGACCCGGGACCTCACCTACTGGTCCGCCCTTTACTGCCTCGCGGAAATGGCTCGATCGGGCACGACCACCTTCGCCGACATGTACTATTTCGAGGACGAGGTCGCCAAGGCCACGGACAAAGCGGGCCTGCGGGCCATTCTCGGCGAGACCGTCCTCGGCCACGCGGCGCCCGACGCCCCCGAAGGTTACGGCGGCATCGACTATGCCCGAAATTTCATCCGGGACTGGGACGGCCATCCCCGCATCGAGCCCTGCCTCGCCCCCCACGCTCCCTACACCGTGGACGCGGAACACCTGGCTCAGATAGTCCGGGAAGCCGAAAAGCTCGATGTCAAAATTATGATGCACGTGGCGGAAATGGATTTCGAGCACGAGAAATTCTCCAGGCTCGGCGGCTCGGTCCTGCGCTATCTGGACTCCATTCCCGGCCTCCTCTCCCCCCGTCTTTTGGCGGTCCACATGCTCTACCTGGACGATGCCGATATCAACCTGGCCGCTCAACGAGGCCTGCGGGTCGCCCACTGCCCGGCTTCCAACGCCAAATCCGGCCGTCTCATCTGCCCCGCGTCGCGCCTTCAATCCGCGGGCGTCCCCCTGGGGCTCGCCACCGACGGCCCCCTCTCGGGCAACGGCATGGACATGCAGGGCGTGCTCAACCTCTTCCCCAAGATGCAGAAGGTCCGGGAAGGCCGGCGCGATATCGTCACCGCCCGGGAGGCGGTGCGCGCGGCGACGTTGGGCGGCGCCGAAGCCCTCGGCCTCGACGGCGATATCGGCTCCCTGGAAATCGGCAAGAAAGCCGACTTCATCCTGGTCGATCTTGACGATTTCAACATCCAGCCCGTCTACGACTGGTACTCCACCATCGTTTACGCGATGAGACCGCACAACGTTATTTCCGTCTATATCGACGGCGATGAGGTAGTCGCGCAACGCAGAATGACCGGCTTCGACCAGGACGAGGTTTTTCGGCGGATGGGACAGATCGCCGACGATTGCGCGAAGTACATTTCCCGGATTTCTCCGGCGTAAGTTTTGTCGCCTTTTCCGACAGGACAACAGCAGTTCCGGTAAAGCGCGCCCTTTCTTCGTACCCCGATCCCAAAGACACTTGACCGTCCCCGGCCGCCTCGGAACTTTTCGCATCCAGTTTAATACAAGCACAGCCTTTCCGCCCCCCGGATTCCAGTCCCGAGGCTTCCCATTTCGGTGATAAATCGTTTTTGCTTATGGGAATATCTACCCGTACCCTACAGATCCATGGTCGATCTGTAGGGTACGGCGCCAGCCCTGAACTCCGCCTGAGCGGCCGCGAGGAGCCCCGGCTCGGCCGCCAGCCAGAAGCCCGTCAAAGCCATGGCCATGCCCGCCCAACCCATGGCCTTGAAGGCCCAGGGCGACCCCGAGGCCGCGCAGGACTGCCAGGTATGGGCGCCCACGCCCAGGGGCCAAGTGGCTGCGTTCATCTGGCCTACCGGGACCACATAGGACACATCGCCGGTGTCCAGGGAGCCGCCGATGCGCTTGCCGGCGCCGAAGTCGCCTACCCCGGAGTGGATGGGCGCCTTCAACAGGCTCTCCGGCGCTCCAATCGGCAGCAGGGTGGCCGGCCTGTCCTCCTTTGCCACCGTCGCCTGGAGTTTTCCGGCGAAATCCCTCTCCTCCGCGCTGGGTTCGGGCAGCGGGAGGGCCCGCATCGCCGCCAAGAGCAGGTTTTGGATGGTTTCGTTCGGTCTGTAGTCGCACTTTCCGTGTTTGATCTCGACGGCGAAGCTCGTTTCGGTCATGAGGCTGGCGCCCCGGGCTGCCTTCGTCAGGCGTTTCATCACCGATCGCACCATCGAAGCCGAGGGAGCCCGGATATATAAAAAGCTGGCCGCCTTTTCCGGAACAATATTCGGTCGCTGACCCCCGTCGCTCACCACATAGTGAAGCATCACCCCCGGCTCCAGGTGCTCCCGCATGAATTCCATCGAAAGATTGAAAAGCTGGACCGCGTCCAGGGCCGAACGTCCCGCGTAGGGAGCCATCCCGGCGTGGCTCGCCCTCCCCTTGAAGGAAAACACCGCCGCCAGATTGGCGCTGGTCAGATAGCGATGCGGCGTATTCACGTCCGCCGGATGCCATGTGAGGACCGCCGAGGCGTCGCCGAAGCGCCCCGCTTTTACCATCGGAATCCGCCCCAGGGATTCCTCCGCCGGACAGCCATAATAACGAACCCTGGCGGCGACGCCCCGGCTCTCCAACAAATGTGCCAGCGCTTCCGCCGCAGCCAGGCTCCCGGCGCCCAGAAGGTTATGCCCGCAGGCATGGCCCGGCGCCCCCTCCTGTCGGGGCCGACGTTCCGTAGCGCAGACCTGGGACATCCCCGGCAGGGCGTCGTATTCTCCCATGAAGCCGATTACGGGCAAATCGGCGGCTTCCGGCACAGCAGGAACTGTCCTCTTCCTTCCCCGACCTTTCGTCACGCCCGAAGCCGCATCCCTCACCGAAGCCGTCGCCCCGCCCCGAGTCAGCTTTTCCGCCACAAAGGAATTTTCCAGCTCCGGGAATTCGGTAACCGTAAACCCCCGGGAGGCAAGACGGTCCCGGTAAAGGGCGGAAGACCGCTTTTCCTGGAAGGCTACCTCCGGATGCTCCCAAATATCTTGGGCGATCGCCCCATACTCCGGGACGCGTCCCTGGACGAATCGCCGCAGCTCCGCAATAAGCCCGGCGTCGACGCCGGTTTCCGACACCGAAATATCGTTCTCTGTTTTCTTGGAATTTCTCATAGTGGTCTTGCCTTGATAATACGGTGATATTTCCTATTAAGCAATCTTGCCGGGTCGAAAATACCCCAAGCCAGTTATGACTAACGCTTATTATTCCTTGTTCGCCGGGAAAACAAATAGCGATGGACCTAAAAAAGGCGCGTCGTTGAATATGAACGACGCGCCTTACAAGTCAGGCAAGCCGACCTCGAGCTGGCGGCCCCAAGCCCGTCAGCGTTGACGCGAGGATCAGGCAAAAAAATTTCAATCTGTTTTTCAATATGCAACATATTCCCATTTCGAATTCGGGAAATCAAATATCCAATTACCATACTCTAGGGTTGTCACACCAATTATAAAATCAACAGTCCTCCCAATGAGGAATCGATACGGCCAAAGATTCAGAATCGCCCCATTATGATTGGGAATTTTATTATCTCCTATACTAACATTCTTTATTGTCACCAAATCACAAGAAAAGCTCGCACCTGTCCAATCTTGAGCTGTATTCTTGCCCGCATATTCAAAAAATTCAGGATGCTTCTTGAATACCCTTTTGCTCACTATTGTTCCGCTCGCACCTGTATCCAATAGCCCCCATAACAAAAGATTGTCCAGAAAGACTGGAAGACAATATAGCTTACCATTCCCTTTATGCATTTCTTTGGAGCATATTTTGTCCGTATCGAAGCATACAGTACCACTTTTCAAATCAAGAACCACTCTATATTCCGACAAAATATCCATTCCCAATATTCCATGAGCATTCGGCGACATATCGATATGCATTGGCACATCTTTTCTTGTTATATCACCTATAGATAAAAGCGGGATGGTAGCTTTCTTCACCGTTTTAGTTTTTCGAGCCTGTAAATGTTTTTGTGTAAACGGCTCGATTCATAGCGGCACCCGGTCGC